>ENA-ORUQ01000310-ORUQ01000310.1-human-gut-metagenome-genome-assembly--contig:-NODE-310-length-58625-cov-7.506454_pt1 | contig 58625 bp, 60 predicted proteins | sample MGYA00242081_ERZ509211 | MGnify/ENA primary metagenome ERZ509211 (study PRJEB26280, sample SAMEA2338785) | human gut metagenome | biome: human gut; feature: human-associated habitat; material: faeces...
AGTGAAGATGCTAGTTACCTGCGACAAGACAGAAAGACCCCATGGAGCTTTACTGCAGCTTGATACTGGGTTTTGGTAATTTATGTACAGGATAGGTGGGATACATTGAAGCAAGGGCGCCAGCTTTTGTGGAGTAGACGTTGGGATACCACTCTTAAATTATTGAAATTCTAACCTGTGATCATGAACTGGTCAGGGGACAATGTCAGGCGGGCAGTTTGACTGGGGCGGTCGCCTCCTAAAGAGTAACGGAGGCGCCCAAAGGTTTCCTCAGCACGGACAGAAATCGTGCAAAAGAGTGTAAAGGCAGAAGGAAGCTTAACTGGGAGACTGACAAGTCGAGCAGATACGAAAGTAGGGCTTAGTGATCCGGCGGTAGTGAGTGGAAATGCCGTCGCTCAACGGACAAAAGTTACCCTGGGGATAACAGGCTTATCTCCCCCAAGAGTTCACATCGACGGGGAGGTTTGGCACCTCGATGTCGGCTCATCGCATCCTGGAGCTGTAGCAGGTTCCAAGGGTTGGGCTGTTCGCCCATTAAAGCGGTACGCGAGCTGGGTTCAGAACGTCGTGAGACAGTTCGGTCCTTATCTGTCGCAGGCGTAGGATATTTGAAGGGAGCTGTCCTTAGTACGAGAGGACCAGGATGGACATACCGATGGTGTATCAGTTGTCACACCAGTGGCACGGCTGAGTAGCTAAGTATGGAAGGGATAAACGCTGAAAGCATCTAAGTGTGAAGCCCACCTTAAGATAAGATATCCCATTGCGTGAAGCAAGTAAGATCCCATGAAGACTACATGGTAGATAGGTTGGGGGTGTAAGTACAGTAATGTATTAAGCTGACCAATACTAATAGATCGAGGGCTTAACCACAAATTAAGCTCTAGAGAAGTTTTATTCTATGTATTTTTGAGTGTGCTAAGGAAAAAAGCATACGAAGAATTTCTAGTGAAGATACATAGAGGAAATACCTGTACCCATACCGAACACAGAAGTCAAGCTCTAATGTGCCGAAAATACTTACGAGTTACCTTGTTGGGAAGATAGGCTTTCGCTAGATTTTATATATTCCTCTTTAGCTCAGTTGGTAGAGCGCTCGGCTGTTAACCGATAGGTCGTTGGTTCGAGTCCAACAAGAGGAGCCATAAAAAACTTGAAAGATTAATTTTGTTAACTTTCAAGTTTTTCTGTATATATAACAAAAGTAAAATCCATAATAAACTAGAATTACATTATACTATCATATAAAAGGAGCGAAATAAAATGTTAAAAAACAAATATAATATGACGCAAGAACAAAATGTATTTCTAGCCAAAAGAAATATAATAGATGTAATATGGAAAAGTGCATTACTTGAAGGAATACCAATCACATTTCCAGAAACGCAAACAATATATGAAGGAGGAAACATAGCACATTTAGGAATAGACCAATTACAAATAATAAACAATCTAAAACATGCATGGAAATATTGTTTACTAACAATAAATGACAAGATGGACAATAATTACATATTAAGTATACACGCATTAATAGGGAGCAATATAGTAGAAAACCCTGGAAAAATGAGAATATATGATGTAAATATGGGAGGAACAAAATGGAAACCAGAACTCCCAACAAAAGAAAGTTTAGAAAGGCTACTAGAAGAATATAATAAAGCAGAAATAATTACAGATGGAATAATTACACTTATGTGTAAAATGATGAAATTACAATTTTTCAATGACGGAAATAAAAGAACAGCAATGTTAGTAGCAAATCACGAATTAATAAAAAATGGAAAAGGAATAATTTCAATAGCCGAAGAATATAAAGAAGAATTTGGGGAGAAACTAATTTCATATTATGAAAACGATGAAAAAATAGAAGAATTAAAAAATTTTATATATACTAATTGTTTAGACGGAATAAAAGAATAGTATGGAAAGGAAAAGTGGTAAAAATGAAACAAAATATAATAATAGGAGGAGCGTGGCCATATGCAAACAGCTCATTACACTTAGGGCATATAGCAGGGCTAATATCAGGAGATGTATTAGCAAGATACTATAGACTAAAAGGAGACAACGTATTATATGTATCAGGATCAGACACACATGGAACACCAATAACAGAAAGAGCAAGAAAAGAAGGAATAGAACCAAAAGAAATAGCACAAAAATATCATAAAGAATTCACAGAAATGTTTAAAAAATTAAACTTCTCATATGACCTATACAGCAAAACATATGATTCATATCATGAAGAAAAAGTAAAAGAACTATTTTTAAAACTATATAAAAATGGATATATATACGAAAAAATAGAAGAACAAGCATATTGTGAAAAATGCGAAAAATTCTTACAAGACAGAGACATAAAATTAATATGTCCAGAATGTGGAGAAGAAACAAAAGGAGATCAATGCGACAATTGTTTACATGTCCCAACAACAGAAGAACTACTAGAAGGAAAATGTATAGTATGTGGATCAAAACTTGTAAAAAGAAATAACAAAGTATTATATTTAAAATTATCAGCATTTCAAAAAGAAATAGAAGAACACACAAAAGAAGTAGAAAACACATGGAGAATAAATGCAAGAAACGAAACATGGAAATACTTAAAACAAGGACTAAAAGACAGAGCAGTAACAAGAGATTTAAACTGGGGAATAGAAATACCATTACCTGGATATGAAGATAAAAGAATGTATGTATGGATTGATGCAGTATTAGGATATTTAACAGATACAATGAAAATATGTGAAGAAAAAGGAATGGATTGGCAAGAATTCTGGAAAGAAGGGAAAAATAACAAAATATATATGTGCCATGGAAAAGACAACATAGTATTTCATAGCATAATATTAAACGCATTACTTTTAGGACAAAAAGAAAATTATCATTTAGTAGACACAATAGTATCTGCAGAATACTTAAATTTTAATGACCAAAAATTCTCAAAAAGCAAAGGAATAGGAATGACAGCACTAGAAGCGTGTGATTTATATGATTCAGACTCTATAAGATATCATTTAATATCTAATGGACCAGAAAGAAAAGACACAAACTTTACAATAGAAGATTTTAAAACTGTTCATAATACAGAGATTTTAAATAAATTCGGAAATTTAGTAAACAGAACATTAAACTTTAAAGACTTAGAAGAAATACCAGAAGGAAAAGTAGACAGTAAAATAGAAAATCTAATAAAAGAAACATACAAAAAAGTAGGAGAAAACATAGAAAATTTAGAATTCAAAGCAGCAGTACAAAACATAATGGACTTAGTAGAAGTAGGAAACAAATATTATGATACAAGCAAACCATGGGTAGCAAAAAAAGAAAATATAGAAGAATTTAACAACATAATCTACACATGTTCAGTAATAATAGCAAACCTATCAAACCTATTTGAACCAATTATGCCTACAGCAAGCCAAAAAATAAGAGAATATCTAAATATACAAACTAAAAGTTGGGAATATATTACAATACCTGCAGGGCTAAAACTAGACAAAATAGAACCATTATTTGAAAGAATGAAATAGAGGAAAAAAATGTCACAAATAACAAAAAATGCACTAGCAGCTTCACTAAAGAAGCTGCTTTCTAAAAAAGAACTATCAAAAATTACAATAACAAATATTACAGAAGAATGTGGAGTAAATAGACAAACATTCTACTATCACTTTAAAGATATATATGATTTATTAGAATGGATATTTACAAATGAAGTTATAGAAGAAATAGAGAACGAAAAAGAAGAAAACTGGCAGCAAAAATTTATATATGTATTTGAATATGCAATAAAAAATAAAGAACTGATAAAAAACATATACAACTCTGGAAGCAAAGAATATTTTTTGAAATTTGTATATAAACAAACAAATTTGTTAATAATAAATTTTATAGAAAAAGAATATAAAGATAAAAAAATTAAAGAAGAGAATAAAAAGTTTATTGCAAATTTTTATAAATATGGATTTGTTGGAGTTATAGAAGATTGGATAGAAAACGGAATGAAAGAAAATCCAAAAGAAATAGTTTCAAAATTAGATAATCTAATAATTGCTAATAGATAAATTTAGACAAAACTTAGCAAATGTACAAAAATTATACATTTGCTAAAATTTGTTTATTGCAAATCTAAAAAAACATTTCTATAATAATTGCAATAACGAAGGAGGAATTGATATGTATTATAGTAATGGAAATTATGAAGCATTTGCAAGGCCAAGAAAGCCAGAAGGAGTAGACGAAAAATCTGCTTATTTAGTAGGAGCAGGGCTAGCATCACTAGCAGCTGCATGTTTTTTAGTAAGAGATGGACAAATGAAAGGAGAAAATATCCATATCTTAGAAGAACAAAAATTACCAGGAGGAGCATGTGACGGAATAAACGACCCACAAAAAGGATTTATAATTCGTGGTGGAAGAGAAATGGAAAACCATTTTGAATGTTTATGGGATTTATTCCATTCAATCCCATCATTAGAAATAGAAGGAGCATCAGTATTAGACGAATACTATTGGCTAAACAAAAAAGATCCAAATTATTCATTAATGAGGGCAACTGTAAACAGAGGTGAAGATGCACATACAAATGGAAAATTTGGGCTTTCAGAAAAAGCATCAATGGAAATCATAAAATTATTTATGACTAAAGACGAAGATCTATATGATAAAAAGATAACAGATGTATTTACAGACGAATTTTTTGAATCAAATTTCTGGCTATATTGGAGAACAATGTTTGCATTTGAAGATTGGCATAGTGCATTAGAAATGAAATTATATATTCAAAGATTTATCCATCATATTGGAGGATTACCAGACTTTTCAGCATTAAAATTCACAAAATATAATCAATATGAATCACTAATAATGCCAATGGTAAAATATCTAGAAAGTCATGGAGTTAAATTCCAATATGATACAAAAGTAACAAATGTCTTATTTGATATTGACGGTAAAAAGAAAACGGCAAAACAAATAATTTGTATACATGAAGGAAAAGAAGAAACAATTAATTTAACAGTTAATGATTTAGTATTTGTAACAAATGGAAGCTGTACAGAAAAATCAATGTTAGGAGACCAAGATAAAGCACCAGATTTAACAATTGAAAATGGCGAAGGAGCATGTTGGGAACTATGGAGAAAAATAGCAAGACAAAGTGAAGAATTTGGACGTCCAGATAAATTCTGTATGGATATAGCAAAAACAAACTGGGAATCTGCCACAGTAACAACATTAGATGATAGAATTCCACCATATATAGAAAAAATATGTAAAAGAGATCCATTTAGCGGTAGAGTAGTAACAGGAGGAATAGTATCTGTAAAAGACTCAAACTGGTTAATGAGCTGGACAATAAACAGACAACCACATTTCAAAAATCAACCAAAAGATCAATTAGTAGTATGGGTTTATGGATTATTTACAAATAAATCAGGAAATTATATCAAAAAACCAATGAGAGAATGTACAGGAAAAGAGATAACAGAAGAATGGCTATATCATTTAGGAGTGCCAGAAGATCAAATAGAAGAATTAGCAACTAATTCTGCAAGATGCATACCATGTATGATGCCATATATTACAGCATTTTTCATGCCTAGAACAGCAGGAGATAGACCCAAAGTAGTACCAGAAGGAAGCAGAAACTTTGCATTTTTAGGACAATTTGCAGACACAGTTAGAGATACAGTATTTACAACAGAATATTCAGTAAGAACAGCAATGGAAGCGGTATATACACTATTAGATATAGATAGAGGAGTACCAGAAGTATTTGGATCATGTTATGATGTTCGAGTATTATTAGACTCAACATCAAAAATGATGGACGGCAAAAAATTAAGTGATATAAAATTACCTTTTGCAACAGAAATGGTAGCAAAAAAAGGATTAAAAAAGGTAGAAGGTACAGTTATAGAGGACTTACTAAAAAGATATAATTTAATATAAAATATTAGAACAAAGGTATAAATTAATAATATTAGCACTTATTTAGAATATGTTAGAGGAGCAGAAAAAAATTCTGTTCCTCTTTTAACATATAAATTAGTATAATCTAAAAACTAATATATTACAGTTGAAGTAGCCTAAATATAAAGAAAAAAATATCATTAATCTAATTGTTGACAATTGTATACAATTGTAGTATAATGAAAAAAATAAAAAAATAATGTCGAACGAAGGTGGTTAAGTATGTCTGAAAAGAAACTTAAAATATCAGCCAAAAAATATAATGGCGATACAGCTGTTGTATCAGCAAGGCTTCCAAGCGACTTAATAAAAGAAATAGATGAAATATGTGAAACAACAGGAAGAAACAGAAATGAAATCATACAATTATGCCTTGAATTCGCAGTTGAAAATATAGAAATTGAAAAGTAAGAGGATGTTTTGAAAGAATTCAAAAAACTTTCATTACTATATATACATTTTAGAAAAATAAGAAAGGAATGATATTTATAATGAAAATATTTGATGTGATAAAATACGAAGGAGATAACAGCACATTTGTGTGGAAACATCCATGTGAAGACTTTAATTGTCTATCACAACTTATTATTCATGAAAACCAAGAAGCAGTATTTTTTATGAATGGACAAGCATTAGATTTGTTTGGACCAGGAAGATACACCCTAAAAACACAAAACATACCAATAATAGGAAAAGTATTAAATCTAGTAACAGGAGGACTAAATCCTTTTCATTGTGAAGTATATTTCATAAACAAAAGTGAACAAATGGCAATAAAATGGGGAACAGATTCAAGAATACAATTTATAGAACCAACATATAAATTTCCATTATCAATAGGAGCATCAGGAGAGATGAGCTTACAAGTAAAAGACAGCAAAAAATTATTAGTAAAACTTGTAGGAACAGAAAATAGTATATCACAACAAAATTTAGTAACATATTTCCGTTCTTTTTTAATGACAAAAGTAAAAACATATATAGCACAAATTATCAAATCAGAAAGCATAAATATTTTTGAAATAGACGAAAAACTAAATCAATTCTCAATAGAAATAAAAAAACTATTACTTCCAGATTTTGAGGACTATGGAATAACACTAAAAAAATTCTTAGTAAATAGAGTAATGAAGCCAGATGGAGAAATGCAATACGAAAAATTCAAAGAATTGCATTTCCGTCAATATGCAGATATTGCAGAAGCAAAAATAAAACAACAAACAGAAATAATAAATGCAGAAACAGAGGCACAGAAAAAAGTAATTGACTCAAAAGCAAAAGCAAAAAAACGACTACAAGAAGGATATACATATCAACAAGAAAGAGGATTTAATGTTGCAGAAAAAATGGCAGAAAATGAAGCAGTTGGAGAATTTAATAATATGGGAATAGGAATAGGAACAATGGCAGGAGTAGGAGGAGCAGTAGGAAACATGATAGGAGGAATGATGACTGAAACTGTAAAATCCACAGCAATACCTCAAGCTAATAATAAGCAAACAGGAAAATTCTGTGAAAATTGTGGAGCCCAATTACATGAAGAAGCCGAATTTTGCGAAGAATGTGGAGCAAAAATAGTCAAATCAAATGAAGTATGCACTAACTGTGGATATAAATTTGAAAGAAATAGCAAATTCTGTCCCAAATGCGGAAAGAAAAGAGAGTGATTAACATGATATATATTATTATATTTTTAATAATAGTGGCTTTAAGTATTATAACATATTTTATACTAAAAAAAGCATCAAAAATAGACAATGAAATAGAAACAAAAACATTTGCAATAAAAGAACTTACAGGAAAAGCAGAATATTTAATGGAAAAAACAGATTCAGTAGAAATAAAAGAAATATGTGAAAAAGTATATGAAAGCCTAAGATATAGTGACACAATGAGTAAAAATAACTTAAAAGAAATTAATGAACAAATCCAAAGAGAATTTGCCTCATTTGAAGATGCAGTAAATAATGAGGACACAGAATTAGCAAAAAATATTTCAAAACAATTAATATCCCTTATAGAAAAAAGAAATATCAAATGCAAAATGACAAAAAATAGTAAAATTTTTAAGGTAATATAATGATTTTTATAGAGAAAAATCTCTAAAAAATAAAATTTTGAAAATAAAGAGGAGGAAAAGAATATGGAAACGACTAAAAATAAGTCTGTAGTATGTTCAAATTGTGGTGGACAAATAGATGTAAACACATCTGAAGAAAATGTAGAATGTCCATTTTGTGGCACAAAATATGAAGTGTCAGATTTGCTAAAAGAAAGTGATGCAGTAAAGATTCAAAAAATAAAAAGTAAAGTAGAGCAAGAAAAATTAAAACATGAAATTGAAAAAAACAAAAATCAAGAAGAAAAAGAAGAAGTTAATAAATTCAAAAAGAGTAAATTTAGTAAAATATTATTAATCTTTTTTGCAATTGCAGTATTACTATTCTTTATAGGAAATGGGATTTTTGTTAAAATTTTAACATTTTCACAAGCAGCATTATCTATTGTATCATGGCTAATGGGATCAAAAATAATAAAAGAACCAATAAAGGGATTACATACAATTTTAGCTATTGTAGCATTTGTATTAATAATACCATTTTTTGTATGTGATACACAAAATACATCATCAAGAACAGAAAAAATCGTATGGAAAGATATAGTAATGAATGAAGTATTACCAGAACCAAAAAGCAAAAAAGGAAAAATCATAACAAATAGTGATAAAAGCTTAAGCATTTATATTTCTAATTCTACAAAAGAAGCATATAGCAAATATGCAGAAGCATGTCAAGAAAAAGGATTTAATGTAGAATCAGAAAAAGGAACAAATTCATATGATGCCTACAATTCAGAAGGTTATAAATTAAGACTATATTATACAGAAACAAGCAAAGAATATAATATATCTTTAGATGCACCAATACAAATGAAAGAAAATGCTTGGATAACAACACCACTTTCAAAATTAGTACCAGAGCCACAATCAAAAACAGGAAAAGTAGAATCAAACAGTGAAAAATATTTTACATATTATGCTGGAAAAACCTCAAAAGAAGAATATTCAACATATGCAAACTCAGTTCTAAATGCAGGATTTTCTAAAGATTATTCAAGCGGAGAAAAATATTTTTATGGGACAAATCCAGAAGGATATAAAATTGATGTTAGCTATCAAGGAAATAACATCATGAGAATTAGTATAACAGCACCAGATAACAAAAAAGAATCAAATACATCAACGTCTTCAGAGACAAACTCAACATCAACAGAAGAAAACAAAGTAGAAGCAGAAAAAACAACAAATAGCACACAAACATCAACAGAACAAGCAAACAAAACAAATACAATAACAAACAATGAAACAAAAACAACTGCACATACAGGACTTAGTAAAGAATTTAAAGAAGCAATGGACAGTTATGAAGCATTTATAGACGAATATGTAGCATTCATGAAAAAATATTCAGATTCTAATGGAACAGACATGAGCTTAATATCAGATTATACAAAATATATGACAAAATTAGATGATGCAAACAAAAAATTTGAAAAGTGGAACGATAGCAACATGAATGCAGAAGAATCAGCATATTACATACAAGTACAAACAAGAGTAAACAAAAAATTATTAGAAGCAGCACAATAAAAATCCAAGAACTTTCATATATAATAGAAAAAAAGTATATTATAGGAAATTCGAAAGACCTTTTTATAATATAAATATAGATAAAAATTGACATTAATAATTGTTAGAAGTTATTAATGTCAATTTTCTTGACACAAAAAAACAAGTTATATATAATGTAAAAAACGAAAGGAAAGTGATAAAATGAAATATCCAGAAAGCCTAAAAAAAGGAGATATAATAGGAATATGTGCACCATCAGGAGGAATAACAAAGCCAGAAAAAATACAAGAATTAGAAGAAGCAGAAAAGCAACTAAAAGAAATGGGATATAGAATAATAGAAACAAAAAGTGTAAGAAAAGAAGAAAAAGGAAGAAGCAACACAGCAAAAAAAAGAGCAGAAGAATTTATGGAATTACTAAAAAATAAAGAAGTAAAACTAATAATCTTTGCAACAGGAGGAGACTATTTAATGGAAATGTTAGACTACTTAGACTTAGAAGAAATAAAAAAACTAAAACCCAAATGGATGCAAGGATATTCAGATATAACAACATTAGAATTCATATTCAACACAATATTAGAAATCCCATCAATATATTGTGACACCATAAAAAGTTATGCAATGAAACCACTTTACAGAAACTTAAAAGACGCATTAAAAATAGCATCAGGAGAAAAAATGACACAAAAATCATTTGAAAAATGTGAAAAAAGTGAATTCAATAACCTAGAAGATGTTTTTGGGGACGGGGCAAAAAAACACCAACAAAAACCTGATGTTTTTGGGGACGGAGACAAAAAACATTATCAAGATCCTAATGAAGAAAAGTATAATTTAACAGAAAAAGTTGAGTGGAAAAACATAAATAATGAGCCAAAAATAGAAATGCAAGGAAGAATGATAGGAGGATGTTTAGAGTGCATAAAAATATTTTTTGGAACAAAATATGATAATATAAAAAACTACATAAATAAATACAAAAATGATGGAATTATATGGTATTTAGAATGCTTTGAAATGAACAGTCCAGAATTAACAAGAATATTATGGCAAATGAGAAATGCAGGTTATTTTAACAATATAAATGGAATCATTTTTGGCAGATCATTAGTATTTAGAAAAGATTATGATACAAACTTTATAGAAGCTGTAAAACAAGCAATTGGCGACTTAAATATACCAATAATATATGATGCAGATATAGGGCATGTTGCACCACAACTAGCAATAATAAATGGAGAAATAATGAAAATCACTTCAGAAGCGGGAAAAGGAAAAATCATAATGTAAAAAGCAAAAAAATGTTTGCAAAACTATTGACAAAAAATTAAAAAAGATATAGAATACAGACAAACAAAAATTCAGCAAACATTAGGTTACAAAAGGAGGCAAGTTATGATTACAACTTTACATATAAAAAACATAGGAATAATAGAAGAATTAACAATAGATTTGAACAAAGGATTAAATGTATTAACTGGAGAAACAGGCGCAGGAAAAACGTTAATAATAGACTCATTATCAATATTATCAGGTGGCAGGTTTTCAAAAGAAATGATAAGAAAAGGTGAAAGCAATTCATATGTAGAAGCATGTATTTATTTACCTAAAAATCCTAATAATACAGATGAAAATATAATTGTATCAAGAGAAATAAATAATAATGGAAGAAATCTATGTAAAATAAATGGAAGAATGGTTACAGTAAATGAATTAAAAGAATTCATGTCAAAAATCATAGAAATACATGGGCAAAATGACAATCAAACATTATTAGATAACAAATATCACTTAAAATATTTAGATGGATATATAGGAGAAAAATTAAGTAAAAAACAAGAATATCAAATATATTATAATAAATATTTGGAATTAGAAAAAAAGCTAAAAGAAAACTATGGAGATGACAAGGAAAGACAAAGAAAATTAGATTTATTAAAATATCAATATGAAGAAATAAAACAAGCAAAACTAAAAGAAGGAGAAGAAGAAGAATTAGAAGATAGAAAAAAGATAATTGTAAATGCAGAAAAAATTGCAGAAAACTTAAAAGAAGCAGATAATTCATTAGGAAATAATGCAATAGACGCAATAAGTATAGCAATAAGAGCATTAGAAAAAATAGAAGATATAGATTCACAATATAAAGAAACAGCAAGCAATTTAAAAAGCAGTTATTATGAATTACAAGAAATATCAAGAGAAATTTCTTCAAAAAGAGAAGATATAAATTTTGATGAAGAAGCAAGAAGTATAATAGAAGAAAGATTAGATATTATACATGATTTAAAGAGAAAATATGGGAACACAATTAGTGAAATTTTGCAATATAAACAAGAAATAAAACATGAAATAGAACATATAGAAAATTTAGAAGAATATACTAGTGCTTTAAAAAAAGAGAAAAAAGAAATAGAAAAAAGTATGGATTTATTAGCAGAGCAAATACATACAATAAGAGAAACAGAAGCAGAAGAATTAAGTAATAAAATAAACAAAGAATTAAAAGAACTAGAAATGAAAAATGCAAAAATACATGTAAGAGTAAAAAAACTAGAAGAATACAATAAAGAAGGAAAAGACAATGTAGCATTTTATATTCAAACAAATTTAGGAGAAGATGAAAAAGAATTATCTAAAATAGCATCAGGAGGAGAAATATCAAGAACAATGTTAGGAATAAAAAAAGTGCTAGCAGATACAGACGAAGTTCCAATATTAATATTTGATGAAATAGATACAGGAATTAGTGGGAAAGCAGCAAATAGTGTAGCACAAAAATTATCACATATAGCAAAAAAACACCAAGTACTATGTATATCACATTTACCAAACATAGCGGCAATAGCTGATAATAACTATTTTATAAGTAAAAATGTAGTAAATGAAAGAACAAACACAAATATAAAACAATTAAATGAAACAGAAATATTGCAAGAAATAGCAAGAATTTCATCAGGAGAAATTAATGAAATAAGTCTAAAATATGCAGAAGAATTAAGAAAAAATAAGATAGCTTAATAACTTGAATAAAAAAACAAAAAATGCAAAAAATAGAAAAAAGCATACATTAAGAACATTATTACGTATCATAACATTTTATAAAAATGAAAGGAAGATGCAAAATGAGAAATTTTATAAAAATTGAGAATATTGAAGCATTAGAGGTTTTAGATTCAAGGGGAAATCCAACAATACAAGTAGAAGTCTTATTAGAAGGAGGTTATACAGGAAAAGCATTAGTGCCATCAGGAGCATCAACAGGGAGCTTTGAAGCTGTAGAATTAAGAGATAATGATAAAAGCAGATTTTTTGGAAAAGGCGTACAAAAAGCAGTAGAAAATGTAAATAAAAAAATAGCAAAAAAAATAATAGGAATGAATGCTTATAATCAAAAAGAAATAGATAAAGAATTAATATTATTAGATGATACACTAAATAAATCAAATCTTGGAGCAAATGCAATATTAGGAGTATCTTTAGCAGTTGCAAAAGCAGCAGCAAACTCATTAAATATTGAGTTATATCAATATATAGGAGGAATAAATGGTAATGAATTACCAGTTCCTATGATGAATATTTTAAATGGAGGAAAACATTCAGATAATAACATAAATATACAAGAATTTATGATAATGCCAATAGGAAGTATAACTTTTTCAGAAAGACTAAAAAGAGGAGCAGAAGTATATCATACATTAAAAAAAGTATTAAAAGAAAAAGGATATTCAGTAGCAGTAGGGGATGAAGGCGGATTTGCACCAAATCTAGAAAATGAAGAAGAAGCCTTAGATGTTATAATAGAAGCAATAAAAAAAGCAGGATATGAGCCAGGAAAAGAGATAGTATTAGCATTAGATATTGCAAGTACAGAAATGTATGAAGAAGCACAAAAAATAGGAAAAAATGGATATTATTTTTGGAAATCTAATATCCTAAAAACAAAAGAGGAAATGATAAAGTATATAGAAGATTTATGTGATAAATATCCAATAATATCAGTAGAGGATGGACTAGCAGAAGAAGATTGGGATAGCTGGAAAACGTTAACTAACAATTTAGGAAATAAAGTTCAGCTTGTGGGGGATGACTTGTTTGTAACAAATATAAAAAGATTAGAAAGAGGAATAAAAGAAAATGTTGCAAATGCAATATTAATAAAACCAAATCAGATAGGAACACTAACAGAAACATTAGAGACAATAAAAAGAGCAAAAGAAAAAGGATACAATACAATAATTTCACATAGATCAGGAGAAACAGAAGATACAACAATTGCAGATTTAGCAGTAGCAGTAAATGCAGGCCAAATAAAAACTGGAGCACCATGCAGAACAGACAGAGTAGCAAAATATAATAGATTATTGAACATTGAAAACATGGAATATAAAAATAGAAACTAAAATTTATTAATATTTACCTTTTGACATTTTATGTAAAATATGATATACTAAACAAAATTACAAAAAGGGGTAAATAAAAATGAGTAGAATGAAAACATTAACACTATATGTGTTAGCAATAATAGGATTCTTTTTATTTTCAGAATTACTAATAAATGCAAGTCTAGAGTCAGAATATACAAAAATAGGAAGAAGAGATGAGATATCACAAGTAGTAATAACACAAGCAGAAGCAACAAGAGTAAATGGAAGAATAAAAGGAAGTGTAATAAATCCAGAAGAAAATCCAATAAATGGCAAATATTTAAAATTTGATTTTTATTCTTCAAGAGATGTATTAAAAGGAACTAAATATATTGACATTTCAGGACTACAACAAAATGAATTACAAGAAATAGAAATGCATTTTAAACTAGAAGGAGTAAGTTATTATACAATAAGTGTAGTAGATGAAAAAACAGAAAAAGAAATAGAATTATTACCACAAGATTTAAATAAAACACAAATAGTAATAGCCACATTTTTAGCATTAATAGTATTATAATAGGATATATTAAAAGGTCATCAAAGAAAGTGTAAAATAAAGCAGACATTAAATATATGTATAAAAAATCACGTTATTTAAAACGTGATTTTTTATACATACACAGTCCTATAATTAGTATAAATAACCATACCAGGCTTGCTACCACTAGGCTTTTTCACATATCTAACTTCACAGAAATCAACAGGAACATTAGAAGAGTTTTTAGCCTTACTATGTTCAGTAGCAATTTTAGCAGTTTTCAATATAATATCTTGAGGTATAATATCTAACAAATTAGAATTTTTATCATAAGAAGAACTATTATAAGAATTCAAAAATTTTAGAATAGTATGGCTGCCATGAAAATCTTTAACATGGAACCAAATATCAGACTTATTTGCATATTTTAATGTCAAGTAATCATTTTCAACATTATTTCTACCTACCAATACAGTATAATTATCAATAGTATATTTTATAGGATTAAAAGTAACCTTTTTATTTTTAGTAAGCTTAGATTTTTTTATTTTAGAATTCTTATTTTTTAAGCTTTTATCATTATTAATATTTGAGTTAGTTTTAAAAATAACATTTTCAGAAATTTCACTATAAATATCAGCAATATCCTCAATAGAGGTAGCATTTTCTAATTCATAAACAACACTTTGAATATAGTCTAAATCTTGTTCAGTTTCAACCTTTTGAATACCAACAATATCTAAAGCATTTTTTAGCTTATTATATTTTTTAAAATAGTGCTTAGCATTTTGATTAATAGAAAAACGTTTATCTAAAGGGATTTTAACTAATTTTTGCTCATCATAGTAATTTTCAACACTAATAAAATCCAATTTAGAATTTGCATCAAATTTATATAAATTTGCAGTAATCAATTCTCCATATACACGAAAAGTTTCCATATTATCACAATCTTTTAATTTCTGATTTATATGTAATAAACGTTTATTATATTTATTTAAAATATTCAAAATAAGCTTTAATAATGAATTACGATAATTTTTAAAGTTTTCAGAAGATTCTTTATTAAAATAAAAATCATCTATAAAAAAATTAAGAGAAAACTGCGGCTCTACATTATCAGTAATACATAAAGCATAATCCTTAGAATTTCCATCAGCATTTTTTATGATTACAAAAGATAAATTATTGGAACCGATATTATCAATAATTTTTTTAAATTCAGAAAATACTAAAAAAATAATATGTTCATAATCTTTAATATTATTAGAAGGATTAACAATAGATAATTTATTTTGCGTTTTCAATTTATTAATTATGTTATTCACAAAACTTTTACTAAAACCATTAAAAGTATTAGAAATAAGAGAAGGAAAAACATCTTCAAAATTAAAAGTGCAATTATTATCTAAATTATCTGAAGAATACGAATTTTTAATAATATCATAAAAACTATTGAAATCATTCACTTCAAAAAAGTTGTACTTTTCAGAAATAGGAAAATTGTATCTAACATGTGGTAAGATATCTCTACATTTAACATTTTCATGTTCAATATCTTGTTTTATATGACGTAAACTATCTACTATTATGTTTTGCTCATCCAATAAAATAATATTACTATGTTTCCCCATTAATTCTATTATAAGTCTCTTATTTAATAAGTCATCAACTTCATCAAAGCCTTCAAAATCAATAACTACAAGTCTTTCCAAATCTAATGTAAAAATATTTTTTAAATGCAAACCAAGTAAATTCTTTCTTAGCACCATACAGAAATTTGGAGCTACTTGAGGATTAGGATTTGGATGAGTTGTTAAATGAATTCTGCAATTACTAGATTCTGTACATATATTTAAAGCATAATTTTTTCCTTGATTATACATACCAATTACTACATTATTTTTATTTGGTTGAAATATTTTATCTATTCTAGCTCCAACTAAATTAGAAAGTTCAGAGCAAATAGCTTTAGTTACAATACCATCAAAAGCCATATATATCGTCCTTTCAAAATTATATTTATATCATTTTGTGTACTAATGAATAATTAGAACAAAAGCATATATTAATAACATTAGTACATATAAAAACATCATAATAATATCATTATTAACATGATTTTTCAATAAATTTATCTAATTTAATGCCGCATAAGAGTGAATAACAGCCCAAATTTGAATTTTTGTAAAAAGAATGATATAATATATAATATATTAAATATATATATTTAGGAGGATTTTTAATGAAAACAAGAAAAGCAACAGCTGAACGGAGAAAATTTAATTCCTCAACAGAGCAATTAGATTTTAATGGTAACACGATTCCTATTCCGCGAAACTTTAGATGGTTTCAAGAAGAGAACGATTTGTTTATAGTTAACCAAGAGGATGGTAGCATTTTCAAATGGATTCAGGTTATAGGCAATCTGCGAAAAAATGGCTTAACAGAAGGAATAAAAACAGAATATGGTAGAAGAAATTTTGATGGCATTTTTGAATCAAAATTTAATGATAATTATTTTCATGAAACTTGTGACCACAAGTTCAAAGAATGCATCAAAAAATATGGAGGATTTTATATATCTGTATATAAGGCAAGGTATGAAAAAGATGAGCGAATTACATATGCTGGTATAGGAATTTTAGTCAATAGCATTAAATATGATAATGCTAAAAAAATTGCAACTAATTATATGTTAAAATATAGAGCGTCTAATAACTATACTACAGATTTACCTTGTGGAGCTGCTATGGATTGCATATATGAATATGCCTTTGAAATGCTAGAAAAAGAAGTTTTGAAAAAAATGCTTCCAGGAGAAAGAAAAGCAGATGCTTGGAATAGAATTTCAAAAGCTAAAAGATACGAAGAAATCGGAGTTTATGGAATTCAAGATTTACTTACTGGAGAAGCAGAACTTACAACAGAAACATATGCAAGTGAAAAATGTCATGTTGCAGTTCGGAATGGAACCAGAGGATTATTTACCATTTGTAATGATGATTATGAGAAGCAAATGTTTGAAACAGGAGAGGCAATTTATTTCGAACTTGGTTGTAGAAATTTTATATCAAGAGATGCAGCATTTTTTGGCTATGGATTCAGATTAATGTTGTTACCAGTCTAATTCTCAAACTGAAAATAAACTACATAGTAAATTCTATGTAGTTTATTTTCAGAGTTTTAACTGTAATAATTTTAATAGGATTATTCTTTATTGAATTTTTTTACATCTAAATTTTCAATATTACTTTTATCAGATGTTAAGATAACAACTTCTACATTATTTTTCTTTTTATAAATGGTAAAATTAAGTGACGCACTTTTTGTAATAAAATTACAAAAAGTGCGACACTTATTATTGCAATTTATAAAAGTAAAAAAAATCTTAAAAAACACTGTACTTTTTTCAAATTTATGATAAAATGGGTGTGAGAAAAAAGATGTGCAAAATAGAATTTGTTTTGTACATAATTTGTGAATATTTTAAGGAGAGTGGAAAAATTGTCAGAACCAAAATACAAAAGGGTATTACTAAAATTGAGTGGAGAAGTATTAGCAGGAGAACAAAAGACAGGTGTTAATGCAGAAATAGTAGGAAAAATATGTGATAAAATAAAAGAAGTAGTAGAAATGGGAGTACAAGTTGCTATAGTAGTTGGTGGCGGAAATTTCTGGAGAGGTAGAAATGGTCATCAAATGGAAAGAACAACTGCTGATTATATGGGGATGTTGGCAACAGCTATGAATGGCTTGGCTTTACAAGATGCTCTTGAGGCTAGAGGTGTGTATTCTAGAGTTCAGACAGCTATAGAAATGAGGGAAATTGCTGAACCTTTTATTCAAAGAAAAGCTGATAAACATTTAAATAGGGGTAGAGTAGTTATTTTTGCTTGTGGTACAGGCCATCCTTATTTTACAACTGATACAGCTGCTGTTCTAAGGGCTACAGAGATTGGCGCAGATATTATTTTGCTTGGTAAAAATATCGATGCTGTTTATTCTGCTGATCCTAAGTTGGATCCTAATGCTGAGAGATTTGATGAGATTTCTTATATGGAAGTTCTTGAGAGGGATTTGAAGGTTATGGATTCTACGGCTACGGCTTTGTGCAGGGATAATGATATGCCTTTACTTGTGTTTGGAATTTCTGATCCAGAAAATATAGTTAGGGCTATTAGGGGTGAAAAAATTGGTACCATAGTGAAATAATTGGAAAATAATTACATTTTGGCTGTGTCAAACTTCATTTAAATAAAATGTGGTTACATATTTTAAGATTTAATTTAAGAAAGGATTGTGAATAGATATGGATTATTCAAATATGAAAGAGAAAATGGAGAAAACAGTTAGTGTTTTTTCAGAAAAATTATCAGAGGTTAGAGCAGGTAGAGCAAATCCTGCAGTATTAAATAAAGTAAAAATTGATTATTATGGAACACCAACTCCAATTAATCAAGTAGCAGGGGTTTCTGTGCCTGAAGCTAGATTGATTGTTATCCAACCATGGGATATTAGTGTGTTAAAAGAAATTGAAAAAGCAATTTTGACATCAGATATAGGCATTAACCCTAATAATGATGGAAAAGTAATTCGTTTGGCTTTTCCAGAGTTAAATGAAGAGAGAAGAAAAGAGTTAGTAAAAGAGATTAAAAAAATGGCTGAAGAAGCAAAAGTTGCAGTTCGTGCTAGTAGACGTGATGGTATAGAAAATGCAAAAGCTGAACAAAAAGAGGGAAATATTACAGAAGATGAGCTAAAACAAGCAGAAGTTGAAATCCAAAAAATAACAGATGCTAAAGTTGAAGAAATAGATAAAATTTTAGCTGATAAAGAAAAAGAAATTATGACAATATAATGAATATGTTAAAATATAAAAAATATGCTAAATAATATTAAATTGTTATAAATATAATAAAATATAAGGCTAGAAAAATAAGGGAATGAAATCAATGGATTTTAAAGAAAAATTGCAATCATATCAAAAAATAGTAAATGATGAACTACAAAAATATTTAAGAAAAGAAAATGGATTAGAAGAAGTTTTGCACCAATCAATGGAATATAGTTTGATGGCAGGTGGAAAAAGGTTAAGGCCAATATTGGTTTTAGCTACTTATAAATTATTAAATGATGCAGATTATAAAAAGTGTTTACCATATGCTGTGGCAATAGAAATGGTACATAATTTTTCACTTATACATGATGATTTACCAGGAATTGATAATGATGATTTTAGACATGGTAAATTAACAAATCATAAAAAATTTAATGAGGCAACAGCAATATTGGCAGGTGATGCTTTATTAAATAATGCATATATAGTTATTAGTAATGATTTAAAACAGGAAAGTATTGAAGATTTGGAACATAATAAAAAAGATTTTATGGCTAAATTGCAAGTATTCAATGAGTTTTCGATTGCAGTTGATAAAATGATTGCTGGAGAATATGTGGATACAGCGTTTGAAGGTAAAAATATTTCAATACAAGATTTGGAATATATTCATAAAAATAAAACTGGTGCATTATTAACTTTATGTGTTAGAATGGGTGCAATATTGGCAGGTGCAAGCCAAGATGATTTACAAAATTTGACACAATATTCACAAAAAATAGGATTGGCTTTTCAAGTAAAAGATGACATTTTATCAGAAGAAGGAGACGAAAAGGAATTAGGTAAGCCTGTTGGAAATGATAAAGAAAGATGTAAATGTACATATGTTTCAAAATATGGATTAGATGGTGCTAAAGATATATTAAATGATTTAATAGAACAAGCGATAAAATGTTTAGATAAGTATGACAAAAAGGCAGAATTTTTAAAGAGTTTAGCAGAATATATACGTGACAGAAAAAAATAACAATGCCGCGATATTTGCTTTGCAAATTTCGTGTGCGAACAATATGCGGATTTTAAAATGTTCTAATAAGTATTAATGTTATTAATGTCCGTTTGTGTTCAGGAAGGATGATAATAAATATGAATTTTGAAAAGGAAAATTTACCTAAACATATTGCAATAATAATGGATGGAAATAGAAGATGGGCAAAAGCTAAAGGTAAGCCATCAGGTTTTGGTCATAAAGAAGGTGCAAAAGTACTAGAAAAAATAGTAAGATATGCAAATAAAATAGGTATTGAACATATTACTGTATATGCGTTTTCAACTGAAAATTGGAAAAGAGCTGAGGAAGAAGTATCAACTTTAATGGCTTTATTCCAAAGTTATTTGGATGATTATAGTAAAAGGGCAGATTCTGAAAATATAAAAGTAAAAATTATAGGTAATAGAAAAGGGCTTTCTGATAAAATGGTTTCTAGTATAGAAAAATGTATGGAAAGAACAAAAAATAATACTGGTATTGTTTTTAATATTGCTTTAAATTATGGTGGTAGAGAAGAATTACTTAATGTGACATATAAAATAGCAGAAGATGTAAAAAATGGCAAGTTACAACCTGAAGAGATTACAGAAAAAGATATAGAAAAATATTTGTATACAGCAGGTCAGCCAGATCCAGATTTGCTTATAAGAACAAGTGGTGAAAAGCGTTTGAGTAATTTCTTACCATGGCAGTTATCTTATTCGGAATTTTTGTTTATAGATAAAAATTGGCCAGATTTTACAGAGGAAGATTTAAATCAAGCAATTGAGGAATATCAAAAAAGAACAAGAAAATTTGGAGCAAATTAGAAAGGAGAACTAAGGAGAATATGGATGTAAAAAGAATCACATCAGCATTATTAGGATTTCCATTAGTCGTAATAATTTTTTTAATAGGTAATAAATATATAGTAGATGTATTAATATCAATAGTAGCAATGTTAGGAATGTATGAATATTTCAAAGCAATTTCAAAAGTGTGTAAACCAGTAAAATGGGTAGGGTATTTAAGTTGTTTAAGTATAGCTTTTATCCATGTTATACCTAGTGCTTGGTTGAATTCAGTGGTAACATTATCAGTACCAACAATTTTAGCAATATTGTTTTTAAATATAATTGCAACAGATATGAGGATAAATTTCAAAGATATTGCTTATACTTTTATAGGAATATTTTATATAGTGTTTTTCATGATGTTTGTAGCATTTATTAATGGAATGCCAAATGGAAATATTAATGTTTGGTATGCTATTATAGCAGCTTGGGGAACAGATGTATTTGCATATTTTGTCGGAAAACATTTTGGAAAACATAAATTTAGTAAAGTTAGTCCAAAGAAATCTATAGAAGGTTGTATAGCTGGAACAATTGGTGCAGTTATATTGATGTTAGGTTATACATATTTTGCAGATACATATTGGGGAGTTAGTTATTCTTATGGATATATTGCCATTATTGGTGTTATACTAAGTTTAATTGGACAAATTGGAGATTTTTCAGCTTCAAGTATTAAAAGATATGTTGATATAAAAGATTTTAGTAATTTAATTCCAGGTCATGGTGGAATGCTAGATAGAATTGATAGTTTATTATTTTTAGCACCTTTTGCTTATGCACTTTTTACATTACTTTAATATTTAATTTAGGAGGCGATTATTATAACTATTGTAACTGTTTTAATGTCAGCACTTAAGATTGTATTTTTATTAGGATTTCTTATACTTATACATGAAACAGGTCATTTGCTTGTAGCAAAATTGTGTAAAGTAAAAGTAAATGAATTTGCTATAGGCTTTGGTCCTGCAATATGGAAACATCAAGGAAAAGAAACTAAATATGCTTTGCGTGCAATTCCACTAGGTGGTTTTTGTAGTATGGAAGGAGAAGAAGAAAGGTCAGATGAATCTGGCTCTTTTTCAAAAGCGAGTATACCAAGAAGAATAGCAATAGTTGCAGCAGGTGCGACAGTAAATATATTATTTGGTTTAATAGTGTATTTTATTCTTATGTCTTGTATTGGTATGTATGCTGGTACAGAAAATACTTTTGTTAATCATATAAAGTTTGCAGCAGAGGAAACAGGACAGTTTTTTGTGTCAGTGTTTGATAGTTTAAAACAGCTATTTACTGGAAAAATAGGTGTGGACCAAATGATGGGGCCTGTTGGAATATCAGAGGTTGTTGCAAAAACTACAGGAATACAGGAGTTTATATATTTACTATCAGTTGTTTCTGTATCACTTGGTGTGACAAATTTGCTTCCTATTCCTGCTTTGGATGGTGGCAGAATTTTGTTGCTGATTATTGAGGCTATTTGTAGAAAACCTTTGAGCGAAAAGCTTGAAATTAATATTCAACTATTGGGGTTTTCTTTATTAATTGCATTGTCAATTTATATCACCATAAGTGATATAAGTCGCTTGATTGGAACATAATTACAATTTAATGGAAAAAGAAAATAATTACAATTTTGGTAAGGCATTGGGGGAAGGAATGTGAAAAAATGGGAGAACCACAAGTACAATTAAAAAAAGTAAAAGAAATATTTAGTGATTATAAAACAAGAGCTAATATAATGGAAGCTAAAATTTTAGGTTTAAATTTACTAAAGAAAAAGAAAATATTAGAATTAATAATTGAATCAGATGAATATATAGAAATAAAAGAATTGTGGTATCTTGAAAAATATTTGAGAGAAAGATTTTTATTTGAAAATATTGAGCTAGAAATAAAATATACAGATGATGTTAGAGTTAAATCTGTAGAAGAGGAATGGACAAATTTAATATGTTATATGACACATAAATATCCATTAGCAAAACCTATGTTATTATTAAAAAGCAAGATTGAAGTTTCAGATAAAATCATAAATGTAAAAATGCATATTAGAGGTGCAGAGTTTTTAAAGGCTAAAAAGACAGATGTGATTTTACAAAAAATGATTAAAAATATTTTGGGAAAAGATTATAAAATAGAGTTAGAAGAAGATATAGACAAAGAAGAAATTCGAAAGTATCATGAGAAAATGAGAAAACAAGAAGAAGAGGAAATTCAAAGGGCACAAGCTATTGCAGAAAGTATGCAACATGAACAAAATAGCGAATTTGGAGGTAATAGTAGTTCACAATATCAAAATACTACTGCATCAAGTGGTGATGGAAAAAGTACTAATAGTTCTGCAAGTGGAAATGTTAGTAAACAAGAAGAGTATAATGATCCAGATTATCGTATGCCAACAGATGTGGATGGATATATGCAACCTCAAGATGTGCCACCAGAAGATATTATTCCAGAAATTGCTGGAGAGTTGCAATATATTATGGGTAAACCTTCAAAAGCAAAAGAAAAGAAAGTAAAAATCAAAGATATAACTGCAAATGATGGAAGAGTAACATTAGAAGGAAGAATAATATCAAACCAAGCTAGAGAAACAAAATCTGGAAAAGGTATGATAATACTAGAATTGTATGATGGAACTGGTACAATTACATGTAAATCATTTGCAAAAGATATTAAAGAAGGAAATGAAATAGTAGAAAAAATAAAAAATGCAAAAGCTATAAAATTAATAGGAAAAGCAGGATTAGATACATATGTGGGTGATGTTACTGTAATTGCAAATACTATTATAGAAACAGATTCAGAGGTACCAGAATTACCAACAGAGGCAGAAGATACACCATTAATTTATGGAAATAACATAAATATAACAGAGCCATTAGTTAAAATAGAAAATTTAGGTGTTGATGATGGCAAAGTTTGTATAGATGGAGAAGTTATAGGTGTAGAGGAAAAACCAATCAAAAATCAAAAAGTGATATTAAGTATTGATATTTATGATGGTACAAGCACAATGACTTGCAAAGCTTTTGTTCAAAGTGAGCAATGTAAAAAGGTTGTAAAAAGGCTAAAAGGTTCAAAAGGTGTACGTTTGGCTGGAACTGCTCAAATGGATAGTTTTTCTAATGAACTTACTATAATGGCAAGTACTATTATAGAATCAGAAGGAATTAAAAAAGAGATAAGACAAGATAATAGTGAAGTTAAAAGAGTAGAATTACATATGCATACAAAAATGAGTCAAATGGATGCAATGACTTCTGCAACAGATTTAATAAAAAGAGCTATGAAGTGGGGAATGAAGTCAATTGCTATAACAGACCATGGAGTAGTACAAGCTTTCCCAGAAGCTCATAAATTGTTAGGTGTAGATAATCCAGATATGAAGGTTATTTATGGTGTAGAAGCATATTTGGCACCAGATAATACTAAATCAATATATAATTCTAAAGGACAAACATTAGACACAACATATTGTGTACTAGATTTGGAGACAACTGGTTTTTCTGCTATAAATGACAGAATAACAGAAATTGGTGTTATGAAATACAAATCAGGTGAAGTAATAGGTGAATTTAGTGAATTTGTAAATCCAGAAAGACATATTCCAGAAAGGGTAACTGAAGTAACAAATATTACAGATGATATGGTAAAAGATGCGGATACAATAAAAAAAGTATTTCCAAGATTATTAGAATTTTTAGGAAAAGATTGTGTAATAGTTGCACATAATGCTAATTTTGATGTAGGATTTTTAAAACAAAATGCAAAAGTATTGGGTTATGAATTTGATTATACATATTTAGATACATTAAGTTTAGCAAAAGATTTATTCCCTGATTATAAAAAATATAAATTAGGAAAAATTGCAGAAAATTTAGGAATAAAAGTAGAAGTTGCACATAGGGCTTTAGATGATGTTGATACAACTGTAAAAGTCTTTAGAGTTATGTTAGAAATGTTAGAAAAAAGAGGAGCTAATACAATTGATGATATAGATAGAGTTGCAGCTGATAAAGAAGCAAAAAAGGAAGAATATAAAAAACTAAAAACATATCATGCAATTATTTTGGCTACAAATTATGTAGGATTACGTAATTTATATAAATTGGTCTCATTATCACATGTTAATTATTTTTATAGAAAGCCTCGTATATTAAAAAGTTTGTATAAAAAATATTCAGAAGGTTTGATATTAGGAAGTGCTTGTGAGGCAGGAGAGCTGTATCAAGCAATAGAACAAGGAAAAAGTGATGAAGAACTAGAAGAAATAGCACAAGATTATGATTACTTAGAAATACAACCAATAGGAAATAATGAATTCTTAGTTAGACAAGGAATAATGAGAGATGAAGAAGAACTAAGAGATATAAATAGAAAGATTGTAGCATTAGGCGAAAAATTAAATAAATTAGTTGTAGCAACATGTGATGTGCATTTTATGGACCCACAAGATGAGATATATAGACGTATGTTACAAGCAGGACAAAAATATGATGATGCAGATGAGCAAGCTCCATTGTATTTAAGAACAACAGAAGAAATGCTAAAAGAATTTAGTTATTTAGGAGAAGAAAAAGCATATGAAGTAGTTGTAACAAATACAAATAAAATATCTGATATGTGTGAGCAAATAAGCCCAATTTCACCAGAAAAATGTCCACCACATATACCAGGATGTGAGGAAACTATAAAAAATATTGCATATAGCAAAGCACATGAATTATATGGAAATCCATTGCCAGAAATAGTACAAACTAGGTTAGATAAAGAGTTGGACTCAATCATAAAAAATGGATTCTCAGTTATGTATATTATAGCTCAAAAACTAGTGTGGAAATCAAATGCAGATGGCTATATAGTAGGTTCCAGAGGTTCAGTAGGATCATCATTTGTGGCAAATATGACAGGTATTACAGAAGTAAATTCTTTGCCAGCACATTATAGATGTCCAAATTGCAAATATTCAGATTTTACAGATTATGGTGTAAAAAATGGATTTGACTTACCAGATAAAGATTGTCCAAAATGTGGACATAAATTGGCAAAAGATGGAATGGATATACCTTTTGAAACATTCTTGGGATTTAATGGAGATAAAGAGCCAGATATAGATTTGAACTTCTCTGGAGAATATCAAGCAAAGGCACATAGATATACAGAAGTTATATTTGGAAAAGGTACAACATTTAAAGCAGGAACAATAGGAACAGTAGCAGAAAAAACAGCTTTTGGATATGTTAAAAATTATTTTGAAGAAAGGCATATACCAGTAAATAATGCAGAAATTAAAAGATTATCAGAAGGATGTACAGGAATAAAAAGAACAACAGGGCAACATCCAGGAGGAATAATAGTTGTACCAAAGGGAAGAGAAATTTATGAATTTTGCCCAGTACAACATCCAGCAGATGATCCAAATTCAGATATAATAACAACACATTTTGATTATCACTCAATAGATGCAAACTTGTTAAAACTAGATATTCTTGGCCATGATGATCCGACAGTAATACGTATGTTACAAGATATAACAGGAATAGATCCAACAAAAGTACCATTAGATGATAAAGAAACAATGTCAATATTTAGTTCAACAAAAGCATTAGGAGTAACACCAGAACAAATAAAATCAGAAGTAGGAAGTTATGGAATACCAGAGTTTGGAACAAAATTTGTAAGAGGAATGCTTGTAGATACAAAACCAACAACATTTGATGAGCTAATACGTATATCTGGATTGTCACATGGAACTGATGTGTGGCTAGGAAATGCTCAAAGTTTGATTGAGCAAGGAACAGTAACATTAACAGAAGCAATATGTTGTCGTGATGATATAATGATATATTTAATAAAACAAGGTTTGCCACCAAATCCATCATTTAAAATTATGGAAACAGTACGTAAAGGAAAGGCATTAAAAGACCCAGCAAAATGGGCCGAATATGTCGCATTAATGAAAGAACACAATGTACCAGATTGGTATATAAAATCATGTGAAAAAATAAAATACATGTTCCCAAAAGCCCATGCAGCAGCATATGTAACAAACGCATTTAGAATAGCATGGTTTAAGGTACATCAACCAAAAGCATATTATGCAGCGTTTTTCTCAATAAGAGCAGCTGATGATTTTGATAGTGAGATAATGTGTTTTGGAAAAGAAAAAGTAAAAAATAAGATGAAAGAAATAGATTTATTAGGAAATAATGCAACTCCAAAAGATAAAACTATGTATCCAGTCTTAGAATTAGTTTTAGAAATGTATGAAAGAGGTTTTACGTTTTTGCCAATAGATTTATATAAATCAAGTAGTACGAAATTTATAGTAGAGGAAGATGGAATAAGACCACCATTAAATAGTATACCAGGTCTAGGAACAGTAGCAGCACAAGGAATTGAAAATGCAAGAAAAGATGGTAAATTTATGTCAATAGATGATTTGAAAATTAGATCCAAAGTAGGGGTATCTGTTACAGATTTACTTAAAAAATTCGGTTGCCTTGATGGCATGAGCCAAAGTAATCAGATTAGTTTGTTTGGCTGATGTTTTTGAGTCCGTCCCCAAAAACACCCAAGGCAGATATTTTTCTTGCTCAGTCCCCAAAAACATCAAACAAGAAAAAAAGCATTAAACTTATATTGGTTAATGCTTTTTCTGTTCTTAATAAGAATCTTTGATTTACAAGTTATAATTATTTTGGAAACATTACATAGTTATCATCTGGAGTAATGTAGCGTAAAAGAATAACTTGTTTTTTATCTTTTGACAATATCAAAGAAACTAAGTAATAGTCCTCTGGTAAAGAGAAAGATAAAATTTTACCATTACAATCTTTTGCTAACTTTACTTCTGGATGTTCAGTTTGGAAAGTATCCCAATTTGACTCTAACCGCACACCCTTTAATTTTTTACTCATAATGTTGCTCCCCCTTGTATAGATAAATTATAAGACTGTAACTACTATAGCACAAAAAAAACGAAATAGCAATAAATATATATAAATTAGGTAAAAACTACAATTAATAAAATGGATGAATAAGAAAATCATAAATTTGATGATGTAGAAATTTTCTAAAAGAAATCTAAAGGATTTGTATATTGATTATTAATTCTGAAACCTAAATGTAAATGGCAACCTGTGGTGGCTCCATTTGTAGGTTTTCCGTTTTCATCTTTATATGTATTGCCGAGGAACACCATAGACATTTTTAGGACCTACTAAGCCAATAATTTGTCCTTGTGTGATAATATCACCAACAGAAACCATGAAATTAGGATCAACATGGCAGTAGCTTACTTTAAAATTATCAAAAGAAAGGGTTATGGTATAACCTCCTGCACCTAAAAAATTTGTAAAAGTGATTTCTCCATCATGAATAGCAATAAGTTTTGTTCCTTGTGGAGCAGGTATGTCGCAACCATAATGAAAGCTAGATGCTCCACCAGTTGGGGCTGTTCTTTTTCCAAATGGTGAACTAAGTCTAGTGTAACCAGGAATTGGCCATACAAAGCCATTTTGATTTATTTCTAAATTTGTATTTGTTTGATTTTTATTAGAATCTGTTTGTGTAGATCCTTTTATTATTGGAGTAAAAAAGATGCAAATAAAAAGAGTAATTATAATAAGGATATAAAAAAGTTTTGTAAATAGATTTTTTATAAAACCACCTCCTTTCTGATTATATTTATAAATTTTGAAAGTTTTAGCGATTTACTAAATATGAATTAAAATTTATATTGAACAAAATTTGAAATAAAACTTGAAAATATAATAGCATGGAAATATTGTTGTGTCAATAAAAATGTAAAAAATAGGCAAAAACACTTGACAAATCAACAAAAATAGTGTAAAGTATATTTGCATTACGAAAATTAAATGCTTGTATATCCAGAATTGCTTTGTTTAAGTAAGAAAGGGATGGCTAAATGGAAGAAAAGTTAGAAGAAAATGTAGAAGAAAATGTAGAAGAAAAAATAAAGAAAAAAGTAAAAATAAGCATGTTATGTGAATATTACGGAAGCTTATTAACAAAAAAGCAATATACATTTTTAAATGATTATTATAATAATGATTTATCTCTTTCAGAAATAGCAGATAACAATCAAATAACGAGGCAAGCTGTAAGAGACATAATAAAGAAGGGAGAGAAAAAACTTTTCGAATATGAAGAAAAGTTAGCATTTATGAAAAGGATGTTAAAACAAAATAAGAAAATTGCAAAAATATTATCACAAATAACAAAAATAGAAAAAGGATATTCAGACAAACAAATTGCAATAATCTTAGAGGATGTAAAAAAAGAATTAGACGAATTAAGATAATAGAAAAAAGCTAAATTAGCTGTTAAAAGTAGTGATGTAAAATCAAAAAACGTCTAACTAATAAAAAATAAAAGTGTCCATTAAAACATAAAAAAGGAGTGTATCAAATGGCATTTGAAGGATTATCCAATCGTTTACAAGAAATCACAAGAAAAATGAGAGGAAAAGCAAGAATAACAGAATCAGACTTGAAGGAAATGCTAAGAGAAGTAAAACTTGCTTTACTAGAAGCAGATGTAAACTATAAAATAGTAAAAGAATTTATAAACACAATACAAGAAAAAGCATTAGGTCAAGATGTATTAAAATCATTAACACCAGGGCAACAAGTAGTAAAAATAGTAAAAGATGAATTAGTAGAATTACTAGGAGGAGTAGAAAGCAAAGTAAATTTTACACCAAATCCACCAACAATAATAATGCTAGTAGGTTTGCAAGGTTCAGGAAAAACAACCACAGCAGGAAAATTAGCAAACTTATTCAGAAAGCAAGGAAAAAAGCCATTACTTGTAGCATGTGATGTATATAGACCAGCAGCTATAAAACAATTACAAGTAGTAGGGGCACAACTAAACATACCAGTATTTAGTAATGAACAATCAAAAGATGTAGTGCATATTGCAAAACAAGCAATAAATGTGGCAATATCAAAATTAAATGATGTAATAATATTAGATACAGCAGGTCGACTACAAATAGATGAGCAACTAATGCAAGAACTAAAAAATGTAAAAACAGCAGTAAAACCACATGAAATACTATTAGTAGTAGACTCAATGACAGGACAAGAAGCAGTAAATGTAGCAGACACATTTAATAAAGAAGTAGGAATAGATGGAATAGTATTAACCAAATTAGATGGTGATACACGTGGTGGTGCAGCATTATCAGTAAAAAAAGTAACAGGAAAGCCAATCAAATTTGCAGCAACAGGAGAAAAACTAAGTGATATAGAAGTTTTCCATCCAGACAGAATGGCACAAAGAATTTTAGGAATGGGAGACATCTTATCTGTAATAGAAAAAGCTGAAGAAACATTTGACATGGAACAAGCAGAAAAGCTTGAAAAACAGATGAGAAAAAGAGAATTTGATTTAGATGATTACTTAGCACAATTAAGACAAGTCAAAAAAATGGGTTCATTTTCATCATTACTAAAAATGATTCCAGGAATGAATCAATTAAAAGATGTAAAAGTAGATGATAAAGAATTTGAAAGAATAGAAGCAATGATTTGTTCTATGACAAAACAAGAAAAGAGAAATATAAAAATCTTAAATGGAAGTCGTAGACAAAGAATTGCAAAAGGAAGTGGAACATCAGTACAAGAAGTTAATAAATTTATAAAATCCTTTGAAATGACACAAAAAATGATGAAACAATTAAAAAGTAACAAAGGTGGCATGAAAAAATTAATGAAAGGTATTGATGAAAATACATTGAAAAATTTTAAATTTTAAAAAAAGTTATCAGTTTAAGGAGGTGATATTCATGGTAAAAATCAGATTACAAAGACAAGGAAAGAAAAAAGCTCCATTTTATCATATTGTAGTAGCAGATTCAAGAAGCCCAAGAGATGGTAAAATAGTAGAACAAATAGGAACATATGATCCAATGACAAATCCATCTACAGTTGTATTAGACAAAGAAAAAGTAGAAAAATGGATCAAAAATGGTGCAAAACCAACAGACACAGTAAAAGCATTAATCGAAAAAGCAAAATAGTTTTAATGCAAATAGGGAGGAATAGGATATGAAAGATATCTTAGAAACCATTGTAAAGCATTTAGTTGAAAACCAAGATGCAGTAAAGATTACAGAAGCAACAGATTCCGAAAATGAAAAAATAGTTAAATTCACGGTAAATGTTGCAAAAGAAGATATGGGAAAAATAATAGGCAAACAAGGTAAAAATGCAAGAGCTATTAGAACTGTTATGAAATCAGTAGCTGCAAAAGAAAGAAAAAAAGTAGATATTGAATTTGCTGAATAAGGGAGTAATGGCATGCAAGAATATTTTGAAATTGGGCAAATTGTAAATACATTTGGAATAAAAGGAATGGTAAAAGTAGTTCCATATACAGATGATATTACAAGATTTGACAATTTAAAAAAAGTATATGTAGAAATTAAAAATAATAAAAAAATCTATGAAATAGAAGAAATAAAATATCATAAAAATATGGTATTAATAAAATTCAAAGGAATAGACAAAGTAGAAGATGCAGAAACTTTGCGAAATGCAAGCTTAAAAGTAGAACGTAAAGATGCTGTGCCATTAGAAGAAGGAAGCTATTATATAGCAGACCTTATAGGAATGCAAGTCTATACCGAAGATGGCATCATTTTAGGGGTTTTACAAGATATATATAATACAGGAAGTAATGATATATATGTTGTAAGAAATGAATTAGGCAAACAAATTTTATTGCCAGCCATCAAAGAAGTAATAAAAAATATTTCATTAGAAGATAATAAAATAACAGTACATTTGTTAGAAGGATTAGATGTGTAATATGAAATTTGATATATTAACTTTATTCCCAGAAATGTTCGAACCTATAAATCAAAGTATTTTAGGAAGGGCACAGGAAAAAAATATAATAAATATCAATGTAATAAATATACGTGATTTTTCAGAAAATAAGCATAAAAAAGTAGATGATACTCCATATGGTGGTGGAGCAGGGATGGTTATAATGCCAGATGTAGTATATAGAGCTTATAATTCTATAGATAATATAGAAAATGCTAAAGTAATATATATGTCACCACAAGGACAAACTTTAAATCAAACAAAAGTAGAGAGTTTGGCAAAAGAAGAACATCTAATAATATTATGTGGACATTATGAAGGAATAGATCAAAGAGTGTTAGACAAAATTGTTGATGAAGAAATTTCTATTGGTGATTATGTTTTAACAGGTGGAGAAATTCCAGCTATGGCTTTAATAGATAGTGTTAGCAGATATGTAGAAGGTGTTTTAACAGGAGAATCAATAAAAGAAGAATCATTTTCACAAGGATTACTTGAATATCCTCAATATACAAGACCAGAAGTTTTTGAAGGTGTAAAAGTACCAGAAATTTTATTATCTGGCCATCATGAAAATATTGATAAATGGCGTAAAGAACAATCTATACATATAACTAAAAAGAAAAGACCAGATTTGTTAAAAAATTATCCTTTATCTAAAAAAGAAATTTTAGAAAATAAATAAATGAAGTACCAATTATTATAAGGTACCGCTCAAAAAAGTAAAGAAGGAGGTAAATTCTAAAATGGATATTATAAAATCAATCGAACATGAACAACTTAAGAATAAAATTCCAGAATTAAAAGTAGGAAATACAGTAAAAGTACATGTAAGAATTAAAGAAGGAAACAAAGAAAGAATCCAAGTTTTTGAAGGAATTATTATTAAAGTACAAGGTGGAGGACTTAACCAAACATTTACAGTTAGAAAAACATCTTATGGTGTAGGAGTAGAAAAAACATTTTTAATCCATTCACCATTAGTTGAAAAAGTAGAATTAGTAAGAGTTGGTAAAGCTAGACGTGCTAAATTATATTACTTAAGAGATAGAGTTGGAAAAGCTGCTAAAACTAAAGAATTAGTTGGAGCAAGAATTGAAAACAGAGAAATCACAGTAAAAGAAGATTTAGTAGAAGAACCAGTTGCTGAAGAAGCAGCTGCTCCAGAAGAAGCCCCAGCTGTTGAAACTACTGCAGTTGAAACACAAGAAGTTGTTGATACAGTTAAAGAAACACCAGTAGAAACAGTAAAAGATGAAGCTGAAAAAGCTGAATAAAGAGACAGATGCTTTTTGGAACGGAGAAATAAAAACATTGCCGCTAGGTAATGTTTTTTTGCTCCGTCCACAAAAGCATCAGCCTCTTTTTCCATACTCTATCTTTTTAGCTCCTAAGCAGATCCACCCAACTATAAACAACACGTTTAGACATAGTAAAGAGATTTAGTTTAGGAACATCACTTTTAGCCACCAAATTAACAGAAGCAATAACAGAACCATCCAGAGAAAAAGTAGCCTCACCTAATTTTTGACCAGCTGAAATCGGAGCAGAAATATTATCACAAAGATTTATTGATTGAGTAACTTGACTAGATTTATTTTTTTCAATTATAGCACCACTACTATTTTCTAAAACAACATCAACTTGAGACTTAACACCTTTAAAAACAGTAATAGTTTTTATTGAATCACCTTTATTTCCAAAGCTTTTAAAAGCAAATTTTCCGAAGCCATAATCAAGAAGTTTTTGAGCTTCAGCAAATCGTACTTTTGTACTAGGAGCTTTCATAATAACTGCAATTAAGGAAAGGTCATCACGAGTTGCACTTGCAGATAAATTATATAAAGCTAATGAAGTTGAACCTGTTTTTAAACCTGTAGCACCTTTATAATTTTTTATTAATTTATTTGTATTAGAAAGTTGAGACTTTCCATTACGTAAAGAATCCATCCATATAGTAGTATATTTTGTAACTTCAGGATATTTATTTAATAATTCTCTAGACATAACAGAAATATCATAACTAGATGTAACATGCCCATCTTCATCTAGACCATGACAATTTTTAAAGCAAGTGTCATTCATACCAAGTTCTTTAGCCTTATCATTCATCATTTGAACAAAAGCTTCTTCAGAACCAGCAATAAATTCACTCATAGCAACCACACAATCATTGGCAGAATTTACGCAAATAGCTTTAAGCATATCATCAACAGACAAAGTTTCTCTAGGGTCAAGCCAGATTTGAGAACCACCCATAGACGCAGCATTTTCAGAACACGGAACAGAATCTGTTAAAGAAATTTTTTGATTTGAAATAGCTTCCATAATAAGGAGAATGCTCATAACCTTAGTAACTGATGCAGGTCGCAACTGTTCATGAATATTGTGACTATATAAAATTTGACCTGTTTTTTGTTCAATCAAAATAGCACTGCCACATTCTAGGTTAAGTGAATTATTTTCATTGGTTACGTTAGTATTATTTTCTGCATTTGGGCTTTCAGAATTAGCATCTGAATTTACTAAAATGGAATCATCTGTAGATGTTGACCATATATAGCTACTATCATCTATTGCAAAACAAGGATATGAAATAGAAAATATTAATAAAAATGTGATTAAAAAACTTGTAAAAATTTTAGAAAAGTGCATAACAATCCCTCCATATATAATAAAATATATTCAATAATTTGGAGTTTATGCTGATGTTTTTGGGGTCGGAGTCAAAAAGTATTAAGACTTTTGCAAAAATGGGATTTTATTATTGAAAACCTTTACAAAAATGTGAAACAATTGTATGATTATAAGTAAATGAAGGTGTTTTTGGGGCCGGACTCAAAAAACACCTAAAGAAAGAAGGAGATAATTATGCCATCATGGGCGATACACTTGGAAGTAACAACTAAAATAAATGAAAAAATAAAATTGGAAGATAAAGAAAAAAATATATTTTTATTAGGAAATATATTGCCAGATATATTAAATGGACATGTAATAAAAAACATATCACATATAGTACCACATAAAGAAGCACATATGGAAAAACCAGTGCAAATAGGAGACCATATAGAATATAGATATGATTTAGATGGATTTTTTGAAAGATATAAAGAAAAATTTGATAATCCTTTTATGTTAGGATATTATACACATCTATTAACAGATTTTTACTGGAATGATCTTACATATGGTCAATTGGGAATATTTGATGAGAGTAAAAAGCTTATAGGAATAAGATTAAATGATGGAAAAGAGTTTAGGGGTTCTAAAGAAGATATTAGAAAAATGAAAACGAATGATTTCAAATTATTTTCTAGATATATTTATAAGAATAAGTTGGCTCAAATTCCATATTATGATGAGAAGATGTTAGATTATGCTAAAGATTTGGATTGGCTTGATTTACAAAAATCGGATATTTTAGAGGCTACAAAGTATTTGGATGATATGGCTAATTTTAAGATAGAACTTGATTTGAATTCACCATATTATAGTATTTTTTCTAATGATTTGATGGAGAGGCATGTTGAAAAATGTGTTGAGTTTGTTGAAAAGAAGTTGTTATGTTTTTGGGGACGGAGGAAAAAAACACTACTTCCATAAAATAAATAAAAAATAATAAGTGTTATATGTAAAAATAATTTTTGAATGTGATTGGAGCAATCTTAGAATTTCTTAAATAAAATAATGGAAGAGCTTCACGTCGAGCGAAGCGAGGACTAAGCTGAAGGATTACATTATTTTAGAAATTTTTAGGTTGTGTATTGAACCGAAAAAATTATTAAAACATATAACATTTATTATCTTAATAGATTTAACAGTAGTGTTTTTTGAGTCCGGCCCCAAAAACATCAGCCCTGTTCCAAAAACATCACCTTATTTTATATATATGCTTGGATCCACTTGAACTGAATCTTTTAATATTTCAAAATGCAAGTGAGAATCATCTGCCACTTCAAAAGCAGCCGTATTTCCAACTGTGCCAAGGCTTTGGCCTTTATCCACTTTTTCGCCTTCAACAACAAACTCTGAAGTTAATAAATTAGAATAAACTGTTTCAAATCCATTGTCATGTGATACAACTATTGTTAAGCCATAACGTGGGTCATTTTTTATACTTTTTACAGTTCCTGCTTCTGCAGATTTTACTACTGTTGTCTTTTCTGCTTTTATATCAATACCTGTATGAACTGTCCACTCTTGCAAAGTTTGTGAAAACAATAAATTGTCTTTAGCAAATTCCTTTATAATATCTCCATCTACAGGCTTTTGAAAAGCCAATTCTTTAGAAGTTTCTTTGGTATCATTTTTACTTGTTTCATTAGCTGAGCTATTTTTTGAATCTGTAGAATTTTTACCTGCCTGTGCTGTAGTTTGTTTTGTTAAATTATTAGTTGTACTTGTATTATCTTTTTTAGTTAATGAATTAGTTGTATTACTATTTTTATTAGTATTTTCTTTTACACTATTTGTAGTAGTACTATTAGTAATATTTGTATTTGTTGTACTATTTTTACTTGGATTTTCTGTTTGGTTTTCTTCTTTTTTAGCTTCTTCTACTGTTTTTCCCATTTCTGTGCTAGTTCTTTCTGTATTTTCTAAATTATCTGGTGTTTTATTAACTAAACTTGCTAATTGTTCACTACTTAATGAACCATCTTTTACCTCTTTGTTTAATTTACTACCATATATTAATAATGCAACTACTATTACTGCTAAAATTGTCACTCCTATACTTGCCAACTTTATAATTTTAGTATCCATTTCCTCTTTTTTTCTTGTCTCTCTTCTCATAAAAAAATCATTCCTTTCCCTCTTTAAATTATATAGTTTTTAAATTTTAAAACCATATCTCTTTAAATTTTATATTACTAAAATTATTTCCTATTTTGAGATTTTTATACTATATAAATAAAAAAGATTTACTAAAATTTAAAATTCTAATAAATCTTTTTTACATTCACATTACTATAAAAATGATGTATAATTTCTTCTGCAGTTTTCCCTTGTTTTGCCAAACTATCAGCACCTGTTTGGCTCATTCCAACACCATGACCATATCCCTTAACTTTAAATTGTATATGGTCATTATCTATTTTTAATATTTCAAAATTTGTAGACTTCAATCCAAAAATACTTCTAACCTCTACACCTGATAATTTATGATTACCAAATTTCACAGTTTTTACTCTTCCACTTTCTGTATGTTCCACAATTTTTAAATCTTCAACATTTGAAAAATCTATAGATATATCTTGATACTTTTCTTTTAATTTATTTATAATATCAGTATTAGCAATTGTAACCTCTGAAGCATATTGAGTATATGCCTCTTCGCCAGAAGTTTCTACAACCTGTAAATATGGATAATTTGTACCACCCCAAACATTTACAGGTATCTCTGTAGTTCCTCCACTATTCGAATGAAAAAAAGCATTAATTGGCTCATTGTTATACATTATTACCTGACCTTTAGTCTGCTGCACCACTGAACAAATCTTTTGCCAATATTCATCTCTTTTGGATTCTTCCCATTTTGCCAATCTATCTTCTTTAGATATCCATGCCTGACAACATGCCGAATTGTCACATATATCTGCATTATCATGTTTTTTATTATTTAGTTTAAACATTGTATATGTCCTTGCAACTATTGCCTGTGCCTTAAGAGCCTCTGTTTCAAAAGAAGCAGGCATCTCTGCTGACACAACATTACACAAATACTCTTCTATATTTACATTTTCCACTTCACCTGTTTTGCTATGTAATAATTTTATTTCTTTATCACTATTATTTGAATCTTTTTGTTCTTCTATGTTCTGAACATCTATTGATATATTTTCTCCTTGTGTATCTGTAGATACTTGCTTATTTGTCTTAGTAAAAATCGCTGGTAATACAAAACAGACAGTTATTAAAGCTAAAAAATACATACTTAATTTTTTCATATAATTAACATACTCCTGTAAGTGTTCTTCTCATTTTTTGCAAAATCTTTCGCTCTGTTCTTGATACTTGTACCTGAGTTATTCCAATAATTTTAGCAACCTCTTTTTGCGTTTTCTGTTTATAATATCTAAGCATAATTATTTCTTTATCTTCTTTAGGTAAATCTTTTATCAATTCTCTAATTGCAATTTTATTAGTCAACAGCTCTTGTTCATCTTTTTCTGTTGCAATTTTATCTATTAATCTAATCCCCTTTTCCCCTTTTTTAGATTGATGATATACATTATCAATAGATTCTATAGGTTTACATGCTTCTAATGCCACAATTATATCTTCTTTATCCAAACTAAGCTCTTTTGAAATTTGCTCTATTGACATTTCATCACCATTTTCTACTCTATACTTTTCCTGTAACTGTTTAATTTTTACTTGTAATTCTTTTATACTTCTACTTATTTTTACTGTTCCATCATCTCTTATATATCTTTTAATTTCTCCTAATATGTATGGTACTGTATATGTTGAAAGTTTTACCTCAAAACTAGTATCAAATCTTTTAATTGATTTTATAAATCCAACACAACCCACTTGATATAAATCTTCTAATTCAAATCCTCTCCCTTTAAAGCGTTTTACAATACTCCAAATAAGGCCGTTGGTTCTCTTTTACTAATCTCTCTAATTCGTATTTGTCACCATCTTGTGCTTTTTTTATTGATTGATTATCAATTTCAAACATATAAATTCATTCCTTTTTTCAGATTTTAAATAGTACACATATTAGTTTCTGTACCGTCAATATCCATGTTCACTTCTTTTTCCTCCTCATGTTTCTTTATTTTCTTTTTCATTGTAACTTTAGTTCCAAGACCTACAATAGATTCAACTTCTATAGAATCCATAAAACTTTCCATTATTGTAAAACCCATACCAGATCTTTCTAAATTTGGTTTAGTAGTATATAGTGGCTCTTTTGCCATTTCTATATTTTCAATACCTTTACCATTATCTGATATTTCTATTTTTATCTCATCATTTATTAGATGAGCATATATTTTTACAATCCCTATTCTATTTTCATATCCATGTATAATACAATTTGTCACTGCCTCTGAAACAGCAGTTTTAATATCTGCCAGTTCTTCTATAGTTGGATCCAATTGTGATGCAAATGCTGCTACTGTTATTCTTGCAAAAGCTTCATTTGATGATTTACTTAAAAATTCTAGTCTCATTTCATTTTCAAATTGTTCTTTCATATTTATTTTCAATCCTTTCTTGCCTCTACTAATCTCTCACATTAAAAGGCACCCTCATTTTATGCAGTCAATCCTTCTATAGTAGTAACTGGAATTAATTTCAAAATTCCGCTCATTTCAAAAATCTTTCTAACACTTTGAGTTAAATTAGCTATTTCTAGCTGACCGCCTAATAAATTAGTAAACTTATACCTTCCTATTAACAATCCTATTCCGGCACTATCCATGAAAGTGACACTATCAAAATCAAATATAACTCTTTTAGGCATATATCTTTCAATTTCATAATCAGCCCTCCTTCTTATTTTTTGAACAGTATGGTCATCAATATCTTCTGTAATTTTAAATATTAATAACTTGTCCTTTTCATAAAATTTTGATTCCATTAATCACATCATTCCTTTCCCTATCTCTTTCCCTTGAAAGCATGTCCATATTATATATCTTTTTCCATTTTTTTCCAATAGCAAAATTATAGAAGTTTTGTCGAAGTATAAGAAGTTTCTGACAAAACTCGACATAAAGGTGTTTTCTGGGACGGACTCAAAAAACACCTATAAATTTAAGGTGTTTTTTGAGTCCGTCCCAGAAAACACCCTTATTACATATCGCTTTCATCTTCATTATTTTCTGTTTTAGGAACTTCATCATATTCAAACTCATATGTTATTTCATCTGGAGTTTCATAATCTTTTTTTGTATTGTTTTTTGTTTGAGTTTCTTTTTTCCCTTTTTTACTCATTTCCTTTATAATTTTTTCTGTTGTATCTTTTTTATTTTGAATACAACGATTCATCATTTGGTTAGTCTTTTCTATCAAATCTGGCATATAATCAATAAGTCTATCTAAACTAGATGAATGATTTACAGGTATTAATCTTACATTATCTGTAGTTATAACTAGAAATGCAATTGGATTAATAGTAACACCTGCTCCGGCTTCCTCCTCCAAAAGGTAATCTGTATTGGATTGCCTCCTCTTTATCTGCCTTTTTGTATTCATCAATTGTTTCTCCTTTAAATTCACTACCTCCTGCTGCAAAGCCAAATGATACTTTTGAAATTGGTATTATTACAATATTATTAGATGTTTCAATAGGCTCACCTATTATAGTATTTACATCAATCATATCTTGTATGCTATTCATAGCAGTTGTCATAAGTCCTTCTATTGGATGTTCGCTCATTTTTATACACTCTCCTTTTCTTTTTTAATATACATATTGTGTCTATAATATGTATCATTTTTACACTAAATATACCATTTAATTCAAATTTTATAATATTTTTATTTTGATAAATTGGTTGTACTTCAAAATTTCTTTTTACAGTAAAAGCTAAAATTGTACTTATAATTGGAATTATAAAACTTGTTAATACAACATTTTCTGTGCCTATATCTATTTTTAAGTTGATATTTTCTGTTTCTAATTTTATATTTTTATATACTTCTGGAATCAATTTTTTTAAATCATATTTTTTCTCCATTTCTATAGCTTTTGCAATATCTTGTTTCTGTATTTCTTCTTTTATTTTTTGCTTTAAGTGTGTTTTTGCATTTATTTTCTCAATTTTTGATTTATTTATTTTTAATCTAAATATTGGTATTTTTTCTAATGTTAATATTTTTATTATTATTTGGTAATTATTAGCTAAACGCTCTCCTTTTACTTTCTCTGAATTGTATTTTATATTTCGTATTTTTACTTCAACTTTTACAGTTATTATTAAAATTAAAAAAATGGAAATTATAAGTATTATTTTTAGGAATAGCATTTTTTTCGCCTTCTTCCTTTTTATCTTTTACTTATTATTTCCATTTTTTTCTTTTTTATTCTAATTTATAAAAATTTCTATATTCTTCTAAAAAGCAGATATCAATCATAATAATAATTGAATATCTGCTTTTTTCTAAGATTTATTCACTTTCTTTTCTACTACAATATCTCCAAATATCTCATCTTGAGATGTTTGAACTTTATTTCTTCTTGATAATTCCAACAATCCACTAAATGCTGTTACAACTTCTTGTGTATTTTTTTGTTTTATAGAAAACATTCTGTTAAAGACAAATCTTTTTTGCTTTACCAATACTCTAAACATTTCTTTTACTTTGCTAGCTACAGTATAATTTTCTACTAATGCAATTTTTTCAATATTTTTTGCATTTTGATTTAATCTCTGATTTGTTCTTTCAACTAATTCTGAATATATTTTTGGAATTTTATTTTTATCATATTCTTTTTCTAGTTTTCTTTTTGGCAATTTTATTTCTTCCTGATTTTTCTCTATTATTTTTGAAAAACTAGAATAATTTTCTTTAAAAACTTTTGTTATCTCTTTATATTTTTTATATTCTATAATTCTTCTTATTAGTTCTTCTTCTGTTAACTCTTCTGCTTCATCTTCTTGTTTTGGTAATAGCTTTTTAGATTTAAGATATAATAATGAAGAAGCCATTATTAAAAACTCACTTGCTATTTCTAAATTCATTTCTTCCATAGCATTTAAGTATTCTATGTATTGGTCTGTTATTTCTGTTAAATTTATATCATATATATCCATTTTATTTTTTTCAATTAAATATATTAATAAATCTAATGGTCCTTCAAAATTATCAATTTTTATAGAATATTTTTTTGTTTCTAATGTTAAGAGTGTTGGCATAATTATCCTTCTTCCATTTCTGATATTGCTTTTCTAATATTTTCTGTTTTATATCCCTTTTTCATAAGATATTGTATTATTTCTTCTGGTTCTGCTGAACCTTGTTTTTTATACAATATATTAGCTGCTGATTTTTTTTCGTATTCTTCCATTTCATCTCTATTTTCATAAATGTAATTTTCAATACTATCTTTATCTACACCTTTTGACATTAATTTATATTTTAATTCTCTTATAGATAAATTTTTTAATGATTTATAATTATTTATTGTTTTTTCCAAATACTCAATATCATTTATATATTTGGCTTCTTTTAAATAATCTATAATATCATTCAATAACTCTTCTGATATAGTTTTAGAAAACTTATTTCTAACTTCTTGTTCTGTTCTTTTTTTGAATAAAATATATTTTAATACCTTTGTTTTTTGTTCATCAAATTCTTCTATATTGTACATTATAACTCCTTATATTATTCTTCTCCATCATCATCCATATCTATTTCTGGTATTTCTTCTCCTAAACTTTCTTCAAAAGCTTTTTCTGCATTTGCTCTTACTTTGCTTTCTACTTCATCTAATATTTCTGGATTTTGTTTTAAGTATTTCTTTACATTTTCTCTACCTTGTCCAATTCTTTCTCCATTATAACTAAACCATGAACCACTTTTTTCTATAATATCCATATTTACAGCCATATCTAATATGTTTCCTGCTCTTGAAATACCTTCTCCATATACTATATCAAATTCTGCTTCTCTGAATGGTGGTGCTACTTTATTTTTTACTACTTTTACTCTTGTTCTACTTCCTTTTATTTCTCCATCTTGTTTAATATTTTCTGCTTTTCTTATATCTAGTCTAACTGAAGCATAGAATTTTAATGCTCTTCCTCCTGTTGTTGTTTCTGGATTTCCAAACATTACTCCTATTTTTTCTCTTAATTGGTTTATAAATATTAAAACTGTTTTTGATTTATTAATAGCTCCAGCAAGTTTACGTAATGCTTGAGACATTAATCTTGCTTGTAACCCCATATGAGAATCTCCCATATCTCCATCAATTTCTGCTTTTGGTACTAATGCTGCAACAGAGTCAACTACAATTACATCTAATGCTCCACTTCTTACTAAACTTTCTGTTATTTCTAGTGCTTGTTCTCCTGTATCTGGTTGTGAAACTATTAAATTATCTATATCTACTCCTAATTTTTTAGCATATACAGGGTCTAAAGCATGTTCTGCATCTATAAATGCTGCTTCTCCGCCTTCTTTTTGAGCTTCTGCTACTACATGTAATGCTAATGTTGTTTTACCAGATGATTCTGGTCCATATATTTCTATTATTCTTCCACGTGGAAGTCCACCAATTCCTAAAGCCATATCTAAGCTCAATGCTCCTGTTGGAATTGCTTCTATTTCCATCGCTTTATAATCTCCTAATTTCATTACAGAACCTTTTCCGAATTGTTTTTCAATTTGGCTTAGTGCTGTTTCTAGTGCTTTTTTCTTGTCTATGTTTTCTGCCATTATTTTTTCCTCCTTATTTTTATAAAACTTTTGTTTGATAAATGTATTATATACCAAATTTTTGTTTTGTCAATACTTTTTCGAAAATTTATTTGTACCAATCTGAAATATGATAAAATACATTATACCAATTTGGTGTTACATCACCTTTTAATCCAGTACTATAAGCTACAGTAAATTTATTATTATATAAACTTATATATGGTACATCTTCTTTATAAATTTCTGCTAACTTTTTATATTTATTAGTCAATGTGCCTTCATCTGTTGTATTTTTGACCTCGTCCATTATTGATTTTACCTCATCACTTTGATAATTAGCTATGTTACCATCTCCAAAAAATGTTGTTAAATCTGGTGTTAATGAAAGATTTATACTACACAAAATCATATCATAATTCTTAGTATTTAAACTATTATTATATTGGTCTTTTGATAACTGAACTACATTTACATGTATCCCTTGAGCTTCTAACTGTGACGCAATATTTTGTGCTACAGCAATTCTATTTGAGTCACCTGCTTTTACTGCAAGACTTAATTGTAATCTTTGAGTTTTATAATTTTCAATCTTTTGCCAATAATTACTTTTATATGCCCAGCCTCCATCTGTTAAAATCTTTTTAGCCTGATCTGGGTTATATCCTGCACTTGCATCTTGTTCTTGATAAATCCATGAACCATAATCTAATGGAAAACTTGATGTAAAATACTGATTATTAAATACATTTGATACTATATTTGTTTTATCTATAGAATATGATATTGCTTTTCTAACTTCTTTTCTTGACAAAAATGTATTTGCATTATTTAGTGCTAAAAATACATGTTCTCTACCTTTCATTTCTTTTTTTGCATATCCTATTGTACCTATATATTCTTGTAAATTACTATTATCTGTATCTATTAAATCCAAATTCCCCATTTTAAAACTATTGTATAATTCCGCCAATGATGAATATAAATTTACTGTTATTTTTGTCAAAGTTAATTTTGTCTTTGTATCCCACCAATTATTATTTTTTTCAAGTGTTAAATGTGTAGATTGTACATCTGTATATTTATACATTCCTGTTCCTACTGGCACTAAGCCTGCATTAAATTCTTTATCTTGAAAAAATTGACTTGACATTATTGGAAATGTTAATTGATACTCAAAAAATGGAACTTCACTATTTAAATTTATTTTTAATGTGTAATCATCTGTAATATCTACACTATCAATATTTTTTACTTGTGAAGTATAAATTGAATTTGAATTTTTTATTGCATCAATTGTATATTTTACATCTTCAGCAGTAAATTTTTCTCCATCTGACCATCTTACATTTTCTTTTAGCTTTATTATATATGTAGTAGCATTTTGCTTAGCCCATTCTTTTGCTAAACAGCCTTCTGCTTTATAATCTGATGTAATTTGAATTAATGGTTCATATACTAATCTTGATATATCTTGTATGTTTTTATTTTTACTCAATATTGGATTTGTACTATCTAATGATGCTACTCCTAGCGTGATTTCTGTTACCTTTTTTTCTTCAGTCCCTACTGTTGCTTGATTTTGCTCATCTTTCTTTTCTTCTGTTTTTATTTTATATACTGCAAAAACCATTATGCATATAACAAATATTGCAAATACATATTTAAAAAAATTGGATTTCATTTTAATCACATTCCTTTTTTTGCAATTTCCTTCTATCTTTCTTCCATATCATACATGATTTTAACAATTTTTTCAAGTTTTTTGCAGAAATATTTTCTAAGATATAAAAAGGTATAGTGTATATATATGGCAAAATAAATTTCGAATGTGATTGGAACAATCTTAGAATTTCTTTAATAAGTTAATGGAAGAGCTTCACGTCGAGCGAAGCGAGGACTAAGCTGAAGGAAGTCATTAACTTATTTTAGAAATTATTAGTTTGCGTATTGAACCGAGAAAATTATTTGGTCATATATATACACTATACCTTTATAATTAGTTAGTAATTTTTTCATGTATTTGCTGTAATATATTTTCAGAAACATCAGTTTTAAAATCAATTGAAATCTTACTTTCAGACACATTTAATTCCAGCATTTCCAACTTATTATCTGCAATAATTTTTAATATATCACTAATAAGATTTGTATTCCTAATAATACCTGTACCAACAACAGATATTCTTGAAATCTCTTTTTTAACGATACTTTTAACTGTATTTTCTTCAATAATATCTGAAATAACAGTTCCAGCCTTATTATTGAAAGTAGATTTTGTAATTATAGGTATCTTATATTTTTCAGCAATTTCTATACATCTGCCATGTAGGACTTTTGCCCCTTCACTAGATAATTCTAACATTTCATCATAAGACAAAGCAGGTAATTTTTGAGTATTTGGAATCTTATTAGGATCAGCAGTATATACACCATCCACATCAGAAAAAATATAGCAATTTTTTGCTTTTAAAGCTGCTGCAATAGCTACTGCTGTAGTATCTGAACCACCTCTTCCAAATGTAGTTATATCCATTTTTTCATTAAAACCTTGGAATCCTGCAATTATAACGATTTTACGTTTTTCAAGTTCTTTAATAATCCTTGACACATCAATATGTTCCACTAGTGCATTCAAATTTGTATTATTTGTATAAATTCCAGCTTGCCAACCAGTTAAAGATATTGCTTTATATCCCATTTCATTCAATAAAATACTTAATTTTGCAATTGTAATTTGTTCCCCTGTACTAAGTAAAACATCCATTTCTCTATCTTTAGGGATTTCTGCTAATTCCTTTGCCTCTTTTATAAGTTTATCTGTAGTTTTACCTTGTGCAGAAACTACCACCACAATATTATTTTCCTTATTGTATAGATTTATTATTTTCTCTGCCACTAATTTTAATTTATTATTATCAGCTACAGAACTCCCTCCAAATTTTAATACTATTGTATCCATGTTGTTTTATCCTTCCTTAAAGTTAAAATATCTTTAGCTTTAAAATAATATAAGAAGTAGTATTGAAATTACAACACCACTTCTTATATTATATGTTTCTAAGACATTCAATTGTTATCTTTATTATCCTTTATTGTTATTTTATTAAATTCTGCACCTAAAAAAACTGTATAAAAACATGCATAAGTCCACATCATTATAAGCATCAAAGTCGTTAAACTTCCATAAGTTATTGAAAATCCTTTGAATATACTTAAATATTTTGAAAACACAAATGATATGACATTAAGAGATATTGCTCCAAATATTGCACCATAAATTTGACTTTTAAAACTTACTTTGTGTCTTGGCATAAATTTATATAATAATAAAAATATTATAAAAGTTACAAATATAAAAGTAAATTCCGCTAAAATTGATGATATTATATTATAATTTTCAAGAGCTCCAAAATGTTCTTGAATTACTTTTATAAACTGATTTCCAAATACTAATGCTGTCATTCCAAAAACAATTAAAATTATAAATAATAATGTCTCAAAAATAACTTTTATTCTTAAAAGAATATATGAAGTTACTTTTTGGCTTTTAGTACCATACACTGTTTGCAATCCTGCTGTTAAAGCATATAATCCTTTTCCTGCCGCCCAAATTGTAAATATTATTGATATTGATACTGTTCCTAATGATTTCGAATAAACTTCTTGTACTATTCCTAAAATCATTTCACTCATACTTGATGGTATTATTTTTGATATCACATTAAAAAGTGTTTGTGGCTCTATTCCTGTATATTGTATTAATGTTATTAACAATATTGTAAATGGTATAAATGACAAAATTGTATAATAAGAACATTGTGCCGCACTTTCACTAATATGGTCTTTTCCCATATTTTCTGATAACTTTTCTATTTTTTTATAAATATTTTGAAACTTTGTTTTATTCATATTCAAAATTTCCTTTCCTATAATAGTGTAAAAAATGTAGCGGACTTTAATGATATTTTACACCCATAAAAGCCATTAAAGTCCGTATTTTTTAGTACATCCACTGCACTTTACTGGAAAAACCATATTAACAATTTTGTAACAACATACAAAATTATTAATGAACCAATTGCCATAAAAATTTTAATTGGTAATGAAAATGATAATGATAAAAATATTGAAAATTCAAAAATTACTATAGGTATAGCAAAGACAATCATCACTTTTACAATTGGCAGTTCATCTAATTCTTTTGAAGCATATTGTACATCAAAAAAATCAAGATAAATATTATACATATAAGTCTTTAGTTTATTTTGTATCATATTACCTAGTGTAACATATATAAATACTCTTAAATTAAAAATTAATAATATTAGTAATGCTAAATCATTAAATATTTCATTCATTAACCAATAGCTATCTGTTCCTTGTGGATCCACATATACATAAAAAACAAATATTGCACCTGTAAGAATTTGGAATGTTATTGCCATTGCGTATAATAGCATAATCCAAATGTTTTCCAAAGAAGTTATGTTTAATATTAAAGCCATACTTCCCATTATTAGCGCATATGATAAAAAATTATATATGCCAGCTTTGCTTATTTGTGAAATAAACTCTATTGTCCGTATTTCCACATATTCCTTACTTATCTTCTTCATATTTTTTCTCCTTTCGCTACTATAATTATAGTTATTCGAATTTCTTAAATTTTAAACTACTAAAATATTATCACAAAAACATTGATTTTTCAATACTTTTAAAAAATCTCTTTACATATCTCAACATATTGTAGTAATATATATAAGAGCAAAAAACATTAGCAAATATTTAAGTTTATGTATACAATTTGCAAATAAGAAAGGATTTTTAAAATGAATACTATACCTCAATTTTTATATGATTTTTTATTAAATCAATACGATAAAAATATTATAGAAAATATTATAAATGGTTACACTCAAAACAGACCTTTAACTTTGAGAGTAAACACATTAAAAACAAATATTGAATATATAGAAAACTTTTTTGATAACCTACATATTTCTTATAAAAAAGTTTCTTGGTTTACAGATGCTTTAATCCTAGAGAGTACATCTGAGGAACAAATTAGAAATTTAGAAATATATAATAATGGATTTATATATTTGCAAAGCTTATCTTCAATGATTCCTCCTATTATTCTAAATCCAGGCCAAAATGAAAATATTTTAGATATGACTGCTGCTCCAGGTGGTAAAACTACTGAAATGCTTGCTCTTTCTAATAATCAAGCCTTTATAACAGCTTGTGAAAAAAATAAAATCAGAGCCGATAGATTAAAATATAATATTGACAAACAAGGTGCAAATAGAGTTAATGTTATGCTAACAGATGCTAGAAATTTAGATAACTTTTTTTCTTTTGATAAAATCTTGCTAGATGCTCCTTGCAGTGGTAGTGGTACCATAAACATTCATGACAATAATTTAGAAAAACATTTTACTAAAGATCTTGTAACTCGTTCTACTAAGTTTCAAACTCAGCTTTTAGCTAAAGCTATAAAATTGTTGAAACCTGGTCATGAAATGGTTTATTCTACTTGTTCTATATTATCTATTGAAAATGAGAAAATTATTCAAAAATTCATTGATTTAAACCAAATTGAAGTTATTCCTATTGATAAAAATTTATTTTGGGATGTTCCTTTTCTTCCTACTTCTATTGATGGTACCTTATGTATTGAACCATCTAAATTTTATGAAGGATTTTTTGTTGCTAAATTAAAGAAAGTGCTAAAATAAATTAGTACTTTCTTTAGTATTTAATACTTTATTAAATTTATTGCACAAATCAACTATATAATCATATTTTAATAAATCTTTTTGCCATGTTTTATTTATATTTTCAAACCTATAATACAAACCTGCAAGACCTCCAACACAAGCTCCTACTGTATCTGTATCATCCCCTAAATTTATTGCTCCAATTATAGATTGATTATATGATTCTGTATTAAATAGCACCCATAAAGTAGCTTCTAATGTGTTTATTATAAAACCTGTTGATTTTATATCATTTAATGAATACTTTTTTATATTATGTTTTAAAATTCTATCATATTTATTAATTGTTTCTTTAGAAAAATATTCATTATATTTTATTTTTTTTATTATCTTATATGCATCAAGTAAATTTTTATTACTTAATAATTCAATACCATACATAACATATATAAAACATCCCATTACACTTATTTCGTGTCCATGAGTAATTGATGATACATTTTTTACTACTTCATATATTTCTTTTTCATCCATATTTCTTGAATAACAATAATATACTAATGGTAATATTCTCATTAATGAACCATTTCCATTATCTAATTCATTTGTTCCTCCACATTTTTCTGCTTTTTCTTGTTTTACTTCAAATTTTGAAATTGCTGTTAAACATGTTCTTCCTATGTCAAATACTTTTCCATTAGCTGTATATTCTCCATTTTTCATCCATTTTAAAAAATTAGTTCCTATTGTATTATAATTTATATTTTTATCTTGTATTATTGCATCAATTGTTGCAAGTGTCATTGAGGTGTCATCTGACCAACTTCCTTTTGGAACATTATGACTTCCATATCCTTCCATTTCAGTTGTTGGATTTTGCATTAATTGCTCCCTTATTGAAAATTCTAATGGCACTCCCATTGCATCTCCTATTGCTAGTCCTATTATTCCTGCTTTTGAATCTATCATTATTATCATTCCTTTGTTTTATTCATTTTCCTTATATTTTCGCATAGAAAAAAAGAAATGTCAACACATTCATGTCTACATTTCTTTTTATTATTTATTTATTTTTTCCACAGCAGTTCTTATATTTTTTTCCGCTACCACAAATGCAAGGGTCATTTCTACCAATTTTTGGACCTTCATTTCTAACAGTTTGATTTTCCTTAACATTCATTTTTTCTCCACCATCAACACTATTAATAGCCTCTAAAGCTGCACCTGTGATTTTAGCTGTTTCTTGACGTTTAACTTCTCCTTGAGCTGCTCTGATATGCATTAAAATTTTAACAACATCAAATTTAATATTTGATATCATTTCTTCAAACATATCCATACCTTCCATTCTGTATTTAACAACAGGATCTTGTTGTCCATACGCACGTAAACCAATACCATCTTTTAACTCTTCCATACTATCAATATGGTTCATCCATTTTTCGTCAACTACTTTTAATAGAACAACTCTTTCAAGTTCTCTCATTTGGTCTCCGACATCTTTTTCTTTTTCTTCATAACGTGCAATAGCTTGTTTTTTCAATTCTTCTTTAATTGTTTCTGGTTCTTTTTCATTTTCTTTTAGATATTCTCTCATGAAAATTCCAAAGTTTGTTTGAATCTCATTATCTAATGGTTCTACATCAACAGTATTTTTCTCTACATTTATATATGAATCGACTGTTTCATCTGCTACACTATTTATCATGTTTACCATATTGTCTCTTAAGTTTTCACCATCAAGAACTTCACGTCTTTGTTTGTAGATAATTTCTCTTTGAACATTATTTACATCATCATATTTTAATACATTTTTACGTATTGCAAAGTTTCTTCCTTCTACTTTCTTTTGAGCATTTTCAACTGCTTTAGAAATTATTCTTGATTCTATTGGCATATTTTCGTCTGCACCTAATGTGTTGTAGACTTTTGTTATTGTATCTCCACCAAATATTTTCATCAAGTCATCTTCTAATGCTATATAGAATTTAGATTCTCCTGGGTCTCCTTGACGTCCACTACGTCCTCTTAACTGGTTGTCAATTCTTCTTGATTCATGTCTTTCTGTTCCTATTATTTTTAGACCTCCAGCTGCTAATACTTTTTCTTTTTCTTCTTTTATTTTTTCATCATATTTTTCTACTAATTTTTTGAATTGTTCTCTTGCTCTTAAGATTTCTTGGTCATCTGTTTCATAATATGTGTTTGCTTCTTCTACTAGATTTTCTGGTACTCTATTTTTTACCATTTCTTCTTTAGCTAAATATTCACTATTTCCTCCAAGCATAATATCTGTACCACGTCCTGCCATGTTTGTTGCTATTGTAACTGCTCCAAATTTACCTGCTTGTGCTACTATCATTGCTTCTTTTTCATGTGATTTAGCATTTAATACTTCATGTGGTATTCTTTCTTTTTGCAATAACTTGCTTAATTTTTCTGATTTTTCAATAGATACTGTACCTATTAATACTGGTTGTCCTTTTTCGTAACTTTGTTTTACACTTTCTACAACTGCATTAAATTTAGCTTTTTCTGTTTTATATATTACATCATTTTCATCTTTACGAATCATTGGTTTGTTTGTTGGTATTGATACAACATCTAAGTTGTATATTTCTTCAAATTCTGCTGCTTCTGTCATTGCAGTACCAGTCATACCAGCTAATTTATTGTACATTCTAAAGTAATTTTGGAATGTTATTGTTGCTAATGTTTTTGATTCGTCTGCTATTTTTACATGTTCTTTTGCTTCTATTGCTTGATGTAATCCATTGTTGTATCTTCTTCCATACATAATACGTCCTGTAAATTCATCTACAATAAGAACTTCTCCATTTTTTACTATGTAGTCTATATCTTTTTTCATTACTCCATGTGCACGTAAAGCTTGATTTACATGATGTACTAATGTTGAGTTTTCCAAGTCGTTAAAGTTATCTAATTTGAAAAATTCTTCGGCCTTTTTAATTCCTTTTTGTGTAAGTGATGCTGATTTTGCTTTTAAGTCTACAATATAATCATATTTTTCGTTGTCTTCTGCTTGGTCATAATCTTTTACATCTTCTTCTACTATAACTTTAGGCTCTAATCTTTTTACAAAATCATCAGCTTTTTTATATAAATCTGATGATTCATTTGCTCTTCCTGAAATGATTAATGGTGTACGTGCCTCATCAATCAAAATACTATCAATTTCATCTACTATTGCATAATGTAAATCTCTTTGTACTAATTGATTTTTATATATTACCATGTTATCTCTTAAATAATCAAACCCAAATTCATTGTTTGTTCCATATGTTATATCTGCATTATATGCTTTTTGCTTTTGGTCTGGGTCCATTCCATTTACAACTAATCCTACTGATAGTCCTAAAAATTTATATAATTTTCCCATCCATTCACTATCTCTTTTTGCTAAGTAATCATTTACTGTAATTACATGAACTCCTTTTTCTTCTAGTGCATTTAAATATACAGGAAGTGTTGCTACCAATGTTTTTCCTTCACCTGTTTTCATTTCTGCTATTCTTCCTTGATGTAATATAATACCACCTATTAATTGTACATCAAAATGTCTTAACCCTAATGTTCTTTTTGATGCTTCTCTAACAACTGCAAATGCTTCTGGTAAAATATCATCTAAAGTTTTTCCTTCTTCTTTTATTTGCTTTTTGAAATATTCTGTTTTTCCTCTTAATTCACTGTCACTTAATTTTGAGATTTCTGCTTCTAATTCGTTTATTTGCTTAACGATTGGCATTACTCTTTTTACTTCTTTTTCGCTGTAAGTTTTAAATAATTTCATTTGGACTTTTCCTCCCTGTTTTTTCTTTTTATCTTTTATTCGTTTTTTACTTGTTTACTATATCACTAAAATTCAAATTTAGCAATACTTTTTTTAAAATTTTAAAAGGTCATTAGATAATTGCTATCTAATGACCCCTACCAGCTTTTAGCCAATTATTCCGTATTCTTTTTTTAGCTGTCTCATTGCTTCTTCCATTTGAGACCTCTCACCCCAAATTGTGATTTCTTCATTCTCATTGTTGCTTTGAAACTCTAGTCCATATTTTATTGCTACTCCTGCAACAGTTCTTCGAAGATTTCTTGGTAACATCAAATACGTTTTTTTCATGTTTTTTTCCTCCATAATTTTTTTGGAAATTTATAAAGTTACTTTAATTATTATATCATATTTTTTTATTAAAATCAAGAGAAAAAAAGAGACTTTTTACAGTCTCTAAATTGCTTATATAACCAATTAAGCGTTTTCAGCTTCTTTTTTTGCAATTATTTGTTTTCCATCATAATATCCGCAATTTTCACAAACTCTGTGTGGTAATACTGGTTCATGACAATGTGGACATGTTGAAAATGTTGGTTGTTCCTTTTTCCATGTTGATCTTTTTGCATGTGTTCTTGCTTTTGACCATCTTCTTTTTGGTTGTGCCATCTAAAATCCCTCCTTAACAGATATGTATATATCTTATTTTCTTTAACTAATTTTTATATACACAATAATTTGTGCACCTTAAAATTATACTAGTATTTTTTAGTTTTGTCAATGTCTAAAAACAATATTTTTTTCTAACTACAATATTTTTTATATAATTCCTTAAAGTTTTTCTTTGTATACACTTCATCTATGCCCTTTTCAGCAACTTGTGTTAAACAATCTGTAATTAAATCTTTTATTTTAGAATTTACCAAAACTTTATCTTTTTCGTTTAACCAATATTGAAGTTCATATTCTTTTGTCCAATTTTTACCTTCATATATAATTCCTGCTGCCATTTTGTCACATAACATTTCTGCTACAAATTTATATGGCATAATTGGAGTAGCATCTGGTGCACTTGTATCACACCAATATTCTGTATGATGCCTATTTCTTCCTTTATGATGTAACCAAGCTTTTGAATATCCTTCTGCCTTTTTGCATTCAGTAATAGGTGAATGTCCACCATTAAAATATTTTACTCCTTCTGAAAATTCAGTCCATGAATATTTTGATAAATCATGCAACAGCCCTCTTTTTACCTCTCCTACTTTACAACATAATTTAAAAACTACCCATTTATGTCTTGTAATTAAGCTAAAATGTTTAAACATTTTTTGTAATGTATTCATCAAAAACCTCTCTTTCTAATATTTCCTAGTACTTTTCTTTTGGCCTTTGGAATTATATATCTTATGTCGAACTTTGTCAAGAAAAATCGTAGGCCGAAATAACATTAGTTTTTGATGTTCATCTATTCGTTTGCACACAAATTTTGCTCTATAAATTTCTATAATTTGTTACTTTTTTATTTTTTGTGCATATTATAAATAAGTAAAACAAAAGTGGACATTAGTGCTTATAAGAATTTTTTCGGGAGAAATCTCCTATAATATAAATTAAATTGGAGGTCTATATGTGTGGATTTGTTGGATATGTTAATTTAAATAAAAAATTTAATTCAAATGTAGAATTTGAACTCTTAAAAAAAATGAATAATACTCTATCTAAAAGAGGACCTGATGAAGAAGGATATTATATTAATAATCATGTTTGTATGGCACATAAACGTCTTATAGTTATAGATCCTAAAGGACGGCAAACAACCAATGATAGAAAAATATTCATTTGGAGACTATGTTATTGTTTATAATGGCCAGATATATAACACTAAAGAATTAAAAGAAACTTTATTAGATACTGGATTTAGCTTTGAAGGACATTGTGATACAGAAATTTTGCTCAAAAGTTATATTCATTATGGAAACGATGTTGTTAATCATTTAAATGGAATCTTTGCTTTTGCTATTTGGAACAGTAAAAAGGAAGAACTTTTCATTGCTCGTGATCATTTTGGTGTAAAACCATTCTTTTATACAATTTTGAATAATACATTTATTTTTGCCTCAGAAATTAAAGCTATTTTTGAATATCCTGGTATTGAAAAAATTTTAGACCAACAAGGATTAAGCGAACTTTTTGGCATTGGACCAGCACATACAGCAGGTACTACTATTTTTAAAAATATTAATGAATTAAAACCTGCTCATCTTGGTATATATAATAATTCTGGTTTGCATATTGAAAGGTACTGGAAACTTATTTCTAAACCTCATACTGACAATTTGGAAACAACTTGTAAAAAAGTAAAGTTTTTACTAAATGACGCTATAACTCGTCAATTAGTTTCAGATGTTCCTTTATGTACTTTTCTTTCTGGTGGTTTAGATTCTAGTATTATTACAAAATTTGCTGCTGATTATTGTAAAAAAGAAAAATTACCACCATTAGATACTTATTCTATTGATTATGTAGATAATGATAAAAACTTTGTTAAAAGTGATTTTCAGCCAAATTCAGATAATTATTATATAAACTTAATGAATCAAAATTTGCATACTAATCATCATTCGATTATTATTGATACTCCAGAACTAGCCAATGCCTTGGAAGATGCTATGATTGCTAGGGATATGCCTGGAATGGCTGATATTGATTCTTCCCTATTACTATTTTGCAAAAATGTAAAAAAAGAGATGACTGTTTCTTTGACTGGTGAGTGTGCTGATGAAATTTTTGGTGGTTATCCTTGGTTTTTCCGTGAAGATGCCCTGAATAGTGGTACTTTTCCTTGGTCTATTGCTATAAATGAAAGACAAAAATTGCTAAATCCTGATATTTCAAATAAAATTAGTTTAAAAGATTATATTAATTATAGATATAACGAAAGTTTGTCTGAAGTTGATATTCTTGATTCTGATTCTAAAGAAACTGCCGAAAAAAGAAAAATTTCACATTTGACTTTAAATTGGTTTATGCAAACTTTACTTGACCGCTCTGATAGAATGGCTATGTATAATGGTTTTGAACTTCGTGTTCCTTTTTGTGATTATAGGTTAGCACAATATGTTTGGAACATTCCTTGGGAAATGAAGGCTTTGAATGGCCGTGAAAAAGGTCTCCTTAGATATATTTGTAAAGATTTCTTGCCTGATGAAATTGTTAATAGAAAAAAATCTCCTTACCCTAAAACTCATAACCCTACTTATTTAGCAAAAGTTAAAGGTCTGCTTAGTAATATTATGAAAGATAATAATGCTCCTATTAATAACATTCTTAATCGTGATTACATTTTAGAGATTTTAAATACTGATGGTTCTGCCTTTTCTCGTCCTTGGTTCGGTCAACTTATGACTGGTCCTCAACTTATGGCTTACTTATGCCAGGTTAATATGTGGCTTGAGAAGTATCAGCCTAAAATTGAAATTTAAGTAAACATTAGAAATTTTATTTAGAGAGACTGTTGAAAAGGCAGTCTCTCTATTAGTTTTTTCATTTTTTTATTTATTAAAATATTTATTTAATATTAATTCATAAGCTTTTTTTACATCTTTCTCTTCAGTTAACTTAATACCTGTATTTTTAATTTCTTCAAACATGTTCTTCTTTACAGTATTAATTTCATCTAATGATTTTCCTTCAAAGTCATCTATATTCTCGTATTCAATTAAATTTCCTAAATTCTCAACATCTTGAAATGCATACTCTACTTTACCTTTGCTATATACAATTACTTTATATCTCACTCTTTTTTATATTTTTCAAATTCGGTTTCTGCATGTACTTTTGCCATTTATGCTGATATCTTTCCATTATCTTTTAAGACTTCATGATTCCATAATTTTAAAAATCCATTTAGTCTTTCTTCCCAATATATTTATGTATTTTACTATTTGATTTGCCCACTTTCTAAATTGTACAGCTCTTTCATTATCTACTTTAAAATCAATTGCAATTATCATTTTAAGATTATAGATAGTTGCATTTTCTTCTAATTCATTATCTTCATACCTGACTTCTATTGTTTCAGGATTATCTCTTACCGCAACTATATAGTTAAATATTTTGCTGCACTAGAGTGAATTGTAATTTCATTTTTTTAGCCATATATCATTTTTACTTCCTTTCATTATTATTTTTTTGATTATAACTTGCAAGTTGTGTTTATGATATCATAAATTAATTTTTATATTTTCTTGACTTTATCCCTTCAATTAGAGTATAATAAAAATAGGAAATGACAATTCCGTTAGATACGGTTTTGCCGGAATAGATTTAAATAAACCATTCATCTCCGTCAAAAGTAGAATGGTTTATTTTTTATTTATGTAGTTGCTTATCTATCCAGCTCTTATACAGAACTGACATCAAGGCAACGTTTAATGTTAAAGATAACATCAATGATATTACAAAAAATAGTATTACTTTAACCATAAACACCACCCGCCTTTCCTACGATGAATCGTATAACATTGGGTGGCAAAACCGTTCCACTAATTATCAATTTCCTATGTTATTATTCTACAATATTATCTTTTAAAAGTTTCTTCATGATTAGTCTTTTATATCTATTTTTACAACTAATATTTACTTGCGTTAAATAAAAATATTGCCTTGTCATTGCCTTTAAATTAGCATATCCTTTGTATCAATAAGTATCTCTCCATCGTTATTCATAAGCATTATCATACTTTTATTTTTAGCAACATCTACACTTAATGCTGTTTTCAAAATTATTTACCTACTTTCTTTTTGAATTTAAGCCTTTTACCTCTACTATTATTTCATCATGCTTGTTATATAGAGTCGAAATCGCCCTCACTATCTAAAACTAAATTAATAATAGGAATAAAAGCCGAACTATCAATTTGATAGATTCTAAGACCTCTGTAAGTTGATGTTCTAGCTTAAATTCTTTGTAAATAATTTTACAACCAAAAAAATTAGATGTAAACTCATTTCAGAATTGTCTTTTCTATAAATCCATCTGGTACAAAATCTTTTTTAGGAATAGATATATAATAAAATATCTTATTTTCTATTTTTTCAATAAAAGCATATTTACACCAATTACTCCCTAAATATAACTTATTATCTCTTAATTTACTATTAAATATTTTCCAATGATTTTGTGCTAATTTCACATTGTTACTTAATGATTTTGATAATTCATACCTTATCCCTATCACACTAAATTCTTCTAATTCTATTATTTGATAATCCATCTATTTTTACCTTTTTAATTTGTGTGCTGTTATAATTGTGTAACTATATAAATTGATTGTTATTTTTATATTATCAATTTCACAATACCAATTTTTACCTTGCTTATAGATATTACAATTTTTATCTAAAACTTTATTCTTACAATAATCAACAACATCATCCGTATCTAATTTAAGATTTTTCTTGATTCTATCGATACCCATTTCAGTAGTATGGACTTTATCTATATTATTAAGTAATATTTGTTTATCTTCCATAAATATCTCCTCTACAACTTACTAATTCTTGTTACGATTATATAATAAAAGGTAGATAATTTCAACTGGTTATC
>ENA-ORUQ01000311-ORUQ01000311.1-human-gut-metagenome-genome-assembly--contig:-NODE-311-length-58585-cov-5.858773_pt1 | contig 58585 bp, 47 predicted proteins | sample MGYA00242081_ERZ509211 | MGnify/ENA primary metagenome ERZ509211 (study PRJEB26280, sample SAMEA2338785) | human gut metagenome | biome: human gut; feature: human-associated habitat; material: faeces...
GTGGGAGATTTCGCCCGGATGAGGGCGCCGTAGCGGGCTACGGCAACCGAATTCGAGTGAAATATACCGCAAAGTGGGGCGTGCAGATTGCAGGAATGATTTTTCAAACACGCTCTAAGCCAATCGATGTTCTGACAGCTTCCAAAAGGATACTCCCTTTCCCGGGAAGAAAAGGAGGTGCACTTGCAGCAGGCACCTCCATAATAGTATTATATGTATTTTTCAAAGATTCATTCACTTCGCAAGTTTTTCGCTTTTTTTCGTAACGCAGCACCGGCAGTAATTAGACGCCGATAAGATCCAGAGAAAAGCAGGAATGATAATAGCAAGAACGCCCGTATTCCATACCATATGAAGCAGCATGGCTACCAATGTGCAAAAAGGAAGTACCTTTCCAGTCAGCAGATAAGTCTTATAGCTTGCTTCGTAAATTTCTTCCTTCTCTGCTTCGTCACAGCTTGCAAGCCACTGCTCCTGAAAGTTTATAGAAGTAGGATCACCTTTCTTATCCGGATAAATTCTCTGAACCAGCTTTATATAGCGAATCTGCCACATACCAAAATATCCAACCATTCCCACAAACACAACCAGTCCTGCTAAGAACATCCATATCTCACCGTCACTCTGGCTCTCAATATATTTCATAGAGTATCCTGGTGAAATAAGCAGCATCATAAGAACAGTTCCCACTGTACTCGCAATCATCCCCCAGCTGGAGGACACTTCAATATGATACTGCAATTCATGATATTCTTCATCCTCTGCATCCTGTATCTGGCTTCCCATTCTCTTCATCTTTCCAAAATGGATCTCACAGATCATAATACAGATCGCACCGCAGATACATTCCAGCAGCACTGTATGATCACGTACAGCCAAAAGAAATGCATTCATCCCATGCCCAATAGCTGCTATAGAATTCTCCCCAGTGTATGATGTAACAAAGCCAAAAATTCCTCCAACAACACCACCAGCCAGCATAATCAGTACCATTTTTAAATAGGAATTCATTTTCTTCTTAGATTTTCCCTTATTCATCTTCTCCATCCTCCGTATAAGTAAAAATATCTTCCACTGTCACCTGACAGATCTTCGCCAGCTTCAAAGCCAGCGTCACTGAAGGTGAATAGTCTCCCCTCTCAATCAGGCTGATCGTCTGTCTGGACACACCAGCTAGTTTCCCCATGTCCGCCTGATTGATTCCAAGCCTGGCACGATATTCCTTCAATCGATTCTCCAGCGCCATTTCAAAGGCTCCTTTCTCATTCGTAGTGTATTCATTTTTTTGAAATGACTTATTTCATTGTCATTATGACAAGTTTATTTGTCATTCCTTGTATTTGCATAATATCATTGACAACTTTACTTGTCAACAGGTTTTTTATATTTTCCCAAAACAACCTTGCAATCCTGTTATATCTCTACTGAAAACCGCTTTTCCAGTCTTTCTTCTGACATTATGCAAAAATATTTTCGAAATTTTCTATATTTTCCATCTATTCAACAGCTCTCACAATTGATATAATATTTTCAACAAATATGACAGCCGGGCTGGCATGTCAACTTGAAAGGAGAATCACAATGGCAGACGAAAAGAACATTGGTACCCCAGCAGAAGAGGAAATCGAGATCATCACCCTCACCGACGAAAACGGGGAAGACATGGATTTTGAGTTCCTGGACCTTGTTGAGTATGAAGGAAAGCGCTACGCAGTTCTTCTCCCACCAGTAGAGGACGTGGAAGGTGAGGACGAGAACGAAGATGAAGAAGTACTGATTCTTCAGGTTGAGGACGACGGAAATGAAGAAAACGAGAGCTATGTTTTCGTTGATGACGATGACATTCTCACCGCTGTTTTTGACATTTTCAAAGAGAAATTTAAAGACGAATTCGACTTCGCAGAAGAGTAAATTCACAAAAAGCTTTTAAGCAGCTGTACTCTATACAGTGTAAAAAGTTCCATCCCCCAACTTTTGACAAGATGTATGTCAGGATTTATGGGCGATTGCCGGAATAATTTTTTAAAACAGAATCTTGAGCAATAGAAAAAAGGTACCTGAAAACCATTTCAAAGTACCTTTTTTCTGTCATTTTATTCTCATTTATAGCTTAAAATCAACCTACAATGCTTTTTTAGTGAATCTTTTTTAATTTTCACCTATTTTTTCACCAAAACTCCAGCCCTGATTTACGCCAGACATTCATCCAAAATCTCCGCCATTTCATCAATATCCGCCTTGGTAATCACAAGCGGAGGCACAATACGAAGCACGTCGCTTCCTGCAGAAATAACCAGCAGTTTCTTCTCCAGAGCCTTCTTAACAATCTCTCCTACAGGTCGTCCTGCAATGACGATTCCCTGCATGAATCCCATACCTCTTCTTGCTGCAGCACACTCATGTTTTTCCACAAGTTCATCCAGTTTTTTTTCAAGATATGGGGTTAATTCCTGTACATGAGTAAGGATCATATCCTTCTCATAAATGTCAAAAACCTTGCTTACAGCCGCACATACAAACGGATTTCCGCCATAAGTTGTACCATGGTCTCCCGGCTTCAAAGAAGCCTGTGCAACCTTCTTACTCAACACAAATGCACCAACAGGAACACCGCATCCAAGCGCTTTTGCACAGGTCATAATATCCGGCTGTACACCGTATGCCTGCCATGCAAAATAATATCCGGAACGTCCCATTCCGCACTGGATTTCATCCAGAATAAGGAGAATATCTTTCTCATCACACAGTGCGCGAACGCCCTCCAGAAACTCTCTTTCCGCTGGATAAATACCGCCTTCTCCCTGTACGGTCTCCATAATAATTGCACATGTTTTATCTGTAACCTGGGCTTTTACACTCTCAAGATCATTGAAATCAGCAAATTTCACACCACCCATGAGCGGCTCAAAAGGCTCACGGTAATGTGCATTTCCAGTGACAGAAAGTGCTCCAATAGATCTGCCATGGAAAGAATGATTCATGGCAATGATCTCATGATCTGCATGTCCGTCACGTTCATAAGCATACTTTTTCGCAGCCTTTAATGCACCTTCAATAGCCTCTGTACCACTGTTTGTAAAGAAAGCCTTGTCCATGCGGCTTGCATTTACCAGCTTTGCGCCAGCTTCGATAATTGGCTCATTGTAATACAAATTAGAAATATGAGTCAGCTTATCAATCTGTTCTTTCAGTGCTTCATCATATCCAGGATAATGATATCCAAGCGAATTTACAGCAATTCCTGCTGCAAAATCCAGATATTTGGAGCCTTCGGAATCAAAAAGGTGCACACCCTCTCCACGTTCAAAAACAACAGGAAAACGATTATATGTATGAAGAATACTGGACTCCGCTTCTTCCATCTGATTATTCATGTTCATGGTAATATTTCTCTCCATCCTCTCTTAAAATAGCAGTTCCGATACCTTTGTTTGTAAAGATTTCCAACAGTAAACTATGAGGAATTCTTCCATCAAGAATATGAACCCGGTTAACACCATGCTCAATTGCTTCAATACAGTTATTCAGCTTCGGAATCATTCCGCCGCCAACATATCCATCCTCGATCAGTTTTCTGGCATCCTGAATATGAAGCTCAGAAATCAGAGATGACGGATCATCTTTATCCCTATAAACTCCCTCAATATCAGAAAGAAATGCAAGCTTCTCTGCATGTACAGCCTCTGCAATTGCGCAGGCTGCATCATCTGCATTAATGTTATAGCTGTCATAATTATCATCAAATCCGATTGGAAAAACAATCGGAAGAAAATCTTTTTCCAGCAGATCATAAAGAATTTTCGGGTTTACTTCTGTAATATCCCCTACAAATCCAATATCCTCTCCATTGGAATATTTCTTCTTACATTTCAGCAATCCACCGTCTTTTCCACTGATACCAACAGCCTGTACGCCAAGGGATTCCACATGGGAAACAAGTTCTTTGTTTACTTTGGCAAGGACCATTTCTGCTATTTCCATTGTCTGGGAATCTGTTACCCGAAGACCATTGATAAACTTAGCCTCCATGCCTACTTTTCCAACCCATTTGCTGATTTCCTTGCCGCCACCATGTACGATAATTGGCTTAAATCCAACCAGTTTCAGGAGAACTGCATCCTTAATTACATTCGCCTTCAATTTTTCATCCAGCATAGCACTTCCGCCATACTTTATTACAACAATTTTACGGTTAAAACGCTGTATGTAAGGAAGCGCCTCAATCAGTACCTCTGCCTTATCAAGATATTTCTGATTTACCATTTTTTCTCTTAACCTTTCTTTCCTATATCTTTATGTTACAAAAGTCCTACAACTGCATGCCTTTCAGTCTTCCTCTGGCATCTAATTTACACACTCTCAAGCTTTAATATCAAGAACGATAATCTGCATTAATTTTCACATAATCATAAGTAAGATCACAGCCCCATGCAGTTGCTTTTGCGTCACCCATCTTCACATCTGCAATAGCTGTTACCTCATCCTCAGACAGGATTCTGGTTGCCTCTGCTTCATCATATCCTGTTGAAACACCGTTCTCAATAATCTTTAATTTTCCTGCGCGGCTCTCAAAATACAGGTCAACTTTTTCCGGATCAAACTGCACTCCAGAGTATCCCATAGCGCACAAAATCCGTCCCCAGTTTGCATCGTGACCATAAATTGCAGCCTTTGTAAGAGAAGAAGTTACTACGGATTTGCTAAGCGTAACTGCATCTTCTTTTGTCTTAGCGCCCACAATTTTCACTTCAAAAAGTGCAGTCGCGCCCTCTCCGTCACCTGCAATTTTCTTTGATAAACAGGTATTAATATAATTCAAAGCCTCCATAAATTTATCAAAATCAGCACCCTCTTCTGTGATCTCAGGGTTGCCTGCCATGCCGTTTGCAAGGAGCAGAACAGTGTCATTTGTGGAAGTATCGCCATCTACAGAAACCATATTAAAGGTATCTTTAATATTTGCACTTAGTGCTTTTTGAAGCATTTCCTTGGAAATTGCAGCATCTGTTGTGACAAATCCAAGCATGGTACACATATTAGGATGGATCATTCCGGATCCCTTGCACATACCGCCAACTGTTACTGTTTTTCCACCAATTTCGATCTGTACAGCAACCTCTTTTTTTACGGTATCTGTAGTCATGATAGCCTTGGCTGCCTCTGTTCCGGCCTCTAAAGAACCGTCAAGCTTCGGAGCCATAGCCTTTACACCATTTACAATTCTGTCAATCGGAATCTGCATTCCAATCACGCCTGTAGATGCAACCAGCACGCTATCTGCAGGGATTCCAAGTATCTCAGAAGCTGCATCAGCAGTCGCCTTACAATAGCCATATCCTTCTGCTCCGGTACATGCATTTGCAATACCGCTGTTGCAGATCACAGCCTGTGCAGATGGGTGATTATAGACCACATTCTGATCCCATTTTACAGGAGCTGCCTTCACCACATTTGTTGTAAAAGTGCCAGCTGCAACACATGGAACTTCACTGTAAACCATGGCCATATCTGTACGGCCTTTGTATTTAATTTCTGCTGCTGCCGCAGCTGCTTTAAACCCCTTTGCTGCGGTAACACCACCTGTAATTATTTCCATATTGATACTCCTCCTTTGCCCGATCAAGCAAATTATATGTTTATTTTTCAATGTAACTCAGTCCTGAAATCAGGCCCGGAGCCTGTCTCCAATTTCACTTTTACGGATACATCGGAACCTGTAATAATCCTTCCGCTTCATCAAACCCAAACATCAGATTCATATTCTGAACTGCCTGTCCGGCAGCACCTTTTACCAGGTTGTCAATAGCTCCCATCATGATGATTCTGTGGGTTCTCGGATCGATCTTGAAATTCACATCCACGTAATTACTGCCCTCTACCCACTTTGTCTGCGGACACACATCCTTATCCAGAACCCTCACAAATGTCTCATTCTCATAGCATGCATCATAAGCAGCTTTTACTTCTTCGTAGGTCACATCCTTTGTCAGGGAAGCGTATGCTGTAACCAGAATGCCTCTGTTCATTGGAACAAGATGCGGGGTAAAATTAATGGTCACTTCCTGTCCGCAGGCATATCCTAACTGATCTTCGATCTCTGGTGTATGTCTGTGTGTGGCAACACCGTAAGCCTTGATATTTTCATTTACTTCACAATAAAGATTATCAACCTTAGCCCCTCTTCCAGCACCCGTCGTTCCGGATTTAGCATCAATAATAATCGTGTTCGGATCAATCATTCCAGCCTTTAACAATGGGTAAATAGAAAGTGTAGAACAAGTTGGATAGCATCCCGGATTCGCGATCAGACGAGCTTTTTTGATGTCCTCACGGTTAATCTCACATAATCCGTACACAGCTTCATCAATAAACTGAGGGGATTTGTGCTCAATTCCGTACCATTTTTCATATTTCTTCACATCTTTAATACGGAAGTCTGCACTTAAATCAATTACTTTCGCTCTGGAAAGGATTCCCTCATTTACAAGAGAAGCACACAGCCCCTGCGGTGTTGCAGTGAAAATCACATCAACCTCATCTGCCAGAGCTTCCATGTTATCGTCCATACATTTTGCATCTACCAGCTTAAAAAAGTTCTGATAAATTCCTGCATATTTTTTATCAATGTAGCTTCTGGATCCATACCATGCTACTTCCACATTTTTATGTCCCAGAAGGAGACGTACAATTTCATTTCCCGCATAACCGGTTGCTCCAATAATTCCAGCTTTTATCATTTTAGTGTCCTCCATTATTATGGTGTCAAAAGCATGCTTTTTCAAACAGGCTCTGGAACTCATACTTGTTACTCTGTTCACTGGCAACAATGTCCGTTTTGTGAACGGAGTGAACAGTAACATGTGCTTTATAAACAATGATGAATGAATTATACATCTTCTTTGCATATTATGCAATAGTCATTTTTTCCTTATTTTCCATTCAATCTATCTTTTTTTGTGCATTTCAACGCGTATTTACCTATTATATTATGCATTTTTATGCAAAGTTTTTATAAATTTTTTCAAATTTACTATTGCATATTTATGAGTATTGTTGTATATTATTCTTTGTGAATAACGTACAGAACGTAAGAGCCGTTATCACGATGAATATTTATTCAAAATTTAATATGCTTTATAACCCTATCTGTTTCAGAGGGATAAAAGAAAAGAGGTAAATATTATGAAAGAAAAAGTTGTACTTGCATATTCAGGCGGACTTGATACCACAGCATTGATTCCGTGGCTGAAAGAAACATTTGATTATGATGTTGTCTGCTGCTGCGTTAACTGCGGACAGGGAAATGAGCTGGACGGACTTGAGGAAAGAGCAAAGCTTTCCGGAGCTTCCAAATTATATATTGAGGATATCGTAGATGACTTCTGCGACAACTATATTATGCCGTGTGTTGAGGCAGGTGCTGTATATGAGCACAAATATCTTCTTGGTACTTCCATGGCACGTCCTGCTATTGCCAAGAAACTGGTTGAGATCGCAAGAAAAGAGAACGCTGTTGCAATCTGTCACGGCGCAACTGGTAAAGGAAATGACCAGATCCGTTTTGAGCTTGGAATCAAAGCTCTTGCACCAGACATCAAGATCATTGCTCCATGGCGTATGACAGACGTTTGGACCATGCAGTCCCGTGAAGACGAGATCGCGTTCTGCCAGGCTCATGGTATCAACCTTCCATTCGATGCAAAACACAGCTACAGCCGTGACCGTAACCTGTGGCACATCAGCCATGAGGGACTTGAACTTGAGGATCCGGCGCAGGCTCCAAACTATGATGATATGTTAGTACTCAGCGTAACACCTAAGAAAGCTCCGGATAAAGAGACCGAAATCACCATGACATTTGAGGCAGGTGTTCCAAAGACCTTAAATGGAAAGGCAATGAAAGTTTCCGAGATCATCACAGAACTGAACAAGCTTGGCGGCGAGAACGGAATCGGCATTATCGATATCGTTGAGAACCGTGTTGTAGGTATGAAATCCCGTGGTGTTTATGAGACTCCTGGTGGAACAATCCTTATGGAAGCACATGAACAGCTTGAGGAGCTGATCCTTGATCGTGAAACTCTGGAAACCAAGAAGAAACTTGGCAGCCAGCTGGCTCAGGTTGTTTACGAAGGAAAATGGTTCACACCACTTCGTGAGGCAATCCAGGCATTCGTAGAGTCCACACAGAAATATGTAACTGGTGAAGTAAAATTCAAACTTTATAAAGGCAACATCATCAAAGCAGGAACCACTTCTCCATACAGCCTTTACAATGAATCTCTTGCTTCCTTCACAACAGGTGATATGTACGATCACCACGATGCAGACGGATTCATCACTCTGTTTGGTCTGCCGCTGAAAGTTCGTGCAATGAAGCTTGCAGAAGTAGAAAGTCAGAAACAGACCAACGACTGATCTTCATAAAATAAGCAAAAAATATCTCCGGAAGTTCTTAATCCTCCCGGAGATGTTTTTTGCAGCTTTTCACTTTATGTAAATCAATTATTTTTCCAGCGCTTATTAAAAATTTGGTCAACTGATTTTTACCTTCTTCTGCTCCAGCCTCTCAGACACCCATTCCTTAAACAATGTATAAATTACAGACACCAACGGAATAAAAATCAGCATTCCCACAATTCCCATAAGATTTCCGCCCAGAGTCACTGCAACCAGTACCCAGATTGCCGGCAGTCCCACAGAGTTTCCAACTACGTGAGGATAGATCAGATTTCCCTCAATCTGCTGCAGGATCAAGAACAATATAAGAAATGCCAAAGCTTTCAGAGGACTTACCATCAAAATCAGGAAAAATCCCACCCAGCATCCAATAATTCCGCCAAACACAGGAATCAGCGCCGTAAAACTGATCAGCACTCCGATCAGCATTGCATATGGAAATCTTCCGATCGTCATGGAAACAAAGAACATGCTTCCCAGGATCACCGCCTCTATGCACTGCCCGGTAATAAAGCTTGAAAACACCTTACTTGCCAGTGTACAAACATGTCCCAGATATTCCACTGTTTTCACAGGTAAGATCGCATAAGCCGCTTTCAGGACCTGCCTGCCCAGCTTCTCTTTCTGAAGGAGCACATAACAGGAAAACACAAAACCAATTGCAAAATTCATAGCCATACTCACCAGTCCCATAGTCACGGTAATAGTGGAGGATACCAGATTGTCCGCCCCACTTCTCAAAACGCTCACAATAGAATCAATAATTTTCTGCGGATCAATTTCTATGGTAGATGCCCATTTCACAATTTCAGAATCACTCTGGAAGGTATCTGTCAGCCATTTCTGAACTAACGGAATATCTTCTTCCACCTTTTTCACAACATTTACCAGAGTTCTTCCAAGCTCCGGTGCCACAATCAGTACTACAACGAGAATCGCCAGCACCACCAGAACAATGGAAAAGATCAGGCTCACCGGTCTTGCAAATTTTGCTGCTGCACGTCCCCTCCTGTTTTCTTTTTCCTTTGCTTTTCCAAAAACATGCCGCTCAATAAATGCCATAGGTACATTCAGCACAAACGCCATAGCTCCACCCAACACAAATGGCAGAAGAAGTCCCCACACAATTTTCACATACTTCAGCACCACATCCAGATTCTGCACTCCCAGATACAGAAGCACTGAAAAAGCGATCAGCCACCTTATCTTTTTCATATTTTCCTTATTTAGTTCCACTATTTTCAACCTCCTCCTTTCTTTCTCAGTACACTTTTGTTCTGCATATCTTACCACAAAATCCACTTTTTGACCAGTTATCCCTTTCTTTTTCCCACCTCTTTTAATTCAACGTGTTACTGTTCCCTCCGTGACCAGTAACACGCTTCGCGATGCAAAAGAATCATGCTTTGCATGATTTCGCGCCGCAATTCTCTGGTTTTCTGTGAACTTTATTGACACTTTTCCACGTTAACGCTATAATATTGATTAAATATCGTTTGCTCTAGAGCGTGTTTGAAAAAGGCTTTCTGCAAGATGTGCGTCACAACTTGTGGAAGATTTTTTTATAATTATATTGTGGGTTTTTCCCCGGCGAAAAGGAGGTATCTTCACTAAATGAAACAGATATCAGGCAATAAGCTGCTGGTAAAAGCACTGAAAGAAGAAGATGTTGAGTACGTTTTCGGTTATCCCGGAGCATGTACCATTGATATCAGCGATGAATTATACAAACAGGATGATGTCACCGTAATCCTTCCACGTCACGAGCAGGCACTGGTTCACGCAGCCGATGCTTACGCACGTACCACTGGAAAAGTTGGCGTATGTCTTGTAACAAGCGGTCCTGGTGCTACCAACCTTGTCACAGGCCTTGCTACAGCCAATTACGACAGCGTTCCTCTGGTGTGCTTCACCGGTCAGGTAGCACGTCATCTGATTGGAAACGATGCATTCCAGGAAGTTGATATTGTAGGAATTACCCGCAGTATTACCAAGTATGGAGTCACTGTACGCAACCGTGAAGATCTTGGACGTATCATCAAGGAAGCCTTCTATATTGCACGTACCGGACGCCCTGGACCGGTTCTCATTGACCTGCCCAAGGATGTAATGGCTGAACTGGGCAGTGCAGAATATCCAAAGAGCGTAAATATCCGCGGCTACAAGCCAAACACCAGTGTCCACATCGGACAGCTGAAACGTGCGATCAAAACACTTTCCAAGGCAAAGAAGCCTCTCTTCCTGGCAGGCGGCGGAATCAATATTTCCCATGCCAATAAGGTATTCCAGGAAGTAGTGGAAAAGACCGGTGTTCCGGTTGTAACTACTATTATGGGACGAGGTGCAATTCCTACCAACCATCCGCTTTTTATCGGAAACCTTGGCATGCACGGTGCCTATGCAGCCAATATGGCTGTAAGCAACTGTGACGTACTTTTTTCCATTGGAACACGTTTTAACGACCGAATCACAGGAAAGCTTCATGAATTTGCCCCTAATGCCCAGATTATCCATATTGACATTGACACGGCCTCTATTTCCAGAAACATCCAGGTAGATATTCCAATCGTTGCAGATGCAAAAGATGCCCTTGCAAAAATGTCCGAATACGTTTCCGACTATGCCAGCAAAAAATGGAACAGTGAGATAAACAGCTGGAAGCAGGAACATCCTCTTGTAATGCGTCCAAATGACAGATTAAGTCCGGTTGACATCATTAACCAGATCAACTGCCAGTTTGAAGAAGCCATCATTGTCACGGATGTCGGACAACACCAGATGCTGGTTTCCCAGTATGCTGAGATCACACCAGGCAAGCAGCTTGTTATGTCCGGGGGCCTTGGTACCATGGGATACGGTTTTCCTGGTGGTGTAGGAGCAAAGATCGGTAATCTGGACAAACCGGTTATCGTTATTTCCGGCGACGGTGGAATGCAGATGAATATTCAGGAATTTGCCACAGCTGTTCTGGAAGAGCTCCCACTGATTCTTTGTGTATTTAATAACGAATATCTTGGTATGGTTCGTCAGTGGCAGAAGCTTTTCTATGGCAAACGCTACAGCATGACCAATCTTCGCTCCGGTGCCCTTTCCCGCCGTACAAATGGCGAGGAATACCCGAAATATACACCGGATTTTGTAAAGCTGGCAGAAAGCTACGGTGCCAAAGGGATCCGGGTTTTCAATAAAAATGAGGTTGCCGCAGCCTTTGAAGAAGCAAAGAAAAATACCAAAGTTCCGACCCTGATCGAGTTCATCATTGATCCTGAAGAAATGGTTTATCCGATGGTAAAGCCTGGCGGAACACTGGAAGATTTAATTATGGATTGTTAATTAACAGGAGGTTTATCCAATGGCAGATAAAGGCATGAAAAAAAGATGGATTTCCCTCTACGTAGAAAACCAGGTAGGTGTTCTGTCCAAGATTTCCGGACTTTTCTCCGGCAAAAGCTATAACCTGGACAGCCTCACCGTTGGTACTACAGAGGATCCTACCGTTTCCCGAATGACCATCGGAACTGTAAGCGACGATGAAACGTTCGAACAGATCAAGAAACAGCTGAACCGAATGGTAGAAGTCATCAAAGTTATTGATTTCACCAATATGTTCGTCCGCATGAAAGAGATTCTTTACATCAAGGTTTTTAACTGCTCTTCTGAGGACAAAGTTGAATTATTCCAGATTGCTGAGACTTTCAAAGCCAGAGTCATTGATTACGGTAAAGACAGCCTGCTTCTGGAATTCGTACAGACAGCGACCAAAAATGATGCAGTTGTCAAACTGATCAAAGAAGAATTCGGCCGCATCGAAGTAGTCCGAGGTGGAAGTGTAGGAATTGAATCCATCAGCATGATGGAAAGATAATTTAAACGATGATGCCCCTCCTGTTAAAGGAGGGCATTTTTGTAAATTTTACGAGGGGATAATCCATTATGAAAAAACAACAAATACCATTAAAAAATTCACTGATTCTCCTTTTGACAGCAACGATCTGGGGAATCGCCTTTGTAGCACAAAGTGAGGGCGGTGAAGCTGTCGGCCCTCTCACTTTCAATGCCACAAGAAACATTATCGGTTCTCTGGTGCTGATCCCGGTTATTTTACTGCTCAATAAAATAAATCCACAGAGCAATTCAGCTGATTTCACAGAATCCGACAGACAGCCAATGGCATCCAGCGGTTCAAATCCATTTTCCCGCAACAAAACCTTAATTGCCGGCGGCATAATCTGCGGTATCTGCCTGTGTCTTGCTTCCAACTTCCAACAGTTTGGTATCCAGTACACCTCCGTTGGAAAAGCAGGTTTTCTCACTGCATGCTACATTATCATCGTCCCGATCCTTGGACTTTTTATGAAAAAGAAATGCAGTCCTTTTATCTGGGTTGCGGTTGTAATGGCACTGATTGGTCTCTATCTGCTTTGCATCACAGACGGCTTTTCCATTGGAAAGGGAGACTTTCTGGTCCTGATCTGTGCTTTCCTGTTTTCCCTGCACATTCTGGTCATTGATTACTTTTCACCAAAGACAGATGGAGTAAAAATGTCTTGCATCCAGTTTCTGGTCTGCGGAATCCTCACTGCTATCCCAGCCATAATTCTGGAGCATCCCAATCTTTCTTCATTCAGTGGTGCCTGGGGCGCTACTCTCTATGCCGGCGTTATGTCCTGCGGTGTCGCCTACACCCTCCAGATCGTGGGCCAGAAAAATATGAACCCAACCGTAGCCTCCCTGATTCTCAGTCTGGAATCCTGCATCTCTGTCCTCGCCGGCTGGATTATCTTAGGACAGAAATTAAGCACCCGGGAAATCATCGGTTGTGTGGTAATGTTCGGGGCTATCGTTCTTGCCCAGTTGCCGCAGAAAGAAACTGCCAGTGAAAAATAACGCGCTCTAGAGCCTGTTTGAAAAATTCTTGCAGAAAGCCTTTTTCAAACACGCTCTAAATCTTCCAAAACCAAAAGTAAGAGGTAACGCTTGAACCTTCCAAACGTTACCTCTTACTTATTTACCCCATATCACCCATTATACAGCTGATAATATTTACCTTTCTGCGCAATTAACTCATCATGAGAGCCTCTCTCAATAACACGTCCCTGCTCCAGAACCATAATACAGTCACTGTTTCTGACTGTGGATAACCTATGTGCAATTGCAAATGTAGTTCTGCCTTCCATCAGCTTATCCATACCATCCTGTACAAGCTTCTCTGTACGGGTATCAATAGAGCTGGTAGCCTCATCCAGGATCAGAACCGGCGGATCTGCTACTGCCGCCCTGGCGATTGCAAGCAGCTGTCTCTGTCCCTGGCTTAAATTAGCACCATTATTGCGAAGCATAGTATGATAACCATCCGGCAGTCTTCGGATAAAGCCATCCGCATTCGCCAGCCTGGCAGCTGCAATAACTTCCTCATCTGTGGCATCCAGTTTTCCATAACGGATATTCTCCATAACGGTAGCAGTAAACAGATTAGTATCCTGAAGAACGATACCCATGGAACGTCTCAGATCACCCTTTTTGATCTTATTTATATTGATGCCATCATAACGGATCTTACCATCCTGAATATCATAGAAACGATTCAGAAGATTGGTAATTGTCGTCTTACCGGCACCCGTGGAGCCGACAAATGCAATTTTCTGTCCTGGCTTCGCATACATCTTCACATCGTGAAGCACGATCTTGTCATCACGATATCCGAAGTCAACGCCATCCAGAACAATATCACCTTTCAATTCGATATAATCTGTTTTGCCAGTGGCTTTGTGAAAATGCTTCCATGCCCAGCGTCCTGTACGTTTCTTGGACTCAACCAGCTTACCATTCTCTTCTTTCACATTTACCAGGGTCACATATCCGTCATCTACCTCCGGCTTCTCGTCCAGAAGGTCGAAGATACGCTTCGCTCCGGCAAGTGCCATAACAATACTGTTAAACTGCTGGCTTACCTGGTTGATCGGCTGGCTGAAGCTCTTGTTAAAAGTAAGAAAACTTGCCAGGCCGCCAAGAGTAAATCCACCCACACCATTTACTGCCAGCACGCCGCCAACAATGGCACACAGCACATAGCTGATATTCCCAATCTGTGCACAGGTAGGCATCAGCACGTTTGCAAATTTATTGGCATTATTCGCGCTCTCAAACAGCTGGTCATTCAGCTCATTAAACTTCTCAAGGCTTTCTTCCTCATGGCAGAATACCTTTACAACCTTCTGGCCTTCCATCATTTCCTCGATGTAACCATTTACAATACCAAGATTCTTCTGCTGCTCCATGAAATACTTGCCGCTGAGTCCTGCAAGATTCTTACTTGCCACCAGCATCACTCCAACCATGACCAGAGTCACGATGGTAAGAGGCACATTCAAAATAAGCATACTTACCAATACACTGACAATGGTAATCACACTGGAGATCAGCTGTGGAATACTCTGGCTGATCATCTGGCGCAGTGTATCAATATCATTGGTGTAGATAGACATGATATCGCCATGTGCATGTGTATCAAAATATTTAACAGGAAGTGTTTCCATGCGCTCAAACATCTCATTTCGAAGATTGCGTAGGGTGCCCTGACTGACATAGATCATCAGACGGTTGTACGTATATGTGCACGCCACCCCAATTGCATAAAAACAGGCTACACGAAGAATTGCCATTGCAAGAGGATGGAAATCCGGAGTCTCAGATTGAAGCATAGGCATGATATACTGGTCAATCAAAGTCTTCATAAACATGGTTCCCTGCACATTGGCAAGAACACTTACCACAATGCCGATCACAACTACAATAATATGGATCCTGTAGTTCTTAAAAATATACCCCATCAGTCTTCCAAGCATCTTGCCCTGATTCTCTACCATAGGGCCTGAACGGAAGGCTGCCCCGCTGCGGCCTGGCTTCTTTATCGGTCTTTCATTGCTCATGCCTGCTCACCTCCTCTATTCTCATCAAAATCTCCACCACCCTTTATCTGTGAATTATAAACCTCCTGATAAATGGCATTGGTTTTCATTAGTTCCTCATGAGTTCCAAATCCGCTGATTTTTCCCTCATCCATGACAATGATCCTGTCCGCACTCTGAATACTGGAAATACGCTGTGCAATGATCAGCTTGGTAGTATCCGGAATTTCTTCTGCAAAAGCTCTTCTGATACGTGCATCTGTGGCAGTATCTACCGCACTTGTGGAATCATCCAGAATCAGTACTTTGGGTTTCTTAAGAAGAGCTCTGGCGATACACAGACGCTGTTTCTGACCGCCGGAAACATTGGTTCCGCCCTGCTCAATATAAGTATTGTATTTGTCCGGCATTTTCTCAATGAAGTCATCCGCACAGGAAAGCTGACACGCTCTGCGGCACTCTTTCTCCGAAGCCTCTTTATTTCCCCAGCGCAGATTCTCCAGAATGGTACCGGAAAACAGCACATTCTTCTGAAGTACAACTGCTACCTGGTTACGCAGACTATCCATATGGTAGTCACGCACATCCACGCCGCCAACTTTCACTGATCCGGAGCTCACATCATAAAGACGGCTGATCAGGTTTACCAGACTGGACTTGGCACTTCCGGTTCCACCGATAATACCAATAGTTTCTCCTGCGCGGATAGAAAGATTGATATCCTTCAGCACCGGCTCCTTACTGTCCTTCTTATAGCTGAAATCCACATGATCAAATTCAATACTTCCGTCTGCAACTTCCATAACCGGATCCTGCGGATCATGAAGATCTGCTGTTTCATTGATAACCTCAGTTACACGCTCTGCACTTGCTGCGCTCATGGTGACCATAACAAATACCATGGAAAGCATCATAAGGCTCATAAGAATATTCATACAATATGTAAGAAGACTCATCAATTCACCTGTAGTCAGACTGCCGCCAACGATCATATTCGCACCCAGCCAGCTGATTCCAAGAATACATGCATATACTGTAAACTGCATAACCGGCATATTCATAACTACCAGTTTTTCAGCTCTTACAAACATTTCGTAAACTTTATTGCAGGCTTTCTGAAACTTAGTGGTCTCATATTCTTCACGTACATAAGCCTTCACAACGCGGACTGCGCTGATATTCTCCTGCACGCTGGCATTTAAATCGTCATATTTTTCAAATACTTCCCGGAAATACTTAGTCGCCTTTTTCATAATAAATACGAGAAAACATCCAAGAAAAATAACGGCAATAAGGTAAATGCTGGCAACCCTTGCATTGATCATAAACGCCATCGCCATGGCACAGATCAGACTGGCCGGGGCACGGGTACACATACGCAGGATCATCTGGTATGCATTCTGCAGGTTGGTCACATCTGTAGTCAGACGTGTGATCAGACTTGCAGTACTGAACTTGTCAATGTTTGAAAATGAAAATGTCTGAATGTTAGTATACATTGCTTTACGAAGATTACGGGCAAAGCCGGAGGATGCGTATGCTCCATATTTTCCCCCAAGAATACCGGTAACAAGTCCTGCAACAGCAAGAAGCGCCATAATGGCACCCTTTCTGTAAAGATAACTGATATTACCGGTTTCCACACCGTTGTCGATCATATCTGCCATTACAAGAGGAATCATTGTCTCCACCACAACCTCCAGTATCATAAATACCGGTGTGAGGAAGGAGGCCTTCTTAAACTCCTTTACCTGGGCAAGTAATGTCTTTATCATCAGGTTCTCCCCTTTCTTTTTTGTTAGTTTTCATCCCGCAGACAGCACTCTCTTTGGGCATTTTCCCGGATTATGTCCAGAACTTCCATAAAGCATTCCAGTTTTTCCTGGGGAATGTCAGACTTCAATACTTTCTGGATCCGGTCAAAATTCTCCATAATTTCCATCTGAAATTCCATTCCCTTTTCTGTAAGCACCAGACGCTTCAGTCTGGCATCTCTTGGAATAGGTTCTCTGGTAATAAGCCCTTTCTTCTCCATTGCCTGAAGGATTCCTGAAGCAGTAGAACGCGCCATCTGAAATTCTGCTTCCAGGTCTTTCTGGAAAACAGCCTCTTCTGAATGTCGGTACAGATAACCAATGATCCACCCCTGCATGCGGTTAATTCCGGCTTTTTCATCCACCTTGGACTGATACGAATTCACCAGACGCCCAATTACCTGATTGAGAGTACGAACCTCATACCCTATTTGCCGTTCCGCCCTGCAGCACTCATCAGGACCAGTTTTCTTCTTTTTCTCCATCTTTCCCTTCTTTCATATACTTCCATACAAAATAGTTCATGTGCGAACTGTTCGGATTCGAACTGTTCGTGCACGAACTAATTATAAGGGGCATGTTTCTGAATGTCAATCCTGTTTTTTCAATATCCGCTTTGCTATTTGCTCGCGGAGCGTTTTTTGTGTAATAGGAAATTACTCCGTAATATTCCTATTACACAAAAAAATACCAGAAGCAAAATTCCCATTGCTCCTGGCATCCCTTTTTATTTCGAATAAAAGCTCCACTCCCTTTCATCCACAGGCAGGTCTTCCATCTGATAATTCTCAATCCGGATGAAACTTCCCATCTCGATTTCCTGAATCATACGCTCAATTCCGGAAAGCTCTCCCTGGACTTCCATTTCCACTCTGCCATCCCACAGATTGTCCACCCAGCCGGTAAGATCATTGGCTCTCGCCGCATTTTTGGCACGGTAACGAAATCCAACGCCCTGCACCTGCCCGGAAAAATATATGTGTTTTCTCACTATCGCCATCTTTTGTCACTCCTTATGTACCTTATGATATACGTCAATACCGGCAGATGCAAGAATTTTTATTATTTTCCCTCAAAAATCTGAGCAATCGGGGAATCCGATGACAAAATAACGGTCTTGTTTTCTCCTTGCATAGAAGCTTTCAGTGCTTCAAGACTTCTTACGAAGGAATAAAATTCACTTCTCTCATCTTCCCCATAAGCCTGGGAAAGAATTTTCATATATTCCTGTTCCCCTTCTGCCTTCAAAATCTCAGCCTGCTTCTTCGCATCTGAAATCTGAATGGTCACTTCCTTATCCGTCTTGTTCTGGATTACTTTTGCTTCTGAATCGCCTTCTGCTTTATATGTAGCAGCAATATTATCACGCTCTGAGATCATTCTCTCATACACAGCAGCCTTATTATCGTCCGGCAGATCCAGCTGCTTTGTTTCAAATTTAATCAGCTCTATTCCATATTGTTCCATATTATCTCCAATGGCTTCCATCACCATATCCGATAATTCTCCGTCACGGCTTGTGATCACTCTGTCCTGGGAAAGACTGCTGATCACATTTTTTGTGGCATTATATACGGCCGTATTAATTCGGCTCTCGCTGTTTTCCAAAGAAGAGTTCAGAGTCTGTGCAAATTTAAGGGGATCTGTGATTCTCCACAAAACATAGCTGTCACTGATCATGGTTTTCTTGTCCTTGGTAATCACATCAGATGCTTCCAAATCATATAACAACGTTTCCTTTGGTAAAGACTGTGTTCTTTCTATCAATGGAATTTTAAAGCTGATTCCCGGTTCGCAGATCACTCTGTCAACTTTACCAAACTGACGGATCAGCTTGTATTCATTTTGTTGGGTTATAGTTATGGAAGAACCGATTATTACTGCTCCGAGAATGCCTGCTATAAGTGCCGCTTTTTTCATTTTCATAATTTTTTATCCTTTCTATCAGATACTTATCTTAACTTCACTTAGTTTCTTCACTTGTATCTTCTTCTGTTTTCCAGTCTCCGGAAAAAGAATCCAGCGGCAATATCTTTTCCACGCCACTTCCGTTGTCGATCACAATCTTCATACCAGGCAGCACATCTTCCATGGTTTCATAGAACATTCGCATTTTTGTGGTCTCCGGATTCTTCACATATTCCTCATACATTGCATTAAATCTTGCCACCTCAGCTTCTGCCTCATTGATCCTCACCTGTTTTTGTGCCTCCGCATCCTGAATAATCTGGTCTGCCTGGGCCTGCGCTTCGGGAAGCTTTTCGTTCCTGTATTTATTAGCATTGTTAAGCGCCGTTTCTTTTCCCTGTTTCGCAGTTTCCACCTCTTTAAATGCTTTCATCACTTCTTCAGTAGGCGGCTCGGAATCCTGTATTGTTATGTTGACCAATTGAATTCCCAGATCCTGTTCCTCCATCTGATTCAAAATCATTTCTTTGATCTTGCTCTGGATTTCTCCTTTTCCGGTGGTCAGAACCTCATCCACGTTATAGCTTGCTATTACAGTTCGGATACAGCTTTGCGCAATATTTTTTAAAATCTCTTCCGGCTGCTCAGAGGTGTAAAGGTATTTTACAGGTTCTGAAATTCGATATTCTACAAAGAAATCCACATCAATAAAATTGTAATCCGAAGTGATCATGATTCCTTCATTTTCCACCACCGCATTGTTCCCCATACTGTATCCTATTGGAAATCCCTGGATCGTGGTATTTACCTTCTGCACCTGCTGTACAAAAGGGACTTTGAAATGTAATCCCGTTTCATTCACTGCCTTTGGCACTCCAAAGGTTGTGAGTACTGCCTGTTCCTGCTCCTGAATCTGGTAAGTTGTATCCAGAGCCAATCCCCCTGCCGCTATAAGCCCAATAGCACCGATTGCCAGATATTTCATTTTTCCATTTCGCTTACTCATTTTTCTCCTCCATCTCTCTTACTAACAATAGTTGTAAAGCGTTCAAAAAGGGAAAAAAAAGACTTTTATCCCAGGCACTGTTATAATGCCTGAAATAAAAGTCTCGCTGATTATCTCATAATGCGGGTAGTTTCATCTACCGTTCTGACGCATTTATGCACCATTCAGAAAAAATGGATTTCCTTTTATCTCTTCATGGCCGCTACTCCCTTTTCTTTGAGCGATATCATATCATAAGTATTCATGAAAATCAAGATGTTTTTTTATGTTTTTCAGTTCTTATTAATGCCTTGTTGCTGTTCAGGGGCTAACCCTGTGTTACTGTTCACTCCGTTCACAGTAACGCGCTTCGCGATGCACAGAAATCATGCATTCGCATGATTTCGCGCCGCAATTCTCGGGTTTTCTGTGAACTTTGTTCACAAAAAACGCCTCGCGGAATGTTACCAGTAAACAGTAACAATTAAGACATATTAAGAAAAAATCTTCTACAAAATACGCATTACAATTTGCAGGAAATTTCATATACCAGTTGGTTTTTGCAGCTGCAATAGCTATTCTGGCACTGTTCCTGGTAGCTGAGGGCGTACAGACCTTTAAGAAACAGAAAGCTTTGAAGAAATCCTAACAAAAAGGATCTCTGTCTCTCATCCCGAGATAACAGAGATCCTTTTATATATTTTTCGTATATCTTCTTACACAATAATTTTATAATTTCCTGCAACTACTCAGCGTCAACCTCCAAAATGTTCCCCATTAATTTAGTTGGCTCTGAGCCCTTATTTTTTTAAACATTCACCAATACCACACTCACAATTGCCAATATCAGCGCCGCCACCGTACTCCTGCTTATCTTCTCTTTAAACGCCAGCTTTCCTACCACCGCTGCAAATATCATATTTCCTGCCGCAGTAGTTGGCGCTACAATATTGGCAGTAACTGCCGTATAGCTTTTCAACATAAACAAAGTGGTTAAAATATTAGACAATCCGATAAATACTCCAATAAGAAAATCATCCTTCTTACATTTCCACGGCATTTTCCCTTTTTTTACCAGAATCACAGCTGCAAGTAAAGCCGCCATCAAAAACACAGTGGCTAAAAACAGGATTTCCGTTTTGCTTGAAAAATATCTGCCATAAACAATATTCAGAAACGAGACCATGCCATTGGTAAAAGTCAGCCCAAATAACATCCACAGATTTTCACGCTTTATCTGTTTCAGGTCTTTCATCATAAGCATCAGGCTTCCTACCAGGATTACCATTCCTATAATCTGCCATATGCCCGGAATATCCATCCAGATTATTGCCGACAGCAGAATGCAGGGAAGGAAACCGATCCTGTTAAAAAAGGTAGTGTTATTGATTCCATTTCTGTCTGTACTGGCATTATTTCCAACCAGATTTCCAAACATAAACAGCATCAGAAAAATCGCCAGCATAAGCATCGGCCCATTTTTTAATCCTGACACTTCTATATTTCCACTGGCCGCACAGTAAATTGCCATTCCCAGAAATGCAGTAAAATAATTCAGGAAAACAATATAGTCCTGATCGGTCTTTTTAATACTAGCCAGCTTAAATCCATAGGAAATAAAACAGCTTCCTATCAGCGTTAATGCCAAATAAATCATTTCCCCAGTATTTCCTTCATCAGTCCAAAAAATTTCTTTTGGTTCGCTTTCATGGCAAAACGTACCGGAAACTTTATTTCCTGGTTGTTTCGCTCATCCACGATCAGCGCGCCATCCCCGGAACCGCCATTAATATCAATATCAAAACCATTTGTTTTCCATTCCTCAATGACACTTTCATCCAACAAACTTGCTACTGCCAATGCATCGTGAATTGCATCTGAATACCCGTTTCCTGCATGCATTTTATCCAGAGCCTCTATTCTCTGACGAATCAGCTTTGCCGCAAATACTGCTGGCTCCTTTTCAGTTTCTTCTAATGTCTTTGCATTATCCAGAGAAATTTCAGCAGAATGAGTTGCGTTCAAAGGCACAACATCACATGGGATTCCGCTTTCCAGAACAATTTTAGCTGCTTCTGGATCATGATAAAAATTGGCTTCCGCACAAGGCGTGATATTCCCTTTATGTACGCCTCCTCCCATGAGCACTATTTTTTCAATATTTTCTTTCATTTCCGGACACATCCGCAATGCCATGCCAAGATTGGTCAAAGGACCTACCGCAACCAGAATCACTTTCTCTTTACTGCTTTTTACTGCATTCATTAAAAATGTACATGCATGTTCTTCCTGCGCTTTCGCTTTTGGCTCCGGCAATGGAAATTCTTTTGGATGGACCGTATATTCCTTTCCATCTATTGAAATACTGATTCCATCCTGATCCAGTGCTGCATTTCGCTGTCTGGTCAGATATCTCACCATAGCCTGTGGACATCCCTGATATACAGGAATATCTTTTTTTACCAACTCAAGCACTTTTAGTGTATTTTTCACACAGTCTTCTACCGGTCTGTTTCCCCACGTCACTGTAATTCCAATAACATCTAACTTTCCAGACAATACCGCCATCATAATTGCGATCGCATCATCTGACCCGGTATCTACATCAAGAATTACTTTTTTCACCATGATCTCCTTTCGTCTGTCAAAACTGCTTCCGATAGGGAATTGACGGAACTGCCCCCTGCCTGGTAACAGCCACTGCTGCCGCTTTTGTTGCCAGCTCCAGAGCTGCTTTCACGCTTTCCCCTTCACTGACCGCCGCTATATAATATCCTGTAAAGGTATCTCCAGCAGCCGTGGTATCTACCGCATTCACCTTCTTCGCCTCACAAAATACACAATTTTCCTTATCTGCGTATACAGAGCCTTTGCTTCCCAACGTCAGAATAATATGCATCTCCGGAAATTTATCCTTCAACGCTTCCAGCACCTGCTCTTTTTTCCCAGTGATCTGCTCACCTTCCACTTCGTTCAAAAGCAACGTGTCCACCAGTTCCAGCGGAAGCTCCATGATCTTTTCATCGCATGGTGAAGGGTTCAGGAAAATGCGCAGTCCTTTTTGATATGCCTTTTCCATAATGTATTTCAGCTCATTGATCTCATTTTGAAGCAGTATGATATCGCCCTTTTCAAAATACTTCAGAGTTTCGTCTACCTGCATTCCGGTAATACTTTGATTGGCTCCGCCATACAAAATAATACAATTCTGTCCTGTTTCATCTACCTGAATAATGGCATGTCCTGTTTCCAGCTCTTCTCTTATCTGTAAAAAAGAAGTGTCTGCCCCATCCTCTTCCAACTGTTTTTTTAATTGCAGTCCATCCATGCCAATTGCACCGGCATGATACACATTTGCTCCGGCTCTTGCAAGGGCTATGGACTGGTTCAGTCCTTTTCCCCCGCAAAAATGCTGTAATTTTGTAGAAGAGAGTGTTTCACCTGGCGAAACAAAATGCTGCACCTGATAGACATGATCCATATTTAAAGAACCAAAATTTAAAACCTTTGTTTTCACAATGCACTCTTCTTTCTCGCCTCACTGGCTGATTTTTTCCACATAGCAAGTACCAGAACGGTAATTGTAAAAATGTATGGAAGCATTAAAATAAATTGGGACGGAATACCATAAGACTGCAGTCTTGCTCCGATGGAATCTATGCATCCGAAGATTAACGTTCCGACCCACACCAAAATTGGATTCTGGGCACCGAAATTCATTGCTGCGATTCCCATAAATCCACGTCCGTTTGTAATATTTTCCGCAAACATTTTAGAATAGCCCAGGGACAAATGTGCACCAGCCAGCCCTCCCATAACACCAGATATAATCATTACCTGATATTTGAGCCTTCGCACATTAATTCCGGCAGTTTCAGCAGCCATTGGAAATCTGCCTACACATCTTACCCGAAGTCCCCAGGCTGTACGGAATAACAAGAACCACATGACAACTACCATGATGATGCCAAAAACCTCTGTCACACACCAATTATTCAACACTTCATTCAGGAAAATATTATTATCGAATGCTGCAATGTGGATTCTTGGGATTCCTATAATATCACTTCCGGAATAAGTTCCGGATGTTCCAAGAAAGCGTTTAATTCCAAATTTTGTGATTGCCAGTGCAAACATATTGATTGCCATGCCAATAGCACAGATATTGGCTGAATATTTGATATTGGCTACCGCCATGATCAACGCCATTACCACTCCACTGACAATCGCCATAAGAATTGCGATCAGCCAGCTTCCTGTCATAACGCTTGTGAGAACCGCTACGAAAGCCGAAGTCAGCATAATTCCTTCCGTACCGATATTCAGAATGTCTGCCTGTTGTGTAATCGTACAACAAAGAGCTGCAAACAGAATCGGTGTTGCAGATCGAATCGTTGCATAAATCAGCGTCAGATCAAATATCTTGCTCATACTGATTTTCCCCCTTCCGATTTACTGCTTTCCTGCTTCTTCTTTTTTCTCGCTGCAAATTTACCTTTCGAAAACTGAAATAAGGTTTCCATTGTTGCAAAAATGATAAACACTGCTGTGATCGTATCTACAACGGATCTTGGAACTCCTGCGAAACGTTCCATGGAAAGTGCACCTGCTTTCAGCGCCGCAACAAACAGGGACATAACAGGAACCAGTAAAATATCATTCCATACAATCAAGGAAGCAAGCATACCATCATTGGCAATGTTCAGTGAGAAGTTGTCCAGGAAATATCCATAAGATCCAAGGACCTCAATAGCACCTGCAATTCCTCCAAGAGCACCGGATACCATCATGCCCTGGATTACAACTTTTTTCACATTCACACCAAGATATTCCGCATTTTTCTTATTCAGACCTACCATCTGGAATTTCAAGCCAATTGTAGATTTGTAAATGAACCATCCAATATAAGCAATAATTGCAATACCGATAAATAAACCAAAGTTTGCCTGGCTTGGATCCAGAATCTTTGGAAGCAATGCATCATCTGTTACATTTGGTGTCTGTGGAATTCCGCTTCCTGCGGTCAACGGACCATTACATAACCAGGAACAGAAATACTTTGCCACGTAAGTTGACAAAATACATACACAGATTTCATTTACATTCCACTTCACCTTCAGAATAGCGGGAATTGCTGCCCATAATGCTCCGGCAACCATTGCCACCAGAAAACAAAACAGAATATGCAGGATTCCTGGTAAAAAGGTTACATAATGTCCAGCCCAGGCTGCTGCCATAGCGCCCAGATAAAGCTCACCTTCAATTCCAGCATTAAAGCAGTCTACCTTTGCGGCTACTGCGAAACCAAGTCCGGTAAGAAGAATCGGAACAAATTTCTGAAGTGTGGTTCCCAGATTTACTTTTCCTATAAACGCACCTTTAAAAAGCTGTACATATGCATCTAATGGATGGTAGCCTACCAGCCACATGAAAATGGCGCCTATCACCATAGACAAAAGCAATGTTAATAACAGCGTCACATAACGATTGGATTTTTTCATCCTCTCTACGCCTCCTCCCTGTTCTGTTCCGCCTGTCCCAGCATATACAGACCTACTTCTTCTTTGGTTGCAGTCTTTGCATCCAGTATTCCTGTGATTTTTCCTTCGTACATAACTACGATCCGGTCTGACATATCCATAACTTCGTCTAAATCAGCGGAAACCAGCAAAATGGCTTTTCCATCTTTTTTTACATTTTCCAGGATAGTGCGGATGGATTCAATTGCACCGATGTCAACACCTCTGGTTGGCTGTGCTGCGATCAGAAGCTCTCCACCTGCATCTACTTCACGGGCAATAACAATTTTCTGCGCATTTCCACCAGACAGAGACTGGGTAATAACTTCTGCTTTCTTAGGACGGATATCGAATTTTTCAATCAGGTCTTCTGCAAATTTCCTTACTTCTTTTTTATTCCTGTTATGATGACTGGAAAATGGTTTTTGTTCAAATTTCAATGCTGCCAGGTTATCTTCAATAGACATTGCACGATTCAAGCCACGGATGTTACGTTCTTCCGGAATATGGCTTAAGCCTGCTTCTCTGGCTTTCTTCGGTGAAAAATTGGTAATGTTTTTTCCATTTAAGATCACAGACCCTTTTTCCACTTTCCGTAAACCAGTGATTGCCTCAATCAGCTCACTCTGTCCGTTTCCGTCTACTCCGGCAATTCCGACCGTTTCTCCGGCACGCACATGGAAGGAAATTCCACGGATTTTTGAATTTTCTTTTTCACCGGAAGTCCAGAGATTCTCTACCTTTAATACGGTTTCTCCTGGTTTTACTGCGTTTTCCGACTTCACGTGGAGATTGACATTTCTTCCCACCATCAGCTTGGCAAGTTCTGTAGGATTTGTATCTTTTTTATCCACAGTTGTAATATATTTTCCGGCCCGCATGACACTGATCCTGTCTGAAATTTCCATTACCTCATTTAATTTATGAGAAATAAAAATAATAGATTTTCCATCTTTTTTCAGTTCCTGTAAAATTTCAAAAAACTTTACACATTCCTGGGGTGTCAGTACCGCAGTAGGCTCATCCATAATCAGTACATTTGCCCCACGGTACAGAGTTTTGATAATTTCAACCCTCTGTGCTTCTCCTACTGAGATCTGGTCGATACGCTTGTCCGGCTGAATTTCCATATGATAATTATCTATGTAAGTCTGGATTTTTTTCCTGGCTTCTTCGAAATTGATGGTTACACCTTTCTTCGGCTCAAATCCAAGAATCACGTTTTCCAGAACAGTCAGTTCATTTACCAACATAAACTCCTGGTGAACCATTCCAATTCCCTTTTCAATTGCTTTTCCCGGCGTCAGATTCTGCATTTTTTCTCCGCCAATTTTGATTTCACCAGCATCTGGCTGATACAGGCCATACAGCATCTTCATCATGGTCGATTTGCCAGCTCCGTTCTCTCCTATCAGGGAATGAATTTCTCCTTTTTTCAGATTAAAAAAACTATGATCTACCGCTTTTACGGCTGCAAAATTTTTTTCAATATCTGTCATTTCTACAACATAATTTTCTGCACTCATAGTAACCTTGCCCTCTTTCGCTTTTCCAGGGGACTTTCATCCCCCGAAAAAGTACCTGTCATTATTCTTTGTTTCTACTGCTCCGGTTTTCCATAGCCTTCGTAGGAATCTACTACAATCTCACCGCTGACGATTTTTTCCTTTAATTCCTCTACTTTATCAACAATATCCTGCGGGAATTCATCTCCCAGAGATTCCTTTATTACAGCGAAATCAGTAAGTCCCACACCGTCATGTGCCAGATCCATATAAGTAGAGGTTCCGCCTTCAAAGGTTCCGTCAACTACAGATTGAATGATCTGATAAGTACAGTTATCAACATTTTTGGTCATTGAGGTAAAAACAGAGCCTGGATACAGATCGTCCTGGTTTGTATCTACTCCGATTGCATATACCCCCTGCTCGCTTGCAGCTTCCAGCACACCCATACCAGTAATATTTGCTACATTCATAACAACATCTGCGCCCTGGTTGATCTGTGCATTTGCCAGTTCTTTTCCCTTTAATGCGTCTGTGAAGGTTCCTGCAAATGACTGGAGAATTTCGATATCCGGATCAATATATTTTGCCCCCTGCTCATATCCAACATAGAAATCATGCAGTACCGGAATATCCATTCCACCTACCCATCCGATTATTTTCTTATCGTTAATGCCAGGAATATCTGTTTTGGTAGTCAGCATGGCGGCTGCCGCACCAGCAAGGAAAGAGCCTTCATTCTGAGCAAACAACGTGGAAACAACATTATCACCTGCATCGCTGACTCCGTCGATCATGGCAAATTTTGTATCCGGATAATCCGGGCAGTGTTTTTTCATAATTTCTGAAAACTGTGTGGAAACACCGATTACCAGATCGTATCCTGCATCTGCCATAGCTACAAAGTTTGCCTCCCAGTCAGCTGCTTCTCCAGATTCCAGTTCCTGTACTTCTACACCAAAATCTTCAATTGCTTTCTGTGCGCCTTCATGTGCCAGGTCATTAAAGGATTTGTCCCCAAGGAATCCGGAATATACCAGTGCCACCTTCAGTGGTTCTTCCCCATCTGCATATACTGTCATTCCAGTTCCCATAATTCCCATAATCGCTGCCATTGCAGCTGCTAATACTCTTCTCTTCATTTATTTTTCCCCCTGTAAAATTTATAAGCTTTCGTATTCCAGACTGTCATAACGTTTCAGATTGTCTTCCACGATATCCCAGAATTTCTCCACATCCAGTTTCATTGCCACTTTGGAGTTCATTGGTTTGTCTGATAAATGGAATACATCACAATTGGTACGTCCATGGCTGCAGCCTCCGGAAATATCAATCTCCGTATACATCTCTTTCACTTCCATACAGCTTGGATCGATCAGATAAGCAATTGTAGTAGGATCATGAAGCGGGCCGCCTTCCCATCCGAAGGTTCTCTTCTGTGTCATGCAGAAGAATTTCATCAGATCTACAAATAATTTTCCTGCTGTTGTCTTTACATGAGACATTCTCTCTACAATTTCCGGATAGCAAAGAGCCTGTCTGGTCAGATCCAGTCCCATCATTACCACCGGTCTTCCGCAGTGGAATACTACATAAGCAGCTTCTGCATCAGCCATAATATTAAATTCTGCTGCCGGAGTTACATTTCCATGCTGGTAAGCGCCGCCCATCAACACGATTTCATCTATTTTCTCCAGGATGCGTGGCTCTTTCTTAATGGCCATTGCAATGTTGCTTAACGGTCCTGTTGGAACCAGTGTCACATTGTCTTCGGAATTCATCACAGTTTCAATGATAAAATCTACCGCATGTCTGGGATCCAGTTGCTTCGCCAATGGACCAAATACAGGACCATCAAGGCCGGAATCTCCGTGTACTCTCTCTTCTGTAGGAAGGGAAGGACGAACAATCGCATCTGCCAGTCCTTTACATACCGGAACATCAATGTTCAGAAACTGGCATACATTCAGGGCATTTTTTGTAACCTTTTCCAGTGTCTGATTTCCTCTTACTGTGGTAATACCAAGAAGCTCCAGCTTCGGGTTTCTTGCTGCCAGCATAATTGCTACAGCATCATCATGTCCTGGGTCGCAGTCAATAATAATTTTTCTTTTCTTATCCATTTTCTTTTTCCTCTCGCTTTCTTTGCTTTTACTTGATCTGTTCTACTGTCTCTGTTTTTGGTAAACTTTTGATAAAACGTTTTATCTCTTTCGTGTTTTCACAATACCATTGGTAAAATAAAAAGTCAAGTTTTATCATCTTTGTTTTGTGAGTTTTGTCGTATATTACAATTTTATTTATTTGTTTTTGTGTATATTTCACAGTGCTTTTGCATTGCAATTGCTGGTAATTTATGATAAACTTTTGATAAATCTTTAGTAGTGAGGTAAAGAAATGAAAATCACAATCAAAGATATTGCAGCTGCCGTGGGTGTTTCTCCCGCAACGGTATCCCTGGTTTTAAACAATCGCCCCTCCCGCATTGCAGAGGAAACCAAAGAACGGATCAAAAAAACAGCCGAAGAACTTGGTTATAAACCAAATTCTGCCGCTGTTCTTCTAAAAAACCAGAGAAGCTATACCCTGGGGCTGCTCATTCCCGAAATCTGTAACGATTACTATGGGAAATACGCAAAAGGAATGGAAGACGCCTGCCAGGCAAAAGGCTGGTCTACCTTCTTTTGCACCACCAATAACAATCCAGAGAAAGAGCGTCAATACATAGAAACTCTCCATGCAAAAAACGTAGATGGCCTTTCCATTGTTACAACGCCCTCCAACCAGTCCGGTCTTTTTTCCGGCAACCGTGACCTGATCCTGTCCTATGGCATCCCCATGGTACAGATGGATATGACCGACTACCACAAGCCTGCAAACGCAGTTATTTCCGACCATTTCAAGGGCGGTTATATGGCTACCAGGCATTTGCTTTCTCTTGGGCATACCAGGATTGCTTTTATAACCGGCCCGCAGTTTTTGGAAGGTTCTTCCAGCCGTCTGCGTGGCTGCCAGCAAGCTATGTCCGACGCAGGGATTCCCTGGAATCCTTCCCTTGTTTTTGAGGGAAATTACAGCTACGAATCTGGCTATGCAGCCATTGACAGCCTGATCAGCCAGAAATTTACTGCAGTTTTTGCCTTTAATGATCTTATGGCATACGGGGTTTATAACAGTCTGGAGAAATACAATTTACACATTCCGGATGATGTATCAGTAGTCGGTTATGATGATAATTTTACTTCTGCCATTATCAATCCGCCTTTGACAACTGTCTATCAGCCGATTTACGAAATGGGAAAAACAGCTGCGGAAATCTTAATCCATGCTGCGGAACAGCCTGATACCGAACCTGTGGTAAAAGAATTTGATCTTCAGCTGATCGTGAGAAAAAGTACCAGGGATATTCGTTGAAACGTAAAAACGAGGATACTGTAATCCGAAAATCAATTACAGTATCCTCGTTTTTTATAATTTCATTCATTTCACGTTTTTTATGATTTTATTCGTTTTACGTTTTTCAAAAATTACAATTTTCTAGAGCTTTCCATCCAGCTCCGGCAGACACATAGGTTTCTTCCCTTCCAGCTCATCTGCCATATTCAGCGCCAGTATGTTCCAGTTGATAAAACCTCCATTCATAATCGGTTCTCCATTAAATGGATTGTAATACTCATGAAGACATCCTGTTTTCTCCAGGTCCTCTCCCAGAAGGCGCATGGTGCGCTTATACATAATTTCCGCCTCCATGCGGTATCCGTAGTTCAAAAGTCCGCGGAATACCACATAGTTTGCAACCAGCCAGATCGGGCCAAGCCAGTTGGACGGGTTATTGGTAACAGACAGGTCAAACATTTTCTCATCCTTTGAAAGCGTGGTCAGACCGAAATCAGAACCAAAGGTATCCGGATCAAAAATATGTTTCACCATATCTGCAGCCTGCTCTTTGGTAGCAATTCCTGCATACATAGGAATAAAGCCAGACCATACACGTACCTTGATCGGCAGTGTTTTCCAGAAGACTCCCAGTCCCTGGTGGAACCAGTCGTATTTCCTGGTCTTGATATCCACATCAACAGAATAGAAGAAGCGGTCACGTTTGTCCCAGCATTCCTGCTGGATTGCTCCGATCAGAGCTTCACGCTTGTCAAGAAGCTTCTTTGCCGCTTCCTCCTTGCCAAACTGTCTGTATAATCTGGCACCAGCTTCCAGTTCTACACACATAAAGCTGTTCAGATAAATATTGGCAGTGGAAAATGACGGACGGCCAAAAGTAGCCGGATCATTGTCCATGCCGATCATAATATCATCCTGCCATACATACAGTCCGCTGTTTTCATGAAAATAATAGTGATCATAACATTCAAAATACTTCGCCACGCCTGAAAGAAATTCTTCCGTCCAGGCATAATCACCAGTATAATCACTGATCAGGCACATCTGACTGCAAAGAAAGGGCTTATGCATATTCATAATCTTGCCTTCCTTATGCCTCATATTCAGATAAGGCTCCGGCCAGTCTGCCACCTCGATCATCATGGGAATATATCCATCTTCCAGCTGATGGTCGAAAAAATTGCGGATATTTCCCTGTGCGTGCTCTATAATTCTTGGCTTCACAGACGGATCCTGGTAGGAATCCGCCAGATTCAGAAAGCCATATACGGACCAGTAGGTATCCCAGTCCCATACATTTCCATCGTAAACAGAGCCCGGATCAATAAACGGGTAACGGATAAAGCTTCGCGGATTCTTAAGCACATCCTCCGTATGAGACATTACAAATTCTTTTAATTCCTGTCTATACTGCTCTGTCCTTTTATCTTCCATAAAATCAACCCTTTACAGCTCCGGCTGTCATACCTTCCATCAGTTTCTTATTCAGTGCCATGTACAGAATCAGAAGTGGGAATACACTCATGGATACAGAAGCGAAAATTGCACCCCAGTTCTTGGATCCAAACTCATCAGAGAAGTACAGAAGTCCTGTCTGAACAGTCTTCAGCGCAGAATCACTAATGAATGTCATGGAAAACAGAAGGTCGTTCCATTTAAAGAAGAACTGAAGAACCAGTACGGTTACAATAGAGTTCTTCATAAGTGGTGTTACAATATGCCACATCAGTCTGTAAATACCACAGCCATCAATAACGGCTGCCTCCATAATATCATCCGGGAAGGAACGAAGATATCCCTGAACCAGATAAATGGATAACGACAGACCAAATGCTATGTACGTAATGATCAGACATGTTCTGGTATTTAACAGGTTTGATCTGCTGTAAATCTGGAACAGCGGGATCAAAGCAATTGCTACCGGAATCATGATACCGAAACGGAAATACTGTGCAACTGCATTTCTGAATTTCCATTTCATCTTTGTTACAGCAAATCCTACAGTTACTGAGAAAAATACAATAAATACAAGTGCTACTAATGTAGTGATCAAACTGTTCTTAAAGAAGGTGGACATATGTCCCCTTGTCCATGCATCAGAATAGTTCTGGAAATAAAATCCATCATTTAACGCATAAGCTGGCTTCTCACTCCACTCAGCCTGTTTCTTAAAGGATGCAGTAAGCATCCAGAATAACGGATAGATCTCAATTACGCAAAGAAGGAAAATTACAATTCCTCGAAAAGCTGCTTTTACTTTTTTCATAATATTTCCTCCTTTCAGTCTTTCACATCAAATCTGTTGATAACAAGAGATCCAACTACACAGATCAGGAAGATCACGATTGCGATAACACTGGCGTAACCAACCTTATTATAAGTAAATGCAACGTCATACATATACATGGACAGTGATTTTGTTGCACTTCCAGGTCCGCCCTTTGTAAGAGCCATAGCAGACTCGAACATTTTTACAGTTCCGGAGAAGCTGAATACAAGGCTGGTAATTACCATCGGACGAAGAAGCGGAAGAAGAATGTTTTTAAATAACTGCCATCCACCGCAGCCGTCGATTCTGGCTGCTTCCAGGATATCATCAGAGATATCAAGGAGTGCTCCATAGAAAATTACGGAATAGAATCCCATGGCTACCCAGATATCCATTACGCACAATGCCCAGAGAGCTGTGCTGGACTGGCCGATCCATGGCTGAACAAGGTTCGTAAAACCAAGAGAGTCAAGCAATGAGTTTAACAGACCATAATTTGGCTGAATCTCATAGATCTTTGCAAACAGCTGACCTACTGCAACAGTAGGAAGTACTACCGGGAAGAAAACCAGAGTTCTTACGATGGTTTTGCATCTTCTCAGCCAGAATTTAAACATCAGGGAAAGTAAAAGTCCCATTCCAACCTGGCCAACGGTTACTACCAATACATATTTACAGTTTACTGTCAATGCATTTAAGAAGTTCTTGTCTCTGAAAAGTCTTGCATAATTGTCAAATCCGGCAAATTCCCACTGAAGTCCCGGGCTGCCGCTGAAGAATGAATAATACAACGACCAGATAACCGGTACCATTACAATAATGGTGTAAATAATCAGTGCCGGAACTACGAAAAGGGATATCGCTTTCTTATTACCTAATACCTTGTTCATAAAATTCCTTCCTTTCTGTGTCAAAAACCATTAAAATTTCGAATTTTTTCAACAAAAACGGGAGTGTCTGCTGGCAAACACTCCCATTTGAAGTTCAAAGCTTATATTGCCAAAGCTGTTACTTACTGCATGTCATATACATCCTGGATGGACTGCATATATTCTTCGCCAGTCATTTCGCCGTTTAACAGAGGCTGTACATTTTCCTGAGCTGTCTTGGAGATTTCGCTAGGCATTTTTGCTTCCCACCATGCAAATCCTTCTGTGGATTTGTCAATCTCGTCAAGAACAAGCTTGGTGTAGTTATCCATATCATCTGCTGCAACATCATATGTGTAACCTTTAACAGTTCCCTGATCTTCCATAGCTACGTTTCCGATGTTCTCCATGAAGTATTTCAGGAACCAGCCAGTAGCCTCATCATATTTGTCATTGTCAAGTGCAAGAATGTTACCACAGTTCATAGAGTAAGAAGTAGCGGAGCTGATGGACTCATCTGCAACCGGAATGTTGAAGAATCCGATTCCGTCCTCGCCTGCCGGGTTCTGGGAATCATCAGTCAGGTTCTGTGTAAACCAGGAACCATTGTAGAAGATGGCTGCTTTTCCACTCATCAGCATGGAACCAGCTGTGTTCATATCAACTGTTGTGATACCTTCTCCGAAGTATCCTTTCTCTGCCCACTCTGCAATCTTATCAGCTGCTGCAACAAGTTTCTCATCTGTATAAGGAACTTCGCCGTCAGCTGCTTTTGTCATAATGTCGTTTCCTGCGGTTCTTACTGCGTATGCATTGATCAGACGGGTTGCACCCCATTTGTCAGATCCGCCGGTTGTAAGAGGCTGGATACCTGCATCGGAAAGTTTCTGAAGAACCTCTTCAAACTCATCCCATGTAGTAGGAACTTCGCATCCTGCCTGCTCGAACAGAGCTTTGTTGTACCAGAAGCCTTCTACGTTCAGTCCAAGAGGAAGATCATAAAGATCATCTGTTCCGGATAATCCTTTCAAAAGCTCAACAGCACCGCTGTTTAAATAATCTGCTGTTCCGATCTCGTCAACAGCTTCTGTAATATTTTTAACCTTTCCGGAATCGATGAGAACGCTGAGCGGAGCACCTGCTTCGTAAGCGAACAGATCCGGAAGATCATTGGATGCTGCAAGTGTAGCAATTTTCTGCTGAAGGTTGTCAGAAGCAACCATCTCATATTCCCATGTAAAATTCGGGTTTACATTTTTCTGATAGTCTTCGCAGATTTTGTTTAACAGCATACCATTGTCATTATCTTCTGCCCAGATGGTAAGGATTTTGATGTTTTTCTCAAGCTGCGGATCCTCTCCTGAGTAATCTGCTGCAAATGTAGGAACTGCAAACATGGTGCTTGCTGTTAATGCTGCCATTAAAATAGCTAATGCTCTCTTTTTCATTATAAATTCCTCCAGAATTTTCAAAATTATTGAACTTTGTTATAATTTACTCTTGATAGCCATTTACTTTTCGGTCACGTTTAATTTGTTTCTTTGTATCCCCGGGAAATATCTTATGGTTATATAATACCATTGTTCTGTTTTTTTACCAGTGCCTAATTTTTTTGGTAATGTACAGTTTTTTTAGACTGTTTTTTACAAAAAATTCTACCTATTCAGGCATTCAATTGTGCCAAATATATAAAATGCACATATTCAGTAAAGCGAATATGTGCATTTTTTGCAAATCCTGTTTTTATCATTCTGCTTTCCACACGTTTCCCTTATACTCATTGGGAGTCATGCCCTCGTGTTTTTTAAAAATATCACAGAAATATCTGTAATTATTATATCCCACCATTTCACTGACTTCATTAACCTTATATCCATCCTGCAACAGCTTCTTCGCCTTTTTTATGCGAAGGTCCGTCAGATATTTCACATAAGATGTGCCAACCTCTGTTTTAAAAAGAACACTTAAGTAAGCCGTGCTCATTCCGGCTCTGTCTGCAAGCTCACTAAGTCCGATATCCTGATCATAATGCTCATCCAGATAAGTAAGAAGCTCCAGGATAACTCTGTGTTTGCTTCCGGTCTGGTCTGCGGTCAGATGCTTGCTGATATCAGACAGAACGCTTTCCCCATAGGCCTGTACTGCTTCTATGCTCTGACATTTTGCCATCTCCTGAAAAGAGACAAGGGACCCTCGTTCCACCTGCTTCTGACTTTCGATCAGTACATCGCTGAGCACACAGAGATGCTTGTAAAATTCCCTGCGAAAATCCTGCAACTCCGGGTAAAGTTCCTGCAGGCATCTGATTGCCTGCCGGCATTCTTCCCGAAATGCTGCAGCATCACAGTCTGTAATACATTTTACACTTCTCTCAAAAGTTCTTTCCAATTCCTGAAATTTCTCGCGATTAGCCTGTGCCTTACGATTATCCTCATGGCGGGTCTTCGCCCATTCATCTTCAATTCTGGTAAGGGCTTTTTTCAGTTTGTCTGCTGTAACCGGCTTATCAATATAATCTTTTACGCCAAGAGTAAGCGCCCTCTGCGCATACACAAATTCAGAATAGCCACTGATCACAATAAAATATGTATCCGGACATTCTTCCTTCGCCGCCTCGATCACAGACAGACCATCCAGCCCCGGAATTCGGATATCCGTAATTACTACATCCGGTTTCTCACTTCGGATCACTTCCAGTCCCTGGATTCCGTCATAAGCAGCCCCTACTACCTCATAATCCAGCTTCAGGCGGGAAATTAAAGCCTTAATTCCCTGCACAACTATATATTCATCATCAATTACCACTAAGCGATACATGAAAATCCTCCTTGTATCTGCATTTCCCTATCCCTTATCTTACCGGAACCACAATCGTTACCTTCGTTCCATTGCCTGGACTGCTTTCAAATGTTACGCCGTATTTTTCCCCGTAATTCAACTTTATACGCTCTATTACATTGCGCACTCCATAACCGTTCTCCAGTCTGGACATATCGTCAATTCCCACACCATCATCTTCAATAGTGAAAATCATATTATTCTGCTCCTGCCAGCCGCGAAGGGAAATCTTTCCTTTTCCAATCTTCGGCTCCAGACCGTGATACATGGCATTTTCAATAAATGGCTGAAAAATAAAGGTAATCGTTTCACGCTGAAGAATTTCCCTTCTGATATCCACGAACAGTTCAAAACGATTATTGTAGCGCATATTCTGAAGCTTCATATAGCCCTGCATCCATTTCACAGAATCCGCAACTTTAATATATTTGCTTCCATTATTCAGCGCCAGCTTAAAGTTATCAGAAAGTGCTTCTACCATTTCTGCCATCTGGTCATCCCCATGCATGATTGCAACAAAGTACAGAGAATCCAGTGTATTATAAAGAAAATGGGGATTGATCTGGGACTGAAGCAAAAGCAGCTCTGCTTCCCGTTCATTCAGCTTCACCGCCATAAGATGCTCGGAAAGCTCCAGGTTCGTATTGACCATTTCCTTGAATTTCCGTCCGATCCGGCCAACTTCACTGTAGTCAAACTCTTCTGTAATGTGACGCTCTCCTTCCCCAACCTGTGCAATGGTATTTTCCAGCTGCTTCAGAGGATGGCTGATGGTTCTGGAAATGATTCGTGCCATGAGAAAGCCCACTACAAGAACACAGCCGGCTACCAGAAACGAGGTCAGCCGGATATTTTTGCTCTCTTCACTGATCTCATTTTTCTCCACTACGTTTACAATATGCCAGCCTGTAGTAGAATTGGTGACAGAAGAAAACAGATACAGATGGTTCTCTCCCGGATTAGAATAGGATTGCATAATTGCATTCTCCCCTTCCTCATTTCCCACAAAATAAACCAGCTGATCATCCTCATCTACAACCATAAAGTTACTGGAATCAAAGCTTTCATTGCCCATAACAAAGGATTTTCCCAACAGCTTCTGGCTCAGTCCCACTACCATATAGCCCATTCCCTGTCCATCAGAGGGATTGATCATATATTTCGCATAAGAAAATCCTTTCTTTGTTCCTGCTTTTAAAATACTGTCACGGAAAAAAATTTCCTTTCCCTGCGCAGCCTTTGCCTGTTTCACCCAGCTTTCTTCCAGAATATCCTTATCACTATAATAATTATAGAAATCATAAGTACCCTGGTTCACATTGTTCAGCTGATACACATGCCCATAAAGATCCGTAAATACTATATAATTCACCCACACCTGCTGACTTGCCATTTCATTTGCAATCACACGAAGCTTCACACGGTCTGTGGATGTAAACTTGCTGCCTCCGTATTCATTGCCTTTTTCCAAAATCTGCTGAAGAGCTTCATCATTCAGAAAGCTTCGCCCTACGTCTACAATGTTCTTCAGATTCATATCCATAACGCGGCTGGAATTCTTCAGTGTAGACTGATAAGATGCCCTGTAATTCTGTTCAATCGCATCAATAGAGGTTTTGTATACAATATTCATCAAAACGCCCACACCCAAAAGGGTGATAAGAAACATGGATAAAAAAATCTGATTCTGAATACTCAGCTGTCTCCACGCTTTCTGTATTCCTGAAGGTTCCTTTTTCTTTTCCATATTCTCATCACCCTTTCGCATTTTGCGTTATGATTACTGTTCAAATGCGATATGGTATGTACCGCTTCCCGCTTCGGCAGCCATATAGTCTGCTTCCCTGGTAAATGTCAGTCCATCGCTTTCCAGAACAGCTTTCGCCTTATCCAGACGGATCTCTGCTGTTGTATTTACCGGAATCTGAACAGTTAAAGTAATCTGTTTTCCCTGGACTTCCCATTTTACACCAACATCACCATAAATGCTATGATATTTTCCTGCAGTGTACTTCAGATTTCCACCAATGCGCGGATAGAGTATCGCATGTTTAAAGCCCGGATGTTCCGGATCCGCTTCAATTCCGGCCATTGCACGGTACATCCACTCACCAATAGCCCCATAAGCATAATGGTTAAAGGAGTTCATATCTGCACTCCACATGCTTCCGTCATCCTTCATGCCATCCCAGTGCTCCCAGATCGTAGTGGCACCTTTTTTCACCTGATACAGCCAGGATGGGAAGTCTTCCTTCAGAAGCAGGTCATAGGCTTCCTTCAGAGCGTGGTTCTGACTTAGTGCATGGCAGAAATACGGAGTTCCCACAAATCCGGTAACCAGATGACCGTTTTCTTTGTCCAGAAGGCGTTTCAGACCTTCTACCGTTTTTGTGATATATTTCTCAGGAGTCAGCTGGAAATACAGTGCTACAATATGTGCGGTCTGTGTCTGTGCTGTCATATTTCCTTCTGCGTCGAAGAAGGTCTCCTGGAATTTCTTTACGATCTTATGATAAAGCTCCTCATACTCTGCTGCCACATCCTCTTTTCCAAGGGCTTTCGCCATCTGGACAAAAAGTCCGGTAGAGTATGCATAATAGGCAGTACAGGTCAGATCATTTGGTGTGGCTCCAAAGTAGCTGCCTTCTTCTGCATCAAGAGCTACCCAATCGCCAAACTGCAGCTTATAGTTCCAGATATAATCAACAGCATGGGCACGCATGAAGTCAATCCATCCCTTCATGCTGTTGTACTGTTTTTTCAGAATATCTTTATCCCCATACATCAGATACATGGTCCATGGATTGATGATGGCCGCATCAGCCCAGGCTGCTGCAGAGTGAGGTCCCTGGCGGAGAAGCCAGTTTCCATCTGTACGGCCTTCCTCAATATTCGGAACAACATGTGGTACACCGCCCTCTGGTGTCTGATCAACCTCCAGATCATGGAGCCATTTCTTATAGAACGTATAGGTATTCATCAGATAAGTGGCTGTACGGCAGAAAATCTGCGCATCACCAGTCCAGCCCAGGCGCTCATCACGCTGCGGGCAGTCTGTAGGTACATCAAGGAAATTACTCTTCAGTCCCCACAGGAAATTGTGATGCAGCTGGTTCAGCAGCGGATTCGAACACTCCAGACTTCCGTTTGAAGCCATGTTGGAGTGAAGGGTGCAGGCTGTGAAATTCTCAGCTTTCGGCTCACCTGGATAGGAAACAATCAGCGCATACTGAAATCCCATGTACGTAAAGGTCGGATGCCAGGTAACTATCTCTTCCCTTGCAAAAGTATATTTCATCGTTGCCTTGGCTGCACGAAGATTGTCCAGATATACATTTCCATCTTTATCCAGAACCTCGAAGCAGTGAAGCTCGATCACATCGCCCGGTTTTCCTGCTGCAGTTACTTCAATTCGTCCTGCCATATTCTGGGCAAAATCAATAACCGTATCTCCTGCCGGTGTTTTGAAAATACGTTTTGCAGGAATACGATCCATTACACGAACCTTTGCAGCGTACTGCGCGCGCATAACCTGTGTATCAAAGAATACAAGCTGAACCGGCTTCCAGTCGCCTTTTGTGGTTTCTGCCTTTGACCAGTCCGGAATCTCAAGGGCTGCATCATAAGTCTCACCATCATAGATTTCTGCAAATACCACCGGTGAATCGCAGCCTTTCCAGGATGGATCCGTATAAACAGATTCTGTTGTTCCATCGGTGTAGCGAATCAGAAGTTCCATGGTGAAAGCAGTCTGGTCGCCATAGTTGTTGCGGGCTTTTGTCAGGCCCATAACGCCTTTGTACCAGCCTGGAGCCAGCATTGCTCCGGCACCGTTAATGCCCTTCTGCAGATATTCCGTTACATCATAGGTCTGATAGAGGAGATGTCTTCTATAGGAGGTCCAGCCCGGTGTCATCTCGTCCTCACCAACTTTTTTGCCATTCAGATAAAACTGATACAGGCCAAGGGCTGTGGTAAAGGCATAGGCTTCTTTTATATCTTTTTTGATTTCAAAGGTTCCTCTTACATAGGTTCCTTTGGAAACGTTCTTATAGGAATCGTCAGTTTCGGCGGATACAAAAGGCGCTTTCCATGCTGGTGCGCCTTCCTCCCACTCACCATTTTTTCCTGCAAGGGCAGTTACAAAGGATGCGGTTTCGCTCCAGTCCGTTTCTTCATGACCATCACTGGCTTTTGCACGGACAAAATAGCGCTTGCCGCTCTCCAGAGAAGCACCTTCTGCATAAACATGTGCAGATTCCTCAGACTCTGTTTTTCCGCTGTTATAGATCAGATCTGTAAAATCAGCGTCTTTTGCAATCTGAAGTTCGTAGGATTTCTGTTTTACATTTTTCTTATCGCTTACAAGTTCCCAGGCAAACTGGGGCATATGGGAAACACCAACCGGGGCTGTTTCATAATCCATATATATTTTCTTGATTGCCAACATTTGTTTTAACCCATCCTTTCTGACATATATTTCTTTGGTATATCGTAACTGTTCAGTACCTTCATGGTCACACACTTCGCAGAATAACATCTACTGAATAATTACGATCCAACACTTTATATTTTTAAATCGTATTTTAGCGTTTTCTCAGATTCAACATCTGTCTTGCCTCATCCGGAGTCGCTGGCTCCAGACCCATGGCGCGGATCAGATTTACCAGTTTCTCAACCACCTGCCAGTTGTACTCGGCATCTACACCTTCTGCCAGATAGTGGCTGTCTTCAAAACCAACTCGTACTACCGTTGCTCCCATAGCAATTGCAGCGGCCAGGAATGTCCAGTTATCACGTCCAAAGTGGGTAACGCCCCAAAGTGCATCAGATGGAACAAAGGAACGGAAAGCTGCCAGCATCTCCGGAGTAGGCTGCATGCCGCCTTTGTGACCAAATACCAGGTTAAACAGCATTGGATCCGCAAATGGCTGCTCAGATTTTACCACTGCCATGTTATGTAACATTCCAATATCAAAAACTTCTGTTTCCGGAAGGATTCCTCTCTTATAAACAGCGTCTGCGCAGTAGCGGATATCATCAAAAGAATTAATATAAACTGCTTCGCCAAGGTTTGTACTTCCGCCATTGAGAGATGCGCTCTCTACCTTGGGATAATCAAGCGGATTGCAGCGTTCCTGGATATTCATATCCGAAACACCGCCTGTAGACGCCTGAACTACCACATCTGTCCGTTTCAGAATCTCATCAAAACACTCAGACATATAAGAAATGTCAGGTGTAAGGCTTCCGTCTGGTTTACGGCAGTGAAGGTGACACATAGCAGCACCAAGTTTTACGCTTTTCTCTACATCCTCTGCAAGCTTTACTGCATCCACACTGGTTCCTGCCTGTACAGGTGCCAGGGATATAATTACTTTTCTCATTATGTAAACCTCCTATTTAAGCGAACCTCTTTCTAATAGACATCTTCCTAACATACAGAGTCTCCGTAAGCTGTTCAAAACAGACTAAAAATTTACTTGTTATGTCATTAAAACTCTTACGTAATTGAAATTTGCCACTCGCGTAAACGAAGACCTGCAATCATGCTATTTTTCAGATCAATTCCTCTACAATTTCCTTCAACGTACTTACTTCACCCACATTTCCCGGGAAAATAATGTATGGCATTCCAGGGAATTTGCTTTCTTCGCCGGTCATCCATACCGGGATTCCCTTCTTCACCTGTCCCATAACACGGGCTTTCTTTACCCGAAGTGCTTTCGTTCCTACGTCAGATGAAGTGATTCCGCCTTTTGCAATGATAAATTTCGGCTTCACAGAAAGCTTTCCGATAATACTGGTCACTGCGTTGGAAATCTTTACAGAAATCTGCAGTTTCTCCTCCGGAGTCATATTCTCCGGCGCAAGAAGCTGTCTGCTTGTATAAATTACAACGGTTCTTCCAGACAGGATTTTCTCCTCTGCTGCCTTCACCGTTCTCTCTACCTCTTTCTCCAGACCATTTTCCTCGAATACGGTATTTACCTGAAATTCCATAAAATCAGCCTGTCCGTCCAGTTCTTTCAGACAGTTCAGCTGGTCTGTGGTCTTCTTTACATGGGAACCGATCAGAACGATTCCTCCGTTCTTCGTGTCACCCTCCAACTGCTCTCTTCCAAGAAGCGGCTGGTCAGAAATCCTTCCCATTACTTTGGTGAAAGCTGCTGCTGTTCTTGCCATGTAATGCTTTCCTTCTTTCATTGCAAGCACCAGTGCTGCGCAGAAAACTTTCAAATCTGCATAAGATACTGCATTGACTATAATTTTCGCCATATTCTGTGCGGACATCAGCTTCTCCTTGATTCCCTGCACATCCAGAGCATTCAGTTCGTCCAGAGAAATGGTGATACAGTCCTCTTTATGGTACTTTCCTTCTGTTTTTTCCTCTACGTATTCCGTAAGATCCGAGGATTTGTAGCCGAAGGTTTTGTCCCTGGCAAATTCCGTCATACCGGCTGGAACCAGGTTGTCCTGCTCTTTTACATAATGGATATTGTCCATTGTGTAGCGGCCGCCTTCTGGAAAAAACGGGCAGATGATCTCACCGTCAACAGCTGTGCTCCCTGCAGAAACTCCATTGTCTGCTGCCGTTTTCTCTGGTCCGGCTGTATTCCCGTCAGCCAGACCTTCCGCCAGAAGCTGTGTTTCCAACGGATAATGACCTCTTAAAGTGGAATCTCCACGGGAAATGATCATGAAATCCTGTCCCAGTTCCCCTGCCACCTTTGCAACACGTGCGGCAATATCCTGGTGTACCTTTGTGGTCTCTTCCACGGAAAAGCTGCGGGAATTGGTGAGGATAAAAAACATGGATTCTTTTTCCTCAAAGCCCTTGCGGATGGATTCTTCCTCCCAGTCCGTATAAACAGACACATCATGAACGGTCTGCACACCTGTAGGATCATCATCCAGCACTACTAATTTTTTATGAAAACCTTCCATTGCCTGGGAAAGAAGGGCTTCTGCTTTGTCGGCATCTGTTTTGCTTCTCTCCTCGACGGTATGGAAAGGAATTACTTTACATTCCATAATTTCTATAACTCTCCATTCTGTTGCGTTGTCGTCAGTCGCCGTAGCCACCGCTACGCCTCCTTCCTCCGCCTTGCATATGAAGAAATCATCCTGCGCCAATATAGCAGAAACTTAATTTTCGATGTACTGGAGCATGTTTGAAAAAACATTCCCGCAATCTGCACGGCAGGATTTTTTACATTCATATCTCAGGTTGTGATAACTCAATTTATTATACGGTATATGCGACAGGGAACCAGATCCTCATTTCTCCATAATCACGGTTATCCCATGCATAATACGGAATCAGACGTACATGCTTTCTGCTCATGCCATGATATTTCAACGGCTGATAAAGCGCATTTCTGTCAAATTCAGAGCGGTCAATGGCATATTCCTCAGTTTCAAGAGCCATCATTCTTCTTCCCTGGATTTCAAACTCCACAGGAGTAAATTCTGCGTTCAGATCCAGGTAAACATCATCCAGATCTGCTGCATGGGTATCTACACTCTCACAGCAGTATACCAATGGTCCCCGCTCAATTGCAGCCTGTCCCACAGTTTCTTCCACCATATTGTTTGCAACAGTATAGCGAACCTTCATATCCAGACTCAGCTGCACATCCATATTCTGAGGATCTTCCACCAGAATATCAAGGTAAGTTCCAGCATCCTCTTTCGTCAGTTCACGGTCTGCACCAGCGCCCTTAATGGAACCGCCTGCTGACCATCCCGGAACACGAAGTCTTAAATGAACCGGAGCATTTACTTTCACATCTTTTGCTGTGAAACGGATTGTTCCGTCAAACGGATAATCTGTAGACTGCACAAGTGTAAATTCGCCACCGTTTTCCAGCTTCACCTGTGCCTCACTTGCACCGTACATACCAGTCCATACGCTGTTATCAGATGTCAGATATGCATATTCACTGGACTGTGCAATGGTTCTTGCCAGGTTTGGCGGACAGCAGTAGCTGAGAATATATTCACTTCTTGTAAGAGGCCAGATCAGCTTATAGTCAAGCTTTTGGGCACGTCTTAACATGTTTTCATAGAAAAATCTCTTACCATCCAGACTCAGTGCAGCCAGGTTGGTATTCAGCATCATTCGTTCCAGAATGTCGAAGTACTCTGCCTTTGGCTCCAGCTGGAACATGCGGTACGCCCAGAAAACGCCGCCCAGAGATGCACAGGTCTCATTATATGCCGTGATATTCGGAAGCTGATATTCATAACCATAAGCCTGATGCACAAGCTGATGGTCAAAAAAGTAACCATATGGAGAAGCACCATTATATAACGCTCCACATCCGCCTGTGATATAAAGCTTTTTATCCACAAGACTTCTCCATACCTTGTGGAGAACCTCCATATAATCCGGATCTTCCTCTTCCAGGCAAAGGTCAGCCACACCTGCATAGAGATAGTTTGCACGTACAGCATGTCCCAGAATCTTTTCGTGCTGCTTCAGCGGAATCTTATCCTGGTTATCATCCATACCATTTTTTACACTGTCGCGAAGAGCGATTGCCTGCTTCGCCAGCTTCAGATATCGTTTATCACCAGTAGTACGGTACATTTCCACAAGTCCCATATAATGAGAAGGGCAGACGGCAGTCTGAACTTCTCCGGTGCGCTCTGCTTCTTCGTAAAGATGCTCCAGATAATCTGCGGTTTTTGCCGCTATTGTAAGGAAATTATCCTTTCCGGTAATTCTCTTGTGCACACACGCTGCTGTAAACATATGACCGAAGTTATAAACCTCAAAATCATTGATATCGCCCATTCTTGAGACGCCGTTCCCGGTTCTCTCCCCGATGATCTGCTTTGTGGAAAGATAACCGTCAGGCTGCTGTGCTCTGCCGATCAGGTCTATATAATTCTCAATTTCTTCCTTCAGCAGCTGATTGTCTGTCTGGTAAGCAGTATAGATGGCAGACTCCATCCATTTATAGAAATCTCCGTCTCCAAAAACGGTTCCATCAAAATCTCCCTCTGAATCGCCAGCACAGATCTTAAAATTCTCTACTACATGACTGATATCTTTACTGTCAAACATATGTTTTAGCTGAGGCACCGTGCTATTGGCACAGGTGTCAAAGCGTTCCTTCCAAAGACCGCCTGTCCATTTTACTTTCATTCCATCCAGGGCATGGACCTTCGCGTATGGGGATCCGGTTGTATCTGTCAGCATGATTATTCTCCTTCTGTAATTTCATATTCTGTTTTAACGGACATGTCGCCCATCAGCGACATCACCATATAGGAAAGTCAGCTGTTCCGCAATATTCCATATAGTATTCTTTATAAGCCTTTCGCTTTCAATGCTGCAGCAAGTGCCTGCGCTCCAAAGCGCGGGCTGGAAAGTACCGGTTTGCCGATTTTCTCGTGGATTGCGTCCTCTGCATAAGCCATAGAGCCCTGTGCCAGAAGAATTACGTCTACCTGGTCTGCGATCTCAGCAGCTTTTCCGCAAAGAAGTGCCTTAAACTTATCTTGGTCTGCACCAAAAGCATCTACCAGGCCATCCACCAGTTCTACATGGCGATTCATCTCTCTTGCCACACGGGAAACTGTATTCTTAGTTGGTTCCAGGGTGGTAGGCAATGTAGCCAGAACGCCCACTCTCTTGCCAAGGCGGGCTGCCTCGCGGCACATCTCCTCATCAATACGGACAATCGGAATACCTGTATAACGGCCAATATTCTGAGCCGAATCTGCAACCTCGCCAACAGAAGAGCAGCAGTTCAAAACCGCATCTGCGCCGTCAGAAACAGCCTGCATATACATTCCTACAAGACGGGCTGCTGCGCCTGCTGTTACATATCCATGCTCTCTTACTTCTGCCAGAATAGACGGATCCTGATAATTCAGGATCTCCGGTGCATCGCCAAGATTTTTTCTGATTTCTTCATTTACACACTCGATCAGCTCTGGTGTGGTACTTGTATAAACAATTCCTAATTTCATTTCCTTGTTCTCCTTCTCTTAACCAATATAGAGCCTTTTCAAATACGCTCTGCGTTTTCACAAAGCTCCGGAAGCTTTCTCCCAGGCTCTGTATTTTCACTTGTGAATTTTGCCCTATTAAAGTATCAAAACCCACTCCATCCTTTTATAGTTTATACAAAAATTTTACGATTACAGGGCCTCCACCGTCAAGTCCAATTTCTTTATTTAGTGTCACATTTATTTAGCGATGCAGCCACCATACAGACAAAAAGGGACGGCGTAGTTTCTAACCGCGCTGTCCCTCCTGCTTGTACCCTTAAATAAATTTATTTGTTTGTGATCACAGAAGCAACTGCTTTCTTCCATCCTGCATACTTCTGCTCACGTTTTTCCACTTCCATGTCCGGTTTATAGGACACGCGGTTTAATTTTCCAAAAATACTTTCATCCCAGACACCAAGCTGCAATCCTGCCGCATAGGCCGGTCCAATAGCGGAAAGTTCCTCGGAATCCGGAACCAGAACTCCGGCATCTGCAATATTGCTCTGGAACTGCATCAGATAGTCGTTTCGGGTCGGACCGCCATCTACGCGAAGCTCCTTCACCGGAACACCAGCATCCTCAGACATAGCCTGTACAACATCTGTAATCTGATAAGCAATACATTCAAGTGCCGCTCTTACAAACTCAGCCTTGCGGGTAGTACGGCTCATGCCTACAACAGAAGCTCTCGCCTCGCTATCCCAGTAAGGAGCACCAAGACCGCTGAATGCAGGAACCAGATACAGGCTGTCCTCCTGAATGGCTTCTTTCGCCAGTTTACCGGTCTCTCCAGGAGAAGAAATGATCTGAAGATCGTCCTTCAGCCAGGTAATAACAGCGCCTGTATAGTTCAGGTTGCCTTCAAGCACATAGTTAACCTTGCCGCCGATTTTCCACGCAAGAGAAGTAACAACCCCATGGGTACTGAGAATTGGCTTCTCACCAATATTCATCATAATAGAAGAGCCGGTTCCATAAGTGGATTTGATCATGCCTGGCTGCAGGCATCCCTGACCAAAAAGAGAGCCGTGGGAGTCTCCCAATACGCCATGGATCTGGATTTTATGAGGAAGAAGTCCCTCGAAATCCGTTTCGCCGAAGCAGGCGTCGGAATCTGTAACCTCTGCCATATTTGCCGGATCAATGCCAAATAATCCGCAGATTTCTTCATCCCATTTCAGATCAAAAATATTGAAAAGCTGTGTTCTGGAAGCATTGGAATAATCGGTTCTGTATTCTTTGCCCCCTGTCAGCTTGTAAACCAGCCAGCTGTCAATCGTTCCATGGCAGATTTCGTGACGTTCTGCCGCCTCTTTTGCGCCCTCTTCATTTTCCAGAAGCCATGCGATCTTGGAAGCCGGGAAATATGGGGAAAGATTCATTCCGGTTTTCTGGCGGATCAGCTCTGCTGCGCCAGCCTTTTCCACACGGGCACAAATATCCACGGCACGGGCGCACTGCCATACAACTGCATTTCCGTAAGGCTTACCGGTGACGCGGTTCCATGCAAGAGAAGTTTCACGCTGGTTACTGATTCCCAGCCCAACTACATATTCCTTCTCTACCCCCTCCAGAAGTTCTTTCACAACCTCCAGAACATTGCTGTAAATTTCCTCTGGATCATGGGAAACCCAGCCCTTTTCATTGATGATCTGCCTGTGAGGGCGGTCAGTACGGCGCATAATGCTTCCAGTCTCATCGAAAAGGAGCGCCTTGGTACCCTGGGTACTCTGATCAATACTAATAATATATTTTGCCATGTTTACTATCCTCTTAAAACTTTTATATTCTCTAAAATCAACATCTCTGTACCTTAAGTCTGTTTTGTAACTAAATAATAAGCGTGCCTGACCAGACTGCTCAGAAGCACGCCCAATCGGGCAGCACTTCTAAGCAGCATCCTGGTTCTGCATCCACGCAGTCTGTCAGTCACGCTTAAATTTGTTTCTTATTTGATTTTTATTTCAGAGCTTCCACAGCCTTCTTCGCAATACCCTCAGCATTTAATCCATAGTAATCAAATACTTCCTGTGAGGTACCTGTGATAACCGGAGCATCCGGAAGAGCCATGTTCAGCACTTTTCTCGGGCATTCTGCACCAACAACCTGTGCAACCATGGAGCCAAGTCCGCCAAATGGTGCGTGCTCTTCAACTGTAATAACAGCCTTTGCATTCTTGGCAGCTTTGATAACACCTTCTGCATCAAGAGGTTTCACGCAGTACATATCCAGTACAGTTGCGGAAATGCCCTGCTCTTCCAGTAACTTGTCTGCTGCAAATGCTGGGCGCACCATCTCGCCACAGGCAATGATTGCCACATCTGTTCCCTCTTTCAGAACAGTTGCCTTGTCCATTTCAAATGGGCAGTTATCTTCTGTATAAATATCCTCAACCGGATTTCTTCCAACACGGATATAAGATGGTTTCTCATCCTTCAACAGTGCCTCGATCAGATGCTTTGTCTGATGACGGTCACTTGGAAGGTAAACTCTCATATTCGGGATTGCGGACATAGCTGCGATATCCTGTGCAGAATGATGGCTCATTCCAAGTGCGCCGTAGCTGATGCCACCGCTGATACCGATAAGAGTAACATTTGTATTGGAGTATGCCACATCAACCTTGGCCTGCTCGTAGCTTCTTGTGGATAAGAAGCAGGCTGGTGAGCATGCAAATGGTTTCTTTCCACATTTTGCAAGACCTGCGGAAATACTTACCAGATTCTGCTCTGCAATACCGGTCTCAATAAACTGATCCGGGAAATTATCTGCAAATGGTGTCATGGAAGCGGATCCTCTGGAATCGCTGCAAAGCACCATAATATCTTTATCGTCTTTTGCCTTGTCCATCAGTACTTCACAGATGGCCTGTCTGTTTGGAATTTTATTCATGAAGAGCGGCCTCCTTTCTTGCTGCAAAATCCGCGATGATCTGATCATATTCTTCCTGAGTCGGAACCTTGTGATGCCAGTTTGCCTTGTTCTCCATTACGGAAGAGCCGCAGCCTTTTACAGTGTTGGCAATTACAGCGGTTGGTTTGCCTTTTACAGTTTTTGCTTCTTCAAAAGCAGCATTTAACTGGTCAATATCGTTTCCGTCTTTTACATCGATCACATGCCATCCGAAAGAACGGATACGCTCATGGAGATCATCATGTCCCATAACGTCCTCTGTATTTCCGGAAATCTGAAGACGGTTACGGTCGATTACTGCGCAAAGATTGTCCAGCTTATACTGATGTCCTGCCATGAAGCCCTCCCATACAGAACCCTCTGCCAACTCACCGTCACCCATTACGGTGTAAACACGGTAATCTCTGTTATCTTTTTTTCCTGCAAGAGCCATGCCTACGCATACAGGAAGTCCATGTCCCAGAGAACCGGAGTTCATCTCGATTCCAGGAAGCTTATTGTTCGGGTGTCCGATATATTTGGAGCCAAATTTTGAAAAATGTGCTTTAATATCTTCCAGATCCAGAAAGCCCTTTGCTGCAAGTACAGCGTAGTAAGCCTCTACAGAATGACCTTTGCTGAGTACGAAACGGTCGCGATTCGGATCATCCATGTTTTCCGGAGAAATGTTCATCTGGCAGAAATACAGGCTCATCAGAGTATCGATCACACTCATGTCGCCGCCGATATGTCCGCCCTTTCCGGCAACGATAATATCTACAGTATCTTTTCTCAAGTCAAAAGATTTTGCCTTTAAATTTTCCATTCTCATTCACCTCTTAAATATGCTTTCACATCTTCTTCAATAGGATCATATAAATCAGGAGTGATTCCCATGTATTTGCATGCCTCGTAAAGTACCGGAACTACATCTTTATGGATACCTACACAGTGATGGATGTATGGTCCTTCTACAATCTTGGCTTCCAGACGTTTGATGTTCTCAACCTCAACCCAGAGGTAAGTTCCCATACCTTTCGGTCCGTCAACGCCTTTTGCTTTTCCAAGAAGCATGGAGTATTCTCCGTTATCACCGTCGAAACGTGCCAGTGTCACTTCACCATGCTTTGCCTCAGCCGTAATGCTTCCCGGATGGCTGAATGCCAGCGGATAAGTAAGCTTCGGTGTCTCTCTTGCAACAGAGATCGGCCATGGTCCGCAGTGCTGAAGGAGCTCGCCGTTTTCAATGTCAGGATGGCGGATGGTCCAGTCTGCAAAGAAGCTTCTTGTGTCATCAAGTGCTGCTGCCTCAACAAGAAGAGCGGTAATTGCACCGTGAATATCTGTCTCACATACAACCGGAATTCCCTCTTCATTGAGAAGTGCGTTTGCTGCACAAGGCATAATTCCGATCTCGCTCTGCAGCTGGTTCCAGCACTGGATTGCAGCTGCCTGGCAGCCGTATTTCTTAATAAGATTTCCCATAGCAACCTTAAGAGCTGCTACATTCTCAAGCTCGTTGTCTTTTACACAGATTTCCATGTTCTGGCGGCAGTATTCCACAACCTTTGCAACCTCTGTTCCCTCTGCTTTTGCTTTCTTCATCTCATCTGTCAGCTCTGGCATTGGGATTGGTGTCAGCTGGATGTTGAATTTCTCAAGGAGCTCACCTTCGTTGCACATGGTGGACCAGAACTCGTATGGTCTTGTGGAAATCTGAAGGATTCTCATGTTGCGGAAGGTTTTTACTACATTACAGACAGCCATGAAATCACGAAGGCCACGCTCGAATACCGGATCATTCAGTCTGCAGTTTGTCATGTATGTAAATGGAACGCGAAATCTTCTGAGGACTTTACCTGTTGCAAAAAGTCCGCACTGTGTATCACGAAGACGAACACCGTTCTCGTCTGGTCTCTCATCAAGAGGTCCCCACAGAAGAACCGGTACATTTAACTCTTTTGCAAGTCTTGCGCATTCAAACTCAGTTCCGAAGTTGCAGTGCGGAAGGAAAAGTCCGTCGATTTTCTCTTTTTTGAATTTCTCTGCAATCTTGATGCGACCTTCCTCGTCATAAAGAAGACCCTCGTCATTTACGTCTGTGATGTCTACAAAATCGATTCCTAATTCTTTTAATCTGTCTGCAGTAAGTCCACGATACTTAACTGCATCCGGTGCACTGAAAATACTTCGTCTGGTTGGCGCATAGCCGATTTTGATCTTTGCCATTCTGGTATTCCTCCTTGTTTATATTTATTATTTTCTTTTGGTTTTTCTTAGCTGTAAAATCTTTTTCTTTATTACTTACCCAGATATTCTGTTTGCTTTTCTTTATAGCTTTAGTATAGGTCTCCTCCAGCTTTATTCCAATAAAAAATAAAGTATTTTTAACTTTATTTTCGCTTTATTTTTCACAAATTTATTGTTTATTTTTCAATTAAGAAGTACAATATATACAACAGAAAAAACTTCTGCCAAAGAAATATGAACAGTTTCCACAGGAAATCCTTTTACATCTAAAAACAGGTGAAACTTTATCTTTTTGCTTTACAATTATTACCCTGGGAGGTGCCGCAAATGTCCATTACCGCAAAAGAACTGGCTGAAAAACTGAATCTTTCACAGACTGCCGTATCCATGGCGCTGAACAATAAGCCCGGAGTCAGCACGGAAACCCGCCGGATGGTGGTAGAAGCTGCTGAAAAATACGGCTATGACTTTACCAGACTTTCCCTAAAGAAGAATAAAGCTGGAAGCATTTACGCGGTAAGCTATCGTTCCCATAATGCTATCATGTCCTATTCTCCTATTTTTGATGCTATGGTGGAGGGTATGGAATCCGTAGTGCAAAAGGATAATTATAAGCTGAAAGTAATCACATTTTATGAAAAGCGTGATAATCTGGAACATTATCTGGGGGATTTAAGAACTACTGACTGTGTGGGAATCATTTTGTTTGGTACTGAAATGCGGGAGGAAATGGTCCGTCCTTTCCTGAAGCTTCCTTTTCCGGTGGTGATCCTGGACGCCTATTTTGAAAACCTTGACTGCAATTATGTCGTTCCCAATAATCGTCAGGGAGCTTATCTTGCTACCGATTATCTGATCAGCCGGAGAATGAAACAGCCTGGATACCTGCAGTCTGCTTACCCTCTCCGCAACTTTTCAGAGCGTCTGGAGGGATTTTATCATGCTGTCCATGATAACGGAATGTCCCGTTCCCGCTGTATCATCCACCAGCTTTCTCCAACCATTGATGGTGCAATGGCAGATATGCTTGCAATTATTGACAGAGGGGATGCTCTGGCAGACTGCTATTTTGCGGACAATGACCTGATTGCAATCGGAACTATCAAGGCCTTGCGGCTCAGAGGCTACAAGGTGCCGGAACAGGTGGCAATTGTAGGCTTCGACAATATCTCTGAGGGACGCATTATCGACCCCTCCCTTACCAGTATCAGCATCCCCCGTCATTATATGGGACAGGTTGCCGCCAGAGAGCTTCTCTCTCAAATAAACGAACCCCGGCAGCATACCTGTAAAATTGAAGTTTCGGCAAATCTGGTAAAACGATTTTCAGTTTGACGCAAAAAAAGGTATCGCAACCTTTCACTTCCGGTTGTGATACCTTTTTAATTACTTATTGCAAAGACGCTTAATTCCAAAACCCCTGTCTTTTTACAGTATTTATGATATATTTATTTGTTTCATTTTTTTCGAAAATATCGTCTTTTATTGTGAAATTATCACAAAATTTACTTTTCAATTATAACATCCGTGCATTTTTTCATCTGAAAAAACCGGATTTTCTGCGCTCTTTTCACCCAAAACAAATCACGATGCATACAGATCATGCAGCCTTATATTTTACCCAATTACACTGGTAAAATCTTTACGTTTATGGTATACTTATTTCATTATCTGCAGATAGCAATGTCAGAAATATAGTAACCTGACATTTTCTACCTTACACTAATAACCGGAGGGATATTTATATGGATGAAAAAATCATGAAATTTTTAAGGAAAAACAATATCCATATCAGTAATATCAAATATCTGCTCAGACAGGAGAATAAGACCTGCATTTATATGACCGATGGACGAGTTGTGAAAACTTTTATCACAGTCAAAGATTTATATGAAATTCTTATACCTTATGATTATATTTCCATAAATAAAGGCACCGTGGTTTCCAGAGGACAGATTGATCATATTGAGAACTGCACCTATCATATGAAGGATGGCGTACGTCTGGAAGGACGTAAGCGTGGCGCAGCCACTCACAAATTTCTGAACAAATCTTTGCATCAGGATCCTGCCAAGACTTTATCTCCAAATATTCGTACGCGTTTTTCTGTATTAGATGATATGCCCCTTGCTTTTTGTGTAATCGAACTGATTTTTAATAAAAACGGAACTGGAATTGACTTCGTTTTCCGCTATTGCAATAAAGAAATGCTTCTTCTGGAAGGCATGGATGTGCAGGAAATACTTGACCAGTCTTTTTATCAGGTATTTCCCAACGGAGATAAGAAGCTCCTTGCCGCATATACAGATGTTGCCGTGAATGGCGGAAGCTGTCGTCTCAAGACTTACAGTGCCAGGATTCATCGTGAACTTATTATCAAATGTTTCCAGCCATTGGAAAACTTCTGCGCATGTATATTGATTCCTGCCTATGAAATAGAGAAATAAACATTTTCCAGATTTCCATATATACATGATATGAGAGTCAAAAGGTCTTTTGCCACTCATATTCTTATATTTATTGATAAAATATCGGGAGGGAAGCGACTATGCAAAATCCAGTTCCTGACGAAAGATATTCTGTGGCGGATGAAGCCATCCTGGGTGCTTTTTTTAAACTTCTAAAGAAAAAAACTCCTGATCAGATCACAGTATCCGATATCACTAAGACAGCTGGTATCGCGAGAAGCACTTTTTATAATCATTATCAAGACATTCCTTCTCTTGTATCCGCTGTTGAGGAAAAGACGATCCAGGATGTTTTTTCTATAATGGAAAAATTTCATCCTGAAAATGACCGCGATATCTGTCAGTCCTATTTTCTGACTATTTGCCGCTATACAATGGAAAATCCTTTCCTGTCCAGTCTTCTGAGCACACCCCATGGGAATGATCTCTTTGAAAAAATGCTGACTATGCTTCATCACTATGTCACCGCTACTACCTCCAGTGCCAGACCCGGCAGACACACAAAAGAGGAAATATCTTATGTGATCACCTGTGCGATCGGCAGCACGATCGGTGTTCTTCACAAATGGACCCGGGATCATTTTGATCTTGAACCAGAAGTCATTGCAGAAATTCTGACTCAGGTTTTTCTGACTGGCATGCTGCCACTTTTATCCTGACGTGTTTGTAAAAGCATTCCCGCAAAGTGGGGCGTGCAGATTGCGGGAATGCTCTTTCAAACAGGCATAAGAAAAACCCGTCTAAGCAATTCACTCAGACGGGTTTTTCTTATGCCTGTGGCTCATCAATCAGGACATCCTGTCTCCTGATTTTCTTTGTTGTACTGCGTATAAACGGATTTTTTCGGATCACCAGACCTGTAATACGACGGTAGGTCGGCTGATTTTTATTGTATTCATCCAGAAATGCCTGAAGCTGTAAACGAATCATCTCAGTATCCAGTGCCTTTGCCTCCACAACTGCCTGTTCCGGATAGATGCGTGCTGTCAGACCATTCTCTTCACCTGTCACAATCACTTCCGCAACAAGCGGGTTCAGCGCAAGCTTGTTCTCAAGTTCTTCCGGTGATACATTTTCCCCATTGGAGAGAATGATCAGATTTTTCACACGACCATTAATAAAGAGGTATCCATCTTCATCCATATAGCCCTTGTCGCCTGTATGCAGCCAGCCATCCTTCAGTGTTTCCGCTGTCTCATCCGGCATCTGATAGTACCCTTTCATAACACTTGTACCCTTTACCAGAATCTCCCCGTTTTCAAACTTTATCTCCACATTCTCAAGTGGTCTTCCGATAGAACCCGGCTTATGATTTTCCGGTGTATTATTACTGATAACAGGAGAACATTCCGACATACCATATCCTTCCAGTATCTGAACGCCATATTCTGCAAAACGGTCAATATAGTACGGATCCAGATGTGCCCCGCCGGTAAAAATCGTCTGCAGTTTTCCACCGAATACTTTTTCTGCGAGAACAGCCTTCGGGATTTCCGGATCAGCAGCCGCCAGTCTCTTATAAATTGTTTCAATCATCATCGGAACCATGAGCATGATATCTGGTTTAAAAATGCTCATATTTCTGACCATATGAAGCAGGGAGTCATTGATACAGATAGTTGCCCCCTGAGAAAATCCTTTCAGCCAGTCCATGACAAGGCAGAATGCATGATGGATTGGAAGTACACTGAGCATGGCAGTTCCAGGTTCTGCTGAAATCTTAACTGCCTCAACGTTAGATGCCAGATTATTCTGTGTCAGCATAACCCCTTTGCTCTTTCCTGTGGTTCCGGAAGTAAAGATAATAGTCGCAATAGCTTCTGCCTTCGGACAGGAAGCATCTTCTGCTGCGCTCTTTCCCATATCTCTCAGCTCATTGATACTGTACACGCCTGAAGGCAGATCCTCCACCTCTTCCTGGAGCATCCATACTTTCTGAAGCTTGGGACAGTTTGCAAGAAATGTTTCCAGATATGGTCTGTGTTTCGGACTTAAGAAGAGTGCTTCGGAATCGGAGCGATTTATCAGGTCGATCAGTTCTTCACACGGGAGTGCAGCATCCAGCGGCACCGCTGTCGCGCATCCTGTAATAATCCCCAGATAGCTTTCGATCCATTCTACAGAACTGGTTCCGATTAATGCAATATGTTTTCCCTCAAACCCTTCTGCAAGAAGTCCTTTTCTGGTAGAAATCACGTTTTTCATCATTTCGCTGTAGCTTTTCTCCAGAACTTCTTTTCTGTTAAGCCATTTTACTGCTTTGACTTCGCCAAATTTCTGTACACTTTCTTCTAATATATTCCTGATCAGCATATTTTTCCTCCTTCACTGTTCAGTGAACTGACACTCTGTTGATTCTTACTGAAGCTCCTCAAGAAGCTTAAGCGCCTCCTCAAGAGTTGTAATTTTTGTCACTTCGTTTTCATCCAGTTCAATATCAAAGGTATCCTCGAGCTCACCCAGAAAAGACATAAAATCCAGGGAAGTAAATCCCAGATCTTCACGGAATCTCATCTCACCTGTCATCTCTTCCGGTTTCACTTTACTGTACTGTGCTACGATATTTTTAAATTCTATTTCCTGACTCATTCCATTTCCTCCTGATTTTTGATTTCTATAAAAACAATGCCGACAAGTTCTCTTTAACCACTCTTAACCTTTCAGGCTTTATGGGACCTGTTACTCTTTATACCTGTTCCATAATCTCTCCAATGCTCATATCCGGCTCTGCAATTCCTTTAAAAAGAATACGCATCATATAATAATACAACAATTCCATGTCATGCTCCTCCAGATGCGCAGTCTGATAATGATAGGAAAAGTTCATTCCCCCATCCTCGGTATGAGATACGGTCAGATACATTTTCTTGGTTGCAGCGCCGTTTGCAAACCATTTGGCATGCTGGCGGATAGTTCCAAGCATTTCATTCTCCACCCTCACCGGCATTGGCTGATAGGTCAGATAGCAGCTTTCATAGCTGGTATGCTCCGGTATATGATATCTTTTTCTCATCTCATCCACAATAAATGCCGGGTCATAATTGCTGTGCATATAAATTCGATTCTGCATATTCTGGATTTCATAAGCTGCCGAAAGAAAATCTGTCTCTGGTGAGATCACTGTTCTGCATGGAAACATAATGGTTCGGCTTCCTCCGGAAGTCCATTCGTCATGGGTAGAACGTCTGGATATAAAATTCTGAATTGTAATATCTTCCTGTCCATTATTTACTTTTGACAGATAAGTACGAATACCAAGCAGAAGCAGATTCGTCATAGAGAGCTGATGATTCATACAGAAATCCATCAGGTTCTGTGTCGCATACGGTTCCAGATGATAATCCTTTACTGCAACAAACAGCTCGTTCATCTCAATGTCAGAAGCACGAAGCTTCGGATTTCCATGGCGCTTTCTTGCTTCCTCCAATACGGATGGTCCCTGAATATCAGAATATAACGGCTCACCCAGTGCATCCAGCTGGTCATCCCAGAATTTTTTATCTTTTGCAAAACGCTTTTCATTGCCCGCCTTTGCCAGGTCTTTTTTCAGAACCGTTTCAAAATCTGCCAGTTCCTGAGGACAGGCTGTTCCATATCTGTAATGCGTATATAATTGGAACAAATCTTCGATCATAACTACAAGTCCACAGGAATCGATCAGTCTGTGATCCATATGTAAAAAGAAACCATTGTATCCTTCTGGAAGCTTCAGCATGGTAAATTCACACATCGGAATATTATTTCCGTCAAATGTTTCATATGCCCACTGCTGCATCAGCTCATCTGCCTTTGCCAGACTTTCCATTCCTGACAGATCCTTCAGCTCAATATCACGTGGGTCCTGTTTTTCAATATACTGTTTTACATTTCCATCTTTATCCGGCTTTGTAAAACGGACTCTGGTACAACCGGAACGCTCTGTTTCCATCTGAATACATTTTTTTAATAATCCAAAATCCAGTTCTGCCTGTACAGAAGCCACAACGCTTACACCCGATACCTGCTGTGTACCATAATCCAGAATCCAGTTGTGATGCATTTTCTGAGCTGCCGTCAAAGGATAATAATTTCTCATATAATAGATAACCTCCATTGTCCCGGGTTTCCTCTTTATCCGGGACAGAAAACATTGTATGTATGCTTCAGGTGAAAAAATATCATACCTTCTCAGGAAATTCCAGTACCCAGAAGACTTAATGAACACTTTATAAAAAATTGACCGAGACTTATCATACATTTAACATAACAATTCAAAGGTGTATTTCCTGCTATGTACTATGTCTGATAAATCCCGGTCAGGATTTTTTCCGTTTAATCGTATTTTTCAAAAAATTCCATCATCTTATGCTGATACAGTTCCGGATCTGCATAGGCACTGCACAGATGCCGAGCGCCCGGTATGATCACCAGTTCTTTCTCTGCCCTGCAGAACATATAATTCTGAAAAGAGTTATTGGGATACACATAGGTGTCCTTCTCTCCATGGAAAAAGA
>ENA-ORUQ01000313-ORUQ01000313.1-human-gut-metagenome-genome-assembly--contig:-NODE-313-length-58311-cov-4.510437_pt1 | contig 58311 bp, 74 predicted proteins | sample MGYA00242081_ERZ509211 | MGnify/ENA primary metagenome ERZ509211 (study PRJEB26280, sample SAMEA2338785) | human gut metagenome | biome: human gut; feature: human-associated habitat; material: faeces...
AAAATTTGAAATTCATTATATTCTGTACTAATTTGCACTTCTTCATCTTTCTCCCACCCTCCAGGCTACAGTCGCTTGCTTGCTTCCAGATTTTAATTTTACATTCATTAATGTTCAATACCCCCACAACATTTTTATAAATATCTTTGCGACAGCTTCTGCTGTACTTTTACTATAATTATACTCTACAGCCAACTTGTGTCAATTTACTAACAGAGTAATTACATTCTTTTACTCTTTATTATATAATTCAATTGTATGTTCACAAATCGTTTTTTTCACTTTTTCAATATCCAAAGGTTTAGCTAAATGTGCGTTCATTCCTGCATCTAAACATCTTTGTAGTATAATAATTTTCAATAGCATAACAAGGTGTCTCAAACATTTCTTCAGATTTTATACACGTCGGATAATAATCCCTATCTATAAAAAACATCTTTTTTACAAATGAATATATCGAATTTCCAGAAATTTTTTTATGAAGCTAACATCCACTATTTTCTACCTCTTCAATACACATTCCCATATCTGTTGCCAATTCATCATATTCATTATCAAAAATAAACGGGAAATGTGTTACTGTATATTCAGCAAATGCACATATTTCTTCATATGCAAGTCGAGTTGGAATCCGAAATGCATCCGCCGCTCTATAAATAAACGGTTTTTATTCAGATCGCAACATTATTCCAGATTCAGCTATATTTTGAAGATTGTCAAGCTCTTTTTCCGAAAAAAACTTTTCATCACCTCTAATGGAATACGTCTTCTTCCTCCAACTATGGATATCTCTTCCATTAAAAACTTACCCGTCAGACTTCCACTTCGAACGGCAGCCTGTCCAAAATATCTTTCTGTATATCCACGCCCGGATATACTTCGATCAGTTTTAAGCCTTTCGGGGTCAGGCGGAAAACGCAGCGTTCTGTTACATAAAGGACTTTCTGGCCATTCTCGATCGCACGTTTTGCCGAAAAGCTTACGCTTGATACTTTCTCTACAAACTTGGAAATTTCTCCTTCTTTGTGGATTGTCACAACACCTTTTTCCTGCGTAACTTCCAGTCCTTTTGCATTAAATGTCATGCAGAAAACCACAGTCGGTGTTTTTGCTGTAATATTTGCAAAGCCACCAATACCAGCAAATGCTCCCGTGCCACGGTGCGCATTGATATTTCCATGGCGGTCAACTTCCAGTGCTCCCATAAAACAAACATCCAGGCCACCGTTATCATACAGGTCAAACTGGTTTGCCATATCGTAAACAGATGCGGCTCCGATCATCGCTCCGAATGCCTCTCCCGAAACAGGGAAGCCTCCGATTCCACCTGATTCTACAGTCAACGTGATCATATCCAGCATTCCGCTCTTTCGTGCATATCTGGAAACCGTCTCCGGAATCCCGATTCCAATGTTTACAATATCATCCACACGCAGTTCTCTGGCTGCCCTTTTTCCGATAATGTTCGCAGGAATGTTATTTTTGCGTTGTTTCCGGGAAAGCTCATGAATTTTCTCATTCCATGTATGCCATTCTTTGTACGGGATCTCAAAACTTCCGGTCAGTGCCGTGTACGCTTCATTTCGCTCTTCTGGCTCCGCCACAACGATCGCATCGACCAGACAGCCCGGAATAATGGCATTACGCGGACGGGACGGTGCATCTACCAGCCGGTCCACCTGTACGATCACTTTTCCACGGTTCGCCTTGACTGCCTGGCAGATAGACAATGCATCTCCTGACATATACATATCATCAAACGTAATATTCCCTTTACGATCGGCCGCTGTACCTTTTATGAGTGCAATCGTAATCTTCGGAAGTTTATAATAAAGAAACTCTTCTCCATCCACTTCCACATACTTAACCAGTGAATCATCAATCGAAATCCGGTTGATTCCCGGTCCTTCTCTTCGCGGGTCAACGAAAATATCCAGTCCAACCTTTGACAGCGCTCCCGGAAGGCCTCCTGCCTGTGCACGAATCGCGTGCGAAATACATCCCAGTGGCAGATTATATGCTTCAAACCGGTCTTCAAGCACCAGTTTCTTCGTGCTCATCATAGCCCCGAAGTGACTGCAGATCAGCTTGTCTACCGCGCCCTCACGAATATATCCTTCTGCATTATGTTCCTCATCCCAGACTCCGAATCCGGCACTTGATACGATTGTCAGATGCGTCGGTGACTGCATTTTCTGGTATCTCCGGTACAATGCCTCATGGAGTTCCATCGGGTTTTCGATTCCTACAAATGAATTGACACAGATACAGTCTCCATCCCGGATCAGACGGATTGCCTCATCTGCATTCATGATCTCATACATATATTGTTCTCACTTTCAAATTTCTCTTTCGCATACAGTCTTTTCATATCTGTCTGTTATAAGAGAGTTTTTGTCTCAGTATACCATATTTTGACATTCATATCTATCTCAGTACACTACTTTAAAACAAAAGAACAAAGCGGACAAGTCCGCTTCAAAAGCCCTTTATGTAACAGGAACATTACGAAGTAATTTCCTGTTACATAAAAAGGAGACTGCGCCCGAAAGAGCTGACAATCTCCTTATAAATACTTTAAATGATTTCAGAACCATGTTGTCTGTTCTGTGTCTTTTTGCAAAAACAATTTAATCTGCTTATTTTATTTATATCACATTTTTCTCTCGTACACGGTCCTGCCGCCAAGTATGGTCATGTCTACTTTCGTAGTCCTGATCTCATCCGGATCAATCTTGTAGATATCTTTTTCCAGAATCACGAAGTCTGCATTTTTGCCGATTTCGATCGTTCCGTTTTCGTCTTCAGTATAGGACGCATATGCAGCGTCTTTTGTAAAAAGTTTCACCGCTTCATCTACGCTTAAACGTTCCGACGGAATCCAGCCGTCTTTTGGTTCACCGTGAATATTCTTTCTGGTCACTGCAAAATAGATATTTTCCATTGCGTCAAAACTGTCGACCGGTGCATCGGAACCGCCGGATGCATGGATACCAAGATCCAGCATACTTTTCCATGCATAGATTCCTTCCATTCGATGTGCGCCGATTGCCGGTTCTACCGTATTCATGTCAAGATCCACAAATACAGGCTGAATATATGCCAGAATATCATGCTCTTTCATTTCCTTCAGAATCCGTGGATTTGTGATCTGACAGTGTACGATTCCGTGTCTGTTCTTCGCATTGTCCTTACGATATGGAGATTTCGCAATCGCTTCAATCACCATATCCATCGCACGGTCACCGATACAGTGTACCGCTGCCTGCATCTGATGCCGGTCAAAAAATGCAAACAGATCATCCAGTTCTTCCTGTGTGAATGTAATGATTCCGGTATTTCCCGGAGAATCCTCATATGGTTCATTCATCGCTGCTGTCCTTGCACCCAGAGATCCATCCTGAATCAGTTTCATCGGGCCGATCGTAAAGTGGTCTCCACGCTGACCGGTACGGTATCCTTCTTCAATAAATGCTTTCGCATCCTCTGCACGCTCAAACAGACACTGTTCATAATGTCGGACATTCAGCTCACCTCTCGCATCCAGCGCTTTATATGCATTCATGATGCGCTTCCAGTTCTTTCCCGGAAGAGATGCCAGATCATCCGACTGCACTCCGGTGAATCCGCATTCATTCAGTTTCTTCGCACTATATACAATGTAACTTTCCACCTCTTCCTGGGACGGAGCTTCCAACACAGAAGAATAAAACTGTACAGCATTTTCTTTCAGAAGTCCGGTCTCAAAATCTACATCTTTTGCTATCTCCGCAAATTGTGGAATTTTTTTCAGACGTTCAAGCCCCGGTGTATTGCAGACTGCCACATGTCCGCATACACGAACCATGATGATTGGAATTTCTTTTGACAGCGCATCCAGTTCCTCTTTCAGAGGATAACGCGGTTCGTCAAAATGTTCCTCATTCCAGCCACGGCAGTACAGCCAGGTCAGTGGCTTTCCGGCATGTTCTTCCAGCCTTTTATGTGCAGCCTCCAGTGCCTCTTCAACGCTTTTGCAGTCAAACAGTTTGACCGAGCGTTCAACAAACGCATAATGCAGCATGTGGAGATGTGTATCCACAAGCCCCGGAAGAAGCAGACGCCCCTGCAGGTCTGTTTTTTCCTCACAGGGGATTTTCTGTGCTTCTTCATTTGTTCCAATAAAAGCAATTTTTCCATTTTCGATACCGACTGCTTCTGCAACACAGCCTGCATCATCTAATGTACGGATACATCCGTTAAAAAAAATCTTTTCCAATGCTTATTTTTCCTCTTTTGCTTTCTTGTCTTCATAGAAAAGAGCCATATCTTTGTCTACTTTTCCAATGCCAAGGTAACGTGCCTTGTAGTCTTTTAACAGTTTGATAAAGGTTCCGCTTAAGATAAATAATGTTGCTACGTTTACAAATGTCGGGAATACCGTCGTAAAGTCGGCAATAACCCAGAGCTGTGCCGGAGTTCCGTTTCCGTAAAGTGTCAGTACGGTAACCAGAAGTCCCCATAATGGTGTTCCGAGAATAAATACTTTTTCTGCGATTTTGAACACTTTCTGATTGTTTTTCAGCCAGTGTTTCAGGATAACACTGTAGTATGTAAACCAGCCTGTTGAAGTAGTCAGTCCAAACAGGAAGATACTGAGCGCAATCAGTGCACGTGCAACTGATCCCATACCGGATTCAAACGCGGTCAGTGTCAGTTCGGAACCCTGAAGTCCGGAATTCCAGTAACCGGTAACAATAACAACCAGACCTGTCATAGAGCAGACCACAATGGTATCTGCAAATACTTCGAACGCCCCCATCAGTCCCTGTTTTACCGGATGGTCTGTCTTTGCAGAAGCATGGATCATCGGAGAAGTACCCCATCCGGCTTCATTACTGTATACAGAACGCGCAAAACCAAGACGCATGGCAGTTGCCACTCCTGCTCCCAGGAAACCGCCGACAGCAGCCTGTGTAGTGAAAGCGCCCTTAAAAATCAATACAAATGTTTCCGGAAGTCTCTCATAATTTGTAATCAGGATAAACAGAGAACCTACAATATAGAGCAGACACATAACTGGAGTCATATAGGAAGAAATGACACCAACTTTTTTTACACCGCCGATGATGATAACATAAATTGCAAGTACATATAAAAGTGACGGTACGATATATGGCAGTTTAAATGTACTTCCTACTGCCTCAGATACTGTATAATTCTGAAGTGTGATGAACCATGTCATAAAAATACATCCGCCGAATAACACGGCAAAAATTTTCCAGAACGGAAGTTTCTTTTCGCCTCCCAGACCTTTCTGCATATAATAGGTCGGTCCGCCGAGGTATTCCCCGTTTGGCTGTTTTTCTCTGTAATATACAGCAAGTGTTACCTCAGTCATTTTGATGACCATGGCAAGTAATGCAGCTACCCACAGCCAGAACAATGCTCCCGGTCCTCCTGTAGCGATTGCGGTTGCAACGCCTGACATATTGGATACACCAACAGTTCCACCGATCGCAATGGAAATCGCCTGAAACGGTGTCAGACTCTTGCCATCGTCTCCGCCTTCCTCACGACGTTCTTTACTGAACATATTTTTTACGATATGTCCAAAATGACGGAACTGAAAAAAACCTGAACGGATCGTCAGATAAATTCCGGTCACAAGAATTGTGATCAGCAACGGCAACCCCCACAACCAGTTCGTTAAATTTTCGAATAATGCAAACATTCCCTCTCTCCTCTCCTTTTCTTTTGCATAAAAATGCACGCACCCTTATTTTTATTCACTTTAGCATCATACCATATGTCCACTCCTATAGCCAGAAAAAAATCTTATTATCTAAATTTTTTTCAGTTTTATAAAAAATACAGGGCAGACGTTTCATCTGCTCTGTATTTGATGACTTTCTCTTTATTTTAGTTTTATTCTACTTCTTCCGGCTCCATGCTCAGTACATGATCTTCATTGTTTACGACATCATATTTCTGTCTGTATTCATTGAAGTATGTGTAATACTCCCAGCTGTCTGTCGGATAGATCTTGGAGTCATGAATATGCGGATCCGCATCTGTCTCGCCGCTCTTGAGAAGTGCTGTCATCGCACTTGCACTGTGCGCTGCGATACGTCCGAAACTGTTGAGGATATCATTAAATACCGTTCCCTCTTCCAGGCCGCATTCCCCCTTACTCAGACGCTCTACATGATGCATCTTGAGTTCATCACAGAGATTTGTAATAACCGCTCCCAGCGGAGCAACTCTCTGTGCAGCTTCCTTGTCATCTTTCATAAAGGCATTGCAGGTTACATTGATTTCCTCACGGACAGCTTCCATGACAATATTTAACTCATCCCATGCTGCCTGCGAAAACTCTGTATGGTTGTCATGCATTTCATTTGCCATATGCGCAATATAAGAAGCATGATCTCCGATACGCTCAAAGTCATTGATCGTATGCAGATACAGAGAAACCTGTGTAGTCTGTGCCGTATTCATCTCACGCTTTGTAAGCTGGATCAGGTACTCACCCAGACGGCTCTCATATTTGTCGATCAGATCTTCCTTACGCTGAACCTTATCGTATTTATCCTGCTGATAATCATTCAGAAGATTCATCGCACGGTTGACGTTTTTACGGAGTTTCTTGGACATTCCGTTCATTGCACGGTGACACTGTGCGATTGCAAGCGCCGGATAATTGATCAGACGTTCCTCAAGAAGATCAAAATCCGCTTCATCTTCAAGCTCTTCTGCACTGTCCTTAACCAGATAGCAAACAAGCTTCTCGAGTTTCGGAATAAACGGGAACAGTACTACAACTGTCGCCACACGGAATACAGTATTCAGTGCTGCGATCGTTACCGGTGTCATGATCATATCCATAAATCCGAAATGTACAACTGCATTTACAGTATAGAAGATCACTGACCACATGATCAGACCGAATAAGTCATTCATCAGATAGATCAGTGCTGTTCTCTTACCATTCTTATTGGCACCGATTGCAGAAATCAGAACCGGACAGGCTGCACCGACACCGATACCAAGAACGATCGGAAATGCACTGGCAAAGGTCAGGATTCCGGTTACAGAAAGTGCCTGCAGTACGCCGACTGTTGCTGATGCACTCTGAAGGACTGCAGTAAATGCAATACCTACCAGAATACCGGCGATCGGATTGGAAAACATAGTCAGCATATCGATAAATACTTCACTCTCACGAAGCGGTGCCACTGCACCACTCATGGTCTGCATACCTGTCATCAGAATTGCAAAACCAAGCATGATGTTTCCGATATTTTTGTGAACGGAACGCTTACAGAACATTCTTAAGATAATACCGATTACCGCAACTACTGCTGAAATAGTTGCCGTAGATAAAATACTGGCAATACCTCCGGATCCCTGAATATAGGAAAGGCAGAGTATCCAGCCGGTAATACTCGTTCCGATGTTTGCTCCCATGATGATACCGATTGCCTGTTTCAGTTTCATCATACCGGAGTTTACGAAACCAATAACCATAACGGTCGTTGCTGAAGAGGACTGAATTACACTCGTTACACCGGTTCCCAGTGCAACGCCCTTCAGCGGAGTGTTTGTCATTCGATACAGAAACGCTTCAAGTTTGTTGCCTGCGACCAGTTTCAGGCCGTCTCCCATGAGTGACATTCCGAATAAAAATAATGCCACACCTGACAGCAACGATAAAACCATTGAAAAAATTGCCATAAAATTCTCCTCTGTTGTCTCTCTGTCCTTCTGTTACGGACCGACACCTTCTGTAAAATCTCGTATTTTTACATTCTTTTAACTTAGGTTTATCCTTTTTTTAACATTCCTTATTTATTATGCCATATCAAACGTATGATTACAATATTTGATTTTTTGAAATAAAAAATTATCTGTCTGCTTTTCGGAACGGTTTGCCCTCAAGCCACGGAAAACAGTTTTTTACGACTGCGATCACACCGCATTCTATCAGCATAAGCTCTGCGAGGATCCCTGTGCACTCCAGATAATAGCGAAGTCCTGCCACATTCGACAGCGTATACATGGATTTCCATCCGTTGATGACCAACCCTTTAAATCCGAGTGTACCATGCGTCGCCATAATGATCAGTGAATTTCGTCCACAGAAGCCTAAGAATTCCATCTTACACCAGTTTTCGAGATACTCGAACAGCAAGATCGTACCGGCTGATCCCAGAACACCATTAAACCAGAACATGATCTGACTTTTTCCCAGTCCCATAAGGTTCAGATCCACACCACCATTTATCTGAGAAAGAAAATATGTAGCAACAAATGCAACGATTCCGACAATTCCCTTCAGACGTTTCTGTTTTATATGAATCACTGCAAAATAAAACAGATATCCCAGCCCAACAAAACCAAAGCCTACGATTCCTTTGCTGAGTGCAAGCAGTGGATATGAAATGATCTTATAAATACTTCCCTCATACATCTGCTTCAGCATAGGGAAAAAGTAAACAGACGCATACCATGAAAAAACTGCTGTACCGACTGCAGCCAGAACTTTGATTTCTTTTCTGCTTTTTATTACAAAAATGAAAATCACCTGTGCAAAAAACAGTGTCGGCAGAAACCACAGAGCGCTGATTCCCCTGAAACTGAATGTCATATATGCCTGCAACAGGAATCTCTTAAAGATATCTGTTGTTGATTTCCATTTCATGATACCTACGATCACATTATAGAGCATCACAAAAGCACTGTATCCAAAATATGGTATCAGCAGACTCTTTGCATGTTTTTTGATGTATTCTCCGGTTGACATCTTGCGAAAACTCTGACGCATTGCCAGAAGATAACCGGAAACAAAATAAAACACCGCAAGTTTATAGGCTCCAAACCAAATATCGATCGGGTTCCCAAGTTTTGTGATATGTCCGAAGACCACCATCAGGATTCCCCAGCCTTTTGCCGCATCCAGATATTTTTTTCTCTCTGTTGTTCCAACAGAATCACTCATATGTTTCATCCTCGTCTTTCTATTTGCAGATACATTATAGTATACTGAATCTCTTGATACTTGGCAAGAAAATCCCACATGCCCTCATAGCAGAACGCTCGCGAATATTGCCTGTGAACAGTTACAATCCCTGTCCATTTATGGTACAATAGCACCAGAAAAGGAGGATGCACATGAATTTACGATTATTTCCCACTCTGAAAAACTATAACCTCCGCAATCTGCCGGGAGATATTTTCTCCGGAATCATTATCGCCGCAGTCTCTATCCCTATCTCGATGGGATATGCACAGATTTCCGGCATCCCGGCAATCTACGGACTATACGGATCTGTTTTCCCGATCCTGTTTTTTGCTTTGTTTTCCACCTCAAAGCAATTTATTTTTGGTGTAGATGCCGCACCTGCCGCCATCGTCGGAAGTGCACTTGCCTCTCTTGGTATTGCCGCTGAATCCCCCGATGCACTTGCCTGTGTACCTGTAATCGCATTTTTTGCCGGACTGTGGCTGCTCATTTTTTATTTCCTGCATGCGGATCGGATCGTTGATTTTATCTCCACCCCTGTTATGGGTGGCTTTATCAGCGGAATTTCTCTTACGATCATCCTGATGCAGATTCCGAAACTTATGGGAAGAGGTGCCGGCTCCGGAGAACTTCCGGAACTTCTCCATTATATTTTTCTTGCCGCACGCTCGATCAGTTTGCTTTCTCTTGCTATGGGAATCAGCGCGCTGATTCTGATCCGCATCGGCAAAAAAATCTTTCCGAAGGTTCCGATGTCCATTGTGATCATGATCCTCGGAGTCCTTTCCACCACCTGTTTTCATGTACAGAATCATGGTGTGGTGCTTCTACAGGCAGTCGAACCAGGATTTCCGACATTTCTTATTCCTAAATTCGTAGAGGTTGCTCTTACCCAGACAGTTGGCCGCGGACTGATGGTTGCTGTTGTTATTATGGCAGAAACACTTCTTGCAGAAAATAATTTTGCTTTCAAAAACGGCTATAAATTGAATGACCGACAGGAAATCCTTGCCTGTGCCGCTGGTAATATTTCTGCTTCTTTCGTCGGATGCTGCCCGGTAAACGGAAGTATTTCCCGTACCTCCATGAACGAACAGTATGGTGGCACTTCTCAGGTCGTTTCCCTGACCGCCGGAATCACCATGGCCGTCCTTCTCTTTGGATTTACCGGATTTATCGGTTATCTGCCTGTCCCGGTTCTGACTGCCATCGTCATCTCTGCGTTGATGGATGTCGTAGAAGTACATCTTGCGATCCGCCTTTATAAAGTCAGCCGAAATGAATTTTATATTTTCATGGCAGCCTGTATCAGTGTATTGTTCCTCGGAACCATCTATGGTGTACTGATCGGCATCATTCTGTCATTTGTAGCAGTAATCCTGAAAGCAACTGCACCGCCGCGTTCTTTCCGCGGTATCATTCCCGGCAAAGAATCCTATTATGACCTCGGTCGAAACCGGCATGCTTATCCGATACAGCATGTCATCATTTATCGTTTCAATGAAAATCTGTTTTTCGCAAATGCGAAGGTTTTTCAGGAGGACCTTGAAAACAATCTGAAAGAAGACACAAAAGTCGTGATCATAGACGCTTCTTCAATCAACTCCATCGATATCACCGCTGCAGACCGGATTGAGGCAATTGCTTCTAATATGAAAAGACGTGGTATTCAGTTTTATATTACAGAACATTCTTCTTCTCTCAATGAACAGATGCGAACGCTCGGCATCGGCCATCTGATCAAAGAAGGCTGCGTGCGAAGAACCATCCTCGCGGCACTTAACGATGCAGGTATCCATAAACCCTATAACCTCGAGATACCGGAATCCGAGAAAAAACTGGCAGAACTTCGAAGTCATTCCCATCTCCCTGCTGAAGAAGAAGATACTCTTGAAGAATTTGCCTGGGCATTCGGTGAAGAAACCGTTCAGGAACTGGAACAGGCAACTCACACAATTATCGAACATCTGCACCAGATGCCGGATATCGAACGACTTTCTGATGAAGGTATCAAAGAACATTTCGAAAGCTGGCACACTCTTGGTGCACTGGATGAAGATGAAATTCTCCACCGTATCGAATTACATATCGATGAACTTCCTGAAGAAATGCACAAAGAGCACCGACATATCGTGGAACTTATTGAAAAGCGCCGAACCCGCATCCGCGAGAAGGTACTGGAAGAACATCCTGAACTTGCCGCCAGACTGGAGCAGAACCGTATCCGTCTGGAAAAACGTCTTGAAAAACAAAATCCGGAAGCCATGCGCAAATGGAGAGAATGGAAAAAGAGGGAGTGACTTCCCTCTTTTTTATCATTATCTGATATAAATTCCATCCGCACCTATATACGCACCTTCCGGACATTTTTCTTTATCTGCTTTTTTTCTCATTTCAGCAATAACTTTGTAGTCTGCATCCATCAGTTTCTGTAAAAGTTCTCTTGACATTCCAATCTGAATCCTACGCTCCTCCGTCTGTTCCTGAGTTTCCAAAAAATAAGGGATTGTAAATGTTACTTCTGCAAAAGAATCATACAGTCTCAGACTGCTTTCTCTGTCAAAAAACAGCTCACGGATCGGGTGATAGTATGCTTCAAAATAGTCTTCCGTATGGAACTGCACCGGTTCTCCGTCTGCTTTACCTGAAGCCTGTCTCAGGATTCCACATAAATAACTGTGATCATAATAGGTCATACACACGACTGCCGGATCCGGTTTCACGCCATTCAATGTACCGATTGCCTTCAGCTGCTGAGTACCTTTTTTCAGTGCCTGTTCACGGCGGTTACTTCCGCCCTTTGCTTCCCATGCACTCCATCTTCCATCTACAGGATTATATCCCAACATTTCCGGACGCCATTCGCTTGCAAAAAAGTCATTATACTCACTGTGATCCATCTTCTTTATCAGATTCAAATGTGTTAAATACTCATCTCCATACAATCTGTGACTGATCAGTTTCGTAAAAAACATACCCATATAATAAGAAATTACACTTTTTTCCGAAGAATCCAGATATGCCGTCTTCTGAGACTTTTTCAACCGATCTCCCTCTGTATCCAGTGCCATTTCTACCACAAACATCTTATATAACATTTCCAGACGTTTTTTTTCCGGATAAGCAACGGTCAGCCTCTGTACCGGCATCCCACAGGTTATGATTTCATGAAGGAGTTCTTTATTGGAAAACTCCAGTTCAATCGTATTACCTGTCAGACCGTTTTCACTGTCACTCTCTTCTTTTTCAAGTGATATTGTATAATTTTTTTCTTCTGTTAAAATCATTGCTGTACTCTCCGAACTCTACAGAAGGGCAGTCCCCTGCCCTTTCTTAATTTTATCACTTTATTTCATATAAGTATTTAACCATTGATATACTTTCGCCTGTCTTGTCTTATATGTACCAACCTGATTTCCGCTGTCTGAAGCAAGCGCCTTATAAACATTACTCAGATTATATGGTTTTTTTGTTTTGGCAAGCACACGGGTAACTGCGCTGTAACCGCCCTGATGTTCAATATTGATAAACATACCCACTGCCTGAATATCTGTGATGCCCAAAGTACGGATTGCCTTCTCCATCTCGGTAATCTGCTGATACATCAGCTGATCCTGACATTTCTTTCCGATATCCGACTTGATAATATTTACAATACGTTTTTTATAAGTAGTCTTTTTATAAGTAGACCAGTTAGATTTCTGTACATCCTTCCAGAGCTTGCCGTCTTTGTCATATGTTTTCCATTTGGCATCTCCCATCGTGGTATGGATCAATTTCAACAGTCTCTGTGCTTCTGTTGCATACCATTGTCCGGCACCGATCGTAATCGCATGCTCAATGCTGCTGTTTGTGTATGCCTTTGTAAATGCACCGTAATTCTGGTTTCCATATACCTGCCCACCGGTTTCCACTGCGTAGAGAATCTTTTTCATGACATCTTTCTGTGTTGCGGTAAAAGCACTCTGACTGACAACAGCTGCCTTCGGTGTTTTTACACTTTTACTCTGCTTTATCGCTGCCATGTATTTTATGCCGCCGGCTTTCTTATATGCCCTCACGGTATATACATATTTTGTATCACCGACTGCCGTTGTATCTGTATAAGACGTATTTTTTTTATTTACATCTGCAATCAGTGCCCACTTGCCCCCCGATGCTTTACGATAGATCCTGTATCCATCCAGCTTTGAAACTGTCCTCCAGGAAAGTTTCACCTGGGAACTTGACAGTACCTTAGGTGTAACCTTTGTCTTATATGGGCGGGTTGCACCCTTTACCGCAGTATATCTGCTGTATACAAATTTACTTTTTTGTTTGCCATAAGCCTTTACCGCATACTGATATGGTTTTCCGGTTCTAAGATTACGGTCTATATACGTTGTCGCAGAACTTCCTACCATGGCAATTCTTTTATAGGCATGTTTTACAGATTCACGTCGATAGATCACATATCCATCTGCGCCTGAGCATTTGTTCCATTTAATCTTCAGCGCTGTATTACTGGAGCCTGCAATCGTTGCCTTTACATTGGTCTTTTTGACTCCGGAAGCCGCACTGACAGAAACAGCTGATACTAAAACAGCTACTGTCAGAAACAACATCAGCATAACTCCTGTAATTGCTTTTCCGCTCTTTTTGCTTTTATTCATAAATATCGTTCCCTTCTCAAAATATAGAATGACCCTTTGTATATTTTAAAAAAAAACGAAGTAAAAAGCAAGCAGTTTTTACATTTTCTTTAATTTTGTTAATTCTCTATTACATTCAGTGCTTTCTGAAGCTGATTATCTTCCTCATGTGTGATCTCATCTTTGTTCAAAAGTTCAGACGCAAGCTTCACTTCCACATCCGGCTTGATTCCCACTTTATTGATGGAATTTCCATTCGGCGTGTAGTAATTGGAAACAGTCAGCTTTACCGCACTTCCATCGCTTAACTGCCGGAGTTCCTGTACCACGCCTTTGCCATAAGTCGTTGTTCCGACAATCGTACCGACTTCATGATCCTGCACTGCTCCCGCAAAAATCTCTGACGCACTCGCACTGTTTTCATTTACCAGCACGGCAAGCGGCATATCCAGCTGATGTTTCCCGTCACAGGTTTCTTCTTCCCTGTTGCCGTATTTGTCCTCCGTATACACGATCAGTCCCTCAGGAAGGATTTCTCGAAGAATATCGCAGACTGAGGTCAGGAGTCCGCCAGGGTTGTCTCGAAGATCAATGACAAGACGCTCCATTCCTTTATCTTTTAATTCAGCAAACATGTCTTTGTACTGCTGTGGAGTAACTCCTGTAAACTGTGTAATCTGAATATAGCCGGTCTTTTTATCCAGCATTTCTCCAAATACAGACGGCAGTTCCACGTCCGTCACATCCACACTGATTTCGCGGGATTTTTCCTCATTTTCACGAAACACTGTAAGAACAATTGTCTTATCTTTGTTCTCTCTGATCAGGGAAACCACATCCGAAAGCTCCATGTCCGTTACATCAGTATCATTGATTGCCGTGATCACATCGCCCGTCTGCAGCCCGGCTTCCGCCCCGGGACCGCCTTCATAGCACTCTGCGATCTGCACTCCGCCATTTTTATTTTTCTGGATGGAAACACCGATACCTGCATAAGCACCATCCGTCGAAGCTGTCTCCTGTGCATATTCATCTGCTGTATAATATCTGGAATAGACATCGCCAAGACCGTAGACCAGACCGGCATAAATGCCCTCTGCCATCTCAGCATTATCCACCTCACCAAGATATTCCTGATCTATCATTTTCTCCAGATATTCTATTTTCTGTACATGTGAAGAATCCGAGAGAACTCCGTTGTATTGCCGCTGCTGCACGAATTTCACTCCGCCCGCTGCAAGCGCCACGACCAAAACACCTGTCAGAACTCCCGCTGCATATTCTTTATGTTTCATTTTTCTGTCCTTCCTTAAGCCTGTCTGTATATTAATATACCACAAACGGCATGGAACCAAAAGTCCCATGCCGCGTGATATTTATATTTTATTATACTCTTAAATGCTTTCTTGTTGTCCAGATACTTCCGATAAAGCCGATTCCGATTCCCAGAAGGAGTCCGATTGGAAGAAGCACCTGATAAATCTGCCATACCGGGATAAAATCAACCACTCCGGTCAGTACATTAAACTTCGTCAGAATAAATTCAACTGCCGTATTGTACAGGAAATACAATGCTGCCAGCGGAATTGCCGCACCGATCACACCAAGTACCATACCTTCGAGAACAAACGGTGCCCGTACAAATGCATCGGTCGCACCAATGTATTTCATAATTCCGATTTCTTCCTTACGTACAGAAATTCCTACAGAAACAGTATTGCTGATAAGGAAAATGGAAATCAGCAGAAGAATTGCAATGATGATAATGGATGCATAGGAAACCAGTTTATTAAAGCTTCCGAGTGTATTGGCTGCCTGCTCAGACTGATTTACCTCACGGACATGCTCCAGACTCTGAATGTAATTTACCAGTTCTGTCTGCTTTTCGATCTGATTCAGATAAACCTGATAGTTAGATGAGTTCACAAGCGGGTTATCGTCTTTGAATCCATCTGCTGCGTCGGATCCCTGAAAATATTTATCCTTGAAATTCTGCCATGCCTGATCTCCGGATTCAAATTCGACACGTTCTACTTCCGGACGTGCCTGAATCAGATTTCCGACTTCCTGCATCTGTTCATCCGTCGTTCCTTCATCGAAGAAGACCGTAATCGGCACTTCCTGTTCTACTTTGTGTGCGATATTGTCCACATTAGTCACAAGTGAATAAAAAACTCCTACCAGAAAAATACAGGCTGCCATTGTAATAATGGATGCAAGTGAAAACATCCAGTTTCTTTTTATATTTTTCACTCCCTGCTTGAGGGTATACCAGATCGTACTAGGCCTCATGATATTCTCCTTCCTTCTCATCGCTGACGATCACACCGTCATGCATGGTAACCACTCGTTTTTTCATTGCATTAACGATTTCTTTATTATGGGTTACCACAAGAACTGTCGTACCACGCTCGTTGATCTGCTCGAGAAGTTTCATGATTTCTTCGGAAGTCTTCGGGTCAAGGTTACCGGTCGGTTCATCTGCCAAAAGAATATCCGGACGATTTACCAGTGCTCTTGCAAGTGCAACTCTCTGCTGCTCTCCACCCGACAGCTCATCCGGGAATGATTTGTATTTCTCTGCAAGTCCAACTTCCTGAAGCACCTCAGGAACACGTCTTCTGATCACACGTGTCGGTCTTCCGATAACACGCTGTGCAAATGCAACGTTTTCATATACATTACGGTCTTTCAACAGACGGAAATCCTGAAATACAACGCCAAGTTTACGGCGGTATTTTGCCACACGGCGGTGTTTCATCTTTTCCAGACGTTCTCCGCTGACGATCATCTGACCGCTTGTGCTGTCAAGTTCTTTCATCAGAAGCTTGATCAGAGTTGTCTTGCCGGAACCACTGCTTCCAACGACAAAGACGAATTCTCCTTTATCTACATGTAAGTTGGCATGGTTCACTGCCGGAAGGCCTTTGCCATACGATTTGCTTACATCAATGATATCAATCATCGTTTCCATAATCTCCTCCTGTATATATACATAAAAAATGCTGCCAGCGTACCGGCAGCATCTTATTGCTTTCTGCGGTATAGTTTATTAACATTTCGTAACAATGTTGTAACATATTTCTATGCAGAATGCAACCCTTTTTATTGATTTCATGGAATTTTTATATTTGACATTAATACTCTAAGGTTTCCATATACTTCATAAAACAATTTCGGGTTTTTTGGTGTATTCCACAGTTGTCTATTCTATCCCAGAATCCTTGTAAATGCAACGTTTATCTGTGTTTTAACTTTATTTTTGTGTTCTATTATTTCCTATTATATTTTACCGTTTTCTACAAACGGTAGGCAAATCGTAGGCAAAAAGATGATACAATATTTCTCCGGCAGATGGGTACCTGCCGGAGTTTCTTCTTATATTACTGTTTCTTCAGATATCTCTTTGCAACAAATCCATAATACTTTCCGGCAATCCGGATATAGTTCCATTCTGACTTATCTGCTGCCTTGATGGTATCGCAGACATCTACCAGATTTCCTTTCTTCAGAAGTGGCCATTTCTTAATCTTCGGATTCTCTGCACCAGCCCAGGAGCGTACATTAAGTTCCGTTGCTGTAACCTTCGCTACATACTTCGGTGTCTTGCTCAGTTTAACCGCCGTCGCTGTTGATGTCTGATCAGCGGTTGTACCGTAATCAATCCAGACATATCCATCAATCGCGGAATCTGTGAGTTTATATTTTTTGTTCCGGCATGATCCACCATTAGCCACTACTCCCGGAGCACTGGAAGTGTTACCTTCGTTTGTATATACGTACTTTGTATCGTATGTGCGCACGGATCCGATGTGCGCGCCGTTCCGGAAGATGATCAGCGCGCCTTTCTTTGGTGTCTTCTTCCATGTGCCATTTTCTTTCGCGTGTCTGGTTACGCTCTGACAGTTGTAGAAGCCACCGCCCATAATCTGCAGAGCCTTTTTCAGTCCAAATACTTTTACCAGTTTCCAGAACTGATATACCGCACACCATGGCTGTCCCTGGCATCCCGGCTGTCCCCAGCTGCTGACATCGCGGGCAAACTTTGTGTAATTGTTATATCCTGCATTTCGCTGGAAGTCATCCAGATATGCAAGTGTAGCTTTTTCCAGATATGGCTTACCGGTTCCTTCTCCGGCATAGAAATCGCCAAGATCGTTAAATTCCTGCAGTTTTGTTTTTGTTGCCACCGTTGTTTCCTCCTTCTTTGGTTCTGTTTTTGTTTCTGCGTAATCTTTATAGAAAACATTCCGGTCTACTTTTGTGGAGATTCCCGGAATCGTTGCTTTACTGGAATACTGCCATCCAATTCCAAAATCCGGCCGGAGTCTTTCCTGCAGGCTTCCGTTGTCATTCGCCGGATAGCGGGCAATCCAGAAGTCATGTTTTTTCAGATGACTACAGATTACATTTACATACCAGTCTACATTACAGTAGATCGCAAACTTGTACCCTGCTGCCTCAATGATCTTCCGGAAGGCATCTGCCATCTTGTGGATGCTCTCTGCTCCAAATGTGCGCTGGTTGTGATATTCCAGATCGAGGAATACCGGGAACTGGATCTTCCGTCCGTTCAGAGTTGAGGCTACCTTACGGGCTTCGCTCTGGATCTCCGCGATAGTCATAGCATAGGAATATTTGTACACTCCAACAGGGATCTTGTGTTTATTGCATCCGGTCAGGTTTGCTTCAAAATATTTATCTACTATGTTTCCTGCTTCTGTAATCCGAAGAATAGCGAAGCCCATACCATAATCAGCTACCTTTTTCCAGTCGATCTTGCCCTGCCATGCAGAGACATCAATACCTTTTATTTCCATATGTACCTCCATTAAAAAAGAGGACGATCACTCGCCCCCTGAATCTTTATTTATATCTGCTTTATCCTCTACCTGTGATTTCACATGCTCTACAATCGGTAAAAGAAATGCCGGAATTGCAACTCCCATATCTTTAATATTTTCCAATATACTGATGATCTCATTGCAGATGATCCATATTGCTACAATGCAGGCTACCAGAAACGTAAATGGTAAGGTAATACCTGCGGTCTGGGATGCATATAAAAGCAACTGGTCAATTACCGCTCCCACCACTACCAGAAGCCACATGCATACCTTTTTCATGATTCCTCTGATACTCTTATAAGAGTTAATGTCCTGTGATCGGTATGTAGATGCCATTAATCCTGTGGCATAATCAAGCACATTACATGCTACCATCAGGATCACCGGAATTGTCAGCACACCAAGCATTGAACTGATCAATGCAAATACCCCTATAAAAAATGCTTTGATATAATTTTCTTTCATATTTTTATCCTTTCTCCGGTTGCGCCGGCGCAAATTAAACAATTTATTTTTTAACATACAATGCTGTTACATAGCAGTTTGCCGACGTTGTGGAAGTCGTAGGTGCCGAAACGTCTCGTACATTAAGTGATAAATTATTTCCACTTAATGTATATCCAGTCGTAGTTAAATAACTACTCGCGAAACTGCATCGCACGATTCCTAAAAGTATATAACCATCTAATGCAGCACTGATATTTACAGTCGCAACACCACTTTTCAGAGTTATTTTTTGAGTAAAATTTTTAATAGTAACATAATTATTCATTTTCGTGTTTAGTTCATTAATCCCCAGCTTCTCCTTCAGCCACGTGATCAGCTGCGACACTTTTGTTTTTTTCATTACATTCCCCGTCGCATTAAGGAAATAATCTGTATCTGCCGGTTCTGCATTTTCCGGAAAATCTTCAATCTTTTTTGTTTTTTGTTCATCTGTCATCTGTTAATCCTCCTCTGTCTCAATCAATTCACCATCATCATCAACTACCAATATATTATCGCCATCCTGCATGACCACCGTGTCCCTCTGTACATCAATATAGGAGCCGTCACTGTCTGCCAGCAGATAATCATCATAATCTGACAATAAACAAATATTCTTATGGATCTCTACTGATATTTTAAGGCTTGCCCCGGCAGCAACCGGGTTTGGGATTAAGCTGACATCCACTATCTTAATATTTGCCGCCATCCCATCACCCCGCCTTTATCTTTACATTGTCAACCCACGTTTCACCCGCGATCTCATAGATGTACTTGAATCTGTATGTTCCTGTCTTTTGCGGCTGGATAAATGCTGACAGCTCATGCGCACTGACCTCGCATTCGCCAGAGTCTTCCAATATCTCCTCACCGTCATCATCCCTGTAATACAGCTCCCACCGGGCATTGTCTATTGAAAAGGGAAGATCCGCATCACATTTCGGCTTTACAACCGCGCGAAGGTATCTGGCCTCCGGAAAATCAAACGTGACTTCTGCTACATATGACACTCTCAATCTGATACCCTCCTTCCTGTACAGATCCTGCAAACTGCTCTTCTATAATCTCTGTGCAGTATTTTATTTTTTCACAGCCAACCTGCGCAGACATTTCATTCAACATTACCACTGCCTGTAGTTCATGCCCCGAGATCACAAACAATGCGCTACAACGGAAAGTTATGTTTCCACCATCATCCTCCGCGAATATTTCCGCAATGTATTTCCCGTCATCATTCCAGGGGACATCTATCTGCCAGATGTCCCCATGGTCATGATAAAAGGTGATATCTACGCCATCAGCCTTGCCGTAGACCTTTGACACCATATCAGTCTGTTACTTCTACGCTGATAACAAATGTCTTGCCGGCATCAACAGGGTTCGGGGTAAGAGTGATACTCTTGATTGTCGGCGGTGTGGTATCCAGCTTGACAGTTCTTGTGATCGTTGTAGTCTTTCCGGCCGAATCTCTGGCAACAATCGTGATCGTGTTGCTTCCTGCTGCCAGTGTAAGGGCTTTGGAGAAGCTTCCATCGGATCCGACTGTCACAGCCTCTGCACTTCCGCTGTTAAGCTTGATCGTTACTGTAACCGGACTGGAAGTAACATCGTTGGTAATACCTTTGACTGTGCATGCCGCCTGATTTGTAACAAGACCATCAACCGGTGAAGTAATGGACAATGTCGGCGGTACTGTATCGATCTTGAATGTAACGGATTTCTGGACTGCTGCATTGCCGTCATAATCAGCTGCATCAATCTTGACTGTATGGCTTCCGTCAGACAGGGCTGAACCTGGTGTGTATGTACATTCATAACCACCTGATACTGCTTTCTTTGTGATGGAATCGCCGGTGACTTTCGAACCGGAATCGATTGTAACTCCAATAGTTGCCGGATTGACACCGGAATCATCATCTGTGATCTTAAATGTGATCGCCGGCTTACTGTTGATAATGTAACTTCCTGCTGTCGGTGCTGTGATTGCAATGACCGGTGCAACTTTTTCTTTAACCTGCAGTTTAAGTGAACCGCCGAGCGTTGCATCTGAATCTGTTTTTGTAGTGGTATTCTCGGCATCATCTGTTGCTTTTACAGTGACCGGATAATAGTGTCCGCTTAATGTATAGCTGGATTTACCGGGTGCTGTGATCGTTGCTTCATATTTCCCTGTGCTGCTGTTCAGGGTAAGGTTGTAAGTCTGGCCATTAATCACGGCCTGTACTGTTTTTACTGACATATTGTTTTCCTTTCTGTGTCTGATTTTCAGTTACCATTTCTATTTTCCCTACGGGGGAATCCCAGACCTGCTCATGGGCCTACTCCGTAGATACAACATTTTTAAGCAGTTCCAGTACTTTTTCCATTTTTTCTTCAAGTGCTGTTACCCTCGTGTTATCCATAAGACCCTCACACTTTTTTACAGCTTCAAGAGCCTTTTCTGCTGCCTCATTTGCTGACTTAGCTGCTGTATCTGCACTCGATGCCGCAGTATTCGCACTGGAAACCGCCTTGTCTGCATTCGTCTTTGCATCCTGCGCCGCTTTTGTGGCATCCTCACAGGCTTTCAGTGCCGCACCGGTCTTTTCATCAATGTGCCTGTCAATGACCTCTTTACAGGAAGCGTCCACGTTCTCAACCATATCCTCATAAGTTGCCATCCGCTTTACATCACCCGGGGAAAAGCATACGTAAACTGCCCTGCCGTCACTGGTATGTGGATCTCCTTCTGTCACCATGGCCATTTCCCCCGCCTGAAGCTTCTGTGCATCAAACTTATCGTATGGTCCTTTTCTGATCGTTATCGCCATGTTGCCCCTCCTTTTAAACTGTCTCATGAACCAGCATTCCATCTATGAATGTTAATTTTGTGGACTTAACAGTTGAACCGCTTACATCCGTTACCACAGTTACTGTTTTCGTGGTGCCTTTGTAATACGTGCTGCCCTTTTTAGGTGTAAAATTAATTTCATTTGCAAATATCTGATCTGTTGTAATACCATCCTTATATATTCTCGTATAAGGATCATCAGTAAAAATATCATCCGGTGAATCATTTGCATTAATAGACTTATTACTGTAGATCTTCATTTTTGCGGCACTCAGTCCCTCACTTGAAATATCCCATCCTGCAATATTTCCTGTCTGGGAATCCAATCTGCCTGAAAAAGTACCGCTGGCACCGGTTATGTCCCCGGAAAACTTCCCTGACTGTGCAACAATACCGTTTCTGTCCCACTGGCCGATTAACTTTCCATTTTCATCAAAAACTTTCAGAACACCGTTTCCATTCCCTTTTCCACCAAGACTTAATATTCCACCATATGCCCAATCCCAGTGGATGCCGATCACGGAAAGGATATTGAGGGCTGCATTGCCGTTACTGTCGAATCCTGCTTTCCAGGCTGTAGTGGAATCTTTGCCGGTGTAGCTTCTCGTTACGAAGAAACCATCAATACCGGATTTATATACTATCTTTGATTCGGATAATTTCGGTTTGTCATGCCGGTACACGATCACGGAACCGTCGTCCTGGATGATTTTTGTCTCGTGGAAACCTAAGGTGTTGGCAGCAAGTTGGCTCATCTGCTGGACGACAAGGTCGTAGGCAGACATTTCCTGATCAGTGTAATTCCGTGCGGCTTCCAGTAGCTTTGTCGCTGCTCCATAGCGTGTGAATGTTTTTGCAGTTGGTGTCTCGGCTGTGGATGAGATCGACTGTGCCGCAAACAGGCTGAATGTGGTGTCTGTGATCACGGTTGTATATGAAGATGTTGTCTTTGGTGATACCACAGCTACATCACCGGCTTCGATTGCCGGATTCCCCTGAACAGAAATGCTCATCGGACGAAACGGTTTGTTGATAATCTTATCTCCTATGTGTTTCGCTACCTGCTGCATCGTATCTATCTGGATCAGAGGATTGTCTTTGATTTCCAGTGCGTATGTATTTGTGCCATACAGATATTTTTCATCTGCACTGTCTTTCTTTGCTGTGATCTGGATTCCTGTGACATTGATGTCGGTTCCGTTTATTGATTTGTTGTACAGATCGTAGAAATGATGATAAGTGTCCATGTCGACAAATGTGCCACCATCGTATGTATATCCGGAACTGTAATCGTCAAATGTTCCGCCGTCAGCTTCATCACCGGACAAATATTTTTCCTGTGATGCGGTATCAAAAATCCCGCCATCCAGATCACCGGATCCTACTGCCGAAAAATCGTACCATCCAAAAGCAAGCCGTCCCAGATGATTAATTCGTGCATAGCAGCCCATTATCTGTGCACAATATGAAATCACGTCTCGATACGTTATGCTTCCTTCTGGTTTTGTTTTGACAATGTAGTTTCCCATCTCAATTGAACCAGACTCGCAATCCACCCGACAATGCCGGCAGGCATCCAGTACAATGTCCCGGATCGTTGCCGGATAGGAAAAAGTACATTCACTGTACGGTCTGTCAAAATAGATCATTTCATCATAGGCTGTGATTTGTAGTGTGGTTTCGCCAAATATTGCCGTATATACCCGATACTGCCCTTTTTTCAGATCTTCCCAAGTTCCGTCCGCCAGTTTCAGGCCGATCACAGCCTGTATATTGGCATCTTCAAAATCGCAGTCATCATATTGTTCTTCCGAATTATCCAGTGTAACCTTGTATTCTTTAATCACTGCAGCGCCTATTTCGAATTTCCCAGATGCAGAAGTAGCTTCATTGATCTTATACTCTCTCAGATCCATCATCGGAATCGGAATCTCTTTTTTATTTTTCAGGGTGATCGTATCTTTTATCCTGAACTCCCTGTTTTCGCTTAATGCTCTGCGGAATGCTATGCTTGTATTGATCATCTTGTCACCTCTGTATCACATCTACTGAAACCGTCCTGTAGTAATAATTCCCATCTCCCAGATAACCGTAATGTTCTTTGGTCAGCGTTCCCCTGTAAGCTTCGATCGTAAAATCAATTCCTGAATCATGGAATGTGAACGGAAAAAAGCCGGCTATCAACCGGTTTTTAATCATTTTCACTTCTTTGTCTGTCAACCACTCCCACTTTATACTGAGATTTTTCTTCTCAGCTACTACATCTCCAACCATCCGTCCCATCAGCGTCCTTCCGGTGTCTGAGGTCCATATGATCTCATCTGCTACAGACAGGGTGGTTGGTGCAGGAAGGACCACATCTCCTGATTTTAAAATTTCGCCTTTTTTCATGTTCCCTCCTACTTAATGTCCACGGTGTTAAAGCGCCTATCTATTTCTGCTTTTACTGCATTCTCAGCTTCTGCCAGCTTTTTACCATCAAGGTAGAATCCCATCTGTGAAAGAGCAGCTATGATCCGCATCACTGCACGGTTCATTATGGTTTCCAGATCTTCCCTTGTGACACCGGATCCGCCTGCTGCCCTGACAGCTTCTATTGCCATTTCTCTCAGTTTATTCTCCGGAGCTACAACTTCTCCCTGGTGCAGGTTATCACCGATCATGGCGAGCTGTGGTGTGTTTGGCTTGACGTATGCGCCCTGTGCCAGATGTGGAATAGTTGGTACTCTCGGAAGAGACATTCCATAATGTCCATAATGTCTTGTTCCGGTAATCGGATTCTTAAAGTCATAACTGAATGAGAACGCGTTTTCAATTGCCGCCAGTCCTGAGTTCAGCTTGTTCATTAATTCATTGATCAGATCAATCACGGCATTCAGTGGCGCTTTTGCCAGTGCTATGAGAGAGCCAAATACTCCTCCGAAAATTTCCTTGATTCCGTTCCATGCCTGCTTCCAGTTTCCAGAAAAAACACCAGTAATAAATTCCACGATCCCATTGAATACGCGTTTTATATTTCCCCATATACGCTGCACGGTACCAAGGAACGTGTTTAAAACAGAGCCTAATGTTCCGAAACTCTTTGACCAGTCTGTCTGGAAAATTCCTTTCACAAAATCAATAAACGGCTGCAGGATATTTTTCTTCGCAAAATCGAATATCGAAGCAGCAATCCTTTTGAATCCCTGCAGGATTTCTTCAATCCCCTGCCAGCACATGCTAAAATCGCTGGTAAATACTCCTGTACAGAAATCAAGAAATCCGCCTAAAATTGTAGTGATTCCACTGATCACATCACCGGCCACCGCCAGAAGATCAAGGATCAGAGTGCCGATGGTTCCGATGATCGGCGAAAGGACCGGCATGATGTTGTTGATGAGCCATTCGATGAACGGAACCAATGTGTTTTGCCACAAGGCTCCCAGGTTCTCTAACAGTTTTCCCATCAGTTCAAGAATCCCATCCAATGCCGGCTGGATATGCTCTGACCACACAGTGCTGAACTTATCCGCCAGGTAATCAAGAATCGGTGAAAGATACGTATTGTATGCATCCAGAAACGTTCCTTGGATATCTGAGATGCCTTGTGTAATTGCATCCACAAATGGGGAAAAATACTGATCATAAACTTCATTAGCTTTTTCGAACGTATCTGTAACACTCTGTGAAAGTGCATCAAATACAGTTCTCCATCGGGAAAGCATATTCTCCAGAGTTCCGGAGATTTTATCTGTATTCTGGATAATCGGAACAGTAAAAAGTGATACAAAATCTCTTTCGAATTTAACCGCCAGATCTGCCGCTCCAAGAAAACCATCTGAAAATACCTGAATGATATCTGCAGTGATTCCCTTCGCATCATCACTTGAAAAAATATCAAAGATATCTGCACAGGCCACATAATAATCTCCGGTAAGCTTTGCAATCTCTCCTGTCGCATCGAACATTGAAACAATGCGTTTTTTAATATAGTTCTTGCTCTTCGCAAGATATTTATCAACACCACCAACAAGATTATCTGCTAATGTAAGCCCTATCCGTGCTATGGATCCTGTGATTTTTCCAAATGCAAGAGCAATATTATTCACACATCGGTTCGCTGCATTTACGACTGCAGTGTCAGTGAAGACCTCTTTTAAGTTCTTGCCGATGCTTTTTACGGATTCATTTATGGAGTCAATTTTCTTCTGTGAATTTCCAAATCCGATCTCGAATCCTTTTTTGAACAGTTTCGCAAGTTCCTGACACCGTTTTATCAGTGCAGACATTTTTTTATCTGTCTTATCAAGAACCGTATCACCCTTAGCAAGGTTTCCAAAATCAACCGCGCTTCCAAGTGCTCCGGTGCCTCCTGTTCCGGTTGATGGAGTAGAAGAACTGCCAGAACTTGAATCTGACTGTGAATCCAGCTTATTGATCTTGTCAAAGCCCATGAGGGCTTTCATCTTTTTCGCTGCGTTCTGTGCTGCCTGTCCAACCTTATCCGTGTTGCTTGCCAGATTGGATGCAGAATCAGACGCATTCTCCAGACCGGTTCCGGCATCATCTGCTGCTCCTGCAACTGCCGCTACACCGCTGCTGTCAGAACCACTGGATTTGTTCCCTGTAATCAGTTCCGTAAAGGACTTAAATGCATTTGCCAGTGTAGCAAGCTTTCCGATCACCGTATTGATTACCCGAATGATCGGAGTAAATAAGTTGATCAGTCCCTGTCCGATCGTTGCCATGAGAGACTGTATCTGCAGACTCAGTATCCTGCACTGGTTCGCCCAGCTTCCAGAAGTACGTGCAAAGTCGCCCTGTGCGGCCGACAGTTTATCCTGCACAAACTGATAACGTAGGGCTACCTTTTCCGCTTCGGACATTGCCGAAGTTGTCTTTCCGAATCCATTCGCCATAGCGTAGGAATCAAGAGCAGTTTGTGTCATTACCACACCGAGATCTTTAAGCGTTTCAGTTTCACCGGTAAATACCGATTTTAGCTTTGTGTATGCCTCGTCCTGAGAAATGTTGTAGAACGATGCCACATCACCTGCCAGTCCGGTCAGGGTTGAACCCATATCGTAAGCCTGCTTTTCGGTAAACCCGAAAGCTTTTGCCATGGCACCGAATGTACCGGTGTACTGTTTCGCCATGGTCTCTGACAGACCAAAGCTCTGCGCTGCACTTCTGGCAAATTCATCGACCTGTGCAGTCATCTTCGGAAAGGTAACGTCTACAACGTTCTGAACTTCCGCAAGATCAGAGCCCAGTTCCAGACACTGTTTTCCGAAATCAACCAGTTTTTTTACTCCAAAAGCCGCCGCAAGTGCCGCTCCTGCTTTTTTCGCCATGCCGGTTATCCCGGCCATCTGACTTTCGAACTGATTTTTATTTACAACCAGATCAAGACCGATCTGTCCAACGCTTGTTGCTGACATATATACCACCTGCCTCTGTCACGAGGACATCGGCACAGTGGCACTACTTGTCCTGGTTTATTTTTATTTCAAATTCTTTCTTGCAGTGCCTTGCCTGACACTTGTAAAAGACACCCCGGCATTTTGCATTCGGAGCATACTGTACTTTCTGTTCGTGTCCACAGAAAGGGCATCTTACCTTTAACTTTTCAATTTTTAATCACCTCCAAGGCCTGCCATGCGCATAAATGCCATCTTCATTGCCTGCATCTGTGCATCCACCTGCGCTTTCGATGTATGTGCTTTAATAAATTCTGCATGCCTCGACTGCCATGCATTTCGGACCCGGTGCTGTTCTGGTGTAAAATTCTCCAAAATTTCTTTCCGGTCCTCTGCACGAATAGAAACAACCCTTCCAAGAGCTGTATCTGGCCCGATTCCTACAAGAAGATCTCGGAACTCTTCCCATTTCATTCCGGCCGGCAGCTCCCTGGACAAACGAATCCCGTACTGTGACTGAAAAGAAGACACGACCAGGTCAAAGTCTTCTATCAGATCATAGTACGGGTCACTGCTCTCCCTGTTCTTCTTCTCCCAGTACAAGTTTCATCGCTTCCTGGACAATGGTCATCAAAGATCCTGCAGACAGTTTTCTTCCATTTCTTTTCAGATTACAGATGGCCTTTACGTCTTCCGGATCAAAAATAAGGTTCATCGCCTTACCAACTGCCTCAAGCTCACTGTTTTCTGCAAAAACTCCCATCAGTCTCAGCATTGTTTCAGCATCTGCTTTTACCTCAACTTCAAGTGTTCCAATTTCCATAATCGGATTGGATTCAAATTCCAGCTTTTCTGTGATATTTACTACTTTTGCCATTTTATCTCCTTTTACAGTGCCGGTGTTACCGTCGGTTTTCCATTACTGATCACGTCAAATTCCAGTGCGCCTACGTTTGTGGCATCGCCACCGGAATTGTTTTTGACATCAATCACGGCATTCGGCCAGGAAATACTTGTACCGTCAGGCATGATCCATTCAAAATAAGCTTCTGAATCGTGGCCGTTTGTAAATGTTTTTCCGGCTACAAAATCATTTCCGGTATCTCCGATGTTCCTTTTACCACTGAGCGTAATCGTTACTGCCTTTGCGGTCATTAATGCTCTCTGCCATCCCTCGGCATCCATAGGAGTCCATGTCTCTACTCCATTAGAAAATGACGGAGAAAAAGTTTCCAGATCTGCAGGCATTGTAGCTGCTTCCTTGCTTGCGCCAAGCTTGAACTGGTTGTCAGAAACCGGGAATACATTGGTCTTCCCTGCAAACTTCTGAAGATTCATTTTCATGTCTCTTTACCTTCTTTCTTTTCAAAAATAAAAGCCCCTTCTATGACCATTTCGTAAATACCAGCATCATCCGTACCGACATCCTGAATATCATAAAGTGGCTGAAAAAATTTAATTGTCTCACCATTTACTTCTGCATCACGTACCGCTCTCAGCTTCTCGAATAGCTCCACAGTGACTTTTTCAGTCTCCCGTGGGGATTTGTTCCAATGGACAAGCAAAGTTACGTATTTCTCGCCGTAGCCTTCCAGAGAGGGACCTCCGAGCGCTGTGTGGTATGCGTTCTGATGCTTACTGTTGTATACTCCGACGGATTTGTCTTCCTTGTCCGGGAGCTTTCCCATATACACATGATCCGCCACATCAAGAGACGCGATATAATCTCTTACATCTTCCAACATCATCATATTCCCGTCAGCCTCCTGTAGATTTCTTTGAATGCTTTGGCTGCAAAATCAGCTTCTTTGCCGCCCGGAAGCCAGTCTGTATACCATTTGCCTCGTGCATTCGGATTTTCTCCCGTCTGGAAGTGATATTCCGGATGGAAATACAGGCGGCGAGCATACGGTGTACTGGACACAATGGAAACTTTTCCGTTTTTGCTTTCAGAACGGTCCAGAAATGTACTTTCATTCTGGAGATTTCCGGTATCTCGCGGAAATACCTGCGCCTGTACAACTTCCGTATGTAATGCCTCTGCCGTCTGCTCTAAGGCAGTTGTCTGCGCCTCGGTCAGTTTTCGGATCATCGGAAGGTTCAGCTTTATCACTGAGTTCACGCTGATCAGATTACTCATACCAGCATCACCTCCGTATAATTCACGGATCCATCCGGGTTTCTTGCCTTTGTCCCCTGTTCGATTCGTCTTTTCACACCGAAGATTACCGCAGAGCCGCCGCAGATCACCGGCAGTTCCGGGCAGATGTCCCCCGGAAACAGTGCTGTGCCGGTAATCTGTACCAGCTTTTTCTCTGCTGTCAGAACTGTTCTTGCCTTGTCCTGATAATTGCACTTACCAGAATACTTTATGGTTTCAAGTGGTTCACCATACTCATTCAGTCCTTCCTGTTCGAACGTACAGGTAATGTCTGTCTTACAGAGCCTTTTCGGTACTAAACATGGGTATCTCACATGGTCACCTCGCTAACATACAGCACAATCCAGTCTGCTGTAATAGTGCATACACATCACGTTTCATTGCCACACCTTTACCGGTAAATACATTCCAGCTGCTGCCGAACTGTGCAGACACTCCATTGATGCTGTACGAAGATAACACGCTGTTTATCTCATCCGCATTTTCATACTCAAAATCCGCCTGCATACACACGACTTCCCTGATGATCTCCCGCTGATAATCTGTAAGATTAGAAAAACCCCGACCTACAATGCGGTTGTAAGTCAGGGAATCAACGTGTCTGGATGCCTGCTTCAGGGCTTTCTCCAGCTCATCTTCAGGGATGGTACTGCCTTCATACTGGTCCACGTAATAATCTTCGGATGCGTATGGTTTGTAAGTCATATTCTCACCTCTTGTCAGGCACCAACTTCTGTAGTATCCACATCTACATAGATGCTGTCAATCTTGCCATCACGACCATTCGGAAATACAAATACATCAGAGAAAGATCTGTTCTGATACAGATAACCATCACCTTTTGTATGTGCTCCCGGTTCAAAGTAATAGATGCTGTTGATCTTCGGAACTGTCTTGCAGGTCTGTCCGCACGCTACCAGCACATTAATTTTGTGTGCGCCTGTCACCGCTTCAACACTATGTTCCTGATCTGCAGCAACTTTTTTCAGTGGTGCAAAACCGCCGCCTTCCGGTTCCCAGTCAAATGCATCATAAAAACGTTCATCATCGATTACTTCCATGATCGGAACTCCGTCAATGTCTGTTACTCTGGTTTCGATTCCCATACCGCCCTCTGCGATCTGAGTTATCTCAATCTTACGTGTAAACTCTGTGGACTGCTCCAGGGCATCCATGATCTCACTGCAAACATACATAATCAAGGAACCGTTTGCTTTGTATCTTCTAAGTTTTCCTTTTGCAAGGATATCTTTTAACATACTAAAAACTTTTGCTTTAGTATACGCGGATGTAGCTGTGGATCCATGGTAGCCTTCTTCTTTCTGTGCTGCCTGAGCTACCTTCGAGAAGAATAATGCATCTGTTTCCGGTACAACCCACGTCTGTTCGAATACACGTGAAATATTCTGGATAGATGCTGTTGCATTTGTTTCATCAACATCTGCTTTGTCTACCATAAATTCAACATCGCGGTCATGTTCCAGTGTGAATGGTACATCTTTCTGATCATAAGTTCCGGTATTCCATCCACCTTTACGGTTATGATTTTTGTAACCGGATGTGCTCATCTGAGTGAAATGGAATGTTTTCGCATCCAGCCATCTTACATTGCTGGTCACAAACGGAGATGTCAGGGTTCCCTGCATCAGGATCTCAAGGAGTTCCGGGCTCCACTGTTCTGCATAATTTAATGCCATATCTTATACCTTCTTTCTTTTTTTCTGAGGTGTCCGAATCGGACACATTTAATTCCAACGATTCCAGCGTTTTGTCGGTACTGTCGGCTGATTTGTTGTTGTCTGCTGCGGATGCTGTGCCGGATTGCCACCTGTTCCAATCTGTGTAAAACCAGTCTTTCCATCCGCCTGTGGTTTCAGTGCCGGAATGTCTTCCAGTACTTTGTTTACCGCTGTCTTCAATGTTTCTTCATTGATTTTCCCATCCTGTCCAATTACCTGACTGAAATCGGCCATTTTAAGGACATATGGGATTGTTTTTGCATCGATGCCCAGTGAAACAGCCATCATTGTAGCTGCGCTTTCTACATGTGCCGCCTGAGCTGCTTTCTGTGCTGTCGCAAGCTGTGCCTGTGTCTCTGTGATCTGATTCTGCATGCCAGTCACATCTGGCTGATTTGCTGCTTTCTGCTCTTTAAATGCAGATATCGCCTGTTCAACTTCCTGCTGTGAGAGTCCCTGCTGCTTAAAATACGCTTTTAAGGCAGTATCTTCTTTTGCCGCAAGAGTTCCGTCCAGCATCTGCTGAATCTTTCCATAGTCAATTGCCGGTGGTGTCTGCTGCTGGTTGTTCTGTGCCCCATTCTGAGGTTCGCCCTGTGGATTTACATTGTTCTGTGTTCCTGTGTTATTCTCTGCCATTTCTGGACTCCTTTCCATTTTGAGAGTGTCGCTCTTGTTTCATCCATTGTCATCGGTGTCACCGGCCACGCACCTTTTCAAGTCATATCGTGTTTGGACATAAAAATAAGACGCTTAACCCTGCGCCTCAATGGGAGATTCCGGATCACCGCCTTTCGAATCGATAATCTCTGCTACTTTCATGTGTGCCAGATACTCAGCTCTCTCTTTTGATACCGTCATTGTTTCACCGACAGTTCTGAGTTTCAGGTCATTCTGCATATCCTTGAAATCGTGGATTACTCTTATCCTCACCATTCTCACCTCCCTCCATTGCGCCGGCGCAAAATTAGTCATCGTGGGTTGCTTTAAATCCAAATTCCGGAAGGAAATTGATTTCGTAATGATATTTGTCCACGGATGCTCCGGAAATGTCTTCAACTACATACATTGTATAATCATTCAGATACACATAATCTTTCTGATATTTGTTCTCTGCAGTTTCAATGATCACTTCCAATTCATTTGCATCATTGTTTTTCAAGGCAAATGTTCCCGTCAACTCCAGAAGAATAGTGTCTGTCCTTGCATTCAGGACTGTGAGTTTTCTGGTTACATTGAAGTTATCTGCTTCTTTTGAGATGTTATAACTTACCTGATTTGCTTCTGTGCATCCAGTAGCTGTAATACAGATCAGAAGTACCAGTGCAATTACTGCTACAATTTTCTTTTTCATGCTCTTATTCCTCCGTATAGCAAGTATTTGTTAATTTCTTATACACATCTTCATATAGTTCCTGCTTATCACCATTGTACGTGTACTCTGCATAGATGCCATCGCCGCTAACTGTAGTCGACACCAGACATTTATAATTCTGCAAAGTCTTGCAAGACCACACAACAAATACATTTGACAGATCAATTGGTGGAGTCAACGGTGTATCTGCAAGACCATTCTTGTTGTACCATTCCACCATTTTTTTCTTACATACACTCTGAAAATGCGCCATTCCTGTAATAATCATGTTTTTACTCCTCCTCAATTCGGTCAATGTTATATTCTACAACACAGGTATGTTCAATCTTGCATCCGCGTGCTTCGTTCCAACCTTTCGCAAAATATGCCACGTCTGCCGTTGCCAAAAGTTTAAGAGATTCGCCCAGATACCAGAGCGGTTTTGCATCTGCTGGTGCTGACTGGAAGAAAGAATCAATAACTTCTACAGGCTCGCCTACCTGTTTCTCTGCGATCCTGATTGCTCTTTCTCTCTCGGCAAGGATTTCCTCGTCTGTCTTACCTCTCATTGGCTGGCTGATAAATAATTTTTTCATGCTTCATATCCTCTCTTTCTTAAAAATGGGTATAAAAATACCACCGGCCATTTCTGACTGGTGGTATTAGTACCATAATACTGTTTTTTCTGTGGGCGGATTCTCCATTTTTCCTAACCTCATCAATTCATTCATAACATGCGAGGATCCATAACCTCCATTTTCATGCTCTACAATTTCACCATCAGAGATCCGTACTTTCATGAACCCCCTGGGTTCTGTTCCTTCAATATAGTAATCTGCTGAAATATCATTTTGCGTTTTCTTTATGTTTTTTAAGATTACCATAATATTCTCCTGCCTCCTTTGGATAATTGTATTTGCTTGCTGCTAATCTGTGTGCTTCCAAATGTTCTATGCCGGGATTTTCTTTTTTAATCCTCATTTCAAGAAGCTCATGCTCTATCAATGTCCTATCGTGTTTCTTAATATCTTTTCCATTCATAAGACGCTGCCAACTTTGAGCGATAGCACAATCTGGGTCAAATCTCCTATAGCTTTTGGTGTCTGGATCATACAAAGACTTATCTTCAAAAAGATATGCTTTAATTTTCTTGATATCCGGCTCTTCTTTTCCAAGATTCTCCGCTATTTTCTTTGCATCTGTCGAAAAGCTCCTAATCTCATCATAATACATTTTAGCGAATTTAATGCCATCTGTACTATCCGGATCTATAATTCTTGCTCCCGAAATCATTATACCAGAATCAATGGTTTTTGCAATATTTTTCACCCCTGCTCTGCTCTTTGCATCAGTAATTACTTTTGCAACCTGTTCTGGAATTGTTTCGCCCTTCTCCATTGCGAGGAATCCTTCAGCAAAGGTCTCATATGGATTTGTTGCTGCATAACGGCTGATGCTGGATGCTACAATTTTGGCTTTCGCGGAATAATGTTTGTTTATGTCATATACCCAATCACTTCTCAGGTTTCCTCCTAGTTCTTTCATTCCATAAACAGACTTTTTCTGAATATAATCTATCTCTGCATGTCGATGAATAAAATGTCCATATTCATGAATAAAACAATCCATGGCATTTTCTCTGACCGCCATTCTCGTTTCTTTAAGTTGTATTTCCGCTTCAACTTTCTGTATTCTGGCTTTTTCTCTCTCATAGCCTTTTACAGATTTATCCGTCAAAATTCTCTCAGCCTCATCAAGTCTTTGTTTTGCTTTGTTTTTGATATCATAATGCTTATTATACTCGATCAGCGACTGCTCCGATTTCCTTACCTTTTCCAGATATTTTTCAGGATCATTAAAATTATTGGAAATATAAATAGCATCGTCAAGCCAGTTGTATGTAGCTGTCGCATCCTCCACTTTTGCTGGACTGTATATTACAGCTTTTGGCATGATGCCATATTTTTCATGCAGGTTTCTAATTGTGCTTTCCAGCTCATCCACTGTTTCCGGATTCATTTTTCTTGAAAATTTAACTTTGTCAAGAACTTTGTCTTCGACCAGTCGTTTCTCAACTCCGTTTTTGTAGGTTTCCTGTTTGCTCAAGATTTGATCTTTCAGGTCAGAAAGTGATTTTTCTATTACTTGCTTTTCTTCATTAACTTGCTTTAACCGTTCTATCTCCTCTGGAGTTCCTGTCATTTCAAAGTATACTTTCTGTGTAAGTGTTCTTTCATCCTCTTTTGCTTTTGCCAGTTGTTTTTCCAGAACATTCTGTCTGATATTCATATCTGCAATCTCGGACTTTATATCATCTTGTACAGATGCTTGCTCTTTTATGCTTTCACTCTGTTTATGCCACTCATTTTGTTTAGCACCATACTTCTTTTGATTCTCCGGATTCAGTGAGAACTCCGCAAGTCTTCCAAATCTCTTTTCCTGACGTTCAGCATATTGCTGTTTTGCTTCCTGTTTTGCTGTATCCTCAATATCAGCAATCTCTTGCTTATTGTATTTCGGATCTACTTTCGTGATGCCCGGAAAATATGTAGTATGAGAATCCTTGCAACGGGGATGATAAAGACCTGCTGCTATTGCAGAAGACATAAGCGGATATTTGCCGTCTTTACTGCTACCACCACTCCACACATCATCAATCAAAATCTTGCCAACAAATGGCAGGCATTTCGGGCAGGGGCTTCCGCGCTTGTTCATAATCACAAGATGTAATCCCCACTGCTGTCGCATTTCGCCTTCTCCCTGCAGGTAAGCTCTCTTGCTCGCTGTCCGGATTGCCATATCTGCATAGTCAGCAATTGTATGTCTTGCTCCATTGGTATACTGGATGCAATTCAAACCTGCAGAAAGAAAATCCTTTGTGGCCATGTCTACCGCTTTCTCATATGTACCAGCTCCGGTATTAGCGTATACCTGCGCGTTATATATGATCTTTCGGTACTGATCATTTGCCATGCGTAAAACTGCTGCCTCTGCTTTCTGCATGTCCGATGTGGTTGCCTGAATCAGCGCATCCAACTTTCTGTCATTGACTTTAAAAAACTCTGCAGTGCTGCCTTTTGAAATACGTTTTGCAGGAAATCCTTTCTTGATTTCTTCCAGTATCCGTTTCTCCTGATTCATACCACCTTCGCTTCTTGCAAGTCTGATCAGTACCTCGATCTGTTTGTTGATGTCCTTAAACTGCTTTCCATATTTCTTCTGGTTGTCATGCTTGTACTTTTCCAGAGATTTCAGCATCTCTGTCTGCCACATGGACCAGTGTTTTTTTTCGTCCAGCTCTTCCTGCTTATGGTTTTCGAAGTTCCGGATCATGGATGAGATCAGTTCATTCTCGATTGTTTCGAATGCGGCACCGATATCATATTCGTCATTTATCTTTGCCATTAGACCACACCTTGAATCCCTGTGCTTTGAACTGCCGTGTCAGCTCTTTTAGTTTTGTGATACTTTCACATTTATCCCGTCGGAGTTCTGCATAGTCAGCTTTCTCCACCGCGTAGATTCCCATCGGCACCTGCTCCTTTGCTACTTGGAGTAGTCCCTGGAACTCCTTGCGGCTCATTCTGTACATTCGTGGTCCTACTTTTACCCTCATCACCTTCACCGCCTTCCAGATCTGCATAAAAATCACCGGCTGTCATGTTCACCGCCGGTTCTTCCATATCCTGTATTCCCTGTTCTGCTTTTAAACGAGTGATTTCTTCCTCTTTGCAATGCTCATCGAGAGTATCACCATAAAGTTCTTCCACACATCGTTCAATACTCATGATTCCGCCCTGTTTTGCTTTTGCGATCGTTTCAACCTGACTTTCGAAAGATGGGTTTGCATATTCTCCAAATGAAACATTGACTTTCACTTCTTCTGCACTTTTTTTATGCAAAAAAATATTGTCCGCATTAATACACATCGCAACAACATCCGGCAATGTTTCCTGCAAGGCTTTTACAATTGCATTTCTGGTATACAGTGTGGTTTTCTCTTTTTCTCTCTGTGCATCTGCATTATCCAGTTTCTTTGTATCAATTCCCAGAGTAGAAGGACTGATAACTCCCTGCAGGCACAGATCAAGAGCTGTGATGTATGATGCCATATAGCTGTCATGCGGAATTACCGGCTGATCTGTAATAACCTGATTCTTCTGCCCTTCCCTCATGTCGCCGTCAGATGCAAAATACCTGTTATCAAACGGATTAGGTTTGACCAGTGCTCCAGTTGCCGGATCATGCGGGATCAAACATTCCGGAATATAGGTCTTTGCACGTCCTGCTCTTAAAGCATCCATCCACTGTGACCATGTTTCATCCAGTGAATCATAGCTGTCCAGCTTTCCATCAAAGATGCTGCCACCTCTGCCTTCGTATCTGGAGGATTCGTAAATCATCAATGGTACAGCAAACATTACAGAATCATCAAACGTTATATCTACCAGATTTTCTGTAGATTTAATTGTCTTAATATCTACCAGCTTATCTCCCAGATACAGCTCGTTAATGATGTAACCATAGCCATACCGCTCATTCAGTACATATGTCTTATCCTTTTCTTTATATGGAGTCTTAAACACAATTTCTCTAATTCGGTCTCTCTGGTAAACAAATTCTACTCTGTCACCGGGGTACCATTCCAATATCGGATACTCACTGATAGTTGTATCGACGGTAACTTTAAAAGCACCATCCCCAATAAACAGTGTTTCTTTGAGGGCACTTTCTATCTTTTTATGGAATTTATTGTCTTTTTCAATCTTTTTCCATAATTCTTCCTGCGACGGATTTTCAAATTCAAACTCATTCATGTCTGGAAGAACTACGAAAGAAAGAACTTTAACCGTCAGTCCCGGAAGCCCTGTGTGGATCTTACGTATATCCATACCAGGTGTTGACTTGCTTGTCCAGAACTTATGCCTGTCTGCGAATTCTGCATTCTGCCGATAGATCTGTTCAAGCTCGTTGCCGTCACCTCTGTACCAGATACGGTTTAAGATCGCATGTCCTTCAAAATCCATCATTTCATTAATCTGAAAGTTAAAGGGATTTGCCGGAAGAACATTCAACCAGCTCCTGACCGTCTTTTTTATATTTTCATTTAATTTTTCCATCCATTTCACCTTTTCTGTTCCTCCACCTCAAATCCGATCATATTGCGGAACGGAATCCATCCATACTGCTGCGAGTTTATCGTATGGTCATTTTTATCTTCCGGAATATCTTTGTCTTCGTTCCATGAATACTTTTCCATTTCCGTAATATGATTGGTACATACGTCCAATACCAAATAGCATCCCTGCTGGATCCAGCCTAACTGGAGCTTGATTCTGTCCAGTATTTCTACTTTCTTGTAAGATTCTACGAAATTGTATAAGCATCCACGCAAACGCTTATATTTCCGCAGTTCTGTAATTGTTGCCGCATCTGCGCAGTCAACAAATGTATCTTTTGCAAATCCCCAGTCTTTACGGCATCTTTCCAGAAATTCAACAAATTTTACTGCCGTATCTGACGGAGCAAGCGGCTGGTCCAGTTCTTTGTTGCTATATACTTTTTCAGCAAGCGTGATCAGCTTCCTGTCTTCTGTGATTCCCTGAAACATCATTGCGATTGTATCCGGGGATTTTGAAGAATAGGAAGTGTCCAGTCCACAGGTGAACTTCTTGAATTTAATCTTGCCTGCTGCCATCTGGGATCTTAACCATTTCTCAGATACAACATGTTTCTTTCTGCTGAAATTCGGGAACACCAGACCGGTTGCTTTTCCTCTCAGTCCCTCGATCTTGTTTTTCCAGATCTTTGTTCCCTTCGGGGTATTCTGTATGATTCTCTGTTTCTTTTCTTCCGGAAGACCGGCATTATCGTCAAAAGAAAAGAACCAATGAACCCAGCCGGGCTTTGGTTCTTCCTTTAGTTCATCTTTAATTTCTCTTGGAGTGCTGTCTTCCCATTCAGGAAGTGGTCTGCTGCAGTTGATATACTCTTTGTATACATCAAGACTCGGATCATCCGGATTAAGCGTTGCCATCAGATAATCACAGCGCATGGATGCCTCACGGACAAATTCTATGTTCGCAGTGTTGATCTCATCGATATACAGGCATCCATACTGACCGCCGAGGGCATCCTTCCACTTGCTCTTATTTCCATATCCAACCACAAAGATGATTTTATCCCCGCCGGATGTATGGAACAGAATGTGTGGCATCTTATATTCTCCGGATCCATTGCCTTTGTACTCGGTCAATATTCCGAAATCATCCAGAATACCAAGATCTTTATTGATGATGTTCTTTTCTGCAGCTCCGGTATCGTCTGCTGCCAGGATATGCAGTTTCTTCGGTGATTCCGCAACCTTGCACATGAATTTAAACAGACCAACGGTTGTCTTGCCCGCGGCTGTCGTGCCTTCAAGGAACTCGACCGGTGCATCGCATCTCAGGAATGCTTTGTATTTTTCTGATAGTACCAGACGTTCAGTGCTCACTATCCACCACCACGCAACTGTTCCAGGATATCTCCCAGTTTCTTTTTCTCTTCTTCCAGACCGGATACTTCCACCCTGTCTTTGAACATTCCGAGATGTCTGCCAAGGAGCTCCAATGCTTTTTCCTTGTCATTCAATTTCAGTTCAATACCAAACTTACCTTCTTTTATTCCGGCAATAGCTTTGATCTGCTGTTCTGATAACCCTGCTGTATCTTTTATGATAACGAATCCGTCTTTTACTTCTGCGAAATCAGTAGCTCTTGCAAAAGCAATAGCCGCCAATTCTTCCAAGACCCTGTCCTGTGTTATTTCTGTTCGTTTCTGGCGCTCTTCCATCCGCTTCTGGATATATGCCGCAACCTTGACATTTCTCAACATCCTGCTGCCTGCCTGAGCTGCTGTTTCATCCCTCTTCACGGCCGGATATGCTACCTTGTAAGCCCTTGTGGCATTCAGGTCTATCAGGTATTCATCTGCAAAAATCTTCTGTTTTTTTGTCACTCAGGCTCACCTTCTTTCTTTTATTCAAAATACAGTCCTGCCAGCACCATACACGACAGCCGATTGCTACCGTGACGAAAGGAGGTGCGAACACCTACATACAGTGAATCCATGCCTAAGGTATGTAAGTGCTGGTGCTGTGCACGCTGTACGAAAATTGGCATTAGAAAAGCACCCCGAAGGGTGCCTCTCTTGTTTCAATATGTCTTTTACGCTTTCTGTGTTTTTGCTAAAATAGCCTCCTGTAATACCTGTGAAAAATTAATCTTTCTTTTTTCGGCAAAAGTATTTAACCATGCCGGAATAGTTACATTTTTTCTCACTGCTTTTTCACCATACTGCTCTGCATATTTGTCCATATCAAGCAATACGATATTTACCTGCCCGTTTTCACGTGGTTTTACATCTGCATATGCAGATGCTTTAGGAATTTCATTACCTTCTTCCAACTCGTCAAGTACCCATCCACTTGCCGCATCAATGGCCATTTCAAAAGCCTCTTCAAGGTCATTCCCCTCCGTGACGCATCCGGGTAGATCTGGAAATTCTACAGTGTAGCCTCCTGATCCGTCTGAAAACGGATAAAAGACCGCCGGATAAATAAGTTTCATTGTTGTTCCTCCTCTTCTCATTTAGGATCATGTTAAGATATATTATTAGCGCGGCTGGATTTTATATTCCAGCCTGACGCTTAATTGATTTTACTGTATCCATATGTATATCACCGCCATGTTCGGGTACCGTTACCTTCCCCGGCTTAGTCGGATGTTTGTATTGATGGTGTGAACCCTTCTGAGCTACTTGATACCATCCATCCGCCAGTAAAATCTTTTCGAGTTCTCTGAACCGCATCTTAACAGTGCTCCTTTCTGTTGTTCTATGTTTATATCATAATACACACTATGCGCACTGTCAAGTTTTTTATACGCATTATACGCATTTTATAAAAAGGTGTCCGAATTGGACACCTGAATATTCAAAAGCGGAACTGCTGCCAGCTCCGCCCTCTTTAAGGAGATTATTATGAAAACCCACTTCACGCTTCCCTCACGTGATCGGAACAGATGGGATTGAACCACCGACACGCTGGATATAAGCCAGTTGCTCTGCACTACTGAGCTATGTTCCGGTATGCTTTTCGGACCAACCTTTAGTCAACAGGATAAGCAATAACCTTTTCCCGCGGGGAATTTGCAATCCATACGCGCCGCTTGTACCGATTGCACGGAGGTTTCATCAGCTTTATGCTGATCTTTTTATTAACGTCTGCAACATTTATTCCTACCCTCGAAGTACACAGACAATGTTGCGGCGCTACGTTATAAATTGCCTTTATGGGAAAGTACGTATGGAACGCATTGGTTATATCCAATTCGTTCAGGATATACTATAGCATCTTTGAAGCGGACATATCGGACAAAACGGACAAACTTTAATTTTTTTCAAAAAATCTTTTAAATTCTTTTCTCACGCTTTCTTCTGTTACCTTCCTTCCCATCCGATCTGCCACCTGCTGCCACGTCATATCCTCAAAGATCTTATACTTGATGATGCGCTGCATGCGGAAGGGAATGGATATCATCCACACTTCCACCTGCAGTTTCAGTTCTTCCGCTTTCTCTTTCTTCTGTTTCAGAACTTCTTTCTTTGTCCGAAGTCTCACATCGTCTGAATAAGAGTATGTTGTTCCCTGTACTTTAAAGTGCTGTGGATTATAAGGAAATTCCGGATTACTTCCAGATACCGTTTCGTTCGCTGTGATTCTCTTTTTTGATTCTAACTTACGGATTTCTTCTTCTGTGTCTTTGATCACCTCGCATGCATCTATGTATTCTTCCAGAACTCTCTTATCCATGATGTCAGCCTCCTTGTTTCTGTTTCTTTTGTCCTGCTGCCCCGTTCGGTTTATAGTCCTGACCTGCATTCTTCAAAATACGGACAGGCCAGACAGCAGCATCTGCAATGTTTCTTTCTGGATTGGAATATCCAGTATAATAGCTTTCTCAGTAAGATCATTTTGTAGTCATCTCCTTAAATGCTTTCTCCGCGTCCTCGCTTCTGCCGTAGGTGATCAGCTGCACTTTGCCGTCTTTCAGATATTCGATTGTGGTATTACTTGTCATTCTGGGGTAATGGATTTCTTCCCATTCTTCCGGAACACAGTCTGTTGTAGCGGGGCAGTTATTGTACAAGATGCACCTGCTACATGTTCCGTCTTCTGATATTTCCTGCTGTTTGCAAAATTGAATCAATGTGTTATATGCTGCAATAGCAAGCTCTGGGGTTATATCATAGTCTTTTACCATCATTCGCCTCCTGTGATCTCGTCAATGTAAGCGTTCCAGCCTTCTGCGTATCCGGCATCAAATGTCTCTACCGGATAACTTCCATTATCTTTCTCGGGTAGTGTCATAAGCGGACACGTCTGTATTAGTTCATCTAAGGTACCTGCATCAAAATTTGCATCATCATCCTGCATCATGCACTCATCTGAACCAGTAAGAAGCGGACAACGCATGCAGTCTTCTGGTGTATCTATCACTAATACTGATTTACTCATTTATCGTCCTCACAATCACAGTTATTGTAATTAATGTCTTTTGACGCTTGTACTTTAGTGATTTCTTTAGTTTTTTCCTCAATGTCCGCTTCTCAGCATGCAAAACAGCAGCTCTATCATCGATTTCTTCCGTAATCCATAATGACACGGCATCACGACTGCAAGTTTCCACTTCTTGTCTGTATTAATCGGAGTAGGTGATTCAAATTCATCTGCTGTCGTTGTATATTCCGGGACCGCGACCATCGCTCCGACGTGTGTAGCTGATTCTGGAAAGTTCTCGTGTATATGTTTCCAGAACTTCCCGTTCCGCATATCTTCCAGAAGTTCTTTATAGCACTGCATCGTAGTTACTATGTAATTCTTTTCACCAAGAAAATTCAGTCCATTCCCACTATAAAAATCTTCTTTACAGCTTTTAATTTCATAGCAAACGAAAATCCCCTTTTCTATTGCTGATACAGAACATTGATTTGCCGGAATGAACTGCATGTAATCTACTCTTTTGGGCTTTCCTTTTTCCGCCCATGGATCAATGCTCACTTCTTTCGCCCAGTATTTCCCCATGCCGGAGAAATACTGTCTTTCCAGAAGTTCGCATAACATCTTTGTCGTCTCTCTTCTATTCATATCTATTCTCACTTAAGGTCTGTGCATAAACGTGTCAAAATCCAGATTCCATTCTCTGATTCTTCCCTTTTCGAACGGGTAAGTTCCGTTCATCATTGCTTTTACATCCTGTAGTTCCGCTATAAGAGCATCAATACTCTCTGTTCTGGAGAATGTCAGGATTACTTCTGCCTGAACCGGATCCCATTCATCCTCTACCGGTACTTTCTCACCTATTTCATGTGGTGGCTGTGTAATGCAGTACAAAGCTCCGATGTTGTTGCTAAGGGCTCCCGTCATTCTGATATCGCCTGTTCCGAACTCCATTTTAGCTTTTCCTTTAATCATTCACTTCCACCTCACTGTCTTCTGGTATTTGGAAAATGGTTTTCTCCTGAATTTCCTTTTTCCTTTCGTCGATGAGTTCCTTTTCAGTTGTTGTAACGCGAACACCAGACATTCCCGCAAACGTCTGCAGAAGTACTTCGTGCTCTGCATAAGTTTTCTGGAACATATCCAGTACCTTCATAGCTTTTCGCTTATTACTGTATTTTCCGAGTAAATAACGAGCTCCTGTGATGTATGATGTCATAGTTGTTTTTACAGGCCCTTCTTCAATATCAATCCCTGCTGAAGCATTGAAATTTATCAACACTTCTCTATTCTGGCTTCTGATCAGCATCTTTCTTCCTCCTTGTCTTCTTTGGTTCCCACAGTTCGCATTTCAGGCATCTGGCTTTGCTGGCTACCAACTGGCCGCGGATCATGGTTGCCTGTTTGCAGGTGGGTTTTGTGTATACTGCAAAGTTTCCGGTTCTTTTTGCATGTTTGCAGGTATCAAACTTTTCTTTTTCCACTTCTTCTTCCTCTCTTTCCCTTTTCGTATTTCGAACAGTTTTCTTCCGGTTGTCCCATGTTTCGGGTATGACCGGCTATTTCCAGATAATTACATTTATACGGCAAGTTCTCCCCGCGTGCCCGGTAGATACAAGTTCTGCAATCTGTGACTTTCTTCTTGCGTGGTATTCTCAGTGTTGGTGGGATATCCAGATTGTATTTCTTCTTCCATCTGGAAACCGTGGTACTGATAACACCAAATGCCTGTGCTATTTCTTTTGCGGTCATTCCCTGCTGCAGGCACCTTTTCATTTTCTCTTCGTCGTATTTCCCGGTATCGTGGTTATAAGCCGGTTTCAGGTCGTATTGCTTTAGCAGGCGGTGGATGGTTTCAAACGATGTGTCGAGCCTGACTGCCATCTCTGTCTGCGTCATGCCCTGATCTATACATTTCTGCATAATTTCTTTTGTGATCGTGTCTTTGTACATAAGCTACCTCAGTTCTATTACGCATGTGATCCAGAGTGTGCACCACACGATTGTAGCCGCGATATCTTTTCGTCTTGCAGCTCTGCACGTGGCAAGGATTGCATATATAATTGTCAACTGTAAGATAATTAGTTTTAACGCCTCCAATACTGTTATTATCATCGTATTCCGCTCCTTTCATCGTTCCGGAAGAACTGTTTCAGCATCGCATCTTTCCAGTTCTTCCTGTGGTGGTCACAGGTATCATCATCCTCTATCAGGATGCCTTTTCGGTCGCAGAGACCATCGTCGTTGTCCCTGCAGGTTTTACATGTTTTGTTTTCCATTCTCTCACTCCAATCTATTCTAAATAACTCTTTCCGAAGATCTCCCGGAACTGCTGCCGGGTATGATTCTTTTCGAATTGTCTCTGTGCTGTTCTTTTCAGATACAGATCAGCTTCACGGTATCTGTGCACTGCTTCTAGTCCTTCACGGTGGCATTCTGCGCACAGATGTACTTTCATGCCATATTCTTCCGATTTCGTCCGGCTGCCCGTGCCGAAGAAGATGTGATGATCTTCTATCCGTTGCCTGCTGCCGCAGAGATAACAGATACCAGGCTGATCTCCGGGAAGAATGCTTTTCATGTGTTTCTTTCTTTTTTTCTTTGTCCCGGATTTCGGAAATAATAATCCTTCCTGATCCATTGTGTTCCCTTTCTTTGGGAGAAGTATACAGGTACCTCCCCCGGTGTGTTGTATATGGATTTTAGATTGCACCCGTTATTTTGATGTGTCCGATTCGGGCACCTTTGCTCCTCTGCTGCATCCGTCAGTTTCTTCCAGTGGTCCATCCAAGCCATTTGCCAGGCGGCACCACGTCAAATCCGTTTCTTTCTCATGTACCCTGTATTCGCACTCTTTACAGAGGGTAATCTCCTGGCATTTTGTCATTGTTTTGCGCAGTTCGCTTTCTTCAAAGTTATTGATCTCGTTGTACTGGTTCAAGATATTACAGAAATGTTTTACCATCTCGCATTCCCCGTTGCAGTAATCTTCCAGTTTCTCCTGATCTGTGATCTCTTTCGGTTTTTGGCATATGTGATCGCAGATGTAATTCGCCATATTCTCAACAATTTCGTCCATTTTTGTTCTTTTCATCAATCATTCCACCTTATCTTGATTTCAAATCCTAAACGCTCCTGTACTGCTTTCCGGTAGTCTTCCCATGTAGCAAGATCATCTACAAGGTACTGTGCGCCTTCTGCCATCTTGTTCATGTATTGCTGACACCTTTTTTTGCCGAAGCCCCATAAATCGCAAAGACAGGCTACAGAAAGAAGTGTAAATGTGTCCAGTGTCATTTCTTTTATTTTGTTACTTGCCTCATTCAGTTCCTGGCGTGTTACATTCAGACTGATACCGGTTCTCTGTCGGAATCTGATTTCCTTTTCCAGTTCTTCAATCCCTTTATCTTTCACAAGGCGACGTGCAAATTCCATTCCCTCTGTACGTCCCTGCATGTATGAATCCAATTTACTCATTTTTCTTTCCTTTCTTCGGACACCACCGCGGAATTGTTTTTATTGTTGGTCTGGTTTCTCGTTCATTTGTTCCAAAACATACAAAGCATCTTGCTTTGTTTCCAAAAGCCTTTGCAGGAAGTCTTCTCGAAACCGGATGTTCACAGTAATATTCACCCCGTCCGTACGAAGAGTGGATTCCTCCTGATCTGCGATGCATTGTCAGATGCTTGCATTCCGTGCATTTAATCTTCATTTTTGTGCTCCTTTCAGAAACTCTACAAGTTCTGTTTCGCTGTTCGGATACTTGTTGTATTTTGAATGATACGTCCATTTCGGTATTCCGTTATTTCTTTCCGGTTCAGGTCCGCCTACAAGATGCATGTAGTGCGGTTCATTCGGTGCCCACGGACTGTTGTGAACCGGTTCCGGATCATATTCTTCTACGATCAGACGTGCGCCGTTTTCAAAATCATATTTGTAGTATCTTGCTCCAATATGTTCATCTGTGTACCACAGTCCCCATTCTTTATAATTTCTCAACCATTCTTTTCGCTGATCATTATTTTTCATAAACGGAAGAGGTTGCTGTTCCGGGTCTTCCAGACCGTTCTCCGGTACCATCTTGGTAATATCACCGGTATGGTCGGATGTTTTGTTGGATTCAGTAATATGTTCCTCGATTTTGTTATCCTCAACAAAATCGTCCTGCTGCTGATTGTCTGGTGATCCTGCTGCCGATTGGCAGCGTTCTTCTAACCATCCGCATCGACCGTTGCAATCATCCGGGCACTGAGCACAGCATTTATATGTCGTGTCGCAATAGGCTGCAGCTCCGCAGATTCCAGATTGAGATTTTCCTGTAATACATTTTGCAGGGCCTTTTTCTTCAGGTTCGTCCACTGCTGCCATTTTGACCGGTTTCTGTTTCTTTCCGTATTTCTCGATCAATTTCTTTGAGAAGTCCGTCCAGCTCATCAGTTCTTCCTGATCAGAACCAGTATTGAAGATGATTCCCTCCTTGCTTCCCTGATAGTTCAGGTGTCCGTTTCGGACACGTACTGTTCCGTACAGGGCACTGAGCATGTATGTAGTCATATTCAGATCTGCTTTCCGGACATAGGTCTCTATGTTCTTCCGGAGGGATTCGTAGAACCGGTCAATCTGAACATCTACCGGAATGACTGCATTAACTTCTTCCGGTTTATGTGGATGCAGTGCCTGCTCTATTGTCAATTGTCCAGGAATGTCCCTTTCCTGTTCCTGCTGTGCTTTCAGGAGTTTTGCATCATTCAGAGTAAGCTGTCCGGCATTTTCTAACAGTTCACAGGCTTTCGTCTGATATTTCTCATTCAGTCCGGCAAGCTCTGCTGCTGTGGAAATATTCAGCTTGTTCTGTCTGAATGCGTCCGCGAGCCGTTCAGACAGGTTATTGCTGATGCTGTGATACCTTCCAATCTGGGTAGATGAGACTCCTATCAGGTCAGATACAATCTCTCTGGTCTTGCCCTCAAGATCTGTTTTTTCACGGAGTTCCTTGACCAGCTCTTCCATCTGCAGTGCTTCCGTCATTTTCTCCCAGTCAGTTTTCTCACGGTAGGTATTGGACTGGATGATAATGATCTTCCGGATGATCTCATCTTCTTCAGATGCTGTGTTCAGCTCGATCTTAGGCTTATACACGCACGGGATCTTCCGGAAGCGATCCATCCCCTCCTCAATCAGCTCAAGACAGCATTTTCTTCTGGAATGTCCAGCCAAAATATAATCTTTACCATTCCTTTCCTCGATCAGGAGTGGTTGCAAGATTCCCAGTACCTTAATGGACTGTTTTAGCTTCTCGGTGTCTTCAGTGCTGTAGAAGTTATCTTTTGACGGGATCAGATCCTCCGGATTACGGTATACAGTCTTCTGCTCCGGCAGGTCCATTTCCTGTGTAGATCGTTCTGAAAGCATCCCTTTGAGGTCAAATTTCGCCATCCTGTACACCTCCGATCATCTGCAAATACTCAGTTACAAGTTTCTCATAGTCTTCTGCTGCCGCCGATCGTGGACTGTGCAGTGCAACCGGTGTACGTGCAAATGTACTTCTGGCCACTACTGCAGATGCTCTGATCAAAGTCTGCATTGTCGGATACTGTTCCCGTATAATCTCTGCTCCCTGTTTATGTGCTTCGTTGAATTTCTGGAATTTAGATATAAAACATTTTACGTTCTGCAGATCCGGATTCAGTTCTTCCTTAACTTCCTGAATCTGCTCCAGAAGTTCATTCATGCCTTCCAACGTGTTATCGTCTACCTCAACCGGAATCAGAACGTCATTCGCGGCAGTCAGTGCATTGATGACTGATATGTTGATATCCGGAGCATTGTCCACTACACAAAAATCATACCGCTCTACTACCTGCTGCAATGCCTTTCTCAATCTGTTCTGCTGTGGTCTCACGCGGTCCATGGTCACTTCCATGTTTGCGGTCAAAAGTCCGAGATTCGCCGTAATAATATCTAATCCCGCATAATCTGTGTTGCGGATCAGGCTCTGCATATCCGGATGCCGGTCTGTCATAATCCTGTCGATGCCGTCCCCGTCTGAGGTGCGGCGGTTTAATCCCCTGCTGCAGTCTCCCTGCTTGTCGTTATCCACCAGAAGTACCTTATATCCCCGTGTAGTAAGGATATAAGCAATATTGATGCTTGATGTAGTCTTTGCCACACCGCCTTTTAAGTTAATAATTGCGATTGTTCTCATACATATTTCCCCTTTTTTCTTAGTTGTAAATACCGTGTCGTCTTCTTGTCACTTTATCAGCGCGGATCATCCACTCCGGTTTTCCTTCCTCTGGTTCGCTGTCATACAATATTGCACCTCCTTCATCTCTGTAGTATCTATATCTCACTCCATTACGGACAGACATTCCCAGAAACTCCATTGTTGCCGGATTCTGGTCTGGTCTCAGGCTCCAGGCCTGTTCCGATAATTCTTTTGCATTCATCTTTCTTCATCATCTCCTGTAACCACATGGAACTATTGTGTTTTCCTGATATTGCAGATACTTTGTGTGGTTCTGAAAATTTATGGACGTTTCGATATACCTGCTTCCATTCCTGCGCGTTTTTGATCAGATTCCCTTTTGCATCGCACCAACCATCCTCTACCATCTTTTCCAGCTTAGAAAGGTGGCTTGCTGCGTAAATATCCTGTGTATGCACGCAGACCTCGACCGGGAAGTTCATTCTGGATAACGCTTCATCTATGATCCGGAGCACAGTCTGGTGGTATGTGCCGGTATAATTGCCAAAATATTGCCTGGTCCATTCATCCCCGCTGCGCAGAAACGTAGAGAGGACATATCCGCATTTTCTGTATGTTTTTCCCTGATATGCACTGTCTGTTTCCAGATAAACATCTACTTTCCACATGCTTTATTCCTTCTTCTTGATTTTTACCAGTGTGTAATGCCGGTACGCATAGCCGGTTACCGGGTTCTTCCCTGTCTCGACGCTTTCCATATCCACGTAATAACCTTTTGGCGCTTTTGGCGGACGTGGTTTACCGTCGCGATCAACAAGACTCCTTCTTTTAATTTCTTCTGTCTCAGGATCCTTACGGATGAGGTTTCTGGACGGGTGGTATCTCTTAAACTCTTCTGACTCCCACTTCTCCAGAGGTTTTGTGATATAGATGGCAAGCTGTCTGTATCCGCCTTCGCTGTAGAGCGTGCGGAAATTGACATGTCCGTGCCCCCACCGCTGTTCCCAAAGATCTGTAATTATCAGATCTGTAGCCGTTTTTTCATTGGCTTCACGGTTGATCAGGATGTGGATGTGTCGGCCACCTCTTGTTCCGATTGCAAGACGGTATATGTATTTCAGGATCCATCCCTGTTTTTTATACTTTTCTCTGATCTTTCTCACCAGTTTACCGGCATGGTCCTTCATTTCTTCCCATGTGGGTTTACAACCTTTGGGATAAGTGAGGGTGATCCAGTAATCCCTTTCGCGGAAGTTCCACTTGATCAGTCTTCGAACATCGCGTTCGCGTTTCCACTGGTTATGCTTCGCAATCTCTTCTGGAGTGGCTTTTCTTCTTTTCTGTCTGGTCTGTCCTCTTGCTCCATACTTTCCGGTATGCTTTTCTTCAATTTCCACTGTGTCTCCACAGTCCCACCTTTGTCTGATATATCCGCATAGCACCTTGTATCTCATATACACCTCTGTCGTAAGTCTAATACGCTTAATCGAGCCCCCAAGAGGTACTCAATACCTCTGTGGATCTCAAAAAAGGTCAAAAATATAGCAGGTGGTTTCTGCCTGCATCTTGACTTTCAGGCGCTGTATGATATACTAACTATAGTTGTTATTTCATACAGCACCATTTAATTACTGAACCTTTACAGTTGCCGCTGTGGGGTTCTTTTTCTTTGTCTTCTTATCCTCCAGCCACAGGATTATTCCGCATACAATTCCCGCGATCGTAAAAATCCCGATCACGCATCCTGTTCTGGTATCCCATTGCCATATCGGGAGATTTCCTACAATAATCCCCGTGATCAAAGAAATGTTAAGTTCTCTCACCATCGTTTCTACCTCCTTCTATTGTATAAGATCCTCCATAGTCTTCTTTCCGGAGTTCTGCTATCTCCGCGGCTCCTGATCGGGTGCCGTAGCAGGAGCCAATTGTTCCATCAGAGAATCTTATGATCCATATCTTTCTCATGCTGTTTCTCCTTGTGGTTCTGCTGGTTTCTGGGTTTCAATGAATCTTTCCAGATCACTTCCCCGAATCTTTCTGGTTCCATTACCTTTTCCCAAAATCAGGTATGGAAGCTGTCCGGTATTCATCAGCTCATAGACTGTAGATACATTGATGAGCAGAATTTGTGCTGCCTGCTTTGCCGTGTATAATGGTTTGTATGGTTCTACCATATCTCTCACCTCGCTTTTTGTCATATTTTGTCGTTCTTCTTTTCTTGCCACCGCGTCCTCTGGTTGTTATCATTGAGGTGTAAGTAAGGTAAGTAAGAAAGGAGAAACGTTATGTTACGTATGGATATCTACATTAATGGTGAGCTTCTGGAGTTTCAAAAACCTGTTGTTCTAATTCCATATCAGCTCTATCTTTTGTATTCGGGATTGCAGGGTAAGTAATTATCCTGCTTTCTTTGCAGCCTTTTCCATTGCGTCCCTGCATCTAAGTAATTCAACTCCTGTACGCATCAGCTCCAATGATTTCTGATCCAGATGCTTCAGGTCTTCTGTAATTTCGTTTAATAACGTTTTTCTTTCTTCTGTCATGGTATTCACCTCTTTCCTTTTTCTTCGATTCCTGTCTATTTTGGTTGTGCATATTGTGTTTTATGTAACACCCACCTATACTGTATTTACAGGGTACTGGCATACCCGAGTAAGTCAGAAAGGAGAAAGTATGGATAACAATTTTACTGTCACTGCTGCATTTGTAACTGCATTTGCCGCAATCGTCGCACCAACAATCACTGCACTCATCCATTCCATCAAAGAGTATAAAATTTCAAAAATGAGTTCTACAATTGTAAAACGTCTTGAATTATGTGAAGCATTCTCTGATGCCTACTCCTCTTGTCAATACGGAACTGAAAAACGCGGATTTGCTTTAACTTTTTACAAAAAATCTCTTAAACTAGCGGCTGTTTGCCATCGTCGAAGCGTTCGGCGTTCTCTTTTTCTTTTGGCAAACAAAGTGTTGCAAAATGGTGCTTCCAAAGATACCGACAAGCTGTATGAACACTGTATTCAATTATTGTCCAAAGAGTTTTAGCGCTAACAATACAGGTGCGTAACCAAAGAACGCGATTATCTCTCCTAATATCAGCAACGTAATCCATATTATGTTGTTTTCGGAGATGATACAGGCAACAACCGCTGAAATTAAAAGTCCCGTACCTACGATACAACATGCTAATTGCATTTTTTCTTCACCTCCCGCTGTTTTCTGCCCTGCCATCCTCAGCACCGGTGGGGTGGTTCCGGTGGACGGTCATTGCTGACCATTTCGGCTATTCCTTGTCTGTTGTTTCACAGAAATTGTTTCTTTATTGATTCCGTAATTTCTACAACTCTATCATCGACCTGTTCCAGCTCTTCCTCTGATAAGCCTTTCACCAGATATTCGACTTCTCGCCAATATCCCATATTGTCCAAGAAGTGTGATAATACTCCCTGGGCTCTTTCATTTCTTTCTTTGATTTTCATTTTTCTCATTTCGTTCACCTCGCTTTCCGTTTTGCTTTCTGAATGCATTGTATCACGTTGTTAATGCAGTGTCAACGTATTTTTTATTTGCTTCTTATTTTTTTACGTTGACAACGTACTTTTGCGATGTTATAATCTTTGTTAAAAGGAGGTGTTTTTTTGAACGAACGTGTAAAAGAGCTTAGAAAAGCTCTTGGTCTTTCCAGAGAAGATTTTGCCAATAAATTAGGCTTAAAAAGCCGAGGAAAAATAGAAAATATTGAGCTTGGCAGAACTATTCCAGATGAACCTTTTTTAGACTTAATTTGCAAAACATACAGTGTTAATTCTGAGTGGTTGCATACTGGAAATGGAGAGATGTTTGTAAAACTTTCTGAAGATGAAGAGATTGCAGATCTGGTATCAGATGTGTTAGAAGACGGAAAGAATAATTCTTTTTATGGAATTATTCTGGAAATCGTGCGAACATACAACGAGCTGTCTCCTGTTTCTCAGGAAGTAATGAAAGATTTTAGTAAAAAACTGGTTGAGAATATAAAAAAAGAGGACTAACGTCCCCTTTTCCTTTCGAGATGTTTTCTTATAAGAATAATAAGCTGTTTCAGGAATGTTTCATCTGATTCATCCAGCTTATCAAGCATCTCCACGATATATTCTTTGTATTCATCCGGTTTTTTCATATGTACGCACCTCCGTTCTGGGCTTTATCGAACGTATGTTTGTATTTAATATACATCAAACATTTGTTCGTTTCAAGTGTTTTTCTCATATTATTACCTCCTTTGTATTAATATGTCATTTCTCAATGGCCTCTATCAATTAATACGGATGGAAGTAAAGAAAATCACTCTAACGGAGGTAATCGTCCAGAATACTGGACACTTATTTGTATTCCGACTCATACAGATCGGAAATGTGCACTTTTAGCGCTTTGGCAAGCAATTCCATGTTATCAAGCGTAGGTGAATACACTTCGTTTGCAATGTTATTGATTGTGGATTTTGAAATTCCAGTCATCATGGAAAGTTGCCGAACAGAAATGTTTTTATCATACATAATTTTATTTAATAATATTTTCATGGAAATATTATTTGTAAAACACAATTTTATTATTCTGAAAATTTATTGTTAAAAGTAGGAAGGAAACGCATGGGACTTTTAGACTTATTCAGAATCGGTAAGATCAAGAGTGAAAACGAAGCTTTGAAGCAGAAATTACAGCTTTTGCATGCCGATGAATATTTTCAAGCTAAAGAACAGATTGATAAAATGAGAGCAGAAATTTCCGATAATAATTCAGTACTCTCTCAGCAGCGTATTGAGCTCTCTGAATTATCGAATCAACATCAAAAATTAGATAAACAGGTAAATACTCAAAAAAACAAATTATCTCGATGCAAAGAATTATACCAAAGCGTAGAATATGCTTTAAATAATTTTTTGGTATCAGATGTACAATATAACAATTGCAAATTAAATCCTCACAATAAAAGTGACTTTGATCTCCTTTCTCCTTCTGTAATTCTCCAACTGCATTCCATGGATGTAAAGGAGCTTCGGAAAGCATATAAAGAAAACGAAAAACAAGTAGATAAGTTGCTTAGTTTGTACGAATCACGTTATACAACCAAAGCTAATAAATCTATTTATTCTTTAATGGTAATTGCATTACGAGCTGAATTGCAAAACATCCTTTACAATTTAAAGTATGAAAAGCTTGATAAATCAATCGAAGATCTAAAATTAGTTACGGCCAAATACTTAAAAATTGCCGGAGAAGGAAACCAAAGCATAGCTGGAACCCTAACAAAATTCATTGGCGAAATCGAATATCTGTTTATCAACTCTATCAAAATCGAATACAATTATTACGTTAAAAAAGAGCAAGCACGTCAAGAACAAATGGCTTTACGAGAGCAAATGCGTCAAGAGACTGAAGAGAGAAAAGCCCTTGAATTAGAGCGAAAGCGTGTTGAAAAAGAAGAAAGTAAATTTGTTTCGGAAATCGAAAAAACTAAAGCTTCTCTGGATCAAGCTTCTTCAGATGAAGAAGTTCAGAATTTAAAATTAAAGATTCTCGAACTTCAACAGCAGCTGTCAGGAGTTGCTGCAAAGAAAGAAGAGATTATCAACCTGCAAAACGGAAAAGCTGGTAATGTATACATCATTAGTAATCTAGGCTCTTTTGGTCAGGATGTCTTCAAAATAGGTATGACTCGCCGTTTAGATCCACAGGACAGAGTTAATGAACTTGGTAGTGCAAGTGTCCCGTTCAAGTTTGATGTTCATAGTTTTATATTTTCAAATGATGCCGTTGGCCTTGAAAAAAAATTGCACGATATGCTGAATGAGCGTCGTCTTAACAAGGTGAATCTCAGAAAAGAATTTTTTAAAGTGGAAATTGATGAATTGGAAGAATTGGTTAATTCAATTGATCCTACAGCTGAATTTAATAAAACCATGCTTGCGGAAGAATTTCGTCAATCATCCGAACTCGACAAGCCGCTCAGTTCTTCTTCGTATTCTGATGATGCAAATAATATTTTAGAATAAAATAACAATCGCCCCAGTGTTGGCGCACCAGGACGATTTATGTCTCCGAAGAGATACTCATTTTGCAAGAATATTGTATCATCTTTGGAAGCAGCGCTCAACCCAAACATTTGTGTGGCTGTTATTTTTGTACTCAAAATTAAAAGGAAGGTGATATTGTGGGAGAATTACGAACAAGAAAACGTGGAAAAAGCTGGGAATACAGCTTTGAAGGCGCGCGGATCAAGGGAAAACGCAAATCAATTTCCAAGGCAGGATTCCGGACGAAAGCAGAAGCGCTTGCTGCAGGTATTAAAGCAAAAGCCGAGTATGATCAGGCCGGTATTATATTCAAAGCATCGGAGATGTCTCTCTCTGATTATCTGGATTTCTGGCTGGATGGTAACGTAAAGACTAATATGACATACAACACATACGATGCTTATGCATCTGCTGTTAAGTTACATATTAAACCGGCATTAGGGAACTATAAGCTTTCTGCGCTTTCTCCTGCTGCCATCCAACAATGGATTGATTCGCTAAAAACAAAAGGATTATCCGAGCAGAGCATTGCCAATTATCGTGGCGTGCTCTCTGGAGCATTGAAGTATGCAGTATATCCATGCCAATATCTTCGCCAAAATCCCTGCTCTTACACTCGTGTCCCCAGCGTTCCGGTTACTCAGGATCAGAGAGAGCACAGGGAGTATGTGTGCAGTAGTGAGGCATGGTCAGATATCGTCGACTATTTCAACGGTACCTGCTACTATCTGCCTCTTATGATCTGCTACCACACCGGTATGCGTATTGGAGAGTGTTTCGGGCTGGATCTGCAGCGTGATGTGGACTTCCGCCGACACACGATTTCTGTCAACCGTCAGCTGCAGAAAGAGGACAAACAATGGATCTATAAGAATCCGAAATATGATTCTTTCCGGAAGTTAAAAATAGGCCCCACTCTCGAAGCATTGTTGAAGTCAGAGATTACCGTTATGAAAATGAACCGGTTAAGATATGGTGAGTACTACACAAGAACTTATGTTGATAATTCTTTGCATCTGCACTGTGTTCCTGCAAATCAGGACGTTCCTCCAGACTACAGAGAAGTGTGGCCTCTGACAAAAGAAAATGGCGAAATGCTGACTACCGAAAGCATTAAGTACTGTACCAGAATCATCAAACACAAACTGGGGTATACCGCTTTTCACCCTCATAGTCTGCGTCACACTCACGGAACGATCCTTGCAGAAAGTGGAGCTTCCCCGAAGACCATTATGGAACGTCTCGGACACAAAAATATTAAAGTCACAATGGAACGTTATGTCTACAATACGGAGAAAATGCAGGATGAAGCTGTGGCACTTTTTGAGGCTGCCATAAAGTAAAATTGCCTACCATCTGAAAAAATGGTAGGCAAACGGTAGGCAAAACCGTATTTTTCACTTTAAGAAATGCCGGAAACCCGCATAAATACTGGATTAATACTCCAAGGTTTCCATATACTTCATGTACCTTACAACCATCAGTGCAATCTTGAAGGTAATTGCATCTTCGAATACACGAAGATCCAGTCCGGTACTCTTCTGAAGCTTGTCCAGACGATAAACCAGTGTATTTCTGTGGATATAGAGCTGTCTGGATGTCTCAGAAACATTCAGACTGTTCTCGAAGAATTTATCGATTGTAACAAGTGTCTCTTCATCGAAATCATCCGGTGATTTATTCTCGAAAATCTCCTTAATAAACATTTTGCACAGCGGAATCGGCAGCTGATAAATCAGACGTCCGATACCAAGAGAACTATATGCAATGACATCCTTCTCACCGAAGAAAATCTTACCGACATCAAGTGCCATGCGAGCTTCTTTATAAGAACGGGAAACTTCCTTCAGTTCGTTGACGATCGTACCATATGCGATATGTGTCTCTTCTGTCTGATTTAATCCAAGTGAATCAAGGATTGCATGCGCGAGCTTATCCATCTCCGGATAACCTTCGCCCTCCTCAAGCTCTTTTACAATAATGATGCTCTTCTCATCTACTGCAGTAATGAAATCTTTGCTCTTGCCGCCGAAAAAGCTCTTAACGCTTTCCATTGCACTGTGATCCTTCTCCTGCTGAAGTTCAAGGATCATAACTACACGACGGACATCTGCATCGATATGAAGTTTTTTCGCACGGTTATAAATATCAACCAGAAGCAGGTTATCAAGAAGAAGATTCTTGATAAAGCTGTCTTTGTCAAATCTTTCTTTATACGCTACAATGAGGTTCTGAATCTGGAATGCAACAAGTTTGCCGACCATGTAAGTATCCTCATCATCCCCATGCGCAACCAGCACATATTCCAGCTGATAATCATCGCAAACTTTAAAATACTGGAATCCCTTTACAAGCTGACTGTCTGCCTGAGATTCTACAAAAGCCTGTATATCTCCCGGCTGAATTGAAAAATCTGCAAACGTTGTTGCGAGTACCTTTCCCTCTGTGTCAATGATGCAAAATTCTGTTCTGGAAATTTCTTTAAGTCCTTCCAGCGTATTCTGAAGTACCTGATTTGATATCATCTGCTTACATCCCTTCTCGCTTACTGCGCGTTTTTCTCCTTTTTCCCCATAGGCTTGCTATACTAAATGTTATTTTAATACAAAATGACCAAAAATGAAAGACCAAAACTCAAATTTTTTACATTTTTTTGTGAATAATTCCTATTTTTCTATAAATCCTTCCCCATGAACCTCTCTTGCATCACCTACGATCACAAATGCGTTCTCATCAATTTCGTCAATTTTTTCTTTTAAATGAACCAGCTCTTTCTTTCCGACTACACAGAACAGCATCAGTTTATCCGTTCCGGAGTACATTCCCTTTGCTGGAATCCCTGTGATTCCACGATCAAGATCTTCCATAACCATCTTTGCCACTTCATCCGGCTTATCCGTAATAATGTAAACAGATTTTGAGAATTTCAGTCCTTCAATAATTCCATCAGAAACTTTCGTCACAAGGAATACTGCAATAATTGCATACAGCGCACGCTCTACCCCAAATACATACATGCCGACTACAACTACTGCTCCATCTATAAACTGCATGATCTGCGCGATTGAATAATGATTCAGATATTTCTGGATGATTGCTGCCAGAAGATCCGTGCCCCCGGTCGTTCCGCCTCCGAGAAAAACAAATCCTATTCCGATTCCCTGCAGAAGTCCTCCATATAAGGCAACCAGAAGAAAATCGCCGGACAACTTCCATGCCGGAAGGATTGCCAGCCAGATCGTCAGCGAAAGATCTCCCAGAAGTGCTTTTTTTACAAATTTAAAACCTTTTATTTTTGCGGCGAGAAGAAACAACGGAACGTTCAATACAAGGTTGGTGATCCAGAGCGGAATTCCGTCTCCGTACACCCCTTTTGTCCAGGCTTTGACCAGAATCGCTATACCGGAAAATCCTCCTGTAACCATTCCTGCTGCATCAAAACAGGATGTGATTGCAGTTGCCATAAGTCCGGTTCCGACAATGATCAGAATATATTCCAGATACCACACTTTTTTTCCAGCAATTTTCATAAATACTCCTTTCTCTGTTGCTATATCTCAGTAAAGTAACCCTTAACCCAAAAGAACGGGATACAGCGAAATGCTGTTTCCCGTTCTTAGTGTGCCCTACTTGGAAGGCTTATTTGCAAATTTAATAAAATGATAGCTCGCAACGATCTCGAAGTATTTGATGATTCTCGGATACAGAGGTTCGGCTGCTTCTCCGAATTCTTCCTTCACCAGTGCTGCGATATCGGACACGGTACGTTTTCCATCAATCAATGGCCAGATAAAAGTACCCTGCGCATCAAGATGAACTTTTGTATACTGAGGTTTGTTGAATACCTTCTGTGCAATTTTATTGAACAGTCCCGTATTCTCCACATCCAGTATTACACGTCCTTTTATATCTTTATGCCAGTGAAGTTCTTCGGATTTTACCGGAATCAGATCAAGATAGTTGATATCTATATTTTGTTTTTTGCTTTTTTTATTCTGTTTTCTCATCAGGCTTTTTTCTTTTTCCATAAGGAGAATTTCAGCAGTGTCAGGATCATG
>ENA-ORUQ01000317-ORUQ01000317.1-human-gut-metagenome-genome-assembly--contig:-NODE-317-length-57816-cov-6.455428_pt1 | contig 57816 bp, 55 predicted proteins | sample MGYA00242081_ERZ509211 | MGnify/ENA primary metagenome ERZ509211 (study PRJEB26280, sample SAMEA2338785) | human gut metagenome | biome: human gut; feature: human-associated habitat; material: faeces...
GCTAGCCTGTCACGCTAGAGGTCGACGGTTCGAGCCCGTTCCGGGTCGCCATTTTTTTATGGCTTCATAGCTCAGTTGGTAGAGCAGAGGACTGAAAATCCTCGTGTCAGTGGTTCGATTCCACTTGAAGCCACCATTTAATAGAATATATGGATGCAAAAATCAATCAGAAAAAATCTGGTTGCTTTTTTTGTTAAAATAGGGGAAAAAGCTCAGAAATTTCTAGAGTAAATTTCTGGGCTTTAATAATAAAAATCTTTATCAATCATTATTTTTTTTATCATCAATTTTAGTATTATCACCATAGCGCTTAATTTTTTGAGTAGTAGTTTTTTCAAATTCCTTATCACGAATAATAAAACTTTTAATATGTTTGTAATTAGGCAATTTACTATTAACATTAGAAACAATATCACTCATAATTTTTTTGAGTTCCTCTTTAGTAGGAACAGAACCTTTTAAATATTCTGTAATTGCTTCTATATTAGGAAGTATTTGAGCATTGATATAAGTTTCGTCATCATCATCTTTTTGAATACCAAGAACAAGAGATTCAGAAATAAGAGGATTATCGTTCAAGTAGTATTCAACTTCTTCAGGGTAAATATTTTTACCATTTTTAGTAACAATAACACTTTTACATCTACCAGTAATATATAAATAACCTTGTTCATCAATTTTTCCAATATCACCTGTATGAAACCAACCATCTTTAAGAGCTTTGGCAGTTTCTTCAGGCATGTTATAATATCCAAGCATTACATTTGGACCTTGTACTAAAATTTCGCCTTCACCATTTTCATTAGGATTATCAATTTTATAAGTAACTTTAGGAATAGGTAAACCACAGCTATCGTCTTTGTGGTAAAAGTCGTTGTTACCAGCAACAAGAGGAGAACACTCTGTTAAGCCATAACCTTGTAGTGTAAGTAAACCAAGTTTTTCAAAATCTGCAGCAATTGTTGGATTTACTCCAGCGGCACCAACGATAAATACACGAAGCCTTCCACCTAAAGTATTTTTAACTTTACTTTTTACTACATGTTTTATAGGTCCAGGTAAATTATCATAAGGATTTTCGTTAGATGATTTGACATATTTTTTTGGTAAAGTTTTGTTCATATTTTTAATAATATTTTTATGCATATTTTCCAATAATAGAGGAACACATAAAATAACAGAAGGATGATATTCTCCCATATTTTTTAATATATATCTTAGTCCATCACAGTAGCAAATGCTGGCACCACTGTATAGTGGTAATAGAAATCCTATAGTACATTCATAAGTATGATGAATAGGAAGAATAGAGAAAAATAAATCACTTCTTTTTACTTTTACAATTCCATAAATAGAGGTAATATTTGAACATATATTTCTGTGAGAAAGGCATACACCTTTTGCATTACCAGTTGTTCCTGATGTAAATAACAAAATACGCATTTCATCTGGATCAATTTCTATTTTATCAAATTCTGTATTTCCTTGAATTAGAAATTCTTTGCCTTTTGCTATACAATCATTAATATCGTAAATTTCAGATTGTTCTTTTAAGTCTAGTTTTGTAGAATTAGATTTTTTTTCTAAATCTAAAGAAATCATGCAAAGGTCTTGATTTTTTAAATCTGATTTTTTTTCTATAACACCTTTTAAATTTTTAGTGTCACCAAGAATACAAACACTTTCCGAAATATTTAAAAAGTTTATAACATCATCATTGTGTAATTCTTTATCTAAAGGAACCACAATACCAACTATTGTAGCTGCAAAATATGAAACAGCCCATTGATATGAATTTTTTCCAATTACTGCAATTCTTTTTCCTAAAAATCCTAATTGAATTAAGTATGTTCCAAGTTGTACTATATCTTGTTTAAATTCTTTATAGCTTACAGGATAAATTTCGCCTTTATTATTTTTTAGTTTGAATGCAATTCTGCTTCCATAAATGTTGCTAGAACGATATAACATTTCTTTTAAATTTGATATTTCTTCACATTTATGATATTTTTTTTCTAGTTTCTCTTTTATTGTTAAATTTTTACTCACTTTGATTACTCCTTTATTTTTTTAAATGCTATTAATACTGAATTTTTATAAGTACTAATGTTATTAATGCCATGTTTTATTCGTATTTATAAAAAACAAAATTTGTATTTTGTTTAATTGTTATGTTTCCATCATATATTGAATTTGTATCATTTTTGAATGGAATTGTAATAAATACTTTGCTTTTAAATTTTTCATCTTTATAATTTGTGATATAAATTTCAAATGATATTTTTGACTCGATATTGCTTATTGGCACAGCACATCTTTTTAATAGTGAACCATTATAAGTTATAGGTGTTGATGTGTCCAATATTGTGTAATCTGTTTTTATGTTTTCTATAAGGTAACTAAGTGTAATTGGATTTGCACAATTATTATATAAAATTGGATTAGAAAAATCAGACGTTTCTTTAGAAATTGTTTCAAAATCTAATTCGTTTTCAATGTTTTGTAGATTTTCTGAAGAGTTTTCTAATTGATTAGGTAATAGTGATTTTGCAAACTGATTAAGACTTTTATAATATAATTTTGCTTGTCCGTCTTGAGGTGCTTGGTCTATAGAAAAATTTTTTAAAGTCACATCTTTTAGTGTGTTTTCTAAAGTACTTTCTGAAGAATTTTTATTTATAAAAATCGCAATATCAGTATATGCAAATAGATTTTCAATTGTAAAGTTTGATTTTCCACTTAGTTTGTTTTTTACATCACAACTGCTAAATAGTGTTATTTCATTAATTGAAAATGTTGTTTTGTCATTTTTGTTTGCAAATTTTAAAACTTGATTTTCAAATTTGTTTTTCTCAATAAAGTTTGGTATGTAGTTAAAAATAACTATAATTAATAACACTATAGCAAAAATACTTGAAATTATAAGAGGTATTAAAAGCTTTTTATATTTTAATATAAAACTTTTCATTTGTTTTAATCCTTTCTTTTTGTATTAATATGATATAATATTTTTTAAATAAAATCAAGAAGAATTCCAAAATTTTGAATTGACAAAAAAGAGTTAAAAAGTTACAATAATTTTGGAGACAAATAAATAAATATGTAAAATTTTGCAAAATAAAGTTTTAAAAATATTAAAAATAAAACTTTAGGAGGAATGTGTTAATGAAATCTAAAGAAAAAGTAAAAAAAAGTACTAAATTAAAGTTGAATTTAAAAAATATTATTTTTGCATGTCTTTTTACTATTATTGTATTCGATATAGTTATTTTTTATAACTTATATATAAAAGGAAATATTTCTTATGCTGTTAGTAGTAATTTAAATGAAAATACCAAAGAAGATGAAGAAGTGCAATATTCAGAAGCTAGTAAAATAGATATTGATACAGTTATTAGTCAAAATTCAAATCAGAGTACTTCTGAAGAATTAAGACATGAAGATGTTACTTTGGAATATTTGACAGAATATGTGCAATCAGATGATTTATTTAAAGGAGAAACAGCTGTTGTTGAAGATGGAAAAAAGGGAACTCAAAGAATTACATATAAAAAAATATTTGAAAATGGAGAATTTAAGAAAGAAGAACAAATTTCAGTTGCAGTTGTTAAACCTGCTTTAAATAAAGTTATAAAAGTTGGAACAAAAGAAAGACCAAAAGTAGTTCAATCAACTCAAAGTTCTACATTTGATATGCAGTTAAATAAGCCAAGTGGACTTTCTTTGGAACAATTCCAAAAGATTTTAAAAGATAGTAAAGATGTTAATAAGATTTTTGAACAAAATGCAGATTATTTTTATTATGTAGAAAAACAATATAATATTAATGGTATTTTTGTTGCTGCCATAGGTATACATGAAAGCAATTGGGGAACATCAAAGATTGCTAAAGATAAGAAAAATCTTTTTGGATATGGTGCATATGATTCTAATCCATATAATGGTGCATATAAATTTTCTAATTATTCAGAAAGTATAGATTTGATTTCGAGGGTTTTGGTTAAATATTATTTGAACCCTAGGGGTACAAGCATTTATGGTAATGAAAAAGCCGTTGGAACTTATTATTCTAGTCCGACGTTGTCTGGTGTTAATCAAAAATATGCTAGTGATAAAAATTGGGCTAATGCAGTTTATAAACATATGCAATATTTATACGGAAAATTGTAATTTTTATCTAATTTTTTTTAATATTACTTGCTATTTTTTTAAAGTTATTGTATGATATAAGGGTAATATTTAGAGTTAATATAAATGCAGTTAAATGGTACGAATATTGAATTTTGAGTTATAATTGTACCTTTATAGAGAAAGGAATGGGATTAAAATGAAAAAAGTAGCAAGTATTATACTTACTATGTTATTTGTTTTTATGTTTTGGACTAATACTGTAACAGTAAAAGCAACTCAGCAAAATGTTATAGATAACGAAACAGAAAGCAAAATAGTAGAAATAAAAGAAACAGAAACTAAAAATTTAGCAGATTACCAAGAAAAGTACGGCTCTAAGGTATATGGGACAGTTGCATATATTTTGCATTTGGTTCAAATATATAGTATACCATTTTGCTTTTTAGGACTTGCTATTGGTGCAATACATAAATATGTTATAGGTATCCGTAAGTTAGATACATTGGAAAAAGGTATGGGACTAATGGTTACATTTACTATTTTATTAATTATATGCCAAATTTTGCCACTTGCATTTGCAGTGTTTATAAAATTTGGGAGGGGGTAACAAATGAAAGTATTATTTGCTGTAAGTAATGAAGAAATTTCAGAAAATATCGTAAAAAAATATCAAAAAGAATATAAAGAAATCATTTCATATAAAAATGTTTATTACTTTAATGCAATTTTAAAAGAATTACAAAAAGATAAAACATATGATAGAGTTGTTATTAGTGAAGACTTAGAGAGCTTTACTAATAATCAATATGACCAAATTGATAAATTTATCTTTGAAAAATTAGATAGTATTAGTGATGAGGCATCAAACTATCAGGGAGATAATATCCCAATTATTTTAATATGTTCTGATAGAAGAATAAAATCTGAACAAATGCTTGTAAAATTATTTGGAATTAGCATATATGATGCATTACTAGGAACAGACAGAAATATAGATGAATTGTGCAAATTAATAAATAAGCCACGTTCTAAAAAAGAAGCTAAAATTTATTATAAAATAGATTCAGATGATGTTAATTATAGACCAGAAAATGAAAATGATGTAAGTGAAGTTGAAATTCAAAATATTTTAGCACATTATAAACGTTTAGGAAAAAATGAAGATAAATATTTAGAAAGTTTTAATAATATTGCTTCACAATATAATGATGTACAATTAAAAATAATTTGCAAATTTTTACCTTTAAATGTTAAAGCAGTATTAGAAGAAAAATCACCTAAATATCAACAATTAATGGCATTTAATACAAAGGTTTCTGATAAAATAAGAAAACCTAAAAATGAAGTTGATGATGGCACTAGCGAAATGCTATTGAAAACAGTAAATACTAGAGAGACAATTTTATCTAAACCAGTAGTTATACCAAATGCTGTAAATTTACAAAGTACTAAAAAATTAACAAAACCAAAGCCAGTAAAACAAGAGGAAGAAGATCCAATAAAACAAATAGAACGTGAAATTAATGCATATGTACAAAATGAAAATAATTTTGAAGAAAAAGAAAATGATGTAAAAGAAGTAGAAAATGTAGAACCTGAAAAAGAAGAAGTAAAACCAGCACCAAAAAGAAGAGGCAGACCTAGAAAAAATCCTCTACCAGAAAATACAGATGATGCACCTAAAAAGAAGAGAGGCAGACCAAAAAAGAAAGTAGAAGTTTCAAACCAATTAGAATTTTCTAATGATGAGAGTCAAGATGATTTAGTTATGCCAGGACTAGATGAAGAGGAAAAAGAAAATATTGTTATGCCAGGAGTAGAAGAAAATATAGAAAAAGAAGATATTGCTGAAAGCAATGAAGATTTAGTAATGCCTGGGACAACAGAATTAAATAGTAATGTAGAAGATGATGACCTAACAATGCCAGGCTTAGAAGACGAAGAACAAGATGATTTAGTTATGCCAGGAATAAATAGTGATGTTACATATACAAATAATAACATTAGTAATAATTATATTGGGACTAACATGTATAATAATAATTTACAAAATGTTGTTAATACAGAAGTAGATATTAGTTCTTTATTGACACCTGATAAAAAAATTGCGTGTTTTATTGGTACAAGTAAAAATGGTACATCATTTATAGTAAATAATGTTGCTCAAGTTTTGGCTTCACAAGGTGTTTCAACTGCTATTTTAGATATGACTCAAAATAGAAATGCATATTATATTTATACAAATAATGAAGAAGAATTGCGTAATACTGCAATGAATTGTTTCCAAAATTTAATTGATGGTGTTGCAAAAGGTATACAAGCTAATAGAAATTTAACAGTATACACAGCTTTACCAAATGATAATGATAATATAGAAAATGCAGGGGAGATATTACAAACTTTAATAAAGAATTATTCAGTTGTTTTAATAGATTGTGATTATTCTACACCTATTTCATATTTTTCATATGCACAAGAAATTTATTTGGTTCAATCAATGGATGTTTTGACAATTCAACCGTTAACAGCTTTTTTGAATGTTTTAAAATCAAGAAATGTGTTAGATGAGAAAAAATTAAGAATAGTTTTAAATAAAACTGAAAAGTTAAGAAAAATTAGTGATAAAGTTATTATTGGAGGTATGTCCTCATATAATGATCCAGCTATGACTTATATGGTAGAATTATTTGATAAAAATCTTATAAAATATATTTCTATTCCTTTTGATGAACAAGTGTATGTTAAATATTTAGAGGGATTAATAGATTGTGAGATTTCTTTGAGAGGATATCCTAAAAATATAGTACAAATTTTAACAGAATTAGCTAATATGTTATATAAAAATAGATCTGGAAAATCAACATATAGGCCACCTACAGCTAATAGTAATGGTTTTACACCTAGTATAAATTCAACTTTAGAGCAAATGAGAAAATATTAAAAATAAGGAGGAAAATATTGTGTTAATGGGAATAGTTGGAGTATTGATAATAGTTGTAATTGGACTTATCATTTACAATTTGAGAATACATAAAAAGATACAAACATTTCGTAATATTAATCAAAAAATAACTAATTTATCTGTTGTACAAGATTTTATGAATGCAATAGGTCAAACTTCAAGTGTAGATGATAAAATAAAAAAAATAAATGATATTTTAATAGAAAAATATGAAATAAAATATTCCACAATTGTTGTATTTGATGGGGCAGAATATGTAGTAAAAGCTTCAAATGTAGATAAAAGACATTGGAAATCTTTAAGTATGTTACAAAATGTAGATATGTTTAAAGATAGTATAACAACTGCAACTCCAAAATATGTAACAGTTAATAAAGAAAGAGAAAGATTACCATATCAACAGATGGAATTTGGTAGAGCAAAATCAGCAATATTTTTCCCATTGTATATAGATAATGTTTATATAGGGTATTGGATTATAGAAAGTGGAACTCCGCATGATTTTGACAATGTTGATACAGCAGTTTTAGAAGTTATAAAAGACAATATAGTTTCTGTATTAAAAACAGTAGTACATCAAAAAACATTAGAAAGTATTGTACGAAAAGATTTGTTTACTGGATTATATTCAGAAGAATATCTATATGGAGAAGGTAAGAGACAAATAGATCAACATACAACTTCTACAATATGTATGTTTAGAATTGCAAATCTTGAAGAAATAAATAAGGTATATTCAAGAGAATTAGGAAATGAGGTAGTAACACAAGTAAGTGCATATGTTCAAAAAAATATAGCAAATAACTATGTTTTTGTAAGATATATGGGACCTAAATTTGTTATAGCATTTTCAGGTGTTGAAATTAGTGGTGTAGCAGATTTCTTAAATGATTTAAAAATATCATTAGAAAAAATGAAAATATCTTTGCCAGATGATGATGATGATGAAAATAAAAAAGATGATAGTGAAAAAATAACAGTTTCACCAAGATTAAATTTTGCATTATCTACTTATTATAAAGGTACAGGATTAGAAGAAGTATTGAAAAAATTGGAAGAATATATAGATAGTGCTGATAAGAGTGAAAGTGATATTACTAAAATTTAGAAAAAGTATAATTTGTTTATATTAAATTTTAGTAAAAATGTAATACATATAATATTATAAAAGATAAAAAGAAGGGAAAGTGAGAGATATGGAATTTGACAAAACTATGCATTTTGAGGTTGAAAAAATTGAAAACCTTAGAACTAAAGAAATATTAAAGGAAGTATATGAAGCTTTGCAAGAAAAAGGATATAATCCAATAAATCAATTAGTAGGATATATTTTATCAGGAGATCCAACATATATTACAAGTTATCATGATGCAAGAAATAAAATAAGAACAATTGAAAGAGATGAATTGTTGGAAAAAATGGTAAAAAACTATATAGGGTTAGAAGATGAGTAGAATATTAAGTATAGATTATGGTGATGCAAGAGTTGGAATTGCAATAACAGATGCTTTAAATATAACAGCACAAGGATTAGAAACAATACAACGTAATAATTCTGATAAAATAGTTTTACGCAGATTAGATGAAATTTTTGAGCAATATCCAGTAGAAACAATTGTTGTTGGAATGCCTTATAACATGAATGGAACAAAAACAGAAAGAGCAGAAGTTACAGAAAAATTTATACATAAATTAAAATGCAAATATCCAGATAAAAAAATAGTAACTGTTGATGAAAGGCTTACAACTGTTGCAGCACATAAAACAATGAATTTTTTAGATGTAAACAAAAAGAAGAAAAGAGCAATTGTTGATACAATTTCTGCTGTTTATATATTGGAGACGTTTTTGGGGAACTGATGTTTTGGGTGTTTTTGGGGACGGACTCAAAAAACACCAGTAGTACATTTGGATTATTGAAAAAATTAAAGTTTTTTTTCAGAATTGTTGCAAAAAAGTAAAAAATAGGTTATGATATGAATGATATTAGTATAGAATTTTTAATTTTGTAGATATTAATATTATATAATATAAATTTGAAAGGAGAAAGTGAACATGGGTGAAGGAGAAGATTTAGATAATATAGTAATACTAAATGATGAAGATGGAAATGAAGTAAAATTCGAATTTTTGGATTTAGTTGAATTAGATGATGAAGAATATGTTATTTTATTACCAGTAGTTGATGATGGAGTTGAAGAAGAAGGAGAAGTTGTAATTTTAAAAGTTGAAGATACAGATGAAGATTCTGAAGAAGAATCATATGTAAGTGTTGAAGATGAAGAGATATTGAATAAAGTATTTGAAATTTTTAAAGAAAGATTTAAAGATGATTTTGATTTTGTAGATTAATCAAAATAGTAGGAGAGGTGGAGGCTATGCTTCACCTTTTGACGTTAAATAAAAATAAGAGGGGAATGTGAAAATATGAAAAAATTATCTACATATTTAGTAGTTATGTTTATGATAATGTATTGGATTTTTAGAGTTGTAGTTGTTTTGATGGCTCAATTGGGAAAAGATTTTGTAGTACAACCACTTAATATGAATTTTGAAATAGTTTTATTATTTGCATTTTTGTTATTTGCAATTTTAGTAGTAAAAAGAAAAGTTCTAGGAGCAGCTTTATACTTAGCTTTTTATGGAGTATATTTTGGAGCAGATATTACTGAAAAAGTAAGATTATTAGCAAATAATGAAATATTGTCTTTGGCTCAAACATCTAGTTTATTTTTTTCAGTAATAGGAATAATTATCCCAGTAGCAGTACTTGTGGATTTGTTGTTAGACAAAGGAAGAATGGCTCATCCAGTTGATAAGAAAACAGATTGGTTTTATAAAAATGAACAATTTGATAGAAAAATGGATGATAGGGCAGATAAAAATAATTATAGAACATTATAATATATATAAATTTTAAAAATATATAATTATGAAAGGAATGGTTTAAGTGAAGCAGATTATTTTTGCAACAAATAATCCAACAAAGGCTAAAAGATTTTCTAAAAGTTTGTTAGAAAAAGAAATAAATGTTATATCTTTGAGAGATATAGGGATAAAAATAAATATAAAAGAAGATGGAAAAGATGTAGTAGAAAACGCTTTGAAAAAAGCAAGAGAATGCCATGATGTTACAGGGAAAATTGCAATTGGAATGGATGATTCTTTATATTTAGAAAATGTTCCAGAAGATGAACAACCTGGGCTATTTGTTAGAAGAGTTGATGGAAAAGTTTTAGAAGATGATGAAATGATAGAACATTATATTTCTTTAGTAAAAAAATATGGAAAAAGAGGAAAATTAAATGCAAAATGGATTTATGGACTAGCTGTGGTTGGTGAGAATGGAGAAGAGAGTACGTATACATGGACTAAAAAAGGTTTTTATCTTGTAGATAAACCTTCTAGAAAAGTAAATCCTGGTTATCCTTTGAATTCTATTTCTAAATATGAGTGCAATAATAAGTATTTTACTGATATTACTGAAAAGGATAAGGAAAAGATGAGTGATAATGAAGATGATGTTATTGAATTTATTGCTCAACATGTTTAAAAAAATTGCATTTAAGGTTAAGAGCTAAATGTTTATAGCAAGATGTAAATAAAGAGGTAAAGGACATGCCAAAGGTATTTGATTATATAATAATAACAGTAGCAGATCAATTTCAAAAAGATTATTTAAAAAATAAATTATATAAACGAAACTTACAAGAAAACACAGAATACAGAATAGTAATAGAAAAGAAAAAAGTAGGTTCTGGACGGAGCATTATTAAATATAATAAAACAAAAAGAAATAGAAAATAAAAAAGTTTTATTAATAAATTCTGCAGGAAAGTGTCAGAGAATGCCTTTATATGCCAAAAAAGGAAAGATATGTATACCAACTTTTAATGGAAGAAATAAAATAGTGTTTGATGAAATAATTGAAGAGACCATGTCAATAGGTAAAAGAATGTTACCAGGTATATTGATTGTTTCTGGAGATTGTACAACTATGTATAAAAAAACAAATAAGAATGAGATTAAAGAAAATACAGCGTTTTCAGTTTTAGCTGATGTAGAACTAGGAAAAAGACATGGTGTATTTGTTACAAATAAAGAAAAAATTCTAAAAGAAGCGTTACAAAAAGAAACAGAAGAAGTATTAAAAAGAAAAAGAGCTGTGAATGAACAAAATCAAGTTAATATAGATACAGGCATGATTTACTTTAATAAAAATACTTTAAAAGATTTAAAAAAAATAGAATTTTCTAATGATGTTATAATAAACTTGTATACAGATTTATTAAATCCATTATGTTTAGAAGTTGATTTTAATAAGTATTTGTACCAAAAGGCAGAAGTGGAAATATCAAAAGAATTATTAAAGGTAAGAACTGAAATATGGAATAGGTTGAATGATAAAAATTTAAAAATAGAAAGTCTGGAAGATGGAAAATTTATACATTATGGAACTACAGAGGAGTTTTTGAAAATAGCAAAAGAAAGAACAAAAATGAAAATATAATTTTGTAAACAATAGATGTACTTTTTAAATAAGTACATCTATTTTCTAATAAGTATTAAAACTTAATATTAAAATCATAGATTTTTATATCAGAATTACTAAATTTTGAAACAAAAATATTAGAAAAGGCTTCTTTTGAGATTGAGTCATTTAATAAAAAAGTAAGAAAGCCGCCATTTCCAGCACCAGATAGCATGTAACCATCTAAATAATTAGCAGAAAATTTTATAATATTATTTATTGTATTATTAGTAAAGTTTTTATTTAATTTTATGTTTAAATCAAAACTTTTTATCATGTTTGAGCCAAAAGATTTTAAATCTTCATTAACAAGATTATTTTTCATATCTATAGCGGTTTGCCCAATATTTTTTAATGTATGTATTGTATTTATATCATTATTAACATAATTTTCCATAATAGAAGAAAGTAAATCTTTTGCTAGACGAGTTTTGCCTGTATAGATAAAAATGATTTTATTTTTTAGTTCTTTTTGAATAGTACTTTTTATATGAATAGATTCACAATAAATTCCTGGTAATATTCCAGGACTAAAATGAATCAATTTAAATCCATTATTAGATGAACCAATTGCATCTTGATAACCTCCACCAGTATTCATAATTTGTTCTGCACAAGTAGTCATATGATATAAATCTAAATCAGTATAGCTTTGACCGCAAAACATAAAAATTGCTTTTAGGCAAGAATATAGTAAAATACTACTAGTACCAAGACCGAGAACCAACGGGAATATTAATTACATTGGTACTTAATTTAAATCCAGAATTTTTTTTGAAAAAATGTTGTAAATTAAAGTTAAGATTAAAAGGTATAAGTCCTGATGCTAAAATTGCAGATTTGTGAAGTGCAAAAGGAATGTTTGGAGATTGGCAATTAATTAATTCTAACATATTTGTTATTTCAATTTCTGAATAACTATTAGATAGTATGATTTTAGGTGCGTTTATTTTTTCTATTTTTACATTTATTGGAAAAGAGTTTTTATATAAGATTGGTATATTTAGTGTATAACCTGAGTTTTCGTTACAATATGGTGGGGTGTCATTCCAGCCAGCAGAAAAATTTGCTCTTAAAGCAGATGATACAGTAATGGAAGAGTGAAATTTATTTGGTTCAAGTGGCTTTATTGAAGATATGTATTCATTTTTTAATATATTAAGTTTCATTTAAAGTCTCCTTTTTATCTTTTTGTTTTGATTTTATCAAAATATTGACTATATATCAACATTTTGATAAAATATGTATAAGAATTTCAATCTTATTTCTTTTTACATTTTACAGGCAAAAAATGATAAAATTTTAAATAAAATAGTAATTTGGTGCTGAGATTGATTTTGAAATTTGAACGAAAATATAAACATTTAGATGGGTATATAGAATATGCTTATCTTTTATTATGTCAATTAAATATTGTATAATATAGATAGAGTTCTATATATTGCAAATTATCAAATAAAAATGTAAGGAGGTAATTGTCATGAGAGAATTATTTGTAGGAAAAGTAATTGATACAACAGAAGATTTTTTAGACAATAACCAAAGAATAAAATTAAAAGAAATACTTACAGAAATATGTTTAAATTATCAAATTGAAAGGATAGAACCAATTAAAAAACAGGAAATACTAAAGAATAATACTAATATATAAAATAAATTTATATCATCTAAAGAAATTGAAGGTTGCTCAAATAGAACTTTAAATTACTATAAAGATAATATAAATAAAATGTTTGATGCTGTCAATCTTCCAGTAAATGAAATTACTACTGAAATATTAAGAAACTATTTAGCAGATTATAAAAATAATTCAAATGCAGGTATGGTAACGATAGATAATATGAGAAGAACTTTATCAAGTTTCTTTGCTTGGTTGGAAAATGAGGACTATATTGTAAAAAGTCCAGTAAGAAGAATTCATAAAGTAAAGACTACTAGAAGAGTAAAAGAAACATTAACAGATGGAAATTTGGAAAAGTTAAGAGATACTTGTTCAAATGTAAGGGATTTAGCAATATTAGAACTATTAATTTCAACTGGTATGAGAGTAGGAGAAATTACGAGATTAAATATATCAGATATGAATTTTCAAGAAAGAAGCTGTATTGTTTTGGATAAAGGAAACAGTGAAAGAGAAGTTTATTTTAGTGCAAAGAGCAAAATGTATATAGAAAAATATTTGGAAACTAGAACAGATGATAATGAAGCATTATTTGTATCATTAATAAAACCATATAACAGATTAGGAATATCAGGAATTGAGATTGCTATTAGAAATCTAGGAAAAAAAGCAAATATAAATAAAGTACATCCATATAAATTTAGAATAACAATGGCGACTATGGCTATTGATAAAGGGATGCCAATAGAACAAGTACATAAGTTATTAGGTCATATAAAAATAGATACAACGATGGAATACGCAATGGTAAATCAAAATAATGTGAAAAACTCACATAGGAAATATATAACGTGAAATCAACTAAAAATATTGACATAGTAATTATTTTATTATATAATACAAACAATAGTTCTCAAAAAAAGATGTGAGGTGCTTATTATTGAATAATATAGAAAATTTAAAAGATTTAATCATATATCAAAGCCAAAATAACGAAAATATATCTGTTGAAGTTTTATATAATGAAGAAGATTTTTGGTTAACACAAAAGTCAATGTCAAAATTATTTAATGTAGCAGAAAATAATATAACATATCATTTACAGAATATCTTTAAAACAAAAGAATTAAATCAAGATTCAGTTACTCAAAAAATTAGAGTAACTGCTTCGGATGGAAAAAAATATAACACAAATTTTTACAGTTTAGATGCAATTATAGCAGTTGGTTATAGAGTAAATTCAAAAGAAGCAACAGATTTTAGAATTTGGGCTACCAAAACATTGAAGGAATACATAAAAAAAGGTTTTATTGTTAATAGTGAAATGCTAAAAAATGGACCTAAATTTGGAAAAGATTACTTTGATGAGTTATTAGTTAAGATAAAAGAAATTAGAGCAAGTGAAAGAAGATTTTATCAAAAAATAACTGATATATACAAAGAATGTAGCTATGATTATGATAAAAATAGTGAAACAACACAAGAATTTTACAAAAATGTTCAGAACAAGTTACATTTTGCTATTACTGGAATGACTGCTCCTGAAATAATTTATAATAGAGTAGATAGTAAAAAAGATAATATGGGACTAACAACTTGGAAAAATGCACCAGATGGAAAAATACTTGAAACAGATGTAACAATAGCTAAAAACTATCTTTCACAAGAAGAAATTATAGAGCTAAATAATTTAGTATCGATGTATCTTGATTATGCAGAACGACAAGTAAAACTAGGTAAGATTATTTCAATGCAAGAGTGGAAAGAAAAATTAGAAGTATTTTTGAAAATAAATGAATATAACATTTTAAAAGATAATGGCAAAATAAAAAGAGAAATAGCAGATAAATTGGCTTTAGATGAGTACAAAAAATATAGAATTATACAAGACAAAAATTATATTTCAGACTTTGATGAGTTAGTAACAGAAACAAAAAATCTTAACAGCAACTGAGCGACAACTTACAAGTTGTAAAAAAAGTGAAAAATATGGATATGTATCAAAAAAGAAAAATTAGAGCAGAAAAGAAAAAAGATGATAGTCCAAAAAGTTTTCCATCAGTCGGAATCAACTGGTAAGTGAGGAATCATGAAAAACTAAAGGAAAGGAGATTATTGATGGAAGATAATAAATTAATTATATATAAAAATAGTGCAGGTAATATTGTAGTAGATGCTATTTATAAAGATGAAACTTTATGGTTATCACAAAAAGGAATGTCAAAAGTTTTTGAATGTTCTACAGACAATATAAGTTTACACTTGAAACATATATTTGAAGATAATGAGTTAGATAAAAAATCAGTTACCGAGAAATGCTCGTTAACTGCCGATGACGGAAAAAACTATAACACAACTATTTATAGTTTAGATGCTATAATTGCTGTGGGTTATAGAATTAATTCTAAAAAAGCAACAGAATTTAGAATATGGGCAACAAAAATATTAAAAGAATATATGACAAAGGGCTTTGCATTAAATGACGAACGTTTTATAAGTGGAAATAAATATGATGCAAAATATTTTGATGAATTATTAGAACGTATTAAAACAATTAGAGTAAGTGAAAGAATGGCATATCAAAAAATCACTGATTTATTTATTGCAACAGCAGCAGATTACAATCCAAAATCAGAAGACGCCTATACCTTCTTTAAAATAGTTCAAAATAAGTTGCATTATGCTATAAGTGGACATTACTGCTGCCGAATTAATATATAGTAGAGCAAACTCAGATAAAGAACATGTGGGACTAACTAATTGGAAAAATTCTCCTGATGGTTTAATATATAAATATGATGTAGTTATTGCAAAAAATTATTTAAACGAAGAAGAAATGAATAATCTAAAAAATTTAACAAATTTATTTTTGATATTTGCAGAGGATGAAGCAAAACAAAGATATGTAATGACAATGAAGGATTGGATAGATGCAACTGATGATTTATTAAAGTTTAGAAGAAAAAAATATTAAATAATAGTGGCAGTATATCTCATAAAGAAGCAGTAGAAAAAGCAGAAAAAGAGTATGAAAAGTTTAGAGTTATACAAGATCGAAAATATATTTCTTCAATGGATGAATTTTATAATAAATATTTAAATGAAAATAATAGTGATGAATAAGGAAGTGATAAATAATGGATATGTATCAAAAAAGAAAAATTAGAGCAGAAAAGAAAAAAGATGATAGTACAAAAAGTTTTCCATCAGTCGGAATTAACTGGTATCCAGGACATATGGCGAAAACAAGAAAGCAAATAAAAGAAGACTTAAAACTAATAGATATAGTAATAGAATTATTAGATGCAAGGATACCAATAGCAAGTAGAAATCCAGACATAGAGGAGATAACAAAAGGAAAGAAAAAAATAGTAATATTAAACAAATGTGATTTATCAGAAGAAAAAGAAAATCAAAGATGGTTATCATATTTTGCAAAAAAAGGAATACCAGCAGTATTAACAGATTCGCAATCTGGAACTGGAATAGGACAAGTAGTAAGCAAAATAGAAGAGGTCATGAAAGATAAAAAAGAAGAAATGGATTCAAAAGGAAGAACAGGAAGAAAAATTAGAGCGATGATATTAGGAATACCAAATGTAGGAAAATCATCTTTTATAAACAGAATAAGCAAAAGAACTTTAGCAGGAGTTGGGAACAAACCAGGTGTAACAAAGCAAAAACAATGGATACGAATAAATGAAAAAGTAGAATTATTAGATACTCCAGGTGTATTATGGCCAAAATTTGAAAACAATGAGGTAGCGTTGCATTTAGCGTTTACAGGTTCTATAAAAGAAGATGTATTAGATAGAATAGAAGTAGCATATGAATTAACAAAATATCTATTAGAAGAATATCCAGAAAAAATATGCCAAAGATATCAATTAAAAGAGGAATACATAAAAGAAGTTATGGGACAAGATTTCCAACCAGAAAATCAAAACATTTATGAGATTATGCAAGAAATAGGAAGAAAAAGAGGGTGTATAATTTCAGGTGGAAATATAGATGATGAAAAAACAGCAAAAATCTTATTAGATGAATTTAAAAATGGAGTATTAGGAAAAATTACAATTGAAAAAGCAGATAGTAAAAATTAAAAATATACAATTTATTTAGAAAAGAGGAAAAAAATTGGAATCATTTATAGAAATTAAGCGTAGTATGCAAGAAGTAAAATTATTGCCACCACTTACATGGGCATATGTTGGTGATTGTGTATATGAATTATATATAAGAACAAAATTGGTAAATGAAACACATATGAAACCACATGCATTACATATTGAATCAATAAAATATGTTAAAGCTGGTGCTCAATCAGAAATTTTAAAACGTATTTATGATGAATTAACAGAAGAAGAAAAAGATGTGGTAAGGAGAGGTAGAAATGCTGAAAATCATCATTTGCCTAAAAATGCAAATGTTCAAGAATATATGTATGCTACAGCATATGAGGCTCTTCTTGGATATTTATATTTAACTGAACAAAGTGATAGATTACAAGAAATTTTAAAGATTAGTGTTGACTAATTTATAAAAACATGATATAAATACATAGTACACAGCGTGTACAGTATTTATGGCCCCTTGGTCAAGCGGCTAAGACGCCACCCTCTCAAGGTGGAATCATGGGTTCGATTCCCGTAGGGGTCACCAAAGCTATAAAATGTTGGAATTGTAATGTTATACATTAAATACAATTTTCTAAATAAAAAATTAATGACTTTTTAAAACTAAAATATTAAAAGGGAGTAGCTTTTAATTACTAATCAACAGTCGCGATACATAACATAGTATCTGGTTAGTAAGCTTTAATAAAGTAAGCGAGACTTTTAAAAGAGATTTTGCAAAACAAAATTTCTTTTAAGAGTCTTTTTTGAATATAAAAAAGAAAAATATACAAAATAAAAAAGAGAAATGAAAAAAAATAAAAATTATAAAAAGAAAGGATTGTATGATAATGGAAGAAAAAAAGTGGTATAAACAAAAAGTAGAAGAAGTAGAAAGTAAGCTAGAAACAAGTATTGAAAATGGCTTATCAGAAGAGCAAGTAAGAGAAAAGCAAGAAAAATATGGGTATAATGAATTACAAGCAGCAAAAAAGAAAACTTTACTACAAAGATTTTTGGACCAATTTAAAGATTTTTCAATAATAGTTTTAATAATAGCAGCAATAGTATCAGGTATAGTAGGAGTATCACAAGGAGAAGGATTTACAGACACTATTATTATATTAATAGTAGTAATTGTAAATGCAATAATTGGAGTGGCCCAAGAATCAAAGGCGGAAAAATCATTAGAAGCATTGCAAAAATTAAGTGACCATGCAGCAAAGGTAATAAGAGATGGAAATATACAAGTAATACCATCAAAAGAACTTGTACCAGGAGATGTAGTAGTATTAGATACAGGTGATTATATACCAGCAGATTTAAGAATAATAGAAGCTGTAAACTTAAAAGCACAAGAGAGTTCATTAACAGGGGAATCAGTACCAGTAGAAAAAGGTATAGCTGAGATAGAAAATTCAGATATTGGAATTGGTGATTGTACTAATATGTTGTTTTCTTCTAGTTTGGTGACTTATGGAAGAGGAAAAGGAATTGTTGTAGAAACTGGAATGACTACAGAGGTAGGAAAAATTGCTGGAATGATGAATCAAACAGAAAAACAAGAAACACCTTTACAACAAAAATTAAATCAACTTGGTAAAACATTGGGAATTGCGGCATTAGTAATATGTGCTGTTATTTTTGTGGTAGGACTAATACAAGGAAAAGAAGTAATACAAATGTTTATGACAGCTGTTTCATTAGCTGTTGCAGCTATACCAGAAGGATTAGTTGCAGTATCTACAATAGTTCTTGCAATAGGTGTTCAAAAAATGGTAAAAAAACATGCTATAGTAAAAAAATTGCCAGCAGTTGAAACTTTGGGAAGTAGTACAGTTATATGTTCAGATAAAACAGGAACATTAACTCAAAATAAAATGACAGTACAAAAGGTATTTTTTAATGGTAAATTGTATGGTATGGAAGACTTAGAAAAAGGAATAGAAGTGATAGAAAATACTAATAGGCTAGAATTAAAAGATAAGGAATTAACAGAGCTAATTTATGCTAATATGTTGTGTAATGATACAAAAGTTGATGTTGATGGAAATTTAACAGGTGACCCAACAGAGACTGCTTTAGTTGACATGGCTTTTAAATTAAATTTTGACCCTAGTATATATGATAGAATGCCACGTGTACAAGAAATTCCTTTTGATTCAGATAGAAAATTAATGACTACAGTAAATAAAGTAAATGATAAATTTATTGTATACACAAAAGGTGGAATTGATGAGTTATTAGATAGATGTTCAGGATATCAATTTAATGGAGAAATAAAAAGAGATAAAGAAAGTTTTGATAAATATATTTCAAGTATTGAAGATGTAAATGAAAAGATGGCAAAAGATGCTTTACGTGTATTAGGTTGTGCATATAAAGTTTTGGAACATGAACCATCAAAAGACGAAATGGAAAATATGGAGAATGATTTAGTTTTTCTTGGTATGGTTGGTATGATAGATCCACCTAGAGAAGAAGCAAAAATTGCTGTTGAAAAATGTAAAACAGCAGGTATAAAGACAGTTATGATTACAGGTGACCACAAAGTTACAGCTACAGCTATTGCAAAAAGTTTGGGCATTTTGAAAAATGAAGATGAAGCAATAACAGGTGTTGAACTTGAAAAAATGTCTGATGAAGATTTAGAAAAAAATGTACGTAAATATTCTGTATATGCAAGAGTTTCTCCTGAACATAAAGTACGTATTGTACGTGCTTGGCAAAAAAATGGCGAAATTGTTGCTATGACAGGTGATGGAGTTAATGATAGCCCTGCTTTAAAAACAGCTGATATTGGATGTGCTATGGGAATGGTAGGTACAGATGTTGCAAAAGAAGCAGCAGATGTTATTTTAACAGATGATAATTTTGCGACTATTGTTTCAGCTGTTGAAGAAGGTAGAAGAATTTATGATAATATACTAAAAGTAATTCAATTTTTACTTTCAAGTAATGTAGGAGAAATAGTAGTATTGTTTTTAGCCACATTGTTTACACCATTATTTGCAAAATGGTTTGGAATATCAGATATAAATCATTTAGAAATTTTGTTACCTATTCATATTTTGTGGATTAATTTGGTTACAGATTCTTTACCAGCATTAGCATTGGCATTTGATCCAGCAAACTCTGATATTATGCAAAGAAAACCTAGAGATACTAAGAAAGGTGTATTTACAAAGGGAATGACTTGGCGTGTTGTTTATCAAGGAATTATGATTGGTGGCTTGACATTGGCTGCATTTATGATTGGATTAGGTACTACAACAGAGCCAATTGGTGATTTGACTTTAGAACAATCTAAAATTGAAGTTGGTCAAACAATGGCTTTTGTAACTTTAGCTTTATCAGAATTAACACATGTATTTAATGTTAGAGATAATAAAAAATCAATATTTAAATCAAATGTGTTTAATAATATGAAACTTATTGGGGCAGTTTTGATTTCTGCGGCTTTAGTTTTTGTAATACTTTTAATACCAGAGTTGAGAAATATTTTTAGTATTCCATTGTTACCTACTCAAAATATTATTGAACTTATTTGTTTAATTTTTGCTCCAATTGTTATTGTTGAATTATTTAAATTGTTTAGAATTAATGGTAATAATGATTGTCGAAAAATGTAAAAATAAAAGTATTGTCAAAAAGAAAAAAGTATAGTACAATATAAACATCAAGTGCAAGGAAAAAATATGTATTGATTGAAATAGATATTTTAAAATAACGGAAATAGTAATTTTGACAATAGAAATGCACAAAGGAAAATGAAAGGGTGGGTATAATGAAAAATTCAAAAATAGGATTAATAGTGTTGGCAATTATTATTGTGATAGCAGTGGTATTAATAGCTGGATATAATGGTATAGTATCAGCATCAGAGGAGGTAGATAATAAATTTGCAACAATAGACACACAATTACAAAGGAGAGCAGATTTAATACCAAATTTGGTAAATACAGTAAAAGGATTTGCAGATCAGGAAAAAGATGTAATTAATTCAGTAACAACAGCAAGAGAAAAATTAGTAGGAGCAAATAGTGTTTCAGCAAAAGCAGAAGCTGACCAAGAATTAACAAATGCGTTAAGTCGTTTATTAGTAATTGTTGAGAATTATCCAGATTTGAAATCATCTCAAAACTTTATACAGTTATCAGATGAATTAGCTGGAACAGAAAATCGTATAGCAACAGCAAGAAGAGATTACAATGAAGCGGTAAAATCTTATAATTTAAAGATTAAAAAGTTTCCATCAAATATAATGGCTAATATGTTTGGTTTTGGTGCAAAAGATTATTTTGAAGCTTCAGAAGGAAGTAAAGAAGTTCCAAAAGTAGAATTTTAAATTGTTATTTATAACCCAGTATTTTTGTAACAAGAATTTGCTGGGTTAAAATTTTATAAAAATAAATTGCTTTTGCAAAAAATAAATTAAGAGGGAGAACTAGTTTGAAAGAATTAAAATACTTTCATTCTTATGTGTGCCTTTGAGCAAAGCGAGAAGGGAACGAAATTTTTTATGAAAATTTTAAAAAGGGTTTGTTTATTAGTTATAATATTTATGGGGTTGCTAACAATAAAATCATTGGCAATTGTATCTCCAACAAGTGATTTTTATGTTAATGATTATGCAGATGTTTTAAGTACAGAAACAGAAAATTATATAATGAATGCAAATATAGATTTACAGAAGAAAACAGGGGCACAGGTAGTTGTTGTAACAGTTACAAGTTTAGACGGTCAATCAATTGAAGAATATGCAACAACATTATTTAGAAAATTTGGAATAGGTGATGCATCAAAAAATAATGGAGTACTTTTATTATGTTCAACAGGAGAAAGACTTTTTAGAATTGAAGTTGGATATGGTTTAGAGGGAACTTTAACAGATGGAAAAACAGGGAGAATACAAGATAAATATATAATTCCATATTTAAGATATAATAATTATGATGAAGGAATAAAAAATGGGTTTAGTGCTGTTTTACAAGAAGTTGGTGATGAATATGGGGTACAAATAAATGAACAAGAAACTCCTCAAGTTTTTCACTTTGAGTTTAATGGTGATGATATTAAAGATTTTGTATTTATAGCATATATATATCTTTCATTTATTGGAGAACATACTAGAACTTGGAAAAAAAGGGCAATATTTTCGGGTATAATTATGATAATATCATGTTTGCTTCAGTTTGTTGTTAAATTGAAATATGCAATTGCATATGGTGTATTGTGTAGTGCCTTAGGATTATTTTTTAGCTTTTTAAAAAATAAAGGAGGTGGCCATTGGGGTGGCTCATCTGGCGGATTTTCTAGCGGTGGCTTTTCAGGAGGAGGTTTCCATGGTGGAGGAGGTTCTTCTGGAGGAGGAGGAAGCACAAGAAGTTTTTGATATTTTAGGAATTTTTTAGATTTTCTAGAGTATTAGAAATAACAATGCATAGAAATTGTCTGTGTTAATTTTTTGAAAAATATTAAAAAAAGGTTTGACAAATATAATAATTTAATAGATAATATATGTGTGAAAACGATAGATGAAGTTACGAAGGAGGAATATATAAAATGTACGTATTTAACAGGATTACTGTAAATCCACAATTACCAAAGAGAATAGAAAAATTATCAAAAATATCAAATAACTTATGGTGGTCATGGAATACTGAATTTTTAAGACTATTCAGAAAAATTGATAACGACTTGTGGGAAAAATGTGGAAAAAATCCAGTAAAATTTTTAAAACAAGTTTCACAAGATAGACTAGAAGCAGTATCAAAAGATTTAATATTTTTACATGAATATGATAAATGTGTAGAAAATTTTGAAGACTATATGAACAGCAAAGATACATGGTTTGCAAATAAATATCCAGATAATAAAGATGATTTAATAGCATATTTTTCAGCAGAATATGGATTAGATGAAACTATTCCAATATATTCTGGGGGATTAGGTATTTTATCAGGTGATCATTTAAAATCAGCAAGTGATTTAGGAATACCATTAGTAGCGGTAGGGTTATTATATAAGAATGGATATTTTCATCAAAAAATAAATGGAAATGGTGAACAAGAAACAGAGTATCATGATATAGATTTGCATGATTTACCAATCAATCCTGTAAAAAATGAAAATGGAGACGATTTAATAATATATTTAAAATTTCCTAAGAGAAGAATATATTTAAAAGTATGGCAAATAAATGTAGGTAGAGTGAAGCTATATTTGTTAGATTCAGACATAGAAAAAAACAACCCAGAAGATAGAGATGTTACTTTACGTTTATATGGTGGAGACCAAGAAATGCGTATAAGGCAAGAAATTGTTTTAGGTATGGGTGGAGTTAATCTTTTAACAAGAGCATTAAAACTAGAACCAACTGTATATCATATGAATGAAGGGCATTCATCTTTCTTAATTTTAGAACTAATAAAAAATGTAATAAAAGAAAAACAAGTTTCATTTGATGTAGCTAGAGATATAGTATCATCACAAACAGTGTTTACTACACATACACCAGTTCCAGCTGGAAATGATATATTCCCAATTTCTTTAGTAGAAAAATATTTTAAAGATTTTTGGCCTAGACTTACAATTTCAAGAGAAGAATTTTTGAAATTAGGTATGAAACCATGTAAAGAATTAGAAAATGGATTTAATATGGGAATTCTTGCATTAAAAGTTGCAGGAAAGAAAAATGGTGTAAGTAAATTACATGGAGCAGTTTCTAGAGAATTGTTTGCAGATGTATGGCCAGAGATTGCTGCAAATGAATCACCTATTGATTATGTAACAAATGGTATTCATACTTGTTCATGGTTAGCACCAAGTTTAAAACAATTGTATAATAAATATCTTATTCCATATTGGCAAGATAAAATTCAATATGATTATGTATGGGAAAAAGTAAGAAATATTCCAGATGATAAATTATGGAATGTACATCAAGCTAGAAAAGAAAAACTTTTATCAATTGTTAAAAATAATGTTACAGAAAGATTGAGACGTTCAGGATATAATTATGAAGATATAAATGCAATTACTTCAAAAATAAATCCAAATGCTTTAACAATAGGCTTTGCTAGAAGATTTGCTACATATAAAAGGGCAACATTAATTTTTAAAGATTTGGAGAGAATTACACAAATCTTAAATAATGCTGATAGACCAGTTCAATTGATTTTTGCAGGTAAAGCTCATCCAGCAGATAAACAAGGACAAGATTTAATTAAATTTATTCATGATGTATCAATGATGCCACAATTTAAAGGTAAAATATTCTTATTAGAAAATTATAATATTGCTATGTCAAGATATTTAATAAGTGGTGTAGATGTATGGCTAAATAATCCGAGAAGACCTATGGAAGCTTCAGGTACAAGTGGACAAAAAGCATCTGTTAATGGAGTTGTTAACTTTAGTGTTTTAGATGGATGGTGGGCAGAAGGCTACAATCAAAAAAATGGTTGGAGAATAGGATTTAATAGTGATTATGAGTCTTATGAAGCTCAAGATGTAACAGATAGTCAAAATATATATGAGACTTTGGAACAAAAAATTATTCCTGCATATTATAATAAAGATAAAAATGGAATTTCAAAAGAATGGATGGATTATATGAAAGAATCTATAGTTTCAACTGGAGGAAAATATAGTACTTCAAGAATGCTTTCAGATTATACTTCAAAATTCTATATTCCATTATGCAATTTGCATAATAAATATTATAAAGATTTAAGTGATGTTACACAGTTTAATACTTGGAAAACTGATATGTATCGTAATTGGAAAGATATAAAAATTACTCAAAAAGAAGATAATTTGAATAATATTTCAATTGATGCAGGTAATTGTATTTCTGTAAAATGCCAAGTTGAATTGCCAAATATAAAACCAGAATTTGTTTCTGTTGAATGTTATTATGGAAAAATATTAGAAAATGGCGTTGTTGAAGATATTTCTATTATTCCTATGCAACAAGTTAAATCAAAATCAAAAAATGCGGAAACTGAAAATTCTAAAATCTTTGAATATGAGACAAAAATAGAATTAAAAACAGGTGGGAATTATGGTTATACTTTTAGAGTAATGCCAAAAAATGATATGTTATTAGATTCTGCTAATATGAATTTAGTTAAATGGATAACACAAGAATAATTTAAGATTTACATATGAAGAATAGGGGGTTATGTTTTTTAACATGCCCTCTATCTATATATAAGAAAATAATTTATTACGTTAGGAGTTGATTTTTTGAAAAGGACAAAATTAAAAGATAGAATTTTACCAGTTTATAGCAAAGGAGAAGAAATTTTTAATATGACTTCACACATTGTGGGTGGGGTTTTAGGAATTGTTGCACTTGTTTTATGTGTTGTTTTTGCTGCAGTTCATCATAATGGTTATGGTGTTGTTAGTGGTGCTATTTATGGTGTTACAATGATTTTGTTATATACAATGTCTAGCATTTATCATGGACTGAAACCAGAAAAATTTTCTAAAAAGGTATTTCAGGTTTTAGACCATTGCTCTATATTTTTGCTTATTGCAGGTTGCTATACACCTTTTTGTTTGTGCACTTTTAGAGAATATAATGCAGCTTTGGGGTGGTCTATTTTTGGCATAATTTGGGCTATAGCAATTTTAGGTATAGTACTAAATTCTATTGATATTAAGAGATATAAAGTTTTTTCTATGATTTGCTATTTGGGCATGGGGTGGTGCATTATTTTTACTGCTAACTTATTTCCTAAGCTATTAGGTGCAGGTGGTACTGTTTTTCTTGTGTCAGGTGGTGTTATATATTCTTTGGGAGCTATTTTGTATGGCTTGGGTAAAAATCATAAATGGATGCATTCTATTTTTCATTTATTTATTTTACTTGGAAGTTTGCTACAATTTTTCTGTATTTTATTATATGTAATGTGATAAATATAAAAGATTAGTATATATATTTTTTTTCGTATTCAAAGGTTTATTACATAACTAAGAAAATCTATCTTAATTTTTGTTAAAAGTTCATCTTAGTCCTCATGGCTGATGCCATTCGACGTGAACTTTTTCAAAAAATTAATTTAGATTTTCTAAAGTTATTTCATTCACATTTTCATATTTCAAAAAATATATATACTAATCTTTTTATATATTAATTAAATGTGTAGTATAATCTAAATTAGCAAAAGAATTTTTAGTATATGCAAGGGTATATACATTAGTAGCTAAAATATCTTTTTCAAGAATGTTTTTTAGGCTAAGGTCTGTGCAAGTATTTTCGAATTTTTTAACAGAAGTTATAATTTTTAATTTAGGATTAGCTTTTGATATTTGAGATAATAGGTTTTGTCCATTAGTATTAAATCCTAATACATGAATATAAGGTGAAGCATTTTTAGACAAAAGCATATCCTCTTTTGTTATGTTGAGAAGGGAGTAAAGTAGTATTCGTTGTAGGCGTGTACGTGTAAAACGTTTAGATTTTACAATATCAAAAAATGTATTTAAATTGTTGCATGAATTAGCTGCAGTTTTAATTTTGTATTCTAAGCCCTCATTTACTTCTGCAAGATTAGCAATATCTTGTGTAGACATTTGACGTAATCTATAAAAAATTTCCTTTTCAAAACATGAAATATCTGGAACAAAATGACCATTTTTAAAATTTTCCATAAGCATAGTGTAGCTGTTTTCTGGCATCAGTTTTTTTAATATTTCTAAGTTTTGATTTTCAGAAATGATATTGCGAATAGCACTGCTACTTGCAATATTATTTTTTATATCTAGGCTATTATGTTCAGATTCAATTCTATTAATTACATGAGGAGTAATATTGCTATTTAGCTTTTTTAAAGCTTTTAAGTATTCAATTCCTAAAATATTATTTGGTGAGGATAAAATATTATTATATAGTAAAAGGTTTTCTGGAGAGTCTTTTTGTAAGTATTTTGCACAAGCGATTTCACGTGCTTTAGGAAAAGAAGAACCTTTGTTTAATTCTTCATTAAGAAATGTTTTAAATTCTTCAGGTTCAGTTAATAATAAATGAGCAATATTATCTAATAAATCAATGTTATTTGATTCTGTTCCAAAACTTATATCTGTTACAATATTTAAAGAATCTAGAATTTTAATTGCTCCATATGCAAAATTTTCGGCACTTGAAATTGCATATAAAGTAGGTAATTCTATTATTAAATCTATACCATTTTGAATTGCCATTTTTGCTTTTGACCATTTGTCTATTATTGAGGTTGCTCCTCTTTGCGTAAAATTGCCACTCATAACACATATTGAGTATTGGCAATTTGTTTGTTTTTTACTTTCATTTAAGTGATATAAATGTCCATTGTGGAATGGATTATATTCTGTAATTATTCCTAAAACTTTTTCCATAAATATTAGTCCTCTCTATTGTTTTATTTATTTTTTATTGTTATAATGATAACATATAAAAAGAAAAAAAACAATTAATTTGCTTATAAAGAAAGGTTTGTGATTATGCAAAAAGTAGTAATATATACAGATGGAGCTTGCTCAGGTAATCCTGGTCCAGGTGGATGGGGAGCTATTTTAATGGCAGGTGATAATAAAAAAGAGATTTCAGGAGGAAAAAAAGATACAACTAATAATGTAATGGAATTAACAGCAGCTTTAGAGGCATTAAAGCTTTTGAAATTTCCTTGTGAAGTTGATTTATATAGTGATAGTGCCTATTTGGTAAATGGCTTTGATAAAGGTTGGATTTATAATTGGCAAAAAAATAATTGGCAAACAGCTAATAAAGAGCCAGTTAAAAATAAAGAAATTTGGGAAGCAATATATCAAATGACTAAAGTGCATAAAATTAAATTTATTAAGGTTAAAGGACATAGTGATAATGAATTTAATAATCGTTGTGATGAGATGGCAAGAAATGCCATAAAAGATTTAAACTAAAATGAACAATGTTGAAAAAGATTATAGTTTTGTTAAAAATTTGCTTTGATAAAATTTAACTTTTTTCTAACTGTGTTTGAATTTTAAGAAAGGGATGAAGTAAGATTGGAGACATTTGCAGATTATATATTAAATGAGAAAAATACAGGTTCTAAAATGGAGATAGCATATTATTTATCTAAAAAAGAAAATATATTTTTTGATAAATCAGTAATTTTTAAAACAGAGATAATGAGGTTATTTTTAAATAATGTAGACTTAGAAGTAGATCATAATTTATTAATAACAGCATCATTACTTGCAAGTTGTAAGAAAATTGAAGTTGCAAATGATATAGAAAAAATAAAAGCTTTTGCACAAGAGGGTGCAGATTATTTGTATACAATTGGTTTTGGACAAGAGTTTTGTAATATTTGTGCTGGTATGAATAGATATAAAATTCAAAAAAATAGAGCTAAAGAAAGTGATATACTAGAATTAGTAGACCAATTTGGTGCTATGCTTTTGGATAGACCAGAAAGAATAGGAATGAAAGTTGATGAAGCCTTAGTATTACTTGAGTATAGAAATTTAAAAGATGTTAATAATCAATTTTTGCAAGTATTTGTAGATTTTATTAAGAAATTGGAAAAGGTTCAGGTAAATGATAAAGTAGAAATATCACCTTTAAATTTGTTAGTAAATACTTATAAAGAAGCAGAAGATGTAAAAAAATTTATCACTGCAGTTGTTTATGAATATGAAATGAAAGTTGATGAAGCAATATGTAGACAACAATGTGGAGAATTTTTTAAAGCTAGAAAAAATTTAAGTAAATTAGAAGTAGGAAATCCTAATAGACCATTATTTAGTGAAGAAACAACAAGAAAAGTTATAGGAGAGTTAGTAGATAATAGAAAAAATTAGGAAGTAAATGAATTTTGAAGTTTTCAAATTAGTTTTAGAGAGGAATGAGAGTAAGATGTATGAAATATTTGCAGATTTACATGTTCATATAGGAAGATCTGAATCAGGAAAGCCAATAAAAATAACAGCAGCCAGAACTTTAAATTTTGCTAATATAGCAAAAGAATGTGAATCAAGAAAAGGAATACAAGTTGTAGGAATAATAGATTGTGCTTCACCATATGTAATAGAAGATATAGAAAAATTTTTGGAAAATGGGGATGCATATGAGTTAAAAGATGGTGGAATTATCTATAAAGATAAAGTATGTATATTACTAGGAAGTGAAGTAGAAACTTCTGAAAAAGGTAGAAACGGGAAATGTGGTAGTGCACACAATGTTTGCTTTTTTCCATATTTAAAGGATATAAAAGGCTTTTCCGAAGAAATGAGCCATCATATAAAAAATATAACATTAAGTACACAACGTTCAGATTTATCAGGATATGATTTAATAGATATTGTAGAAAAATACAATGGAATATTGATTCCAGCACATGTATTTACACCATTTAAAAGTTATTATGGAAATTGTACAGATAGAATGAAAGACATTTTTAAGGAAAAATATGATAAAATTTTTGCAGTGGAATTAGGATTGAGTTCTGATACATATTTAGCAGATATGATTTCGGAATTAGAAAATAAGACTTTTGTTACAAATTCAGATGCACATTCATTACCTAAAATAGCGAGAGAATATAATAAAATGCAAGTTGAGGATATATCTTTTAAAGAAGTTGTAAAAGCATTAAAAAATGAAGATGGTAGAAAAGTTGTAGCAAATTATGGATTAGATCCAAAACTTGGTAAATACCATAGAACACATTGTGATAATTGCGAGCAAACAATAGAAACAAAAGAACCTGTTGACAAATGCCCATATTGCAATAGTGATAAAGTTACTTTTGGTGTTTTTGATAGAATTGAATTAATAAAGGATAAGCCTGAAAGTAAGAGTCCAGCAAACAGACCTCAATATATTTATCAAGTACCACTTGGTTTTGTGCCTGGTGTTGGAGGTAAAACAATAGAAAAACTTTTAGAAACTTTTGAAACTGAAATGAATATTTTACACAAACTTTCAAAAGATGATATAGAAGCGGTGGTAGGAGAAAAAATAGCTAATAAAATAGATGATGCTAGAAAAGGTAAATGCATAGTTCATGCAGGCGGTGGAGGCAATTATGGTAAAATAGAATAAAGTGATAAGCATTAGCATTAGTAGTTTGTTACTGTGATTTTTATATTATGTTATCTAAATTACCAGAATTTGACAATATCAAAAATAAGAGTTATAATATATTTGTAGTCAGATATATTATGACTCTTAAATAATTTTAAGAGTCAAACAAAAGAAAGAGAGGTATAAAAAATGGCAGAAAGAATGATGAAGGAATTGTTTGTAGAAGGACTACAGAAGGGAAAATGGCAATATTTTAAAGAGGTTTTGAAATTTGCCATAGCAAAGATGGCAACAACTGAAATTAATTCAACAAAAGCTTTGGATATTTGGGCTGAAAATAATAATTTTAATGAATGTGATGAAGATTTTTGTAACTTAAAATATTATTTAAGCTATTATTTACCAAAAGAGAGATATCAAGCCATACCATATCTTTGTGAGTTATTGTACCTCAAATAAGTTGAAAATAGGACCAGATTGAAAGCAGTAGATTTGGTCCTATTTACGTTTAAATTTTCTTATTGATGTTTTTGGGGCTGGACTCAAAAAACATTACTAATAACAATTAAGGTAATATAAATTAATAAGTACTGAAATATAGATAACAAACTAAAACATAATAGGTTTTGTATTGTCGAAATTTGCGATGAAAACTCGAAAAATAAAGAGAAAAGTAATTGACAAAGAATATAAAAGTAAGTATACTGGATTTAAGAATTATAATTCAAAAATTTTATTTCAATTTTTTATATCTAAAATTTCCCATAAAAACAGAAGAAAATATTTTATAGTACGAAAGGAGGAATGGAATTATAAAATAATGAATCAAGATTTAATTTGTAATAGAAATTATGTTTTAAAAAAGGTTTTATCTAATGAAAATTATACAAATATCTTAAAAGATTTTATACAGAGTATATTAAATATAGATATACAAAAAATAAAGATGAACACTTATATCGATACTCTTGAAAAATATATTCCGGCATATCATAAAATGGGAGTAGTAGATGTTAGAGTGACTACTAAAAATGAAGAAGAATTTAATATAGGAATACAGTTTATAGATGGAAAACATATTCAGAAAAAAATAGCTTTATACTATTTATTTGTTCATACAAATCAAATTTATTATGAAGACCATAGGAATACTGCAAAGACGATTACTATCAATATTTTGGATTTTACGTATTATCAAAATTTAGAATATCATAGAAAAGAAATTTTAAATAAATTTAAATCAATAGATTTTAGTGAAGAAAGAGCGGAAACTCATATCTTAGAATTACCCAAATTTAAAGTGAATAATGAAAATGAAATGTCAAAAAAAGAGCAATGGATTGCGTTTTTTAAAGGTGTAGATATAAGTACAATGGAAAAGATAAAAGAGGAAAATATTTATATAAAATATTTAGATGAACTAGTGAAAGAATATTGGAAAAAAGAAAAAATAGAATGAAAAAAAAGAATAAAAAAGAAAAGAAAAAAAGTAGGAAATTGCATTTTTAGTGCAATTTCCTAAAGGTAAAAATATAGAATCTGTAAAATGGTTTTAATGTGCTGATTTACTTCCGTTTTTAAGTGTTATTTTTATAACAGTACCTTCTTCAACTTTAGAATTTGCTGGAGGATCTTGTGAGACAACAGTACCAGAACCATCAATAGAAACATTTAAATTTAAATTGTGTAATGCACTTATAGCTTGTGCAGAAGTTTTTAAATTTAAGTCAGGAACTGTAACTGAAGTTCTTGCTGTTGTTGTATTATCATAAAGCATAACTATAGAATTTTTGGATAAAGATACACCAGGTTTAGGAACTTGGTCAGAAACGGTGGTTGTATTTTTATTTTGACTAGTTACAGATTTTACTTTAAATCCAGCAGCAGTTAGTACTTTTTCTGCTTCTGTAAATGTTTTGTTTCTTACATCAGAGATTTGTGTTAAATCAGATGAACCTGTATCTGTTGTGTCAGAAGGAACACCCATATATGGTAAGATTTTTGTCAACATTTGTGAAGCAACTGGAGCAGCAACTTGTCCACCTTGTTGTCCCTTATTTAATCCATAGAAGCATACAAGTAAAACGATTTGAGTATCTTCTACAGGTGATATTGCAGCAAATGATGCAACATAACCTTCACTTTCTTTTCCATCTGGAGGTTCAGAAGTACCAGTTTTTCCACCTACAGAGTATCCTGTAACAGCACCACGGTAACCAGTACCATCTACAACTACAGATTTCATTAAATCTTTCATAGTACTTGCTGTTTCTTTAGAAAGAACTTGGCGAACTTGAGTTGGTTCTACAGTAGTAACAGCACCTGTATCTGCATTAGTAATTTTATCAACAATCATTGGTTTCATTAAGATACCATCATTAGCAATTGCAGATATTGCTGTAATCATCTGCAAAGGGGTGATATTAAGCCTTTGCCCAAAAGACATGGTAGCAAGCTCAACATCTGCTACACTAGATTCTTTAGTAAATAGGGAATTAGATTCTCCATATAAATTGCTGCCTGTTGTTTCAAATAATCCATAAGCTCTATAATAATTATATAATGTAGAAACACCAATTCTTTTACCTAATTGCATTAATGCAGGGTTACAAGATTTTTCTAGAGCTTGTCTTAGTGATAAAGAACCATGTGGAGTAGTACTCCAACAACTGATTTTTTTATCTGCAACTTGTTCATATCCTTTACAGTTAAAATCCCCACTAATATCTGGTGTTGTAATGTGCTCTTCTAATGCGACTGATGCGGTTATTAATTTGAATACAGAACCAGGTTCATATAAATCTGCTACACATTTGTTTCTCCACATTGAATGTAAAGCATTTCCTTTTTCTTCTGTAGAAAGTGAATCATATGTAGAGGAAAGTGATTCATTTGGAGTAAATGGTGTATTTAGATTGTAGTTCGGATAGTCTGCCATTGCTAAAATTTTTCCTGTTTTAGGATTCATTGCAATACAAGTACCGCCACCTTTGGCATTTAAGTTGACACAAGCTTGAGAAAGATATTCTTCTACAATTGTTTGAATATTATAATCTATAGTTAATGTTAGGTCACTACCGTTTTCAGCAGAAATATAAGTTTCTTCTGCATTTGGAATTTCTTCTTGGTCACTACCTTTTGAACTTACAATTTTTCCTGGAGTACCTTGTAAAACAGAATTGTATGTAGATTCTAGTCCAACTATTCCAGAATTGTCTGTTCCACAAAAACCTAATACGTTAGATAGAACTGTGTCATAAGGGTAATAACGTTTTGAATCTTCATCAATGTTTATTCCAACAGATATTTTATTTTCTTTCATCCATTTTTGAAGAGTTTCAACTTTAGATTGGTCTATTTTTTTAGCAATTGTTTCAACTTGTGAATTGCTTTTTACTTTTTCTAATGTTTCGTTGTAGTCTAATTCAAATATTTCTGATAGTCCTTTTGCTACCTTTTCTTTAAGTTCGTTAGTTTTGCTATCATCATTAGCATCAACTATTTTTTGAGGATTAATTGTTATAGTGTCAACTGCTACACTACTTGCTAAAACTTTTCCAGTTGAATCATATATATTTCCACGTTTAGGGCTAATAATTTGGTTAATTGTTTGTTGTGAGTAAGCTTTTTCTTTTAAATATGTACCATCAACAAATTGGATTACAGCAAGTCTTGAAACTAATAAAACAAAAATAATAATTGAAACTAGAAATATTACTTTTAATTTTTTAGTATGTATAAAATTTTGTGAAGTGAATTCATTATTTATATTTAAAACTTTTTTATCTTTTCTACTTGTATTTTTTTTCATATTTTATCTAAGTCCTTTCTATGGAATGCAGTATAGTAAAGTAAAAATTTAGTAGTGTTAATTGCGTTCCACTTTTGATTGGGTTAATAATTTGTGTAAAAATATTGTATAATAAAACACCTTAAAAATCAATAATTTTATGAAAAAAGGAGGCAAAAAATGTTATCAATAATACAAACAATTTCACTTATGGGATTAGATGGAAAATTGGTTGAGGTTCAAACAGATATATCAGGAGGACTTCCAAACTTTGAAATAGTGGGGTTGCCAGATGTTACTGTAAAAGAGTCTAAAGAAAGAATAAAATCAGCAATAAAAAATTCTGGTGTTCAATTAAATAGTAGAAAAATATTAATAAATTTGGCACCATCAGATATAAAAAAAGAAGGAAGTGGATATGATTTGCCAATTGCTGTAGGAATATTATCTGCAGTTGGAGCAATAAGTAAGTTTGATGAAAAATCAACAATATTTATAGGAGAATTGGCTTTAGATGGAAAGATAAACAAAATACCTGGGATTTTGCCTATATGTATAGAAGCAAAAAAATGTGGAATAAAAAAGATTTTTGTGCCAAAGGAAAATGAAAAAGAAGCAACAATTATTGGAGGGCTGCAAATATTGCCAGTAAAGACACTTGTAGAAGTTATTGAATATATAAATCAAAATAAACAGATAGAAGTTGTGGATTCAAATATAAATTTTGATAATAATATTTCCAAATTATTTGATATAGATTTTGCTGATGTAAAAGGACAAGAAAATGCCAAAAGAGCATTAGAAATTGTAGCTGCTGGATGGCATAATTGTTTACTTACAGGAAGTCCAGGTGGAGGTAAAACAATGCTTGCTAAAAGATTACCAACTATTTTACCAGATTTGAGCTTTGAAGAGGCATTAGAGATAACTAAAATTCATAGTATAGCTGGAATATTAAAAAGTGAAAAAGGAATTATAACAACAAGGCCATTTAGAACTCCGCATCATACAATATCAACAACATCAATGGTTGGTGGTGGAAGAATACCAAAGCCACGGTGAAATAAGTTTAGCACATTATGGAGTTTTGTATTTGGATGAAATACTTGAATTTAGAAAAGAAACTTTAGAAACACTTAGAGGTCCTTTAGAGGATAAAGAGATAACAATTTCTAGATTGTGGGCAAGTTTGACTTATCCATGCAATTTTATGTTAATTGCTAGTATGAATCCATGCCCTTGTGGATATTATGGTAGTGGTATAAGAGAGTGTACATGTACTCCTACAGCTATAAGAAATTATTTGTCAAAATTAAGTGGACCTTTGTTAGATAGAATTGATATAAATGTAAATGTTAAACCTATTGAGTATGAAAGTTTAGAATTAAAGCAAAAAGCTGAAAAATCTAAGGATATAAAGGCTAGAGTAGAAAAGGCAATAAAGATTCAAAGAGATAGATATAAAGGTTTAAATATTTTGTATAATAGTGAACTAACTCCAAAATTAATAGAAGAATTTTGCAAATTGGATAATACAGGAAAAATGATTATGGAAAAGGCTTTTACAAATTATGGATTAACAGCTAGAACATATACTAGAATACTTAAAGTGGCTAGGACAATTGCAGATTTAGAAGAAAATGAAAATATTACAGCACAAAATGTGGCAGAAGCAATTCAGTATAGATTTGTAAATTAGTTGTAATGTACTATAAGTGTTTATTATAAATTGAATATTATGCTAAAATTTTAGAAAGGATGGTATGATGAAAAATGAAAAAGTAATATATTTGGAAGATAAAGAATATCCAATTGAACTGAAAAGACTAAAAGATCCACCTAAAAAAATTTATACTGCTGGAAATATAGATTTGTTAAAAAATAATGTTTTTAGAGTTGCAATTGTTGGAACAAGAAGAAATACAGAGTATGGAAAAAATATGGCATTAAATTTTTCTAAAAAGTTAAGTAAAAAAGGGGTAACTATTGTTAGTGGATTAGCAAATGGAATAGATAGTTATTCTCATATTGGTGCAATCATAGAAAAAGGAAAAACAATAGCTGTGCTACCTTGTGGATTAAAAAATATATATCCAAAAGAAAATAAGAAATTGTGTAGAGTAATTATAGATAATGGAGGCTTAGTAATAACAGAATATTCTCAAGAAATTGAAGCTGATAGTAGTAAATTTACTGAAAGAAATAGAATTGTAGCAGGTTTGAGTAAAGGGCTTCTTGTAGTAGAAGGTGATTATAGAAGTGGTACTAGAAATACAGCCAAAATTGCAAAAAAACTTGATTTACCAGTGTTTTGTATACCAAGTAATTTAGATAGTAAAAAAGGATATGCACCAAATTTACTTTTGAAAAATGGAGGATATGTTGTAACAAATGAATTTGATATTATAGAAAAAATTAAAAATGTAAAATGTATTCAAAAAGAAATTAAAACAAAATTTGAATATGACATAGAAGAACAATTTTATAAAAAATTTGGTAAAATAAATGAAGAAAAAGTTGATTATAAAATATATAAATATATAGGAGAAAAGCCTATAGATGTAGATGGACTTATGGAATGTGCAAAAATGAATATTCAGGATGTAAATTATGAAATAACAATGTTGACTTTGGAAGATAAAATAATTGAGTTACCAGGTAAAAAATATATTAAAGCTAAAAAATAGGTTTTTGTTAAAAATGAGGATGGAAAAATGAATTTGAAAAACAATTGTAGAATAGGTAAGATAGGAGAAAAATTGGCTGTAAAATATCTAAGAAAACAAAGATATAAAATTATTACTACTAATTTTTATACTAATAGAGGTGAAATTGATATAGTTGCTAAAGATGGAGTAGAATTTGTTTTTATAGAGGTAAAGACAAGATGTAATGAAAATTTTGGTAAACCAGCAGAAGCGGTTACATATTTTAAACAAAAACATATGTATCAAGCTGCTCAATATTATATTTATAAAAGTAATCAAAATAGAAAATATATTAGATTTGATGTTATAGAAGTATATATAAAAAACGGCAAAATTAGAATTAATCATATAAAACAAATATTGTAAAAATGCTTATAATATGGTATAATATGCTAAAAATTAAGGTTTTAAATTATGAAAGGAATGTGTTTTATGCCAACTATATTAGAAGAAACAAGATTTATATTAAATAAATATAATATAAAAGCAGATAAAAAATTAGGACAAAATTTTTTGATTAGTGATGATGCAGTTAATAGAATAATAGAAAAAAGTGAAGTAACTAAAAGTGATTTGGTTATAGAAATAGGGCCAGGGCTTGGAACATTGACAAAAGAATTATTAGAGAGAGCAGGAAAAGTTATATGTATTGAGCTAGATACTAGAATGGTAAAAATTTTAAATGAAAGATTTTCTTTGTATGATAATTTTGAAATAATACATGATGATATTTTGAAGGTTGATTTAAAATCAATAATAAAAAGAGAAAAAGAAAATCAAAATATGAAAGAGGCAAAAATTGTAGCAAATTTACCATATTATATAACAACACCTATAATAATGAAATTATTAGAAGAAAAGTTGGATTTAAAAACGATTACTGTAATGGTACAAAAGGAAGTTGCAGATAGATTAACTGCTTTGCCAGGTACTAAAAAATCAGGTGCTATTACATATGGAGTTTATTATTATGCAGAAGCGGAAGAGGTTTTGGAAGTATTGCCACAAAGTTTTATACCAGCTCCTGAAGTTACATCTGAAGTTATTCAATTTAAAATTAGAAAAGATCCACCAGTGTTTGTTGGTGATGATAAAAAAATGTTTCAGATTATAAAATGTGCTTTTACTCAAAGAAGAAAAACTTTGCTAAATTCATTAGTTAATACTAATATTTTTAATAGTAAAGAACATGGAAGTAAAATTTTAAAAGAAGTTAATCTAAAAGAAAATGTTAGACCAGAAGAATTAACTTTGGAGGATTTTGCAAGAATTGCGGATTTAGTTTGAATTTGATAAAAGAAGCAACAAATAGCCATACATTAATTGAAAATTGCAAAATATATTACAAAAAAATAATTTGATATATAATATGATAAAAAAGCGAATCGTTTCTGTTTTAGAATTTGATTTGCTTTTTTTGAATATATGAACATAAGAAAAATTAAACTGAAAACTCACAGATGGTTGACAAGTGTGAGTTATTAGTTTAAAATATAAATGGGTGAGAGAAATGATATATAATCATAAAGAGTTGAAAGAAAAATACAAATCAGATTATCAAATAAATAAAGCAATAGAAAATAATGAAATATATAAAATTGAAAAAAATCTATATTCTGATACAAAAAATATTAACTATTTAGAAAGAATATCGAAAAAATATCCAAATTCTATCTTTACGATGGATAGTGCTTTTTACTTTCATAACTTAACAGATGTTATTCCTAGTAAAATCACTTTAGCGACCAAAAGAAATGCATTAAGAATAAAAGATAATAAAATAATACAGGTATTTACTTCGGAAAAATTATTTGAGATAGGAAAAATGCAACTAGTTGTTGAAAGTGCAACTATAAATATTTATGATAAAGAGAGGATGTTAATAGAACTAATAAGAAATAAAAATCAAATGGCGTTCGATTATTATAAGGAAATAATTTCTAACTATAGAAAAAAAATTAATGATTTAAATATGAGTAAAATCGAAGAATATATAGAGATATTTCCATATGAAGAACATATATACGACGTTTTACAAAGAGAGGTGTTTTAATGGATTTAAGAGAAATGAGACAAAATTATATTAATGATGGATATGAACCTTTAGATGCTTCGGCAAAGGTATGTCAAGATATACTTTTAGCTAAAATATCTAAAAGTTCATTAAACAGAAATATAACTATAAAAGGAGGTGTAGTTATGCACAATATTTCAAGAGATAGCAGGCGAGCAACTATGGATTTAGATTTTGATTTTATAAAATATTCATTAGATGACAAATCTATAAAAGCTTTTATAGAAAAATTGAATTATTCCAAGACAGATATAAGTATAAAGATTGTTGGGGAAATAGAAGAGTTAAGCCATCAGGATTATAATGGAAAAAGAGTTTATATTTTACTTAAAGATAAAAAAGGTTATAAAATTGAAACAAAATTAGATATAGGAGTACATAAAAATTTTGATATTGAGCAAGATGAATATTGTTTTGATTTAAATAATATTAATGAAAATGTTACTTTACTAATAAATTCCAAGGAACAGATATTTACTGAAAAGTTAAAATCATTATTAAAATTTGGATTTCTTTCAACAAGATATAAAGATATTTTTGATTTCTATTATTTAATTAATAATGAAAATTTAGATAAAGACAAATTACAAAAGTGCTTTAATATATTAATATTTGAAGATAATGAAATGAGTGAAAAAAATATAAATGATATATTCAAAAGACTAAATAGAATATTACATAACAAAAATTATTTAAAAAATTTGAATACGGCAAAAAATAATTGGTTAGAATTACCAATAAATGATGTAGTAAATAATATTTTAGATTTTTTTGAAACTATATGTTTTGCTGAAATATAGAAAGTATGGATGAATATATATTTTAAAATTCAAAAAAGCTTGATTCGAGGCGTTTCTGCCAATATTTCAATAAGAAAATATAATAGAAAAATTCTGAGAACATAATAGTGTTTTATTGTGCAAAATCATCTTGACAGATGTCATGGAAATCTATATAATTGAAATAGAAAAGTTCAAGGAATATCAAGGGACTAAAAGATATAAAGAGCTTGATTCTTGGATAAAATTTATAGAGAATCCAGAGGTGATAGATATGTCCAACAAAGAAATCGTGATGGCAAAAAAGTTCTAGATGAGATTAGTCAAGATGAACACGAACGTTATTTGGCAGAGATGAGAGAAAAGTACATATTAGATCAGAATGCAACAGAGGCTGCTGGATATGACAAAGGCTTAAAGGAAGGACATAAAAAAGGTATCGAGGAAGGAATAAAAGAAGGACATGAAAAAGGTGTTGAAGTATAATGTACCCATAGTAGTGGACACTTTAAGAAGAATGGAACCTATAAAATAGACACAGTTTGAAAGGATAAAATCCTAAAAAGTGGACACAAAACTATGGGTATTATAATATTAAAATTCTTCAGTTTATGAGATAATAATATTATAATTATCCAAAGATTGGAGGAATATAATGATAAAATATACGAGAAAACAACAAAAAGAACTTGAAAAGAATCCATATACATACAAAGTAACAGAGAATAGACTATTTTTTACTAAAGAGTTTAAAAAGGTGTTTTGGATAAAATATAATGCTGGTATGAGTCCAAGGGCGATTCTAAAAGAATTAGGTTATGATTTAAGCTATTTTACACAAGGGCAAATAGATAATATTGTACAACATTTAAGAAAGAAAAGGATTGCAGGTGAAGAATTTTCAGAAGGATATGCTAAAGAAAAAAGACCAAATATAAAATTACCATCACCAGATACATCGCCAGAAACTATACAGCAAATGCAGAATGAAATAACATATTTAAAACAAGAAATTGAATTTCTAAAAAAAGTATCAGATCAGGGAAGAGCACCTTGAAAATAATAGATAATAAAAACTATAAATTTCAGATAATATATGAAATGATAAGCAAAGAAGATAATATGTTATCAGTAAAAATGTTATGCGAAATAGCTAATGTATCAAGATCTGGTTATTATAATTGGGTTGCATCCGAAGGAAATAGAATTTTAAAAGAAGAAGAAGATAGAAAAGATTTTGAAATAATCTTAGCTGCATATAATTATAAAGGCTATAACAAAGGTGCAAGAGGTATCTATATGAGATTACTACATATGAATCCACCAATTATAATGAATGTAAAAAAGATTAGAAGATTAATGAAAAAATATAATTTGTTTTGTCCGATAAGGAAGGCAAATCCATATAGAAGAATGGCAAAGGCACTAAAAACAAATAACATAGCAGAGAACCTTTTAAATAGAGAGTTTAAGCTATATGGACCAAGGAAAGTATTGCTAACAGATATTACATATCTGCCATATGATGGAGCTAGGTGCTATTTGTCAACGATATTAGATGCATACACTAAAGAAATATTATCATATGTGTTAAGTGAAACATTAGAAATTGATTTTGTATTAGAAACAGTTAATCAATTAATAGATAGGCATGGAATAAGTGTTACAGCAGAAACATTAGTACATAGTGACCAAGGATGTCATTATACAAGTTATAGTTTTATTAATATACTTAAAGATAAAGAATTAAGGCAATCAATGTCTAGGAGGGGAAATTGCTGGGATAATGCACCGCAAGAAAGTTTTTTTCGGACATATGAAGGATGAGATCGATATAAGTAATTGCAAAACATTTAATGAAGTTAAAGTAATAATAGATGATTGGATAGATTATTATAATCATGAGAGATATCAATGGGATTTAGCTAAACTTTCACCATGCGAATATTATGAATATGTAAAAACAGGAATATATCCGCTGAAGGTAGGGACTAGCAAAAACCCTTCTTCAAAAAATAAAAAGTGTCCTTGACAAAGGGTACAGTTTAAAAAAAGGCATCGAGGAAGGAATAAAAGAAGGACATGAAAAAGGTGTTGAAGAAGGCAAAAAAGAAATTGCAAAAAAGATGTTGGAAGAAAAGCTAGATATAGAATTAATAGAAAAAGTTACTAATATTAGCAAAGAAGAATTAAAAAAGATACAAGAAAAGTAATTTTAAATAATAATTTGATATATAACATTAGAACAAAAGCGGACATTAATAACATTGGCACTTATTAAAATATTTCAAAGTCCGCGTCTTTGTTCGTGCGCGAAATTTGCAAAGCAAATTTCTGTGCATTGTTATATTTTCTATTCTAGGAAGTTCGGAGAATTTTCCTAGAATAGAACTTTTATACTTTATTTTTACAATTTGATTTGTTGACATTTTTCACTTTTTGACATTTTTCTACATAAAATATATTAGCCCTAATATTATTTAGGGTTGATTTAAGAAAGGATTGATTTTTTAATGGAACATATTAAAAAGGGATGTATTGTAGTTAGAAAATCATATAAAAAAGACATATTATTTAAAATTGTAAAAGTTACTAAAACTAAACATGGCAAAATTGCTATTTTACATGGGATTACAGAAAGAATTGAAGCAGACAGTCCTTTGGATGATTTAGAAATTTTAGATACTTGTTCTGTTAATAAATTTTTAGATGATTTTAATAAAAAAATGGATATTAAATTACAAGATAGCATTTCTTCTAGAAATTTGGATAAATTTAATATTGGTATTTTAAGTAAAAATAGAGATATTAAAGAAAAAGTTATCACTGGTAAAATTCTTCATTTAGATGGTGATAAGCAATACTCTAATAAATCTTATTACTATTATAGAAAGCTTGGTTTAAATGCTGTTGTTAAAAACATTCCAGAATATAAGCAACCTAAAGTTGTGTATTCTTTACTTAGTGTATATAATCCGGATATTTTAGTCGTTACTGGACATGACGGAATGATTAAAAGAAATGTCGGTTATTATGATATTTATAATTATAGAAATTCTAAACATTTTATTGAGACTGTAAAAGAAGCTAGAAGATATGACTCTGAGAATAAAAAAAATACTGTTATTTTTGCTGGAGCCTGTCAAAGCTATTTTGAGGCTATTATTTCTGCAGGTGCTAATTTTGCTTCTTCTCCCGCTAGAATTTTAATTGATTTTTTAGACCCTATTATGATTGCTGAAAAAGTTGCTATCACTGAGACTTACAAATACATTACTATGGATGATATTGCTTCTGAAATTCGTGATGGTAAAAAGGGAGTTGATGGTATTGGTTCTAATGGAAAAATGATAAAAAAATTTACTGTTAATTGATAAATAGTTCACTATTTGTTAGATTGTAATATTTTTGTAACACAATTGTTGTGTAAATGTAATATTATGTTTTTTGTTCCTTATAACCTTTGGCGTTAAAGGCTTTCCGCTTTTTTACATTATTTTTATTATTTTGACATATTATGTAAAAAATGCTATAATTTACCTATCTTGAGAGAGTAGGTGATGATATGATTTGTAAATCAGATATAGCAAATCTTAAAACTGACATCTTTGAGAAAGTGGGTCAAAAGATAATCGTTAAAGGGTCTTTGGGTAGAAGTAAGGCCTTTACTAAAGAAGCCACAATTGAAAAAGCATATCCTAATATTTTTGTTGTTAGATATGAAGAAAATAATAGTAATGTAACTTATAGTTATACTGATGTTTTGACTAGAACCGTTGAAGTGGAAGTTTTTGATGGTACTTCTTATAGTCCTCTTATTCCTCCTCCAGTGGAGTCAAAAAGAAAAAAACATGTTTTAAATTCATCAGTTAACACACAAATGAATACAGTCGTTGTATAATTTATAGACATACAGGAAAACCTGTATGTCTTTTTTGCTTTTTTATTTGTTTAGTTTTTTGTTTTCTTTCATATGACTGTATTTTAGTTTTGTTGCCATTCCTCCTCTTATGTGTCTTTCTGCTTTGTTCTCTTCCAATATTTCTCTTACCTCTTTGGCTAATCCTGGATTTATCTTTTTTAATCTTTCAGATACATCTTTGTGTACTGTACTTTTGCTTATTCCATACTTCTTTGCTGCACCTCTTACTGTGTCTTTGGATTCTATTATATAATGTGCTAGTTCTACTGCACGTTCTTCTATTGATGATTTTTGCTCCATACAGAAAAACCCCCTATGCGATACTTTTGTTTAATAGTATTCGCTTTTAGGCGGTTTTAGAACTTCTTAATTATGTATGCGGTGTTTTTTGAGTCCGTCCCCCAAAACATTAATTATGTGTGCAGTGCTTTTTGAGTCCGTCCCCAAAAACATCTTATTGAAATTTTGTTATGTCATCAATTTTAGCTGCAAAATATGGGTTGTCTTTACCCTCTTCTTTTAAGAATATTGCAAATGTATTGTCAATAGCAAATTCTCTAATCGCTTCAGGCATTAATGCCATTTCTTTTACCATCATTCCGGCTTCACTTCTGATTTTTCCACCTCTCTTGTCTAAATCAAATTGTATAGTTTGTAATGCTTTTTCTATCATATAGCTGTTACCATTAGAAAAGAAAAATGGTTCATTTTCAACTTCTGTTATTTCTTTTTTTTCATTTATTTTTATATTAGGAATTTTTACTAGTTCTTCTTCTTCTAATCCTTTATTCCCATCATAATTTGATTCTTGCTGTTTTATATTTTGGTATATTTCACTAAATGTTTTTCCATTTGGATTTTTGCAAAGAATTACTTCATCTTCTTGTTTAGTTTTTAATTTTATTGCAAAATCATCTTTTGAATTATAATATAAAACTTCCACTTGATTTCTTAATTCTGCATTTTTATTATCTTTTCTTATCCCAAAATATTTTACATTTTCATAATTTCCAAAATTTCCATCTTCCAATTCTGCAAATTCTTTTTTAAATTGAAATTCTTTTTTTAGCATTACATATAAAAAGTAATCTTCTTTACTTTTCTTGTTCCAATCAAATCCATCTAATATTTCACTTTTTTCATTAAATTTTTCTTTTATTGCTTTTTCTATTTCTTCTTTTAATTGTATTGATGGTGTTCCCACTCTTTTATAATAATATTTCTCTGATATATCTTTAGTTGTAAATGTTTCTTCATTTAGATTTTTTACTATTTGCTTTTGTGGAGTAAATGTTATGTCTTGTTTAGCTAAATCATTTTTTAAGTCATTCCATATTAATTGGAATGTGCCACACCATATTGTGTTATTTTGTATCTCATCTTTTAATGTTAATGCTGTTTTTATTTCATTATTGCTGTTAAATGAGTGTTCTTTTGGACTTTCTTTTCCTTCTTCACTTTGTTTTTTGTTGTTTGCTACAAATACTATTCCGCAAATTATTATTGCTAATATTAATATTCCTCCTACTATTTTTATAGCTTTTTTCATAAGCATTCCACCTTTCATTTATTTTTAATCATTATACATTATATTATATAAAATTAAAACCTTTTTATAAAAAATAAAGCGATTAATTTAAAAAAATTAATCACCTTATAAAAATACTATACTCTTACTTTTTCATTAACTAACTCACAAATCAAATCTGCTGTCTTTTCAACTCCAAGAACATCACTATTAATGCAAATATCATAATTAGAATGATTATTCCATTCTTTTCCTGTATAATATTTGTAATGATTTGCTCTTAGCTTATCAATTCTTTTGATTTCTTTTTCAGCATTTTTTTGTTCTAGCTTGTAATATGTTGTTGCTCTTTTTATTTTGTTTGATATATCACTATAAATAAAGACTTTAATAATATCATCTCTGTTTTGTAAAATGTAGTCTGCACATCTTCCAACTATTACACACGATTCTTTCTGTGCCACATCTTTTATCATTTCAGATTCTTTTATAAATAGTTCATCACTATTATTTATTCCTGAATAATATCCGCTATTTAAAGCTGCTAAAGCATCTCTTTTTTGCTCATTATTTTCTATGTATTCTTGTGATAATCCTGTTTCTTCAGCTATTTTTATTATAAATTCTTTATCATATACTTTTATACCTAGCTTTTCTGCAACTAATTTACCAACATATCTTCCACCAGAAGCATATTCTCTTGCTATTGTTATAACTACATGTTTATCCATTTTTGTTTCCACAACATTATTATCTTTTAATTCTTTTTGTTTAACATTTCCAGCTTTTAAATTCTTTACTTCTTTTACTAAGAATGTCGAAGCTAATATAAATGCTAATCCATCTGCAAATGGTCCTGCAAATAATACACCTCTTAATCCAAAGAAATGACTAAATACTATCATTGCTGGTATTAAAAATACTATTTGTCTTGATATTGATAATATAGCACTTTTTATGCTCTTTCCAATTGCTTGGAAAAATATTCCTGATGGTATTTGTATTCCATTACATATACATAACATTAAATATGTTCTAAATGTTAAGCATGCAAATTCTATGTAATTTTCATCTCCGCTTCCAAATATTGCTATTAATTTATCTGGTATTGCTTGGAATAATATAAATGCAAATGTACTTATTATAACACTTGTTCCTAGCACTATTTTTAGAGCTTTTTTTACTCTGTCAAACTTTCCAGCACCATAATTATATCCAAATATTGGTTGTGCTCCTGCTGCTATTCCTATTATAATACTGTTTAATATTTGGCTTATTTTCATTACTATTCCTAATACTGTAATTGGTATTTCTGAACCAAATTTTGATTCCATTCCATATTTTCCAAGTAAATTATTTTCTGCCGCCATTACAAATACTATGCTCATTTGTGTAATAAAACTGCTTATTCCTAGCATTGCAACATTTTTTACTATACGTGCTTTTAATTTTAATGATTCTTTACTTATTTTGATTGATTTGAATTTTTTAATATATATTACATTTAATATAAATGTTGCTATTTGGCTTATTACTGTAGCTATTGCTGCACCTTCAACTCCCATTTTAAATACAAATATAAATATTGGATCTAATATAGTATTTAATATTGCACCTGTAAGCATTGAAGTCATTGAATATTTTGGACTACCATCTGCTCTTATTATTGAATTTAATGTTGTTCCTATCATTGAAAATGGTAAACCAATTGCTATTATTGAACCATATTTCAATGCATATTCTCTTAAAGTCTCTGTACATCCAAACATTGTTAATAATTGTGGTAAAAATATCAATGTTATTGCACAAAATATTATTGATATTATTGATGATATTGCCACTGCATTTCCTACACCTTTTGCTGCTTCATCTTTTTTCTTTTCTCCAAGTTTTAAACTTAAATATGCTGATGCTCCATCACCAAACATTAATGATAATGCTAATCCTATCATTGTTAATGGGAATACAACATTTGTTGCTCCATTTCCTATATATCCTACTCCCCAACCAATAAATATTTGGTCAATTATGTTATACAATGAATTTACTAATAATGATATTATACATGGTATTGAAAATTTTCTTATTAATTTTCCTATTTTTTCTGTTCCTAATATGTTTTCTTCTTTTTCCATCTTTTCTCCTTCCCTATTTTTAATTTTTTTAGTTGGAAAAGAATTAAATTTTGGCAAGGCAACTTACATTTAAAAGGCAAGGGCACATACTATGTGTATGTAACCGCGTTTTAAATGTAAGTTAACACAGCCAAAATTGTAATTGTTTTTCAACCATAAAGTCATAAATGAGGTTGGAAAGTATTATATATAACTTTCACAACCTTTTTTACCTAAAATATAAATATTTAATTAAAATTATATAGCAATATTGCATGGCAACATCTATATATTATACACAATTTTTTCTAAAAAAGCAAGAATTTTTTAATATTTTTTGCAGCTTCTCTACCAGATTTTGCAGCCCAAGCCACTGTACCTTTTGTACCAGCCAAATCTCCACCAGCAAAAATTTTGCTAATAGAAGTCTGATATTTTTCATCAACTAAAATATTTCCCCATTTATTCAAAGTAAGACCCAAAGTTAAAGTTTCATCTGATACAGTTCCGCCAAGTGCCATAACTATATAGTCTACATCAATTATATAATTACTATTCTCAATATTTACAGGTACCTCTCTTGTCTCTCCTTCTTTTTTTACTAGCTTAGTTTTTATCAATTCAACCTTTTCAACTTTTTCATTTCCAATAATTTTTACAATATTATTTTGAAGTAAAAATTTTACTCCCTCTTTTTTTGCATCTTCTATTTCTTTTTGTTCTGCTGGCATCTGTGCTTCTGCTCTTCTATAAATTACAAAAACATCTTTTGCACCTTTTTTTTGAATAGTTCTAGCACAATCCATAGCGACGTTTCCACCACCAATTACTGCTACTGTTTTTCCATTGTAATCTGGATGCATATCTTTTTCTAATAATTCATTTCCTCCATATACACCTTGTAGGTTTTCTCCTTCTACTCCCATTTTAGCAGATTTGTTTGCTCCTGTAGCTAAAAATATCGCATCATAATTTTGAATAAGCTCCTCTAACTCTAAATTTTTTCCGAGCTCTTTTTTGTATTCAACTTTAACACCTAAATCTAATATATTTTTTATACTTTTTTCTACTATATTTTTTTCTAGTCTAAATTCAGGAATCCCATGTACTAAAATTCCTCCAAGTGAATCATATTTTTCGTATATTGTAACATCTATTCCCTCTTTTGCTAAAAACGCAGCACATGTTAATCCTGCTGGACCTCCTCCTATTATTGCTACTTTTTTATCTTTTAATACTTCCTTTTCTTCCTTGTTTTCTTCACTTTCATATTTTTCATATACCTTTTTTAGGCTTAAGCCTTGTTCCATTGCTTTGTCAAATATGTAACTTTCTATTGTTCCTATATCTACAGGATTTCCTTTTATTCCTCTTACACAACTTCCTTCGCATTGCTTCATATGTGGGCATATTCTTCCACATATTCCTGGTAATACACTTGTTGTTGATATTACTTCATATGCTTCCTCTATCTTTTCTTCTTTTGCTAATTTTATAAATGTTGGTATGTCATTTCCTAATGGGCATCCTTTATTTGAACATGGTTTTATTTTACAATTTAAACAATAATTAGTTTTTTCTTGTATTTCGGTTTTATTCATCTTTGTTCCCTTCTTAAGGTAATTATATTAAAACTACCTTGCTTTTTTCTTCGTCTTTTTTATTTTTTTATATTTTATATTTTTTTCTCCATATAGTCAATGGTTTTGACTGCTTGGACAATATTATGCAAAGTAAAAACTGACATTATCAACATTAATATTTATTAAAACATTTTTTAGTCCATGTCTTGTTGTAATATATTTTTGTATTTACTTTTTTATCTGTTCATATGTATGGTTTTTATTTGTTGGTCATTTATTCTTCCTTCTATCTATATTATATCTTTGTGTATTTATTTTACACTAGATCTAAAAATGTTTTTATTACGTGTTTTTATGAATCGCTTACAAAATAATTAAAAAGAAGTAGTTATAATACATAGTATAATTGAAAAAAATATTACATATAATACAGTTTCAAGTTTATCATATACAAAATATAAAAGATTTAAAGGTGTACTTTTAGTTTGTTCTATAAAAACTTTGTATATGATAAAATATTTATATTGACGAAATAAAAACTTTTCTAAAAAGTTTTTTCAAATTTAATTATATATGACATTTGTGATATAAAACATTTTTGAAAAGGTATGTTAATCTTTGAACTTTAGTAAATGTATATAGCTAATTTTATAACATACACCAACAAAAAATGCAACACTGAATTACAAAAAAAGTTTTTAATATAATGTATAAAAATTTGTGAAGTGGTTAATACTGTAGGTGAAATCAGTTTTTGAATTTTTTGTTAAGTTCAAAGATTAACATACCTTTTCAAAAATGTTTTATATCATAAATGTCATATATAATTAAATTTGAAAAAACTTTTTGGAAAAGTTTTTATTTCGTCAATATAAATATTTTATCATATACCAAGCTTTTATAGAACAAACTAAAAGTACACTTTTACTTACTTTCTGTAATATTTTTGTTGTCTTTATTTGCAATTTTCGTTGATTTTTTTGTTAATTACATATATAATATTTTTGCTATAAGATTTTTTGTGCAACATATTTAAAATGAAAGTCGTTCTAATTTGAAATAGAATAAATACTTTAATTTATATGTGTGTTAAGGCGAAGTGAGAAAGGAATGAACTTTATATTATGAATAGTGGAGAGAGTATTGGTATTTTTGACTCAGGAATAGGTGGAGTAACAGTATTAAGTGAGATTATAAAATTATTGCCAAACGAAAATTACATATATTACAGTGATTCAAAAAACAATCCATATGGTGATAAAAAAGATTCAGAAATTATTGAATTTTCTGACAAAATTGTTAATACTTTTATTGATAAAAAATGTAAGGCAATAGTAATTGCTTGTAATACTGCAAGTGCAAAGTCTGCAAAATTCTTAAGAAAAAAATATCCTGAAATCCCAATAATAGCAATAGAACCTGCATATAAGATGGTACACGACTTCGCATATAATGAAACATCACTTGTAATGGCAACAAAAGCAACTATTGGAAGTGAAAAATTTCATAAATTATATGATAAGTATAATAATCATAAGACATATTTGTTAGCTTGTTCTGGTTTGGCTAATATTATTGAAGAAGGAAATCAAGAAAAAATTGAATTATATTTGAAAAAAAACTTATCAAAATATATCGGAAAAGTTGATAATGTCGTATTAGGTTGTACTCATTATCCTTTAATAACAAATGAAATTAAAGCTGTATTAGGAGATGTTAAATTTTTTAATGGTGCTGCTAGTTTAGCTAAACATTTAAAAGATATACTTGAAAGCAAAAATTTAATAAATAACTCTAGAATTCCTGGTACAATTAGTTTTATAGATTCTAGTAATTCCAAATATAAAGAAGATAGATTTTTTCAAATTTTAAATTTAAAAGATTCTAAAACTTTATGCAACATATAAAACATAAACAAGCCCTAATCATTTAAAAAACTTTGATAATTAGAGCTTTTTTTGTTTTTATTCAGATATATCCTTCATTTTATCCGTCACTAACATTAAATCTTTAATAAAATCAATCTTTTTATTTTCATCACGTAGCAATGCTGCTGGATGCCATGTAGGCATATATAAGATGCCTTTTTTTTCAATCCAATTTCCTCTTGAAGCAGTAATTCCATGTTCTTTTCCTAAGATATTTTTTAGTGCTACACTGCCCAAAAGCACTATTATTTTAGGCTTAACCAATATTACCTGATTACGCAAATAATCTAAACATGCAGTAGCTTCATCATCTTCTGGATTTCTATTTTGTGGAGGCCTACATTTTACTATATTTGCAATATACACATCATTTCTATCTATTCCAACCATCTTAAAAGCCATATTCATCAACTTTCCAGCCCTTCCTACAAATGGTTCTCCCAGTCTATCTTCATCTGCACCAGGGCCTTCACCTATAAACATTATACTTGCATTTTTATTTCCTACACCAAATACAATATTTTGTCTAGTTCTACACAATTTACACTTTTGACAATTTTTTATTGAGTTCTCTAATTCTTCCCATGTTTGATACATTCAAAAATTCATTCCTTTCTACTTTTAAGCAATATACAAATATATGAACATTAAATTTCTCTAAAAATGCTACTATAATTACACTATTTTTATTATCTTAAAGCAATTATTGCTGTTTCTAATCCAAAATTCTCTTTTTCTACTCTGTATGAATGCAATTTATCTGAATTGCAAACAGTACAAATTTTGCTATCGATAATATTTTCTGGTTTTAATCCATCTTGTACTAACAACATTTTATTTAATTCTATTGTGTCTATATTCCATTTTTCATCTGTACCTTTTTCACATGGTTGCTTTTCTATTATTTTACTTATATCTACTATATCTTTAAATTTTTCTTCAAACAAATCTTTTACATCTTTTCTAACTTCAAAATGACATTTTCTAATACTCGGACACATACAACAAATTAGATTTTCTGGATTTACGTGTAGCTCTGTTTTCATTTTTTTAACAGTTTTGCTTGCTATTTGTCCATATGTACCTTTCCAGCCTGAGTGGATATTTGCTATAGTTTTTGTTACTGGATCAAAAAACATCAACAAAATACAATCTGCACTTGTAGTTCCCAATATTGTATCTTTTCTTCTAATTATTAATCCATCTGTTTCCAAATATTTTTCTACATAAATATCTGGCTCCTCTTCTAATACTTTTTCTTCTACTATTTTTACATTAGTTGAATGTGTTTGTATTGGTCTTACTATATCATTTTTTTCTAAATTTAAACTTGTACATAATTTTCTATAATCACATAACATTTTCTCTGTGTTGCACTTCACAATTTGTCCATCTACGATTTTCATTCCTTTAAAATTTACATCTTTCCCAACAGAAAACGCATGTGTAATAACATCACTATATTCTAGTAATCTTTTGAATTGTATGTACTCTACTTCTCCATCTTTTATATGCACCACATTTTCATTTGATAAATCCACTTTTGCACCTCTTTATCTCATTTTTCTTATTATATCATCTTTACTTAGATTTTCAATATATTCATATTTGTTTTTATTGTTTCTAGCATCAAATCCACAAATTGCATGATATTCGCAATATCTGCATGGTGTTTTTCCTTTATAATTTGTTGGTTTTAAGTCAATCTTTCCTTGTAGTATTTCTTTTCCTATTTCTTTTATTATTTTTCCTATATATTTTTGTAATACCTCAAATTCTTCTTGTTCAACTCCATTTGTGTCTCTTTTGTTAATTGCTCCTTTTCCACTTATTCCTGCTGGAATTATTTTTGATGTTGTTCCTTCTTTTAGATTATTGTCTTGCATTTTCATTACTTCAATATCAGCTAGTATTAGGCCTTTCATTTTGAATTGTTTTCTTATTTCTTCTTCTATTGCTTCTTCTGTTTTTACTTTTGGATTTACATTTTTCTCTATTAAGTTAAAATACAAAATTCCTGCTGGCATCAAGTCTTTTTCTTCACATATTGCATCTAAATATGTTAATAATTGAATTGATATTCCTGCATATACTTCATTTAAGTCAACATTTCTTGCAGAAGATTTATAATCTATTATTCTTAAATAATTTCCGTCTGATGTTCTTGCAATATCTACTCTGTCTATTTTACCTCTAATTTCTATTCTTTTACCATTTTCTAATGTTATTTCTATTGGCTTATATTCTTTTCCATTATCAAATTCTACTTCTGTTCCTTCTACATTAAAATCACTATATACTAAACTTTCTACAATATATTTTAATGCCTTTGTTACCATTCTTTCTAGTCTTTGTATTAAAATTTTGTATTTTACTGTTGCTGTAAATCTATATTTTCCGTAATCTAATTTTGTTTCTACTATCTGATTAACAATTTTTCTTATTTTTTCCTCTTCTCCTAGTAATTCTGTTAATTGTATATTTTCTTCTTTAACTTGATTGAAAAATAAATCTATTATTTCATGCATAAATGACCCTGTATCAAAATTTTGAATTTTTAGTTCTTCTTTTTGTTTAAGATTTAATCCATATTTTAGGAAATATGAAAATGGACATTTTTTATATGTTTCTAATTTTGATACACTTGTTTTCAATACATTTCCATATAATTTTTCTATTGTTGTTGTTTCTATATTTTGTGGTATATTGGTGTAACTTAATCCTTGTAAGTCTTTTTCTAGTTTGTTTTTCCAGCTTGCTTCATTTTCGAAATATCTATATGTTTCTTCCCATTCTGGTTCTAGCTCTTTTTCCTGTATTTTAGCTAATTTTTCTATTAGTGCTTCATATGTTGCTTTTTGATTTGTAATTTCATATTTTTGTGTTATTACATCACTTGTTTCTTTTAAATTTGGAAACATTTTCTTTATCTTTGTTATATAAATTGATGGCCTTAATGCTCCTCCTTCTGTATCTGCTGAGCTATATGATAAATGTAGTTCTCTTTCTGCTGTTGTAAATGCTTTATATATATTAAAATTATCATCATATAGATTTTCTAGAGTTCCTTTTGCTAATTCTATTCCTTGTTCTTTTAGATATTCTCTGTCTTCATCTCCTAAAAATCCTTCACTTTTATTTATGCTTGGATATACTCCATCATTTAAGCCTATAATAAAAATTGTATCTACTTTGTGACTTCGTGATCTATCTACATCTCCCATTATTACTTGGTCTTGTGTTCCTGGTATTTTTCCTAGACTGCTAGCTTTTAATCCTTGTTTTAATATATTAGAATATTGATTTATTGTTATATTTTCATCTTTAAATATTTTTACTATTTCATCTAACACATTTATTAAAATTTCGTAGCTTTCTTTGTATTCTTGTACTAAGTCTTCTCTATTTTTTTGTTTTAACTCTTGCATTTTTAAAGATATTTTTTCTTCTATTTTTTGTTCTTCTAAAAATTCATATATTGCTAATGTTACTGCTTTTGCTGTTTTTTCTTTTCTGATTTTTTGTCTTAATTTTTCTATTGGTTCTATTATTCTTTTTCTTAATTCATTATAATATTCTACTTCTTGTTTATTATCTTCTAGTTCATATACAAAATCTTTTTTGAATTTATTTTGTTTTATTCCCCATTTAGTACAATAGTTTTCTAGTTTAAAAATATCCCCTTGTTCAATATCTAAAAATCCCATTTTTGCGTATTGAAATACACTTTCTTTACTATAATTTTTTTGTAATATTTCAAATATTGATAATACATATTGTATTATTATATTTTGGCTTAATTCTCTTTTTTCATCTATAAATATTGGTATATCATATTTTTCAAATATTACTTTTGCTAAGTTTGAGTAGTTTTGTATATTTTTTGTTATTATTGCTATGTCATTATATCTTTTATTTTTTTCTTTTACTAGTTTTGTGATTTCTTTTGCTATATATTCTATTTCTGTATATTGATTTTTAGCTAAAAACATTGATAAATTTTCCACCTTTTGTTCATATTTTGTGGATTGTGTTTTAAACAAATGTCCTTCTATGTACTTTAGTTCAGGTGTTTTGAACCTTTTTATTTCTGTTAGTTTTATTGGCTTTTCTTGTTTTAACTCATTTTGTTCTACTATTTCTTGTAGTTTTTTTACAGTTATTTTATTTGCATAAAAAATATCTGTATCTGGATTTAATGTTTGACCTAAATCATCTACTGTTATTGTTATATTTACTTGTTTGGCATATTTTATTAATTCTTTTATAACGTGGTATTCTGAATATGTAAATCCTGCAAATTCATCTATATATATAATACTGTTTTTTAGCCATTCTATTTTTTCTATATTTTGTGCAAGTATTGTTAATTCATCTGCTTCATCTATATATGATTGTTTTATTTGTTCATCATATTGCTCATATATTATGCTTATATCTTGCAATTTTGTTTTTAGATAAATATTTTCTGTTTTTTCTATTTGTTCTTTAAGTCTTTCTACTGTTACTCCATGTTTTTTTAGTTCAGTGATACTTGATATTGCTAAATCTATGTTCTCTTCTGATTTTGATAAATATTTTAATTCTTTTTTTTGTGTTGTTAATATGTGACTAATCAACATTGCTTTTCCACATTTTGTCATTCTATCATCTTTTATTCCTATTTCTTTTATAACTCTTTTTGCTAATCTGCTTAAATGTATTACTTCTGCTTGTAATACCGCTTCTGTTTTTACTGCTTCCATTAATTTTTTTTCAGCTGTAAATGAAAATTGCTCTGGTGTTATTAAAAATATTTTTTCATTTTTTTCTATTTCTTTAGCTATTTCTTGATAACAGTATTCACTTTTTCCGCTTCCTGCTCTTCCATATATTATTCTTAGTCCCACTTTTTTTCTCCTTTTTATATTGGTCTTGTTTTTGAAATTTCTTTTTTAGTTTAATTGCAATCTTATGTGCAAACACAAAAAGTTTTTATAGTATTAACATCTGTTTTTTATTCTTGTAACTCTCTTCTCCAATAAAATAGATATTGTTGTGCCAAACCTGCTAAATCACCGAATTTCTCGTGTGCTACCTTTTCTATCTGCTTTTTATTTACTTTATTTTCGTCTCCATGTATGTATAATTCATTCATTACCCTATTAACCCATACATCTATTGGAAATACTTCAAATCTCTTTAATGTTGAAAATAATAAAATGCAGTCTGCTACTTTTGGCCCTACTCCAGATAAACTCAAAAGTTCTTCTCTTACTTCTTGTGTATTTGGATTTTGTTCTAATTTTTTTAAATCAACTTTTCCATCTAGTATTGCATGTGTTGTTTCATATAGTCTGATATCTCTAAATCCTAAGCCTAATTCTCTATATTTTTCTACACTTACATCTTTTAATTCTTCTGGTGTAGGAAATGTATAATATTTTTCATTTTCAAATATTATCTCTTTTCCAAAATTTTCTGATAGTCTTTGGATTATTTTTTGAATTCTTGGTATATTGTTGTTTGCTGATATTATAAATGATATTATTGTTTCCCATAAATTTTGATTTAATATTCGTATTCCTTGACCATATTTTATACTTTTTTCCATATTTTCATCTATCTTAGATAATGTGTTTTGGATTTCTTTATAATCTCTTTTTAAATCAAAATATTCTATTGCTAATTTCTCCAAATCATCTTTTCCTTTTGATTCTAAAATATAATTTCTTCCATCTTGTTTTATTTTTATTACATTTTCTCCAACTACTCCTGTGTATCCCTTCTCTTCATTTTCTTTCCATCTAAAACATTGACCACATGTAAATATATCTTTTAAATTAAAACATTCTGGTTCTTTTAATATATATTTTTGTACTTGCATCTTTTATCTCATTCCTTTTTATTTTTTTAACATTTTTAGTATAACATATAAATTATCACAAATCAATATTTATAGAACAAATTTTCGTTTTTATTCTTTGAATCCTTTACCAAATACTTCTCTTGCATTAGTAATAACAATAAAACTATTATTATCTATGCTCATAGCAATATCTTTAACTCTAGCCACATCTCCTCTAGAAGCTGCACAAATTAGTATAAGTTTATTCTCCCCTGTATACATTCCTTTTCCAAAAAGACCAGTAGTTCCTCTTTTTATTTTGTTCCCTATCTCCTCTGCTATTTGCTCATTTCGGTTTGAAATTATAATCAATAATTTTGTAAAATATATACCTTCAAAAACAATATCTATAATTTTCCCCATTAAATATATACTTATAGCTGAATATAAACCTATTTCTATTTCTTTAAAAAATATCACATTTAATGCCACTATAACAGTATCTATTATAATAATTATATTACTCATTCTTAAATTAGGCCTATAACTTCTCGCTATAAAACTTATTAAATCTGAGCCACCAGTTGAACTGTTGCTTTTTAATATAACTGCTGTTCCTAGCCCTATTATGATACCCCCATATATGCACGCCAAAAATCTATCTGTCGTTAATGGTGTTAATTTATCAAATAAATCTATAAAAATTGAAAAGCTTACTGTTCCTAATAATGATTTTACAAAAAATCCTTTTCCTAGTCTGTGCCCTGCTAGTAAAAATATTGGTATATTACATGCAAGTACTGTTGTTCCCATTGGTATATTTAGCAAATAGTACAATATTGTTGCTATTCCAGCAAATCCTCCTGATGATAGTTGATTTGGTAATAAAAACAGAGCGGTTCCAATCGCCATTATTACTGCTCCTAATAATGTTCCTAACCCCTCTTTAATTAATTCTTTAATTTTTATTTTTTCCTCTTTTTTCATAAAATCACCATTTTTATTATTTCCTTTTTTGGTAATTTTATACTAAAGAGCTGATGTTTTTGGGGACGGAGCAAAAAAACACTACTTTTTCAAGTTACATAAAAAATAATAAATGTTATATGGTAAAATAATTTTTGAATGTGATTGGAACAA
>ENA-ORUQ01000333-ORUQ01000333.1-human-gut-metagenome-genome-assembly--contig:-NODE-333-length-56040-cov-5.128588_pt1 | contig 56040 bp, 44 predicted proteins | sample MGYA00242081_ERZ509211 | MGnify/ENA primary metagenome ERZ509211 (study PRJEB26280, sample SAMEA2338785) | human gut metagenome | biome: human gut; feature: human-associated habitat; material: faeces...
AGCCGAAAGAAGTGAAATGGCTGTGGTATCCGTATATTCCGTTTGGCAAGGTTACTCTGTTGCAGGGCGATTCCGGCGATGGGAAAAGCAAGTTAATGTTATCAATCGTCGCCCTGCTCTCAAATGGAGAACCAAGAAGAAGGATGCTTCCAGATTATGGTACGGTGAGTATGAAGGGAACGCAGTATTATCGAAACCGTGTGACAGATCAGCAGGGACGGCGGGTTTCCTTATATGCAAGACGACTATGATTTAAACCAGGCAATCTGTTTTTCTTTGAAAAAGTCAGGATATGGAGTTTTGGGGGCGGCTTTTATGGAAAAGGGATTGCACCAGAGCGGCAGGCACAGATTTTTACAAGATTTTACTGTGAACCGGAGGTGCATGACAAGCCTGGTGTTGGAATTACCATCTTTCTTGCCAGCCGGAAACCTGCAAAAATGGAAGCTGCTGTTTCGCCTATCGAGGCACTTGGCTATCGTCCTTCTCATAACGCATCAAAAATAAGAAAAGCAGGAGAGGGAAATTTGCTCACAAGACTTTTCGGGGAACAGTTCACAAAAGATAAGAAGAGGACTTTTATGGTACTGTTGTCTCTGGCTGCCAGTTTGTCTGTGTACCTTTGTGTTGTGACCATGCTGGACAGCCAGGCTGCAAGAACCATTGTATCCAATTTTATGGACAGTGATCTCACAGGTTGGAATGGAAGTATTGTGGAAAGGATTAGGGAGTAGATTAATTGTTATTGAGCCGCATTTTTACGAAAGGGACATGTCAACTTTGGACTTGGAACTTTCATAGTAAAAATGCGGCTCTTTTGTCATATTAATTAACAACCAATGTTAAACATTTTGCAAATCGCATTAAATAATTCGGTGCAGCTATTGAAATTAAAACACATAGTTTCGACCTCCTTATTTTTATTTACGCGAGCAACGAGCCGAAGTAATAGTAACACTTTATTTCAAGAAAATATGGATCAGCTTATCATAAATCCGTCTATAAGGCTGATACCTCATCGGCAGGTCAATCCAGGTCTTTTTGTCTACAATGCTCTTGTAATGGGAAAAGGTTTCGAAGCCTTTCTGGCCGTGATAGCTTCCCATACCGCTTTCTCCGAAGCCGCCGAATGGCATTTCGCTGGTGGCGAGGTGAATGATCACATCGTTGATACAGCCACCGCCGAAGCCACATTCAGAGGTGACTTTTTCGCAGATGGCTTTGTCCTGGGCAAAAATGTAAAGAGCCAGAGGATGAGCCATGGAATTTACCTTTCGGATTACTTCTTCTATGGAATCAAAAGTAAGGACAGGCATTACCGGTCCGAAGATTTCTTCCTGCATTACGGCATCTTCGAAGGTTACCTGATCCATGACTGTAGGTTCAATCTGTAAAGTTTCGGGACAGGCATTTCCGCCGCAGATGACTTTCGCAGGATCGATCAGGTTCTGAATGCGGTTGAAATGCTTTTCGTTGATAATCTTTCCGTAATTTTTGTTATCCAGAGGTGACTTGCCAAACTGCTTACGGATCTGTTTCTGAATCTGTTTCAGAAGCTCATCCTTTACTTCCCTGTGACAGTAAATGTAATCAGGGGCTACACAGGTTTGTCCGCAGTTCAGATATTTTCCGAATACAATACGTTTGGCGGCAAGCTTAATATTTGCAGATTTATCCACGATGCAGGGGCTTTTTCCCCCAAGCTCCAGGGTGACTGGAGTGAGGTGCTCGCTGGCATGGCGCATGACCTCTTTTCCTACAGCCTGGCTGCCTGTAAAAAAGACGTAGTCGAAGTGCTCCTGAAGAAGACAGGAGTTTTCCTGGCGCCCGCCCATAACAACAGCCACATATTCTTCTGGAAAACATTCACGGACGATTTCGCAGATGATATTGCTGGTGGCAGGAGAGTAGGCACTGGGTTTTAATACTGCAGTGTTTCCGGCGGCGATGGCGTCTACCAGCGGATCAAAGGTAAGCAGGAAGGGATAGTTCCACGGGCTCATGATCAGGGTGACACCGTATGGGGACGGCTTCCTGTAACTTCTGGAATGGAACTGGGCAAGTGGTGTGTGCACGGTTTTTTCTTTGGAAAAAGAGTGGATGTGCTTCAGTATATAGGTAATCTCGCTGAGAACGAGACCGGACTCGCACATGTAGCTCTCGAAGCTGCTTTTTCCAAGGTCTGACTTCAGTGCAGCATTGATCTGCTCCTGGTGGGACTGGATGGAGGTTTGAAGCTTTTTTAAGGCAGTGATGCGAAAGTCAATGTTTAAGGTAGCGCCTGTATAAAAATAGTTCCGCTGCTTGCGGATGATTTCCTGGATTGCTTCCTGGGTCATGGGAAAGTCCTTTCTGATTATTTATAATTTATTTGATGTTTTGAAATATAGTTTACATAATGTAAAAGGCTATAAAGTGGGGGATGTTAAACTATCTTATTTAAATTGAGATTAACTAATGTAATGTTATAAAGGTGACAATATGGTATTTTTCAAACACGCTTTAGCTTTTATTGCACTGTGTTTTCTTTAGCCGGCATCAGCATATAATAAAATTTCTCCAGCTCCTGCGCATCCATCAGTACCGGTACCGGATACAGCGGATTCGCCTCTTTGTCCGCATAGTGTGACAGCTTCGGAATGTCTTCTTCCTGGATTTCCGGGATGGTATCGCCGATTCCGAAGCGGGCCTTCATGTCTTTGACCGCCTGGATAAAGTTTAATGCGGCTTCTTCTTCCGGTGTTTCTTTGGAGGCAACCCCGGCAGCAACAGCAAGGGCTGCCAGCTTCTTATAAATTGTTTTTCCGTAAGCTTCCAGAACATAAGGGAGAAGTACAGCGTTGGCAAGTCCATGTGGAACATTGTATTGTCCTCCCAGAGAATGGGCAACTGCATGTACATAGCCTACATAGGATTTTGTAAAAGCGCAGCCAGCGAAATAAGAGGCGCGGAGCATATTCCGGCGCGCTTCTTTATTGCTTCCGTCGGTGTAAGCAGTGTCCAGATTTTCGAAAATCAGTTGCACTGCATCCCGGGCATTTTTACGGGTGCCTGGTGTAGTGGAATTACCAATATAAGCTTCCACTGCGTGGGTGAGTGCGTCCATACCTGTAGTAGCGGTGATGAATGGTGGAAGGCTTAATGTGACCTTGGGGTCAAGCACAGCGTATCGGGGAATCAGCGGGAAGTCATTGATGGCATATTTATGCCGGGTTTCGGCATCCACGATTACCGCTGCCAGTGTAGTTTCGCTTCCGGTTCCTGCAGTGGTTGGAACGGCGATAAGAAGTGGAAGCTTTTTGTGCACTTTCAGGATTCCTTTCATCTTTGCAAGAGACTGATGAGGTTTGGCGACTCTGGCACCTACTGCCTTGGCGCAGTCCATACTGGAGCCTCCGCCGAAGCCTATAATGGCCTGACAGTTATTTTCATGATAAAGTTCAAGTGCCTCAGCCACATTCACAGTGGTAGGATTTGCTACTGTTTTGTCATAAAGGATATAGGGAATGCTGCTGTCTGTCAACACTTTTTCAAGGCGGTCTGTAAGACCAAGCTTATGGATTCCTGCATCTGTAATAATCAGCACATTTTTACATTTTTTCTTTTTCAGCACATCGGGAACGGCTTTCAGACTGCTGATGATTTCAGGATTTCGGTATGGCAGGAATGGAAGGGCAAATTTGAATACATTCTGAAAAATTCGACAGTATATTTTTTTTAAGGGATTCATATGGAAGTTCTCACTTTCTGTTAAATGGTTTCTGTTGATACAATGTAATAGAGCCTGTTCCAGACACGCTCTATTTTGTAATTATTCAGTACTTTCACAGCTATATACTTCGTGGAATAGTTACTTTATTGTACTTTTTTTATCACGTATGAATTATATCATGTTATCAAATATTGTAAAGATAAAACAATTTTATTATAAAACAAATTTTGCGTTCATGGCAAAACACGCTCTGGTAATTTATTGAAAATAATGAAATAAACACCTGTGTCTCGACTGGCGCCTTCGGTTGTGATATACTAAAACAAGAGATTTTTACAACAGGAGGCGTTTTCTTGGGTGAACAGTCAGAAAAAATAAAGAAAAATATTTGTATGGGGCTGCTGGCTCATGTAGATGCAGGAAAAACTACATTGTCAGAAGCACTTTTATATTTAAGCGGCAAGATACGAAAGCTTGGAAGAGTGGATCACAAGGATGCATATCTGGATACCTCTCCCCTTGAGCGCGAGCGGGGAATCACGATTTTTTCCAAGCAGGCAGTGCTGGAATTCCCGGAAACAAGAGTTACCATTCTGGATACGCCTGGGCATGTGGATTTTTCTGCAGAGATGGAACGTACCTTGCAGGTTCTGGACTATGCAGTGCTTTTGATTAACGGTGCAGATGGTGTGCAGGGACATACGGTGACTTTATGGAAATTGCTTGAGCGGTACCAGATCCCCACATTTATTTTTGTGAACAAAATGGATCAGGATGGAACGGATCACGATGCTCTTTTGATCGAATTGAAAAAAAGGCTGAATGAGAACTGCATGGATTTTTCAGAAAATGAAAATGCTGATGGAGATTTGGAACCGGAATTACCGGCTGGTAAAAAAGAACAGCAGAATTTGATGGAAAATAAATTTTCAGAAGAATTTCTGGAGAGCCTTGCCATGTGTGACGAGAAACTGCTGGAAAAATATCTGGAAACAGGAGAAGTATTCAGGGGAGAGATTACCGGTCTGATCGCAGATCGAAAGGTTTTTCCATGCTATTTTGGCTCTGCCTTGAAAATGGAAGGAGTAGAGAAGCTGATCCACGGACTGGACAGGTACACCAGATGTCCAGTATATCCTGAGGCTTTTGGTGCGAAGGTTTATAAGATCGCCAGAGACGATCAGGGAAACCGTCTTTCCTATATGAAGATTACAGGCGGGACACTGAAAGTAAAAGAACTTCTTATTACCAGCAAGGGAAATGTGGCTGCAGGAGAGGAAGTATGGGAGGAAAAGGCAGACCAGATCCGGATTTACTCCGGCGCCAGATTTGAATTGGTGAAAGAAGTGCCCGCGGGAACCGTGTGCGCAGTGACAGGTCTTTCCCATACTTTTCCAGGACAGGGACTTGGCGTGACGGAGAATTCCAATATGCCAGTACTGGAGCCGGTACTGAACTATCAGATTATTTTGTCGGAAGGCTGCGATGTGCACCAGATGCTGAAGAAGCTGAGAGAACTGGAAGAGGAAGATCCTCAGCTTCATATTGTATGGGACGAGCAGCTGGGAGAAATCCACGCTATGCTCATGGGAGACGTGCAGATCGAGATTCTGAAAAGGCTGATCTGGGAGCGGTTCCATGTGGCTGTGGATTTTGGAACGGGAAATATTGTATATAAAGAGACCATTGCGGCACCTGTGGAAGGTGTGGGACATTTTGAGCCTTTGCGCCATTATGCGGAAGTTCACCTTCTTCTGGAACCAGGGGAGCAAGGAAGCGGAATGCAGTTTTTTACCGCCTGCAGTGAGGATGTGCTGGACCGGAACTGGCAGAGACTGATCCTCACCCATCTGGAAGAAAAGGAACACAGAGGAGTGCTGACTGGTGCACCAATCACAGATATGCAGATTACCCTGCTTACCGGACGGGCCCACCAGAAACACACAGAAGGCGGAGATTTCCGTCAGGCTACCTATCGGGCTATCCGTCAGGGACTTAAGAAAGCACAGAATGTTCTGCTGGAGCCTTACTATGAATTTCGGCTGGAAGTGCCGGTGGAGGTTGTTGGCCGTGCAATGAATGATATCCAGAAAATGCAGGGAACTCTTCTTCCTATGGAGACAGAGGAAAATACCGCTATTTTGAAGGGAAAAGCGCCTGTTTCGACTATGCGCGATTACCAGAAAGAAGTAGTTTCTTATACAAGGGGAATGGGAAGGCTGTTCTGCAGTTTAAAAGGATATGAGCCTTGTAAAAATCAAGATGAGATCGTGGAACAGATCGGCTACGATTCTGAGCGGGATCTGGATAATCCTACCGGGTCTGTATTTTGTGCCCATGGAGCCGGATTTGTGGTGCCATGGTATGAAGTGGAAGAGTATATGCACCTGGATACTGGGATTATGGCAGAGTTTGAGGATGATCTCAGCGAGGAAGACTGGGAGGATGCTGCGTCAGGCTCTGGAAATCCTGCAAGTGGAGATGATACTGCTCAAAGTGCCAGAAATTCAGCACGCAGTGGAGCTGGTAGTACAGGAACTGCCAGAAATACATCTGGAAGTGGAAGTCGTGCGGGAAGTGGTTACCAGCCGCCGGAATCTGCCTACCGTGGAAGCTATGAGGATGACAAAGAACTTCAGGCCATTTTTGAGCGTACCTTTGGTCCGGTGAAAAGAGACCGCGTGTCTTCTTATAAAAAAGTGGTAAGTGCCCTATCTTATTCTGGCAGCAGTTCTTCTGCAAAAAAAGACCAGGAAGAATACCTTCTTGTGGATGGTTATAACATTATTTTTGCCTGGCCGGAGCTGAAAGAACTGGCAGATGCGGATGTCCGTGCAGCACAGACGAAGCTGATGGATGTTTTAAGTAATTATCAGGGATATAAGAAATGTACTTTGATTCTTGTATTTGATGCCTACAAGGTTGAGGGACACCAGGAGGAAGTGCTTACTTATCACAATATTCATGTGGTTTATACAAAAGAAGCGGAGACTGCCGATCAATATATTGAAAAAACAGTTCACAAAATCGGCAGACAGCATCAGGTAACGGTTGCTACTTCAGACGGACTGGAACAGATTATCATTATGGGGCAGGGCGCCAGTCGTATTTCCGCAAGAGGTCTGAAAGAAGAAATCGAAGAGACCAGAAAGCAACTCCGCCAGGAATGGCATCAGCACCGCCAGTCCAGTCATACCTATCTCTTTGATCATGCAGATGCTGAGACTGCGAAGCTGATGGAAGAAGTCCGACTGGGGAAAAAGAAATTATAGGGTTTCTGTTCATGGAGTGAACAATAGCATTATTGGAATTAATGTTTTCCATTGGCAATTTGACAAACTCTTTGCCATCTGTTAAGGTGGTGTGCAAAGTGGTGTTGCAGCTATAAAGGAGATGTATAAAAATGAGAGAGAAGCTCACCAAAAAAGACGTAGAGAAAATTGAACAGGAGATTGAGCACCGTAAGCTGGTTGTCCGCAAAGAGGCAATTGAGGCAGTAAAGGAAGCACGTGCCCAGGGCGATTTAAGTGAGAATTTTGAATACTACGCTGCCAAGCGTCATAAGAACCAGAATGAGAGTCGTATCCGCTATCTGGAGAATATGTTAAAAACAGCAACTATCGTTTCTGATAAATCCAGCAGTGACGAGGTTGGAATGGATGACATTGTAGAAGTTTATTTTGAGGAAGATGACGAGATTGAGAAATATAAGCTTGTTACTTCCATCCGGGGAAATTCCATGGAGAACAGAATCAGTATTGACTCTCCGATTGGCATGGCACTGAAAGGACATAAGATTGGCGACAGAGTGGAAGTAAAGGTAAATGACAATTACAGTTATTTTCTGGAAATCCGCTCCATCGATAAAACCCATTCAGAGGAAGAGGAAATCCGAGGATTTTAAAAGTATCAGAGCCTTTTTCAGACAAGTCAATATGGCAGTTACTTAATATTCGATGTAATAGATTGCTTCAGCCTGTTGTTCCGCGAAGCATATAACAGTGAAGATACTGAATCATTACACGTATTATATAAAAATCCCTCATGAGATATGCAGCGATAATTGTAAAATTATTCTTCATGTTTCCTGGGGGATTTTTTTGAATGTAAAATTTGGAAAATACAGTAAAATCAACTATCAAACAAATATTTTACATTTTCAACAGCCTGGCTTTACATTTTTTCGGTATAAGAAAATCCAAGATTGTAAAGTATTTTACATATATTTAACATTCTTCTCACCCGAAACTTTACATAGCCCACTTATATTGGTTTTGTAAACAAAAGAAATTAAGAACCCAATAAACTTTTAAAAGGATAAAAAAGGAGAGGAAACGTAATGGATTTTTTTAGCATTCTGACATTGGTCGGCGGACTGGCGATGTTCCTTTATGGAATGCAGGTAATGGGAGACGGTCTGGAAAAGCTTTCCGGCGGTAAACTGGAAAAGATTCTGGAAAACCTTTCATCTAACCGTGTGAAAGCAGTTTTGGTTGGTGCAGCAGTTACTGCAATCATTCAGTCTTCATCGGCAACCACAGTTATGGTAGTCGGCTTCGTAAACTCGGGAATCATGCATCTGTCCCAGGCTGTTGGCTTTATTATGGGCGCAAATATCGGTACTACTGTTACCGCATGGATCCTCAGCCTGGCAGGAATTGAAAGCTCCAATTTCTTTGTAAGACTTTTGAACCCAAACTCATTTTCACCGATTCTGGCATTGATCGGAGTTGTTTTTATTGTATTCCTTCATGATGAAAAGAAGAAAGACATTGGAAACATTCTGGTTGGTTTCGCAGTGCTGATGTTCGGTATGAACACCATGAGCGGTGCCGTAAAACCTCTGGCAGAGGTACCAGAATTTACAAATATCCTTCTGAAATTCTCCAACCCTGTTTTAGGCGTGTTGGCCGGTGCACTTCTGACTGCTGTTATTCAGTCTTCCTCTGCCTCCGTTGGTATTCTCCAGGCGCTTTGTGTAACCGGTGCAGTCCGTTACGGAGTAGCGCTTCCGATTATTATGGGTCAGAATATTGGAACCTGTATTACAGCAATGCTTTCTTCAATCGGTGCTACTAAGAATGCAAAACGTGCAGCAATTGTTCATCTGTACTTTAATATTGTAGGAACTGTTGTATTTATGGTTGTGTTCTATGTGCTGAATGGATTTTTACATTTCTCTTTCATTGAAGAAGTGGCAGGTCCTGCCGGCATCGCAGTGATCCACAGTGCCTTTAACATCATTGCAACACTTGTACTTCTTCCATTTGGAGATATGCTTGTAAAAATGGCATGTGCAACTGTCCGTGATACAAAAGAGGAGAAAGTTATTTCCGCAGAAGATCAGGAGTTTATGATCCTGGAATCCCGTTTTCTCAGTAATCCTGGTATTGCTATTGAGCAGAGCAAAACAGCTGCCAGGAAAATGGCAGAGCAGTCCAAAACCGCTTTGAACCTTTCTTTTGGCTTGCTGGATGATTTCCAGGAGGAGACAGCTTTCCGTGTGGAAAAGATTGAAGCAAAGGTTGACCGCTATGAGGACGAACTGGGAACCTATCTGATCAAGTTGAATCAGAAAGATCTTTCTCTGGAAGACAGCCACAGCTTGTCCATTATGCTTCACTGTATCGGAGATTTTGAGCGTATTTCCGACCACGCACTTAGCATTATGAAATCTGCAAAGGAAATTTCAGAAAAAAATGCCCGCTTTTCAGACAAGGCAGTGCAGGAACTTCACATTATGGAAAAGGCCGTGTCGGATATTGTGGAAAAAGCGTATAGCGTTTTTGCAAACCAGGACCTGAGAGCTGCCGAAGAAATTGAGCCTCTGGAAGAAGTGATCGATGAGCTAAGCCGTGAGCTGAAAAGACGCCATGTAAATCGTCTTCGTGCCGGAGAATGTACAATAGAGATGGGATTTGTGCTTTCTGACATTACAACCAGCCTGGAGAGAATCGCAGATCATTGTTCCAATATCGGAGTCTGTGTGACTCAGGTGCATGAGGATCTTTATGATACCCACAGTCACCTTGACACTGTAAAAAATGCACCGGGAGAACATTTCCATCACGAACTGGAGGTTGCCCGTGTGAACTATATGCTTCCGTAACCGGGAGAGTAGATGTTGCCAGTTGCTGCTCTGGAAAAATTCCTGTGAGAATTATTTCCGGAGGCAGCGACTGGTAATATAATTTTTGCGGCGCGAAAACATGCGAATGCATGATTTCTGTGCATCGCGAAGCGTGTCACTGGCCAGGTCGTGAACGGTAACCTGTTTTCCTGCTTTTTACCGTGACTTTACAGTTGTGCACTTGTATAAGGGGAAAAAAGTACGTATACTAAGAAATAATGATGATTTACAGGTAATGTAAAAAATAGGTAAGACATGGGAGGAGAATACTAAAAAATGATTTTTTGTGTTGAAGATGATAACAACATCCGTGATCTTTTAGTATATACATTAGAGACGACCGGATTTCATGCAAGGGGTTTAGAAGACTCCCAGGAATTGTGGAAAGCCCTCGCAGAAGAGGAACCAGAGCTGATTCTTCTTGATATTATGCTTCCTGGAGAGGACGGATATTCCATTCTGGAAAAACTGAAGAAATCCTCTGGAACAAGAGATATTCCAATCATTATGGTAACTGCCAAGGAAGCAGAATTTGATAAGGTCCGTGCCCTGGAAGCCGGTGCAGACGATTATATTACCAAGCCATTTGGCATGATGGAATTTATTGCAAGGGTAAAGGCGGTGCTTCGCCGCAGCAGCCGCCACGGAGATGACAGGGAGCTTCGATGTGAGGAACTGAGCATTTTTCCGGGACGTCATCAGGTTTACTGTGGCAATCAGCAGGTAGAGCTGACAAGGAAGGAATTTGAGCTTCTTCTTTATCTGATGGAAAATAGAGGAATCGTTATGACACGTGACCAGATACTGTGTCATATATGGGGCTATGATTTTGACGGAGAGACCAGAACTGTGGATGTGCATGTGCGGACACTTAGGCAGAAGCTGGGAGAAACCGGCAGACTGGTGGAAACTGTCCGTGGCGTAGGATACCGAATGGCGGATAAGGGAGGCAGTCAGGGATGAAAAAGAAAATCCTCAGCCACACCGGTTTTATGATTGTTCTTACAGCAATTCTTACCTTCATAGCAGCCAGCTTTTTAATGTACGAAAAGTTTGATGATGTTATGAAGAGGACTGTCAGAGATGAAACGGAATACGTAAAAGCAGGAATGGAGAAAGCAGGAGAAGACTATTTAAGCAAGCGTGTGGGCGACAATACAGGAACGCGAATTACTTTGACCGATGAGAATGGAAAGGTTCTCTATGACAGTGAGGCAGATGCTTCCAAACTTCCCAATCACAGCAATCGTCCTGAATTTGTCCAGGCCATGGAAGAAGGCCATGGGGAAGTAGTACGCTATTCGGAAACCCTTGCACAGCAGACCTTTTATTATGCAGTGAAGCTGGATGATGGGAAAATCCTTCGTCTGGCAAAAACCACAGACAGTGTTTTTCATACATTAATGAGCAGTCTTATCTGGCTTGGATTTTTGATGATCGTAATCATCCTGATAGAAATCATTCTGGTACAGAGGCAGACAAAAAAACTGATCAAACCCATAAACAGTCTGGATCTGGAGCATCCTCTTGATAATGTGTGTTATGAGGAACTTAAGCCTCTTCTTACCCGTGTAGACCAGCAGAACCTGCAGATTGCATGTCAGCTTGAAGAACTGAAAAAAACGGAGGCTGTGCGAAGAGAGTTTTCTGCAAATGTTTCCCATGAGCTGAAAACCCCGCTGATGTCGATTTCCGGTTATGCAGAGCTGATGATGAATGGAATGGTGCGTCCGGAAAATATTGCGGATTTTTCAGGGAGAATTTACAAAGAGGCCAATCGTCTGGGTAATCTGGTGGCAGATATTATCCAGCTGTCCCGTCTGGATGAACAGCAGGATGAAGTGGTTTCCATGGAAAGTGTGGAACTGAATGAGCTTGCAGAAGATGTAGTAAACAATCTCCAGGATCAGGCCCAGAAAAAGAATATTTCCCTGAGGTATTACGGTCATCCGGTTACAATTCAGGGAGTGCGTCATGTGCTTTATGAAATGCTGTACAATATAGCGGACAATGCAGTTCGTTATACGAATCCAGATGGACATATTTATATTTACGTAGGAAAAAACAGAGAGGGAAAAGCTTATTACCGTGTGGAGGATGACGGAATCGGAATACCGAAATCTGAACAGAAAAGAATATTCGAAAGATTTTACCGTGTTGACAAAAGTCATTCACGTCAGACCGGAGGCACCGGTCTTGGACTGTCCATTGTAAAACATGGGGCGACCTTGCATCATGCCCAGATTCACGTGGACAGTGATCTTGGAAAAGGTACAAAAATGGAGCTGCGTTTCTAAGCAGCTCCATTTTTGTATAAACATAAATTTAACCGAATCAAGTAAGTCCGCTTGAAAAATTACAGCTCACTCAGCGCATCCTCATCTGCTACGATAATTGCATTAGGATGGAACTGAAGGATGGAAGCCGGGCACTGTGGGGTAACAGGTCCTTTGATTGCAGCGGCGAGAGCCTTGGCTTTGTTCTTGCCGTTAGCTACAAGAAGAATGGTCTTTGCGCTCATAATATTGCCGGTTCCCATAGAAATTGCCTTGCGCGGTACATCCTCCTCGCTTGCAAAAAAGCGCTTATTCGCCTGGATGGTAGCCTCTGTGAGATCTACACAGTGTGTGCCAGCCTGGAAATGATCGTCTGGTTCATTAAATCCAATGTGGCCATTAGGTCCTATTCCAAGAAGCTGAAGATCTGCAGCTCCTATATTCTTAAGCAGTGTATTGTAAGCTTCGCAGCAGACCTCTGTGTCCGGATTGGTTCCGTCCGGAACATAGGTATTCTTAATATCAATATTGACTCTGCTGAACAGGTTCTTGTTCATGAAGTAACGGTAGCTCTGGTCATTGGATCCGTCCAGTCCTACATATTCGTCCAGGTTCACAGATTTTACATGGGAAAAATCAAGGATCCCCTCTTCATACATAGCAGCCAGCTGATCGTAGGTACCTACTGGGGAAGAACCGGTAGCAAGACCAAGGATACAATTAGGTTTGGACAAAATAACACCGGCGATAATGGTAGCTGCAGTACGGCTCAGCTCTTCATAATTCTTAACTTTAATTACTTTCATAGTTTTTGCTTCTCCTTCTCCATTAATTGCTTCCAGTATACCCTATATTTGTGCGAAATGCCATAAATATTTCTGCCTTTTTTTAGATAAATATGTTTAAAAGTTACTGATATGTAGTGACTTTTGTTAAGGTAAATCTGCAAAAATTTACATAAATCGATTACTATTCACAGCTGATCTATGATAAGAAAACCGGACAGACTCGTATTTCATTACCTGGTCTAAGTGCGCCAATTTTCTGTTCAATCCCAATTTATATTATTTTTCTATTATTCTGCGCCACGAAAGACATATTTTTTAAGTGGTCAAAAATGTTCCGTATTTTTTAAAAAATATATCATTAAAATGAGAGAGAACTTTTGTTACTATAATTCAAAAGACGTTTGGTTCAAAAGGTATTTTTATACAATAGCCAAAAATCTGGAAATACCTGAGTTTACGCATAAGCGTTTGAAGGACATTGGGCGTAAAACAATAGGAGAATAGCAAGGAGAATGTTATGTACCAAAAACAGGATGAAATTTGGTTAGAAGAAGTATGCGAAAAGATAAAACAAAAAATTACATGGGTCAGTGAAAAATCCAAAAATAAAATTCCGTATACAACGGTTGAAGGTATACATGATGACAGGAGTGATTCTTCCATTGATCCAGATAATGGTATTTACTGGTGGACCAACGGATTCTGGGCTGGCATCATGTGGATGATGTATCAGGAAACAGGAATGCAGCGTTATGCGGAAATCGCCAGATTTTCAGAAGAAAAAATGGATTTTTGCCTTATGGATTTTTATGGATTGCATCATGATGTAGGCTTTATGTATTTGCCAACGGCAGTAGCAGATTATAGGATTACTGGAAATTTAGATTCCAGAAGAAGAGCTTTACATGCAGCTAATTTACTTGCAGCACGTTTTAATCCTGTAGGAAAATTTATTCGAGCGTGGAATGATATTGGGGATGATGACAGAAGAGGATGGGCAATCATTGATTGTTTGCTGAACCTTCCGTTGCTGTATTGGGCCAGTGAAGAAACAAAGGATCCAAGATTTAAACAGATAGCTATGTTACATACTGATACAGTGATGGAATATTTCGTACGGCCAGATGGTTCAGTGCGTCATATTGTGGAGTTTGATCCGAATACTGGAATGGCGGTAAGAGATTATGGTGGGCAGGGGTATGAAGAAGGTTCTTCATGGACTAGAGGTCAGGCCTGGGGAATGTACGGTTTCCTTATCGGTTATCTCCATACGGAGAAAAAAGAATATTTGAATATGTCAAAAAGAATTGCTCATTATTTTTTGGCGAATATTTCTTCGGATGGTCTGATTCCAGTGGACTTTCGGCAGCCGAAGGAACCCTATTGGTATGATGATTCGGCAGCAGCTATAGCTGCCTGTGGATTTTTAGAATTGGCAAAAATAGTGGATGAGCATGAAAAAGATATGTATTACAATGGCGCAATTGCACTTTTAAAAGCGTTATATGAAAATCATTGTGATTTTACAGAAAATAGTGATTGTATCTTACAAAAGTGCACAGGTGCATATCATGATCAAAAACATGAGTATCCGATTATATATGGTGATTTTTTCTTTATTGAAGCAATATTTAAATTGATGGGAAATGGTTTATTTATTTGGTGAAAATAAAAAAGGAGAATAAAAATGAATATGATGAAAAATTCAAAGGTTCAGGTAACAATAGGAGACAACAGTCAGTTTGAATTTACCTATGAAGGAAAAAACTGGAAAACAAATATAGAATTTGAACCCTATCTGGAAATTCGTAAAAAGGATAAATATGAGAAATATTTATTTTCTGAAGCTGGAAAAATTGATACAACCTATTATACGACCGGATTTAGTCAGGGGTATCAAACCGTTTATTCATGCTTCCCATTTGATAAAGAATTTTCTTTTGCAACATCGGTTGAAATAGATGAATATTCTAATAAAGTGGTAGCATCTATTCTTCCGCTGAATGATAGTTTGACAAATCTTCATCGGATTTTCTGGCCGTCTCCGATCGTATTTGAAAAAAATGAGGCTTCCGCATATTCGGTAATGCCGATTATGCAGGGGTGCCTGGTTGAGAACGGCAGCGATGAAGAAATTGATCTGATGGAACGTTGGGAATTTGAAGCTGATTACACTTATACCAGGGCAAATACAATGCCATGGTGGGGGCAGATTGAAAATCGTGAAGGATATATGGCAATTATTAACACTCCTTTTGATGCCGGTGTGGATTTTTATCATAAAAAAGGCGGATGCAGCAGAAGTGCAGTAAAATGGCATTCGCAGCTTGGAAAGATTGGATATCGCAGGGAATGTACTTATTATACTTTTTCCGACTGTGATTATAATACATTCTGTAAGACATATAGGGAATACCTTATCGAAAAAGGCGAATTATGTACATTGGAAGAGAAAATTATAAAGAATCCAAATGTGAAAAAACTGATTGGCAGCAGTGTGTTTCACAGTGGAATTTGCAGAAATATCAAAGAGGGCTCCTTCGCATATAAGACAACACCGCCAGAATCCAGATATACAGTTGTGTCATTTGATGAAATGTGCAATAAAATCAGAAAGATCAAAGCGGAAGGTCTGGAAAAAGTTTTTGTACATATTGATGGATGGATTAAGGAAGGATATGATAATCAGCATCCGGATACGATGCCTCCCTGTGAAAATGCAGGAGGTACAGAAGGAATGCTGCGTTTGAAAAAAACAATACAGGATGCAGGCTATCAATTTGCGGTTCATGATCAGTACCGCGATTATTATGTGGATGCTCCCAGTTATAATAAAGCATATTCAAAAAAGAATGATGATGGAAAAGCACCTTCCTTTTCACTGTGGGATGGCGGAAAACAGGAGTTCTTATGTCCACAATTTTACCTTGGGTTTGTGAAAAGAAATATGAATCGAATGTGGAAAGCTGGATTGAAACTTGACGGAATCTATCTGGATGTTTTTTCCTGTGTGGCATTAGATGAATGTTATGATAAGGAACATCGTGTTACAAGAGAGCAATGTAAGGATGACAGAAAATCTTGTTTTGATTATATGCGTTCTTTGGGATGCATCGTTTCCTCAGAGGAAGGTATTGGTTGGGCAATGAGAGATTTAGATCTGGTTCATCGCATGGTTTACGCAAAACAATTTATTCCAGATGAGAGCCAAATGTGTGGGAAAATTTTGCCCGAGAGCGTAGGAATTCCGGTTCCGCTGCATAATCTGGTATATCATGATTGTGTTGTTGTTCCCTGGTTTACGGATCATGTGCATGAGGAAGTTCCGAATCATGAAAAAGGCTTTCTCCATGCGTTGCTAAATGGCGGAATCAGTTATATTACAGAGGATGCAACGCCAGATGAAGTGGAACAGGTTAAAATTCTTTCTTCCCTCCATAGTAAAATTGGAACCAAAGAAATGCTTTGTCATGAATTTTTAAACAGTGACAGGACCAAGCAGAAAACAGTATTTTCGAATGGTATTTCGGTAGAAGTAGATTTTAAGAACAATACATATCAGATTGTTGAAAAAGGAAATAGTACCGATTAATGCGGGATATTGATGGGTGTTGAAGGGGACAAAAATTTTTGTCCCCTTTATAAGCTATTAGGTACAGGATACTACGATATCCATCACTCTCGGCTTTTGTTCTGAGGTAAATATAAATCGTCAAAGCCAGTAAAATCAATAGATTGGGACTTGACAGAATAGGAAGGATGAAATCGTGAAGGTATATAAAAAATTCAGCCCGCAGGGAAAAGAAAAAAATAAGAAGATGCAGATGCATGGAAACTACCGTCTAATCAAGAAAGATGGAAGAATCGGTTGGAATGCGCTGGAAAAGCAGGCGGTCATTGAGTTGCTGGATCATAATGTGAATGAACCAGAAGGAGCCGTTTCCGTGTGGTTTATGTCTCTGGAAGAGTTGTGTACAACTTTGAGATATGACAATTTTAGAATGCATAATCAATTTTATGACAATTATGCAATTATTTCAGATCAGAGAGAGGTCTGTGATCATGATAACGCAACGTTCTGTATTAACTGGAATTGCGGATGGTATCCACAATTGAGTGGAAAATTCTTTAAAGGCGCAATTTATCCGACCGGATATGCGCCGGTTCCGAAAGCGATTGTAACAGCGGGACACTGCAGTTTTGATAAAGAAGAGTGGTATCAGTTGGTATTTACATGGAACAAGCCGGAGAACAGATATCAGATATATATCAATGGAATTCTGGTTGCACACAGTGATACCTATACAAATGGAATGGAATGGGAACAAGCCGGAGAGAGACTTTATCTGGGAAATCCGACATTCTGTATTTCTGATATTGCTTTTTATCAGGATGAATTGCAGTCGGAAGAAATCAAGAAGCTGTTTAAAGATGAATGCTGTCAGGTAAAAGATTATGTGCAGAAAGAATTAGAGTCTGTATTTGCGGATAAAGAGAAGGTACCGTTTCAGTGGGAACCGGATGAGGATTGGGAAACAGCTCTGGAGCTGTCACTGGATAAAGAAGAACAGAGAGAGCAGTTCTACGTGCAGGGCGCGGTGGATTCGGTATATGTGACAGAAGAAGGATTCTTGATCGATACGCCAAATCATGTGCCGAAACATGACAATTTCGGACAGGATCTGGATCAGATGTATCTGTGGACAAAGCAGTCTTTCGAGGGCGATCTGTATGTAGAGTTTGATTTTAAATCAATCCGACCGGGAGGACTGGCGCTGCTGATGTTTCAGGCGTCCGGTATGCAGAGAGAAGATTTTATGAAAGAATATCCGCTTCGAACAAATGGTTCTATGAGTACGGTTCATTCGGAAGATGTGAGAAACTATCACTGGGAGTTTTTCCGTGAGATGAATGATACCAGAAACGATGTTTGCTCGCAGGTTGTTCTGAAAAATCCGTGGTTCCGTCCGTTAGGATTTCACTGTATGGAAACACCTCTTACAAGAGATGAATGGCATACCTTGAAGCTGTTGCAGAGAGGAGCAAGTATTCAGTGTGTGATTGATGACATTATCGTTTTGGATTTGAAGGATGATGGATTTGGAAACAACGGTCCGATCTTATCGGCAGGACACCTTGCAATTCGTTGTATGGTTCGTACAAAAATGTTGTTCAGAAATTTAAAAGTCATGAACAGACGCAATTTTGAGGTAATTGAAGAGGCATAAAGGAGTATTCAAAAATGAAGAACATTGCTTTTGAGACAAGAGCAGATTATGTGGAACTGCTGGAATTGTTGTGTAAGCCATTGAAGAAATATTATTCAGAGCATCACGCATTTTTAAATTTGGGCAGTACGGGAACACATTATGGAGTGAAAATCACGGGATTAGAAGGTTTCGCCAGAGTTCTGTGGGGACTTGTCCCTTTTTGGAAAAACGGTGGAAGTACAGAGTTAGATGACTGTGTGGTGGACGGAATCCGTCATGGAAGTGACCCGAAAGATGCGGAATACTGGGGCAATTTTCCAGACGGTTCACAGGCATTTGTAGAAATGGCGCCGTTCGGATATGGTCTGCTTATGGCACCGGAAAAAATCTGGGAGCCGTTATGTGAGCAGGAAAAAGAAAATCTGAATCAATGGCTACTCCAGATCAACAGTCATTTTATTTCCGATAACAACTGGCTGTTTTTTAGAGTTTTAGTCAATTGCGGATTGAAAAAAGTTGGTGGACAGTATGATGCGGCGCAAATGGAAACAGATTTAAACCGGATTGATGAGTTCTATCTGGGGGATGGTTGGTATAGTGATGGAGCGACGAAACAGATTGATTACTATATCGGATTTGCAATGCATTTTTACGGATTGGTTTACGCCCAGACAATGGGTGAGGAAGATCCGGTACGAGCAAAGCGTTTCAAAGAAAGAGCAGAAAAATTTGCCGAAGATTACATATACTGGTTTGGAGCGGGCGGAGAAGCGCTGCCTTACGGACGTTCATTGACCTATCGGTTTGCACAGGCAAGTTTTTGGAGTGCGCTTGCATATTGCGATATGCCGGTATTTTCGTGGGGCGTTTTAAAAGGGCTGATCAATCGACATTTTCGGTATTGGTTCTCCAATCCGATTTTGGATGTGGAAGACAAATTGACCATTGGCTATCTGTATCCGACGTTAAATTGTTCGGAAGGATATAATTCGCCATGTGGAGTGTATTGGGCATTCAAGACCTTACTGATACTTGCCCTTCCGGAAGAACATGATTTTTGGAAGGCGCAAGAGGAAGAACTTCCGGAATTGGAAGCGGTGCGTGTGTTAAAACATCCGGGAATGATCGTACAAAGAGACGAACACGGATATGTGACGGCGTTGGCATCCGGGCAGGAAGTGAAGTGGCATCCGGTTCACGATGCCGAGAAATATGAAAAATTTGCTTATTCCAGTTATTTTGGATTCCAAGTGCCGCGATCTTATTTTAATGTAGCGCAATTGGCGCCGGATAATATGCTGGCTTTCTATAGCGACGGCTATTATCATGTGAGACGTCAGTGCGAAAAGGTTGAAATCTCAAAGGAATGTATTCGCTCTGTTTGGAGTCCGTGTAAGAATATTCGGGTAGAAACGACACTTACGCCAAGAGGAAACGGGCATATCAGAGAGCATAGAATTGTTGCGGAAGAAGCCGTTACTGCCGTAGAAGGTGGATTTGCGCTGGCGTGGGATGAAGTAGAAGAAGTGACAGGTAATACGTCAGAAAAAGGCGTGAGATTAGAAACTTTGAAAGGGAAAAGCGAAATTCAACTCCTGCAGGGGTGCGGTATAGGAAAATATGTATTCTGTGAAGCCAATATTAATGTAAATTATCCAAGAACAGTGCTTCCTTATATGGAGTATGAGATTCCAAAAGGAAAGACTGTGATTACGGTTTATGTAGAAGGAATACCGAAATAAGTTGTGATGAAGTTCTACTTTAAAAGGTGCCTAATTGGAACCTCTTAGGATAATCAAACTAAATAAAAAATATCGATGAAGTCTACTAATCAGACTTTTTTTGCTGTATAATATTTTTGTCGTACAGGATTATTTTCTTTCGTAATGTTTTGTAGCAAGTTTCATTAGAAAATCCTGTACGATGTTTTTATAAAAAAGCTGTAAAGTGGTGTATCATTATAAACTTGGACTTTTTACTGTAGATTATCGGAGAGAAGAGTATGTATAGATTGATTATTGCAGATGATGAAAAAAGAATCCGTATGGGGCTTAAAAATATTATTGATTGGGAAAAACTGGGATTTGAAGTTACAGAGATTTTTTCTGATGGACAGGAAGTAATGGAATATCTGGAGTATGTTATGCCGGATGTCATACTTACGGATATTAAGATGAATCATGTCTCAGGAATTGAGATAGTGAAATATATATTTGAGCACCAACTACCATGTAAGGTAATATTGTTAAGTGGTTATCAGGAGTTTGAATTGGCTGTGCAGGCAATCCGATATGGGGCGGAAGATTATCTTTTGAAGCCTACGGATGTAGAAAAATTAGAAGAAACATTTTTGAAACTGAAAGAAAAATTAGATAAAACAAAAGAAAAATTAAGACAGAACAAAGCGGATAAAGAAAGAGCGGAAGAAGCAATACCGATACTTGAAGAACGATTTTTTGGTGATTTGGTGTTAGGGGTAATTGAAAGCGATGAGTATATCAGAAATTGCATGAATATTTTATATCCAGGGGCAGATTTAAAAAAAATGAAATGTTTTGTGGCAGATATTTATATCGAAGATTATAAACATTTCATAGAAGAAATTTGGAAATATAGTTATGATCAGCTGGAAATAAATTTGGAAAATTTTTTTCGTATTTATAAAGAAGGTTATAGCTTTCATATTGTTTATAAATCAGAAGAAATTGTTGAAATAATGGGAATCCAAACAGAAAATCTTATGGACAGTATAAATTCTGGAAAAGCAATGGAAAAACTTCTGGAAAATATAGAGCAATATTTTAAGTTCCATGCTAGTTTTCAGGTTCGACAGGAATATGAAAATGTATTTCAGATTCGACAGCAGAGAGAACAATTTTTGAAAAATGAAACAGGTACTTTAGTGTGGAATCAGTATATACAGGAGCAGAAAAAAGTACTTATGTCTAATATTACCGTTGGAAATATTATAACCGCACAGAAGCTTTGTATCAATATGCTGAGAGAATTAAAGAGTGTATCAATCGTGAAAAGAAATAATCTCGTTATTGATATATTATCTACTATGAAAGAAGTTATTTTTGAAGTGAATGAAAAATTGGCAAAATCTCTGCAACCATACTTTAATTACACAGCCATTCTTTCTATAACAAAAGAGGAAGAGATGGAGACTTATATAAATCGTATTTTTGACAGGATGCGTTTGGCGGATGAGAAAAATGAATATTACGATACGGGCAGTTTGATTTCCAAAGCAAAAGCTTATATCAAAGATAATATCTATAAAGATATTTCACAGGAAGAAACAGCGAATTATTTATACATTTGTCCTTCTTATCTGAGCCGCATGTTTAAAAAACAAACAGGTGAAAGTTTTCTTCAATATGTAACAAAAGAAAAAATGGAAAAAGCAATAGAACTTCTTCGGGATCCTCAATATAAAATTTATCAGGTAGGAGAAATACTTGGTTATAAAACCCCACGATATTTTTCAAGAATTTTTCGAAATTACACAGGGATGAAGCCGAGTGAATATAGAGGAAAAGTATTGCATATAGGCGGTGAATTTGATGAAGAATAGAATTTGGTTAAAAAAATATTTTGAAAGTTATAAATTTAACAGCCTTTTCTTTAAAAACTGTCTCATGTTGATATTACTGATATTTGTACCGATAACAGGCATGATTTTACTTAGTTACTATGCATATAACAATATGCAGAAGAAGGAAATTTATGCATATAGTGAAAAAATAATGTCGGATGTGAGCTCTGATTTGGAAAGAATTTTGAAAAAAGCGCGAACAGAACTGGCTTATTTTGGATTTCATTCAGATGTAGAATTGTTTATGTACGATGATGCAATAAATGAGCATAACTATAAGGTGAAAACCATTCAAAATTTAATTAAAATGCCGATACTTACTACAGATTATGTGAGGGATGTGTATATTTATTCTGAAAAAAGCAAGTATATTATATCGTTGTTGGGCGTGGCAGATTTCAGTAATTTTATAGATCGAGAATTGATTGAGATTTATCAGAACCAGGGAGAAAAGAAAAGAAATCTATTGCTTTTACCAAGTAGTTCACAGGGCTATGAGAGAAACTACCTTACTGTTTTCCAGAAGGTTCAGTATGGAAAACAACAAAATGGTATTAATATTATGAAACTGGATCCGGAAGAAGTGATAGAAGAGTTATCTTTGCCAGAAAATGCAACTGTATTCATTACAGATGGAGACTCGATTTTACTGTCAAAGGATGAAAACTTTCTTGGAAAATCGGTAAAGGAGATTCCAAATTACACAGGATTAGATTCTGAAGAACTGGTTTTGGACAATTTTTATTGTACATCTTCTCTTAAATTAATGGATTTTGATCTGCAAATTATTTTAAGAGTAAATCTTGGAGAATACCAAAATCAGCTGAGTTCTGTTAGAAATGGAATGACACTTTTCTTAATGGTAATAATTTTTTTAACATTGATACAGGCTTTGTGGATTTCAATAAAGCTTTATCGGCCAATAGAAAAAATCGCAAATTCCATTCAGGAATTCAGCAGTGTACTTGTAGGAGAAAATGAAATTTTCGGACAAAAGAATGAGTTGGAGTATATTTTAAATTCGATTCAAAAAAGTGCGGTGGAGAAAAAAAATGTGGATGAAGAATTGACCGAACGTTTGCGACTTTTGAAGAAAGCACAGGCAGTGGCTCTTCAATCACAGATTAATCCGCATTTTTTAAATAATACGTTGGAAACGATTAATTGGACAGCCATAGAACTTCTTGGAAGGAAAAATGAAATATCGGAAATGACAGGAGGATTATCGAAAATGCTCCGAATGACTTTGGAAAATTCTGATACGGTGGTTGCAATCAGAGAAGAGGTTCAGCATTGTAAATATTATCTTGAGATTCAACAGAAAAGGTACGAAGATAAATTTGAAGTAATATGGAAAATACCAGAAGATGTGCTGGAATATAAAATTATTCGTATCATACTTCAGCCATTGGTGGAAAATGCGATTTATCATGGAATTAAGCCATTAAGTGAAAAAGGAATACTGGTTATTTCCGGTTCAATGTATGATGAAGAAGTAGAATTATCAGTATCAGACACAGGTCTGGGTATGACAGAGGAAGAATTGAAAAATTTACGTCATAACATGGATCATGATATGATAAAGGAAAGCAAACACATCGGAGTTACGAATGTAAATCAAAGAATTAAATTGTACTTTGGTGAAAAATATGGTGTTTCTGTTGAAAGCAAAGAAGGAGTTGGAACAAAGGTGACGGTTCATATTCCTAGAGTGGTAAATTAACAAAGAAATGCATATTTCTCTGGAAAAATAGAGAGGTATGCATTTTTTTGTTGTCAAAAAAATGTTCGTTTTTTATAAGTTTGTGTCATTCCTTCCAGAGAGCTTAATTTATATAATACTATCATAGAAAGTTATCAAATTTGATTTCTAAAAAAGAAAAAGAGAGGAAGAGTAAACGTGAAAAATAAGAGAAAAAAAAACAAACATTGGAAAGATAATTTACAGCTTTTAACTTTAGCCTTACCAACTATTATTTTGTTACTTGTTTTTGCATACTGGCCGATGTTTGGAGTGATTCTGGCATTTAAAAATTATAAGGTTCCCAAAGGGATTTTTGGAAGCCCATGGGCAGGGGTGAAAAATTTTGAGTTTTTCTTTAAATCTCAGGATGCTTGGCGAGTGACAAGGAATACATTGGCCTTAAATTTTCTCTTTATTGCGGTCGGAACTATTTGCGCAGTTATATTTGCACTTTTGATGTTTGAAGTAAAAAAGGCAAAACATGTAAAAACATATCAGACAATTTCTATTTTGCCGAGTTTTTTGTCCTGGGTTGCAGTTGGATATATTGTTTATGCGCTTTTAGACCCGACAAAAGGAATTATAAATAAAGTTCTGGAATATTTTCAAATAAGTGGTATTGCATGGTATTCGGAGGCAAAATATTGGCCGGGAATTCTGACAATTACGAAGGTGTGGCAAGGAGTAGGTCTTGGAAGTATTATTTATTATGCGGCTCTTATGGGAGTGGATAATGAATTATTTGAGGCTGCAGAAATTGATGGAGCAGGGAAATTTCAGAAAACATGGTATGTGTCACTGCCCCAGATCGTTCCGGTGATTATAATTATGGTAATTATGGATATCGGAAAGATTTTTCGTGCAGATTTCGGCTTGTTTTATAATGTGACAAGAAATGTAGGAGCATTGTATTCGACAACGGATGTAATCGATACATATGTATTTCGAGCATTGATGTCACAGGGGAATATCGGTATGTCCAGTGCAGTTGGACTATTTCAGTCTGTGGTATGCTTTGCTACTTTGATGCTTACCAATTTGATTGTCAAAAAGATATCACCAGATAATGCGCTGTTTTAATAAGGGGGAATAAAAATGATTGAGAAAAAGAAAAAAGAAAATAATGAAAAACAGGAAAAAACAAATATTTTGGTTCATTTGTTTTTTATCTTATTTGGGGTTGCCTGTATTATTCCATTTATAACAATCATTTCAGCATCTTTTTCGAGCGAGACAGATCTGGCAATTCATGGATTCTCTGTCCTTCCTAAAAAAGTGGATTTTTCAGCATATGCATATCTATTAGAAAATCCGAAAACAATTATCAACGCCTATGCAGTTACGATTATTATTACAGTTGTAGGAACATTCGTTGGAGTGCTATTTATGTCTATGGCGGCCTACTGTTTGGCCCGAAACAACTTTCGTTATAAAAAAATCTTAACCTTTTTTATATTTTTCCCGACTTTATTTAGTGGGGGTATGGTTCCGAGCTATATCATCAATACACAGTACCTTCATTTGACAGATACTCTGGCGGCCTTGATTTTACCTACATTAATCAATGTATTTCATATTATTATGTTACGTACCTTCTTTAAACAGCTTCCGGAATCTCTGTTTGAAGCAGCCAAGATAGATGGAGCTAGTGAATATACAATTTTCTTTAAAATTGCATTGTCTTTATCAAAACCGGTAATTGCTACCGTTGCTTTTTTAAGTGCTTTGAATAAATGGAATGAATGGTATAATGCAATGCTATACATAAGGAACGATAATCTGGTACCGCTTCAGTATCTGCTGCAGAGAATGATGATGAATATTCAGTCAATTTTGAATACCATGCAGAATATGCCTGTTTCTGTAAATCCATCAGATTTGCCTGGAGAAAATTTACGAATGGCTATGTTGGTTATAGCAATTGGGCCGATGATGCTGTTTTTCCCGTTCTTCCAGAAATATTTTGTAAAAGGTATGACAGTGGGAGCTGTGAAGGGTTGATGAAGAGTCAAAAAAGTACCATCTTTTTTCAACTTTGTGGCATTTTTAAAAGAAATACTTTTCGATATAATAAAGATAACCATTTAAGCGATAACAGATAAAATATGTTTTTCGCTTTAAAAAAAAGGAGGAAAAGAAATGAAAAAAAGAAAAGCAACGGCAATTTTGATGGCAGCGGTTATGGCAACTGGAGTGTTTTCTGTGATCGGTACTCCGGTAACTGCAAAAGCAGACGAGGATCCTGTGACTGTAAAATGGTTAATGTTTGGTGATAAACCGGAAGATTATGATATGGTCATGGAAGATCTGAATCAGAAAATTAAGGAAAAGATCAATGTCGAACTGGATCTGGAGATTATTCCGCAAGGCGAATATAACGACAAAGTAAAATTGGCACTTACGGCAGGAGAAGATTTCGATCTGGTATTTACCGCAAGCTGGATCAATAATTTCACGGAAAATATGACAAGAGACGCTTTTCTGCCGCTGGATGAGTTACTTGAAACTTATGGACAGGATATGAAGGAAGCGATTCCTGACTGGCTGATGACTGTGGGAAAAGTAAATGGCCAGCAGTATGCGATTCCGAATCAGCAGATTATAGCAAGACAGCTTGGACTTGGTATTCAGAAGAGTTATGCAGATAAATATGGTTTTGATCTGACATCCTTTGATGATATGAGTGATCTGTATCCATTTCTGGATCAGGTGGCAGCAAATGAAACGGATAAATTCGCAATTGATTATTTTTTGTATGCGACGGTAGAAAATAAATATGAAAATATCGTAGATGATTATGTTTTTATTGATAAAAATGATCCGGAAGCTACGTTACTTCCTTGCACAGAAGTTTATGCGGAGGAGTTCAAATTGGACAATGAGCTTTTCCAAAAAGGATATATCCGAAAAGATATAGCTACAGTGGTTGACCGAAATGCAGATATTACGGCAGGCCGTTATGTAACTTTATTAGGAACCTATAAACCGGGTCTGGATACACAGTATTCCCAGCGACTGGGCACGGAAATGCTTGCGATTCCGATGGGAGAGGCATATATAAATGCAAATTCAGGTTCGGAAGCTATGACGGCCATCAATGTAAATTCGAAACATCCGGAAGAGGCAATGAAACTTTTAAATCTGGTTTATACAGACAAAGAAATCTATAATGAGCTGTTATATGGAATTGAAGACGTTCACTATACAAAAACTGGTGATAACCGTGTAGAGCTTATTGATGGAAATAAATATAACACCGTCTTTAGTACCTATGGATGGAAATTTGGAAATCAGTTCAACCAGTATCTTGTTCCTGGACAGGCAGATGATCTGTGGGAAGAAACTGCAAAAATGAATAATGAAGCACCGGTATCTGTTCTGAGAGGTTTTGTATTTGATCCGTCTAACGTACAGACAGAACTTACACAGCTTGCAGCTGTAAAAGATGAATTTAAAAATGGCCAGTACACAACGGCTGATATTGAAAAGTTTATTACGGACAGAAATGAAAAAATGGAACAGGCAGGTTTAAGCACCCTTATGGAAGAAGTACAGCGACAGGTTGATGAGTGGAAAGCTGCTAATGGGAAATAAAGAAAAAAATATTACTTTGGCATTAAATTTAGCGGCCATAATGTAAAGTGATATAAGAGGGCTGTTGAGACATGAGTTCTTGACAGCCCTTTTGTTTGAGGAGGCATAAATAGTGAAAAATATACCGTTTGAAAGAAGAGAAGATTATCAGGAAGCTTTGGAAAAATTGTGTGAACCACTGAAAAGATATTATTCTCCGGGAAAAGCGTTATTACTGACTGGTTTCACTGCTACGCATTATGGAGTACGAACAGCCGAACTGGAAGGATTTTCCAGAATCCTTTGGGGGTTGGTACCTTTATGGTATGGAGGAAAAGACAGCTGTTTGGATTCTTTTATCCTGGAAGGAATCCGACATGGAACAGATCCGCAGAATGAGGAATATTGGGGAAATTACGGAGATGGTGAGCAGGCTTATGTGGAAATGGCGGCATTGGCTTTTGCAGTGTGGATGACACCACAAAAAGTATGGGAACCGCTAAGCGAAAAAGAAAAAGAAAATTTTCAAAATTGGATTCTTCAGATTAATGATCATAAAATTTCAGATAACAACTGGCTGTTTTTTCGAATCCTGGTGAATGGAGCTTTTCGTCATGTACATGGGCGCTATAATCAGGAGCAAATGGAAAAAGATTTAAATCGAATGGATGATTTCTATCTGGGGGATGGTTGGTATAGCGATGGCTGTACGCGGCAGAGAGATTATTATATCGGTTTTGCTATGCATTTTTACTCGTTACTTTACGCAAAACTGATGGAGAAGGAGGATCCGGAGCGATCTGAAAAATATAAGGAAAGAGCTCGGTTATTTGCCAAAGATTTTATCTATTGGTTTGGAGCGAGAGGGGAAGCCTTACCATATGGAAGATCTCTTACTTATCGCTTTGCTCAGGTAAGCTTTTGGTGCGCATTAGCTTTTGCAAATGTGGAAGTATTTCCCTGGGGGGTCATAAAAGGAATCATAAATAGACATTTCCGCTGGTGGTTTTCAAAACCGATTTTTGATAGTGAAGGCAAACTGACTCTAGGGTATTCCTATCCCAATCTTACGGTATGTGAAGGATATAATGCGCCAAACTCTCCGTATTGGGCATTAAAAAGTTTTTTGATTTTAGCACTTCCGGAAACGCATCCTTTATGGAAAGTAAAGGAAGAAGATTTGCCTGTATTGGATTCCATTCATTATCTGCCGCATTCCTGGATGATCATGCAGAGAGAAAAAGATGGATATGTAACAGCATTGACCTCTGGGCAGTATGCAGAGTGGGAACCGGTACACGTGGCAGAAAAATTTGAAAAATTTGCATATCATAGTTATTTTGGTTTTCAATCTCCCAGATCCTATTATACCCTGCCGCAGGCATCTCCGGATAATATGCTGGCCTTTGAAAGAGACGGATACTATTTTGTACGGCGAAGATGCAAGGAAGTAATATTGGATAAAGAAAAGGGACTGTATTCGCGGTGGAGTCCAATGGAAGGAATACTGGTAGAAACAACTTTAAAGCCATATGAAAAAGGACACATGAGAACCCATATCATACATGCGGATTTTCCGTGTATTGCAGTGGAAGGTGGATTTTCTCTTCCTTACCACGAGCCATCTGAAGTTGAAAGTGATTGCATGGAAAAATTTAGTGAAGTGAAAAGCGGGATGGGAACCAGCAAAATTGTTTTGAAAAAAGGAGAAGGCCAGGGTGAAATAGTGTTTTGCGAAGCAAATGTGAACCTTATGCATCCCAGAACAGTACTACCTTATATTCGTTATGAAATATCAAAAGGAATAACAGAAATATGTGTGTATGTAGAAGGAATTCCGGCACAAAAACAATAAGGGGAGAGTTATGATAAAAAATCCGATTTATTATTTGAACCAGGCAGAAGGAATTTTTTATCCTGCATTTGATAAGTATCTGTGTAAGGATGAGCAGATAGAAATAGATCAAGGAGAAAAGATTCGTTTGTGGGATTCCCTTAGCTTTCAGGGAGGAACTCATTATACGATCCATTGGGCAGGGAAGGTGGATGTGGGCTCCTATGATGAATTTTTAGCATTTTTGTCTTTTCCAAGAGATGCATCCATGAAAGTAACGGCAGTAATCAATGGTCATCCGGTATTTTTAACGGAAAGAAGTCACGGAGCTGAAAATCCGGTGGAATTAAAAGGAAGTTTTCACTTTCAGGATGAAGGAGAAAAATTACTTACGGATCTTTTTCTGGAATTGGATTCTCCGAATGAAAGAAATGTGGTTATTTTAAGTTGGCTAGGGCTTTCAAAATCGGATTGCCTGGAAAAAATTGAAAAAACAATCCCTCATTGGAACGATGAATGGGATAGAGAAATTCGAAAGGACTGCGTGGGAACAATTGATAAAAATATGGTTCTAAGCAGGGAAGAAGGAGAATTTCTAAAGGCACAGGTGAAAGCAGATAAAAAACTATTGGACTTTTATAACAAAAATGCACTTGAAGCTATGAAAATAGATCATAGAAGCATAATAAGAGAATATGTACCGCAGCCAACGGGAATGTATCGCTTTGTACGGGAAAGAGACAGGGGAAGAACTTACCTGGAAGGCCCGATTTTAAATTTGGCTATTGCAGGTTATCTTTTAGATGAAGCGGTTTACAGCAGGCATGCTGCGGAACTGATTTTGGCTCTTATTTCGATGAAATGGTGTGAAGGTCCCGTATGTGATATGAAGGATTCAAAATTTCATCATGTGTGTTTTACAGAGGATCATATGCTGTCAGAAGTAACCTTGGCAATGGGATTTCTGGGAGGAATGTTTGAAGATTCGGCACGAAGAAGAATTGCGGATAAAATTCAGAAGGCCTGGATGGTAATAAAAGAAAAATGCAACGAACCCGGATACCGTAATTTTATGAATCAGGGAATTGTTGGATGTCGGGGGGCGCTTCTTGGAGCTGTCTATCTACAAATGATTGAAGGCGGATATGAGAATGAGATTCAGAAAATTTATGAAAAACATACGCAATTGGTAGACCAATATCTGACAAGAGAAGGCCATTGCGCGGAAGGTGGCGGATATTTTGAATATTCCTTCAGTACATCAATTCTATTGTGGCATGTATATGCGAAGTATACAAAGCAAGGTTGGCGTCAGGTAGTACCAAAATCATTTCAAAAAACAGGGCGTTACTTGGAAGCGTTGATGTCGGTGAATGATCCAAGAGGCTCCAGAAACCCTATAAATTGTGATCGAGGGGGAGAGGTGATGACACTTCTTCTGGTATTTATGACATTGGTGTGCGATTTTCCAGAAGGAAATAATTATCTGCTTGCTCGATTTACAGGAAATAAAGTGGAAAAGATACAAAAATCTTTTGATATGCTGTTCTTTCTGTATTATAAAAAACAGCTGGAATTACGTCCTTGTTATAAAGCGGAAAAAGAAGAAATTGCTTTTGAAAAATCAGGTTTTTTATCTTACCGTCATGGAAGCACAAAACTACTGATAACCGCAGAGAGAAATCCTTATACAGGACATTTCCATGAGGACAGAGGGCAGATTGTGCTGCAGGCCGAAGGGGAGACCTTACTTCCGGATTTGGGAACTGTAGAATATGGGGATTCCAGAAGCCTTCTTATGAGTACACAGAGCTATCATAATCTTGCCTATCCAGAAGGCCTTACAATGCAGCCGGAAAGTACGGCAGGAAAGAAAGCAGCCGCAGCAGCTGCTTATCCGATTACAGAAGAGCTGACCATTGATGATATGAAGATTCCGGAAGCGAGGATCCTTTTTCATGAAGTTACGGAGGACGCATATATTTTTGGAGTAGAAACAGGAATCCTTTTTGGAACTTCAATAGAAGGTCGACGAGAAGGAAAACTGAAAGGAAATTCTCTTCTTTTAAAGGATGTTTGGAAATTTCCGGAAGCGAGAAGCTTGAATGTAAATTTTATTTCTTATCATCCATGGGAAATAAAAGAGGATGGAAAAAAAATCAATTCTGGAAATATGACCCTTGTAGTCGATTCTTCTTCACCAGCCTGGTTTGAAGTGGAGAACGGTATGGTGGATCATGCGGGAAAAAGTGTATATCTTGTGAGAATTCGAACAGAGAAGGCTGTGGAACAGAAAGTCGAAAGCTGTATTGTCTGGGGAAAAAAAGAACTTTCCGATAAAAATTCAGGAGAAGAAAACAGAAGAATTCTTCAGGAAATGTTGGATCGCGGAGGAACGATTAGAATAGAGAAGAAAGGCGTTTATGAAATAGAAAATAGTTTGTATATTAAGAGCCACAGCCATTTGTATTTTGGAAAAGGCGTGGTAATGAAACGTTCTAAAACAAGCGTTGGTTCTTTTTTCCTTGTTAATAGAGGAGCGTTTACAAGAAAATGGGATGAGGACATTACGATTGAAGGGCTGAATCTTGTAACAAATGGTGTTGAGGCCAGGGAGAATGCCGCTGTATATGGGCTTACGGGAGAAGTTTCTCTCTTTTGTATAAAAAATTTACAGATTTTTGATTTTACATGTATGGATCTTCCGCCGCTGAGTTTCGGACTGCATGTATGTACTTTTGAAGATATTCGATTGGAAAATTTGAATATTCAGGGAAGAAAGGATGCAGTGCATTTAGGTACCGGAAAAAGATTTGTAATTCGGCATGGGATTTTCCGTACGTTTGACGATCCAGTGGCTCTGAATGCACATGATTATGCGGTTGCTAATCCGCAGCTTGGCTGGATAGAGGACGGCTTGATAGAGGATTGCTTTGATTTACCAGATAAAGAGACAACCGGATATTTTTGCAGGATTTTAGCAGGTTCCTGGTGTGATTGGTACAAAGGGATGGAAATACAGAATTCAGACACTGTAGTAAGTAATGGAAGAATATACCGAGCATTTCAGCAACCGGATGGAAAGAAATACATGTCTGTGACACCTCCTTCTCATAAAGCAGGTATGGAGATTCTGGATGGGATTCATTGGGTGATGGTACAGGAGGGAAGTATTTATAATTGTGGTTGCCGGAATATTCACTTTAAGGATATTCATTTGCAAAAGGAAAGAGAAGTTGCTTTATCTATACATTTTGATCATGACCGGTATTCCAGAAGTGTTTATCCTGGATCTGAAATGCCAGTACAGGAAAATATTATTTTTGAAAACCTAATTGTTCAAAATAAGGTCGGGTGCCTTTTAAGAAGCATTACTCCGATTAATACTGTGAAATTTTATAACAGCGTGATAGGTACTCCTAAAAATGGAAATAGTAGGATTCGATTGGAAACTTTGGAGGGACAGGCCGGAGCTTATGGAAAAAGCAGACTGCTTTTGATTGGTAACACTTGTTTTGGAGAAGAATTTCCCACTGTGGAATGTGAAGAAGGACGGGAATATGAACAGATGGGATATGGAAATCTTGTATTAGAAGAAAAGAAAGAAGGGTAAGTAAAATGGAAGTAAGAACAGCAGCATCCCCGAAGGATGTAAAGCATTATACAACAGAGCGGTTGCGAGAGGAATTTCTGATTCCGTCTGTGTTTTGCAAAGACGAAGTAAAACTTGTTTATAGCCATAATGATCGCATTATTGTAGGTGGAATCATGCCAGTAGAGAGGAAACTTATGCTGACGGCTGCGCAGGAAATTCGAACAGAATACTTTCTGCAGAGAAGAGAACTTGGTGTGATTAATATTGGAGGCCCTGGCTATGTTACGGTAGATGGAAAAATCTGGGAAATCGACAGCAGAGATGGAATATATATAGGTATGGGAAATCGAGAGCTTTGTTTTGAAAGCAAGGACAGGGAAAATCCGGCAAAATTTTATTTAAACAGTGCTCCCGCGCACCAGTCCTATCCGACAAAGAGGATTAAACAAAATGGAAATCCGGATGAAGATACCGTGGTCATTTCTCAGGAAAATAAAGTGGAGCTTGGTAAACTGGAAAGCTCTAATCACAGAACCATCTGTAAATATATTCTCCCAGGACAAGTAAAAAGCTGTCAGCTTGAAATGGGAATGACCAGTCTTAAACCAGGAAGTGTCTGGAATACATTACCTTGCCATACACACGATCGAAGAATGGAAGTGTACTTGTATTTTGATATTCCGGAGGATGGATTTGTTATGCACTATATGGGGGAACCGACAGAGACACGCCACATAATTGTACACAATGAAGAAGCTGTGATCTCTCCAAGCTGGTCGATTCATTCAGGTTGTGGTTCTCAGGCATATACATTTATCTGGGGAATGGTTGGAGAAAATCAGGATTTCGATGACATGGATGGAATTGATAATAAAGATTTAAGATAAAGGAGGCAGCAGACAGATGAATATGGAGACTCTTTTTTCACTGGAAGGAAAAGTAGCGCTGGTAACAGGGGCAGCATATGGAATTGGTTTTGCAATCGCAGAAGCACTGGCAGGAGCAGGGGCAAAGATTGCGTTTAACTGCAGAAGCCAGGAACATATGGAAAAAGCACTTGAAGCATATGAAGCAAAGGGAATTCATGCAAAAGGATATCTCTGTGATGTGACAGATGAAAAAGAAGTGGAAAAAATGGTTGCAGCCATTTCCGCTGAACTTGGAAGCATTGATATTTTGGTAAATAATGCAGGAATTATCAAAAGAATACCAATGCATGAAATGAGTGTGGAGGATTTCCGTCAGGTAGTGGATATTGATTTGAATGCGCCCTTTATTGTTTCTAAAGCAGTGATTCCGGAAATGATAAAAAAAGGACATGGAAAGATTATCAATATCTGTTCTATGATGAGTGAACTTGGTCGTGAAACAGTATCTGCCTATGCAGCAGCAAAGGGAGGACTGAAAATGTTGACGAAAAATATCGCTTCTGAATATGGTGTTTATAATATCCAGTGTAACGGGATTGGACCTGGGTATATTGCAACACCACAGACGGCGCCTCTTCGTGAATTTCAGAAAGATGGTTCACGCCATCCCTTTGACCGCTTTATTATTGGAAAAACACCGGCTGCGCGTTGGGGAAATCCAGAGGATCTAATGGGACCTGCTGTATTTCTCGCCTCAGATGCTTCCGATTTTGTAAATGGACATATTCTGTATGTGGATGGAGGAATTCTGGCATACATTGGAAAACAACCGTAATCAGTTGTAGAACTTTTATGAAAAAAACGAAAGGATATCAGTTAAAAAATGAAGATAGCATTAATTAATGAAAATAGCCAGGCATCAAAAAACGCAATAATCGAAAGCGCATTGAAAAAAGTAGTAGAACCTATGGGTTTTGAAGTAAAGAATTATGGCATGTATACAGCAGAGGATACAAATCAGCTCACTTACGTTCAAATAGGAATTTTAGCGGCTGTTCTCTTGAATTCCGGAGCTGTAGATTATGTTATTACAGGCTGCGGTACTGGTGAAGGAGCAATGCTTGCCTGTAATTCTTTTCCAGGAGTTATATGCGGACATGTAGAAGATGCTCTGGATGCGTATACGTTTGCACAAATTAATGACGGAAATGCCATAGCTATTCCTTTTGCAAAAGGATTTGGATGGGGTGGAGAACTGAATCTTGAATATATTTTTGAAAAACTATTTTGTGAAAAAAGCGGACAAGGTTATCCAAGAGAACGCGCTATTCCAGAACAGAAAAATAAAAAAATACTGGATCAGGTAAAAAGAGTGACCTACAGGAATATGGAGGATATTTTACAGGAACTTGACAGTGAATTGGTGCAAGGAGCCTTCAAAGGGGAAAATTTCCGGAAATATTTTTTTGAAGATTGCAAATCTGAAAAACTTGCGGATTGTGTAAGAAGGATACTGGGTTAGGAGAATAGAATGATTTGTCTGAAAATACTGGATAAAAACCAAAATATAGTAGCAACAGAAGCTGGTGACCAGGAGGCGACGCTTATTGTGTCGCGGGAATACGAGGAAGGCGATAAAATAGTCGTTGAAATCACGGAAAAGCCTTGTCATGTGTGGATACAGATGGATGATGCGATTGGAAAATCACTCGTGTATGTAAAGGAAAATATAGTATATGAGATTCCTTTCGGTAATCGAAAAATCAATTTATCTCCAAAAGCATTTTCAGGAAAATGTCATCTGATCTGTGTCAGAAGAGCCTATGATTTTGAAACAGCATGTTATAGAAATCTTGCGCTAAATGTAAATGACCAGCATGAAAATACAATGTTTTATCCACATGCGTCAGCAAATGTGGAAACAAGAGGTGAAGTTATTTTTGCAGCGATGAATACCATAGATGGCGTTACAGCAAATCATGGGCATGGAGAATGGCCATTTACTTCGTGGGGGATTAATCAAAATCCAAATGCAAAAATGAAAGTAGATTTTGGAAGGATTGTAGAAGTAGATCGGCTTATTTTATACTTGAGGGCCGATTTTCCACATGATAATTGGTGGGAAAAATGCATTGTGAAGTTTTCAAATGGGGAAGAAAGAACACTTTCTTTTCAGAAAACAGATAAAGCACAGGAATTTATGATTGGAAAAATGCAAATCAGCTGGCTGGAAATATCACATTTGCTTGCATCTGCTGAACCGTCTCCATTCCCGGCGTTGACACAAATTGAAGTGTATGGGATAGAAGTAAGAGAAGAGGATGAGAAAAATGAAACCAATTCTTAAATTTAAAACAGAAAAATATCGTGTATGCAGTCTGGGAAATGAATGCAGTGTACCTGATTTATTAGGTACCCGGATTTTGCAGAACAATCTGGAATTTCATCTGGAAGAGAATGATGAAATATTTGAAGGATACGGTACATTGACAAGTTCATATCCATACCGTCAGTATAATTGCTATCAGGCAAAACCGGAAGAGAGGGAGATAAAAACAGCAATTCTTGAAAATGATTATATCAGGGCTGTATTTTTACCTGAATTTGGGGGAAGACTGTGGGCCTTAATAGATAAAAGCTCTGGGAAAAACCTTCTCTATACGAACGACGTTATAAAATTTAGAAATCTTGCCATCAGAAATGCCTGGTTTAGCGGAGGCGTGGAGTGGAATCTTGGAATTATCGGACATACGCCGTTTACCACGGAGCAGCTTTTTACAGCAGAATTGACTGATGAAGACGGTAATCCTGTTCTTAGAATGTATGAATATGAAAGAATACGGCAGGTTGAATATCAGATGGATTTTTGGCTTGGTGAGAATGATCACCATCTAAACTGTCGCATGAGAATAGTAAATTCAGGAAAAGAAGTTGTACCAATGTACTGGTGGAGCAATATGGCTGTGCCGGAATACGATAATGGAAGACTTATTGTTCCAGCTTCAAAAGCTTTTACCAGTGATGCAAAAGATGTAAAAAAGGTGGACATTCCTTATGTAGATGGAATTGATATTTCACGATATAAAGATATTCCTGCACAAGTGGATTATTTCTTTGATATAGCTGAAAAAGATCCTAAATATATTGCCAATGTTGACAAAAATGGATATGGACTTCTTCATGTCTCAACAAGCAGACTGCGAAGCAGGAAGCTATTTTCCTGGGGAAATAACCAGGGCTCAGATAACTGGCAGCAATTTCTGACAGAAAATGCAGGAAGATATCTGGAAATTCAGGCGGGAATTGGCAAAACTCAATATGGTTGTATTCCCATGCCGCCTCATTCAGCCTGGGAGTGGATGGAACAATATAGTGCGATTCAATTGGATAGTCATTTTAATGAGTTGTCTTTTGAAGAGCTACGTAATGAATTGACAAATTATGTAAAGGATAAATATTGTCCAGACGAATTAGAAAAAGTATTGCAGCAGAGAAAGAAAACCGCATTATGTCCAGGAAAGCTGATTTATTCTGGAAGTGGATATGGTTCTTTTAAACAATATTGTCGAGAAATTGAGAATGATCGACCGTTGTCAGAACATCTTGATTATGGAGAAATGAATGATACTCAAAAAGTCTGGGCAGATTTTCTGAACACAGGAATTTTGAAAGAACCGTCAACAGAAGATGTTCCGGGAGATTTTATATGTGATGATGAAATATACAGAAAATTAAAAAGTACGATTGAGTCAATAAACTGCAAAAACTGGTATGCATATTATCAGATGGGAATATATGAATTCTGGAAAGGGGAAATAGAAACAGCAAGATTACATTTTGAAGAGTCCTTGAATAGAAAAAAATCACCATGGGCTTATCATGGTTTAGGTTGTTGCAATATTCTTGATAAACAGTATGACTTGGCAATTGAATGCCTGGTAAAAGGTCTGGAGACAAGAAAAGATGATTTGTCATATGTAAAAGAAAGTTTCCGATTACTGTTAAAAGCTGAAGGATATCAAGCTCTTTTAGAACAATATGCGGATTTATCCGATCAGTTTAAGGATGAAAGCAGAATCTATTTTGATCATCTGGAAGCTATGTTCCATACGGGGGAAGCGAATAAGGTTTATGAGATTTTGAAATCGAATGATACTTATGAATTAGTGGATTTACGTGAAGGTGACAGTTCCATTGAAAGATTATGGGTAGAACTCGAAAAAACTTTATTTGGACAATGCAAAAGTATTCCGGATAAATATAATTATTCGTCATTATAATGGAGTATTGTGATTCTTAATACTGCGCTTATGAAAAAAACAAATACCCTGAAAGGGAAAAGCTGACAGGTGAAATGAAAGTTTTTTGATAAAAATAATGAATATATAAAATTTCCTGATATAATGAAGAAGACAGGAGAATAGAAACATGAATGAGGAAATAAGACAGCGCACCAAATGGTTTATGGAAGACAGATTCGGTATGTTTATCCATTGGGGATTATACTCCATTCCGGCATGCGGTGAATGGATTATGTCACAGAAAGAGATGACAATCGAGGAATACAGAAAGTATTTTGATCAGTTTGATCCGGTGGATTATGATCCGAAGAAATGGGTTCGTCTGGCAAAAAGAGCAGGCATGAAGTATGTGGTTCTTACAGCGAAGCATCATGACGGATTCTGTCTGTTTGATTCCAAACTGACAGATTACAAGTCAACTAATACAAAAGCAGGGAGAGATCTGGTAAGAGAGTTTGTAGATGCATGTCGAGAAGAAGGATTGAAGGTTGGTCTTTATTTTTCCATTATCGACTGGCATCACCCGGATTTCCCTAAATATGGAGACAGACATCATCCTATGCGAAATAATCCGGCATATAAAGATGAAAAAATCAATTTTGACAGATATCTTGAGTATATGCATGGTCAGATAAAAGAGTTAGTGACCGGATATGGCAAATTGGATCTTTTATGGTTTGACTTTTCCTATAATGATATGACAGGAGAAAAATGGAAAGCCACAGAGCTGATCAAAATGGTCCGAAGGTATCAGCCGGATGTGATCATTGACAACCGTCTGGAAGGTGCGGGGAGTAATCATGGCAGCATTACAACAGAGGAACCACTGATTTACAGCGGTGATTTTGCAAGTCCGGAGCAGATCGTCCCGCCAAAAGGAGTACGTGATGACAAGGGAGATCCCATTCCATGGGAGCTTTGTGCCACTATGAATAATCATTGGGGATATTGCAATTTCGACCACCAGTATAAGACCCCTCAGATGCTGGTGAGAAAGCTGGTGGAATGTGTCAGCAAGGGGGGCAATATGATACTGAATGTAGGCCCGGATGCCCGTGGAAACATTCCGGAGGAGAGTGTGCAGATTCTCACAGAGGTTGGAAAATGGATGGAGAAAAATGGAGAGAGTATTTACGGTTGTGGAATTTCCAAATTAGAAAAACCGGACTGGGGAAGATACACCCAAAAAGGGGACATCATTTATGCTCATGTTTATGAGACACCTCTCGGAGCACTTCCGTTGTACGGAATCGGCCCGGATAAGCTGGAATCTGTTACATATCTTGCTGACGGCAGTGAGGTGAACAGAGAGAAAGCATGGAATACGGTGCTGTATCCGGATGTGGCATTTGTATCCTTCGGGGATAATCCGGTATTTACCTATCCGCTTCCAGATGAGAAAGATACGGTTTTAAAAATACGTTTGCGACAGGAGTAAAAGAGTATGAAAAAAGTAACGAGTATTGTAATTGGAGCAGGTCTTAGAGGCGGCCATGTTTATTCCCAGTATGCACTGGACCATCCTGATGAATTTCAGGTAGTAGCAGTTGCAGAGCCTGATAAAGAGCGAAGAGAGAGCTTTGCAAAAAGACACAATATTCCGGACGAGCTTTGCTTCGAAAGCTATGAAGAGCTTCTTGGAAAAGAAAAACTGGCAGATTGTGCCATGATCTGCACCATGGACAGGATGCATTATGAGCCTACGATCATGGCTCTGAAAAAGGGATATCATGTACTTTGTGAAAAGCCCATGTCTCCCGACAAGAAAGAAATCATTGAAATGGGAGAGATGGCGAAGAAATACGACCGTATTCTGTCCGTGTGCCACGTACTTCGGTATTCTCCGTTCTTTTCCAAATTAAAAGAACTTCTGGAAGAAGGCAAAATAGGAAGACTTATGACTATCCAGCATATGGAAGAGGTAGGTTACTGGCATCAGGCACATAGCTTTGTAAGAGGAAACTGGAGAAATGCAGAGGAATCCAGTCCTATGATCCTGCAGAAATGCTGTCATGATATGGATATCATGCTGTGGCTGGCAGACAGTAAATGTGAAAGCCTCAGTTCCTTTGGTGAACTGTCTTATTTTACAGAGGAAAATGCACCTGAAGGAGCTCCTGCTTATTGTCTGGATGGATGCCCACATAGAGATGAATGTGCTTTCTATGCACCACGCTTTTATCTGGAGAATTTAGATGGCTATCTGGTACGTGCAGTGACCGATCAGACAGATCCGGAGCATGTATTGGAGGCTTTGAAAAAAGGACCTTACGGAAGATGTGTATTCCACTGTGACAATACAGTAGTAGATCACCAATCCGTTGACATAAAGTTTGAAAATCAGGTAACAGCGTCCTTCCTTATGACAGCCTTTACAGACCAGTGTGCTAGACGGATCCGTCTTATGGGAACAAAAGGTGAGATCAAAGGCGATATGGATGCAGGTACTATTGAAATCAGAGATTTCGTCAGTGGGAATCTGGAAACAATAGAGCTTCACACACCTGCAAACGGACATAACGGAAGTGATATGAGTATGATGCATGATTTTGTCCGTATGGTAGGAGAAGGAAGAAAAGGTAAAACAGACGCTGCTGTTTCCGTGGAGAGTCATCTGATGGCACTGGCAGCAGAGGAAGCAAGAATAACGGGACAGGTTGTAAATCTCAGAGGATTTGCCAATGAAAATAAATGAATTTTTAGCTGAAATCAACATGCTGCCGGAGGCCGTGCATCTGCTTAATAAGCTTCAGGAATCCGGACGCATTGGGGAAGAATATCAGGAAAGGAAGCGGTCTGGGAATATTAAAACCGGAGTATTTCCTGTGAAATAATTGATAAAAATTGACAAGAAGAGGTTTGTCTGTTACCATCGAACCAGGGGCAATTGTTTGTCCCTGGTATCGTTATGAATAAGCAACAAAGCGGATCAGGAATTTCCGCTTTGACAAATAAAAAATGGGAGGCAGCAATAACATGAAAAAGCCGGTATTGGTAGTAATGGCAGCAGGTATGGGAAGCAGATATGGTGGCCTGAAGCAGATCGATCCTATTGATAAGGACGGGGACATTATCATTGATTTTTCTATCTATGATGCTATTCAGGCAGGGTTTGAAAAAATTGTATTTATTATAAAGAAGGAGAATGAGGCTGATTTCCGTGCCGCTATCGGAGATCGTATGAGTAAGCATATCCAGGTGGAATTTGTATTCCAGGATCTGCATAATCTTCCGGAAGGCTTTACAGTTCCGGAAGGACGTGTGAAGCCATGGGGAACCGGACATGCGATCATGAGCTGTATCGATGTGATTGATGGACCTTTTGCCGTTATTAATGCGGATGATTATTATGGACGTCATGCATTTAAGATGGCATATGATTTCCTTACAGAGAATCAGGATAAAGACGGCATTTATCAGTACATGATGGTAGGCTACAAGCTTGAGAACACATTGACAGATAATGGACATGTGGCTCGTGGTGTTTGTGTGACAGACGAAGAGGGATTTCTGAAGGATATTAATGAGCGCACCCATATTGAGAAGAGAGATGGCGGTGCTGCTTATACCGAGGATGATGGTGCTACATGGACAGAGCTTCCTATGGATGCTACGGTGTCTATGAATATGTGGGGATTTTCTGCAAGCATTCTGAAAGAACTGAAGGACAGATTCCCATTATTCCTGAAAGAAAATGTGGAAAAGAATCCTCTGAAATGCGAATATTTCCTTCCATTTGTTGTAGATGAGCTTCTTGGCGAGAAGAAAGCAACTGTCAAAGTTCTGAAATCTATGGACAAATGGTATGGAGTTACCTATAAAGAAGATAAGCCGGTAGTAGTTGCTGCAATTCAGAAGCTGAAAGATGACGGTCTTTATCCTCAGAAGCTTTGGGAGGAAAAATAAGTGGGAAAAACAAAAGATGTAAGCCATCAGGAACTGATGGAAGTAATCAACAGCTTTGATTTTGGCGGTAAACTTGAAGAGGTTGGCATATTCGGAAATGGCCACATTAATGAGACTTACTGTGCTGTATTTTCCACAGAAGCCGGACAGAAGCGCTATATTCTCCAGAAAATGAACAAGCAGATTTTCAAAGATCCTGTTGGTCTTATGGAGAATATCAGTGGTGTCACCTCCTGGCTGAAGAAGAAAATCCTGGAAAATGGCGGGGATGCAGAGCGCGAAACCCTGAATATCGTAAATGACCGTGCTGGAGCTCCTTATTTTGTAGATAAAGAGGGAGAATACTGGAGAGCGTATCTGTTTATAGAAGATGCAACCTGCTTTGATCAGGTGGAAAATGACGAGGATTTTTACCAGAGTGCTCTTGCATTTGGTAATTTCCAGCGCCTTCTTGCTGATTATCCGGCAGATACTCTTCATGAGACAATCCCGGATTTTCATAATACAGTGAAGCGATTTGCCAATTTTAAAAAGGCTGTGGAAGAGGATGCATGCGGACGGGCGGCTGATGTTCAGAAGGAGATACAGTTTGTCCTGGAAAGAGAGCAGCTGGCCCATACACTTGTGGATTTACAGGATGCAGGTAAGCTGCCTCTTCGTGTAACGCACAATGACACAAAGCTGAATAATATCATGATCGATAATGCTACACATAAGGGAATCTGTGTGATCGATCTGGACACGGTAATGCCGGGACTTTCTCTGAATGATTTTGGTGATTCCATCCGTTTTGGCGCAAGCACGGCAGCAGAGGATGAGCAGGATATTTCCAAAGTGTCCTGTGACCTTCATCTGTTTGAGGTGTATGTAAAAGGATTTCTGGAAGGCTGCGGCGGTGCCCTCACAGATCTGGAGGTGGAAATGCTTCCGATGGGTGCAATCCTGATGACCTTTGAGTGTGGAATGCGTTTCCTGGCAGACCATCTGGAGGGAGATCATTACTTCCGCATTCATCGAGAAAATCAGAATCTGGATCGTGCAAGAACCCAGTTCAAGCTGGTGTGGGATATGGAACAGAAATTATCTGAGATGAAATCTATTGTAGAAAAATATAAATAGTGGTATTCTAAAACTGGCAGGCATAAAACAGTTATTGTTCACTCCGTTCACGGTAACATAAAACATGTCTTCCAGGTTACGAATAAAGATTGCAAAGAATGGACATAAACCATCACAGTTGCTGTTTGCAGATAACATTCCGTGTAGTGCTGTGAAAAGAGAAAACAGCAGAGGGTTATTTGTTTATTGATTGTGATGAGTGGTGGGAACTTTGCAGCAAACGAGGAGGAAAATATCATGGCAATTTTAGTAACAGGCGGTGCAGGATACATTGGAAGCCATACAGTTGTAGAACTTCAGAATTCCGGTTATGACGTAGTAGTTCTGGATAATCTGTCTAATTCCAGCGAGAAGGCCCTTGACAGAGTTTCCAAGATCACAGGCAAGCCGGTTAAATTTTATAAGGCAGATATCCTGGACAGGGAAGCCCTTGACCAGATTTTTGACAAAGAAGACATTGACTCCTGTATTCATTTTGCCGGACTGAAGGCTGTTGGAGAGTCCGTTGTAAAGCCTTGGGAATATTATGAGAATAATATTGCAGGAACCCTGACTCTTGTAGATGTAATGAGAAAACATGGTGTTAAGAATATTATTTTCTCTTCCTCTGCAACTGTATATGGAGATCCGGCACAGATCCCGATCACAGAAGAATGCCCGAAAGGACAGTGTACCAACCCATATGGCTGGACCAAATCCATGCTGGAGCAGGTTCTTACAGACATCCAGAAAGCAGATCCGGAGTGGAACGTAATGCTGCTTCGTTATTTTAATCCGATCGGTGCACACAAGAGCGGAACCATCGGCGAGAACCCAAATGGTATCCCGAACAACCTTATGCCATACATCACACAGGTTGCTGTTGGCAAACTGAAAGAGCTTGGCGTATTCGGTAATGACTATGACACTCCGGATGGAACCGGCGTGAGAGATTATATCCATGTAGTAGATCTTGCCAAAGGTCATGTAAAAGCGCTTAAAAAGATCGAGGAGAATCCTGGACTTGCAATCTACAACCTTGGCACAGGAAAAGGCTACAGTGTTCTTGATATTGTGAAGAACTTCGAAGCTGCAACAGGCGTTAAGATCCCATATGCGATCAAACCACGTCGTGCAGGCGATATTGCTACCTGCTACTGCGATGCTTCCAAGGCAGCGAAAGAGCTTGGCTGGACAGCTGAGAATGGCATCCGTGAGATGTGCGAGGATTCCTGGAGATGGCAGAGCAATAACCCGAATGGTTATGAAGACTAATGATTCGGAATTTAATTTTTGATGTTGGAGATGTACTGGTGGAGTATCGCTGGTTTGAGATGCTGACCAGGGACTACGGCCTTTCTGAAGCTGAGGCGAAGAGAATTGGCGAGGAAATGTTTGACAATGAGATCTGGGTACAGGGACTTGACGGAGGAAGGCTGAGCCTTGAGGAAGCCATTCATCAGTATGAACTGAAGTACCCGGACGATGTGGATGTGATGGGCTGGTTCCTTCGAAACGGAGAGCAGATGGCTGTAAAGCGTCCGGAGGTCTGGGACAAGGTTGCAGCGCTGAAGGAAAAGGGTTATAAGATTTACCTGCTTTCCAATTACTCAGAAGAGCTGCTCCATGTGCACACCAAGGGAGCGAAATTCCTGAATGTACTTGATGGGGGAGTTGTTTCCTAGCAGGTTCACGTCCTGAAGCCAGACAGGGAAATTTATGAAATCCTTCTGGAGAAATATAGCCTGAAAGCAGAAGAGTGTCTGTTTTTCGATGACCGCATGGATAATGTGGAAGGTGCGAAGAAGGTAGGAATTCAGGCGATACAGGTGACATCCAGAGAGATGCTGAACGAAACATTAGATAAAATGCTTACAAAATAAATGAGGCCGCCCCTTCGGGGGCGGCTTTTTCCAGAGCGTGTCTGAAAAATAAAAAAATGCCCAGAGCCGGAATCGAACCAGCGACACGAGGATTTTCAGTCCTCTGCTCTACCAACTGAGCTATCTGGGCATTTATAAGTTCTCTGAACTTACAGCGCATATAATAGCACAGAAACTGCTCTGGCGCAACAAAAATTTCAAAAAATCTGTAAATTCCCAAAATTTACCTTGTAAAAACCACGCCTTGCTTTTCATATATAGTAATGTTAGAATGGCAGTGTGATAAAAATCGGGAGGATTTATTGGTGGAAAAAAAATTAAAAAAATATACTTTGCCGGTTATTGCCGCCATTTTAACAGTGTTTGCTCTTTCCATGACGGGCTTGTATGCTGGTTCGGCAGATAATCCGGGAGAAACATTTCTTTCTTTATGCAAGAAAGAGATGACAGGAATCGGAATCGACAAACTGGTGGTTCTCATTGCGATCATTGCATTGTACATGAAATGCTGGAGGAATTTTTGCAGAAGCTGTAAATGGATCACGCATCTGATCGCCGCCATGTTTTCTGTTTTTATGCTGATCGGAATGTCCTTTTCCGTGCAGGGAAACTGGTCCTTCTTTACAGCTGGGAGAAATCAGATTCTGATCGCATTGCTTACATGGGCAGGATTCTTTTTTCTGTTTGATATAGTGATCAGTCTTTTATATGCATATGGAGAGAAGCATCCTTTTCTGCACAGCAGGAATATAAAGAAATTTCCGGAATTTATGGAAAAACACTACCTTCTGGCAGCATTTTTGCTGATTTTGGCAGGATGGCTTCCCTATATCCTGATCTTCTGGCCAGGAAGTGTTCCCTATGATGGCTTCCGGCAGCTGAATATGTTTGCCGGAAATCAGAGATTTACAAACAAGCATCCATGGGAATTAAGCCTTATAATGGGAGCCTTGATGACAATTGGAAATGTGATCAGTGATAACTGGGGCATTTTCATGGTGGTTGGAGTGCTGGCACTGATTTATGCGGTATGTTATGCCACTGTTTGTTATAAACTGAAATCATGGGGAGCACCAAGATGGTTCAATATCTGCTGTATTGCATTTTTCAGTCTTGTGCCTGTATTTGGAGCTTATTCCCAGACGATCATTAAGGATGGAAGTTTCAGCGCTCTGTTTTCCCTTTTCATGGTAATCTATGTGGAATGCTGCATTCCCACCCTTCGGGAAAAAAGCGGTCAGTCTTTAAGACAGCAGCTGACAGTGCTGTTTCTGGTTGGCTTTGGCATGTGCATTACCAGAAATAATGGACTTTACATGGTGCTTCCTGCATTTATCCTGTTATTCTTTTTCCTTGGAAAAAAACGCAGACTGTATGCAGTTGGAATGGTGATCCTTGTGACAGTGGGCTACATGGGGCTTCAGAAAGAAGTGGCACCGAGACTATACATTGGTAATTTCCCCTCCAGAGTATTTTTCTCAATTCCAATGCAGCAGACAGCCAGATATCTGAAGGAATATCCGGATGATGTGACAAAGAAAGAAGCTAAAGCAATTGACGGGGTGATGAAGTATGATGAGATTGCGGATTTGTATAATCCGGAACTGTCTGATCCGGTAAAGGCAACTTATCGCGGCGGACATATTACCATGGCGAAGCTGAAACGCTACTTTAATGCCTGGTTCAGCATGTTTCTGAGACATCCGGGGGTGTATATAGAAGCCACACTTCATAACAGCTATGGATATTATTACCCATTTCATAATTGCACCGCGCAGAGCTCCTACCGCTTCTATACAGTAAATGAGCCGCTGATTGAAGAGTCAGATTATCATCAGATCTTTTCCGCAGAGACAAGGAATCAGTTGAAACGTTATGCCGATCTGTGGAGTCAGATTCCAGGTCTTGCGCAGATCTGCAATGCGGGAACCTACACATGGATCGTGATTCTGCTCCTTGGATATCTGATCTACAGGAAGCGATGGAAAGGAATCCTGGTATTGGCTGCCCCGGCGCTGAATGTGGCAATCTGTATAGCTTCTCCGGTAAACGGTCTTCTGCGTTATGCGTTTCCGTTGATGGCGTGTATGCCAGCTGTGATATTCTGGGGACTGGCTTATGCAGAGAAGGCTATAGACGAAAAAAGAACCGACGAAAAATGAAAAGTCTGAATTTCTTTTATGGAAAGTATATTGTCAGGTAACTATTTAACAGGTACTATTCCGGGAAGGGTATAACTGTGAAGATACTGAACCGTGAAATTGTAAGAAAAATAACAATATATGGGAAAGATTGGAATCATGAGAAAGGCAGGTGATTCTGAAGTATATGGAAAAAATAATCATTATCGGTGCCGGACCGGCAGGAATTTCCGCAGCTTTGTATGCTGCCCGGGCAAATATGAATCCACTGGTGATCAATAACGGCATTGGTGCTTTGGAAAAAGCAGAAAAAATAGAGAATTATTATGGTATGGAACATCCTGTTTCCGGGAAAGAATTATTTGAGACAGGACTTGCACAGGCAAAAGCATTAGGCGTGCGGATCCTGGAGGCACAGGTGCTGGGGATTGGCGGGTTTGATACTTTTACAGTAAAGACAACAGCAGGTGATTTTGACACCATCAGCGTGATCCTTGCCACAGGAAGCAAACGAAAGGCTCCTGCAATTCCGGGGATTAAGGAACTTGAGGGAAGAGGTGTCAGCTACTGTGCTGTGTGCGACGCATTTTTCTACAGGGGAAAGGATGTTGCAGTGCTTGGAAACAGCGACTTCGCTCTTCATGAGGCAGAAGAACTGGCACCTATGGCTGGTTCTGTTACCATTTACACAGATGGGAAAGAACCGGAGTTTTCCAGGAAATCTTCTTTTGCGGTGAATACAATGAAAATTCAGTCTGTAGAGGGAGACGAGAAGGTGTCCGGACTGCGTCTGATCTCTCAGTCTGAGACGGATGCAAAATCAGATACTGACGGAGAGAAGAACTTTCAGCTTTTGCCAGAAGGAAAGGAAGCTGAAATGGAAGCTTCAGAGCTCCATAACCCGGAGAGTCCGGTAAGGGATTCCACGGAGACATTTGTCCCGGCAGACGGCGTTTTTGTAGCTCTTGGAACTGCAGGAAGTGCAGAGATGGCAAGACAGATGGGCGCGGCACTTACTGAGAAAGGCAACATCAAGGTAAACGAAAAGATGGAGAGCACCATTCCGGGGCTTTTTGCAGCAGGTGACTGTACCGGCGGTCTTTTGCAGGTGGCAAAGGCAGTTTACGATGGTGCCCAGGCAGGACTCAGTGCAAACCAGTATGTGAGAAACAGACAAAAAAAGTAGAATTTCGGCATGAAATCAGAGAGAAGAATAGACCGATAGAAAGGATGGATCAATTATGGCAAAAGTAATCACAACACAGAATTTTGAAGAGGAAGTATTAAAATCCGAGAAACCGTTTCTTCTTGATTTCTGGGCAACCTGGTGCGGACCATGCATGCGTCAGGGGCCAATCGTGGAGGAACTGGGAGAGGAAGGTTATGCAGTAGGAAAGCTTGATGTGGATCAGAACATGGAGCTTGCACAGCAGTTCCGGGTTATGAGCATTCCTACCCTGATCATTTTCAAGAACGGAGCAGAAGCACACCGTCTGGTTGGTCTTACGGATAAAGAAGAGTTAAAGAAACTTCTGGACGAGTAAGAACGATGAAGATATTACTTGCAGCATGTAATGCAAAATATATACATTCCAATCTGGCTGTCTTTAACCTGAAAGCCTGCGCAAAAGAATATGACAGTAATGTTGTACTTCGGGAATACACCATCAATCAGCAGAAGGATGACATTCTGAAGGATATTTACAGATGTCATCCGGATGTGATCTGCATATCCTGCTATATCTGGAATATTACTTTTGTGCGGGAACTGATGCAGGATCTGAGAAAGATCCTGCCGGATGTTCCTTTCTGGGCGGGAGGCCCGGAGGTATCGTATGATGCAGAGGAATTTCTGAAAAAGAACCCGGCATTTGATGGTGTAATGGTTGGAGAAGGAGAGGAGACCTTCCTGGAACTGGTGAAGCACTATATGAATGGAAGTCCTTCTCTGGAGAAAACCACCGGACTTGTGTACTGTAAACCGGACGGTACAATTCAGAATAACGGATGGCGGCAGATCATGGATTTAAGCAGGGTACCTTTTGCTTACGAAGATCTGAAGGATTTTGAAAATCGTATTATTTATTATGAGAGCAGCCGGGGCTGTCCTTTTTCATGCAGCTATTGTCTGTCATCTGTGGACAAGAAACTGCGTTTTCGCGACCTGGAACTGGTAAAGAAAGAACTTCAGTTTTTCCTGGATCACAAAGTGCCACAGGTGAAATTTGTGGACAGAACCTTTAATTGTAAGCACGATCATGCAATGACCATCTGGCAGTACATAAAAGATCATGATAATGGAATTACCAATTTCCACTTTGAGATTTCCGCAGATCTGTTGAGGGAAAATGAACTGGAACTGATGAGCACCATGCGTCCGGGGCTGATCCAGCTGGAAATCGGTGTACAGTCCACAAATCCGGACACTATTCGTGCTATCCACAGGACTATGGATTTTCCGAAGCTGGCAGGGATTGTAAACCGCATCCATAGTTTTAAGAATATTCACCAGCATCTGGATCTGATCGCTGGTCTTCCTTATGAGGATTATGACAGCTTTCACCGGTCCTTCAATGATGTTTATGCACTTCGTCCCCAGCAGCTTCAGCTTGGATTTCTGAAGGTTCTGAAGGGCTCTCATATGAAAGAGATGACAGAAGAATATGGTATTGTGCATAAAGAACTGGAGCCATATGAAGTACTGGGAACCAGGTGGCTGCCATATGAAGACATTTTGAAGCTGAAAATGGTGGAAAGTATGGTGGAACTGTACTATAATAGTGGACAGTTTCAGAATACCATCGCCTGTGTGGAGCCTTTGTTTGAGGATGCTTTCACATTGTATGAGAAGCTGGGACAGTTTTATGAGAAAAAAGGTTATTCAGAGATTTCCCATTCCAGAATGCGCAGATATGAGATCCTGCTGGAGTTTGTGAAGGAAGAACTGGAAGAACAATCCGCAGGAAAATCTGGAAATCAGGATCCTGAGGTGGAGAATCCTGCGGGAAAAGCTGCGGAAGATTGCAGAGGAATGGAAACTGCGACCTGGGAAAAGGTGGCAGACAGCATGATCTACGACCTGTATCTTCGCGAAAACCTGAAAAGCCATCCATCCTTTGAGTACGACCAGAAGCCCTATGAGAAAGCAGTCTGGGAGTACAGGCGCCAGGAAAAGGTGCCAAGGACAGCACATATTGAGGTGTTCCGGGATGGAAAAATATTGCTGTTTGACTATGAAAACCGGGATCCACTGCTTCATAATGCGGCAGTGAAGGAAATTCAGATATAATAAAGAAAGGGTGTAACTGTTCGGCTGGCCGTATTGACATGGCGTATATTTGTAGTCTGTAAAGTGCCGGATGGTTATGAGAGGTTAAAAAATTATGGGAATGTTTGATCCAAAGAAAAGAAAACTTGTAACTGCGATCATTGCTGTTATTCTTGTTCTGGCAATGGTAGTTCCTGCTGTCCTCTCTCTTCTTCTGTAGGGAAAAGAGAAAATGAGGCTTGGAAAAGCGGCTATGGAAGCACTGCAGGCTGAAATCAGCGGGCTTCTTACGCCTGGAAACGAACTGGTGGTGGCTGGAGCCATTGCTCTTTACGGCACAGCGCAGATTGCAAGGGAAAAACATGAGATTTTAAGAGAGCATTTTTCAGAAGGTTTTTTACGGGAGGCAGAGAATCTGAGAACCCTTTACGGGACTGCGGATGAGATAAATGTAAAAGAGGCTGGCGCTACCGCTTTTTATGCAATGGGGGAGGGCGGTTTTCTGAGTGCTCTGTGGAAGATGGCGGAGGTTTCCCAGGTGGGACTGGAAATGGATTTTTCCAAGGTACCCATACGCCAGGAGACAATTGAAATTTGTGAAATCTTTGACATTAATCCTTATAAGCTGAATTCGGAAGGGGCTGTTCTGATCGGTATTCCGGCAGGAGAAGCATTGGTGCAGGAGCTTCGCAGAATGGGCATGATGGCTGCTGTGATTGGACAGACGAATGCTGGAAATGACAGAATGCTTTACTACAATGGGAATGGCAGGTATCTGGAGCGGCCGGCTAAAGACGAGATATATAAGATATTGCCTTAAAATCGAAATAAAACTGCTGTAATTACAGGAGAGTATAAAAACTATGGGAACATTAAACATTGTACTTCATGAGCCGGAGATTCCGGCGAACACAGGAAATATAGGACGTACCTGCGTGGCTACAGGAACCAGGCTCCATCTGATCGAGCCGTTGGGATTTTCATTAAGTGAGAAAGCACTGAAACGTGCCGGAATGGACTACTGGAAAGATCTGGATGTAACTACTTATCTGGATTATGAAGATTTTCTGGAGAGAAATCCTGGAGCGAAGATTTATTATGCGACTACGAAAGCACCTCAGACTTATGCGGATGTGAAGTATGAGGACGACTGCTTTATCATGTTTGGCAAGGAGAGCGCTGGAATCCCGGAAGAGATTCTCCGTGACAATCAGGAGACTTGCGTAAGGATTCCCATGCTGGGAGAAACAAGATCCCTGAATCTGAGTAATTCGGTTGCCATTATTCTTTATGAAGCCTTTCGTCAGCATGACTTTGCCCATTTGAAACTGGATGGGCATCTGCGCAAATATGACTGGAAATAGTAAAAGACCTGGAGCTTTTTTCAAACACGCTCCAGGTCTTCGTTTATAAAAAGAATTGCTGAATAATTTATTTTGCTTTCTTTAAAGTAAAAATGAATTCTGTTCCAACACCTTCCGTGCTGATCACATTAATATTCTGATTATGAGCTTTGATGATCTCTTTCACAATAGAAAGCCCAAGTCCTGTACCTTTCCGGTCTTTTCCGCGGGAGGTATCTGTCTTGTAAAATCTGTCCCACACCTTGGACAGGCTGTCCTTTGGGATTCCTACTCCGTGATCCTTCACAGAAACGAAAACCTTATCATTTTTTACGGATGTTTCAATGTTGATCGAGGAATTGTCATTACTGAATTTGATTGCATTGTCCAATAAATTGTACAGTACCTGCTGGATCTGTTCCATATCTGCCTCTACGAACAGCTCTCTTCCGGAAAGCAGCAGTTCCAGGTCAATATTCTTTTTGGAACAGATTACCTCAAACGTATTGGCAGTATTTTTGATCACATCATTAATATCAAATTTGCGGATATTCATCATCCGTTTCCGTTCATCCAGATCATTCAGCACCAGAAGGCTCCGCGTCAGTTTTTCCAGACGGTCAGCTTCATGGGAAATGATATTTAAATATTTGTCCTGCAATTCCGGGGGGATGGTGCCATCCAGAATTGCCTCCACATATCCTTTGATGGAAGTCAGAGGAGAGCGGAAATCGTGGGAAACATTGGCAATAAAGGTGCGCTGGTATTCTCCGTTCTGGTTGATCCTGTCTGCCATGTAGTTCAGGGTTTTGGCAAGATAGCCCATTTCGTCCTCGGATTTCACTGGAATGCGATAACTCAGATCTCCGTTGGCATATTCGGAAGCCCCCTTGATGATCTGTTGCATTGGAGTATGGATCCATTTCTGATAGCAGAGAAGGAGCAGTCCGCACAAGGCATACACGGCAAAAAAAACCATCTGAAGAATTCCAAGAAGACCGCTTCGTTTCTGATAAAGCTGCTGCATGTCATAATGGTAGGTAACATAGCCTTCTGTTACACCGGAATTTTCCACCGATATCATCACATTAAGATGGGGACTGGAAAAATAGCCATAAAAATTACTGATCTGATATTGGGTATTAAGCCAGAAGTCCAGATCAGAATAGGGGATGGAAATTGTGTTTGCAGCAGAGACTTTTTCAGAGGATGCTCCATTCTCTGGGATTTTATCTGTTTCTGAAGGCTGAACTTCAGAATCGGCAGTGGATTTCGCAGAACTGACGTTATATTCCAGATTTGAGGACTGCACGATCACATGGAAATTTTTATCCAGGATCAGTATCCCGGCTTCCTCTCCGGAAGCCAGAATATCCATAATCTTTTCCAGTCCTTTGCTATCATTGTCTGCAATCTGCTGTACAGTGACAGCATCAGAAGCAAATCGTACAGCACTGTCATACAGCCTTGCGCCAACTTCTTCTTCCAGATAGGTTTCCACGAAATGAGAGCCACCTGCTGTAGCGAAAAGGAAGCCTACAATTCCAATGAAAATATAACTGCAGATCAGTTTGCTGTGAACCGTTTTTCTCATTCGCTTTTTACCTCAAACTTGTATCCGATTCCCCAGACTGTAGAAATAGACCAGTTCGGATGATCTTTGATTTTTTCGCGCAGACGTTTAATGTGAACGTCTACAGTTCTGGTATCGCCAATATATTCGTAGCCCCAGATGTGGTCCAGAAGCTGCTCTCTGGTGAATACCTGATTGGGTGAGGAAGCAAGGAAATAGAGAAGCTCCAGCTCCTTAGGCGGCATGTCTACCTGTTTTCCCATATAAGTAACGGAATAGTTGGTAAGGTTGACAATAAGATCCGGATAAGTGGCACATTTCTCATCGCTTACAACTGCAGCCTGTTTGGGCTGGAAACGGCGTAGAACTGCACGGACACGGGCAACCAGTTCTTTTGAATCAAAAGGCTTGATAATGTAGTCGTCGGCGCCAAGCTCCAGGCCAAGTACCTTGTCAAAGGTTTCTCCTTTTGCGGAAAGCATAATGATCGGCACGTCTGAGGTGTGGCGGATCTCACGGCAGACCTGATAGCCGTCAATACCTGGAAGCATCAGATCCAGAAGAATCAGGTTCGGGCGAAAAGTCTGAAATTCTTTTAAAGCCAGCTCGCCATCGTTTACAATTTTTGTTTCGAAACATTCTTTGGTAAGATACAGAGAAATCAGCTCTGCAATATTGTTGTCATCATCGACAATGAGGATTTTCTGTTTAGCAACCATAGTTTCTCCTTATAAAATATAGTTATTTCTTAAATTCTACAATGGTAACACCAGCATCTCCTTCGCCAAATTCAGCCAGGTGGAAATCTGCCACATGCTTCTGGCGGCGGAGATAATTGTGTACTCCTTTTCGAAGGGCACCGGTACCTTTACCATGTACGATACGCACGCTCTTTAAGTGTGCCAGATAAGCGTCATCCAGATATTTATCCAGTTCTGCCACAGCCTCATCTACAGTTTTTCCAAGAAGATTGATCTCTGTGGAAACACTGGTAGACTTGGACATGCGGATTTTGCCTGCTCCTGTTCTGGAAAGTCCAGGAGTGTTGATAACTGGTTCGTCAACAAGCTCCAGGTCAGAAATATGAACTTTGGAACGGATGATACCCATCTGTACAAAAAGAAAGCCTTTGGAATCGGGATGACTGCTGACAGTTCCTTTCAGATTCATGCTCAGTACCTGAACGGTATCTCCAAGGGAAAGATCCTTAGGCTTCAGCTCTTTTTTCGGTTTCTTTACGGTGGTGTTCATGGACATGCCCTTTTCGGCTTTGTTCATGCGGTTTCTAAGATTCTGGCGTTCTTTTTCAATGGCAGCAGTGTCCACGTGATCTTTCTGGAATTTGTGGAACATTTTCATGGTCTGATCTGCGTATTCCTTAGCATCTGCAAGAATCTTACGGGCTTCTTCGTTGGCTTCACGCAAGATCCGCTCTTTACGTTCGTCCAGCTTCTCCTGCTTGGACTCTAACTCCTGTTTCAGGGAAGCAATCTGGGTTTTATAACGCTCTGCTTCCTGACGCTCGTTTTCGATGATCACGCGGCTGTTTTCCAGGGAGGTAAGTACATCCTCGAAGGACTCGTCCTTCTGGCTGATCTGATCTTTGGCGCGCTCAATGATAAAGTCCGGAAGTCCAAGTTTGGAAGAAATTGCAAAGGCATTACTCTTTCCAGGAACACCGATGAGCAGGCGGTAAGTAGGACGCAGGGTTTCCACATTAAACTCACAGCAGGCATTTTCAACGCCGTCAGTGGACAGGGCGTAAACTTTCAGTTCACTGTAATGGGTGGTTGCCATAGTGCGGATGCCTTGTTCATGCAGGAAGGACAAAATGGAGATGGCAAGTGCCGCTCCTTCTGTCGGGTCGGTACCAGCGCCAAGCTCATCAAAAAGCACCAGAGAGTCCTGATCTGCTTTTTTCAGGAAAGACACTACGTTGGTCATATGTGAGGAAAAGGTACTGAGAGACTGCTCGATGCTCTGCTCGTCCCCGATATCTGCGTAAACCTCACGGAAAACAGAAAGCTCGGAGCGGTCCAGGGCTGGAATGTGAAGTCCCGCCTGTCCCATCAGGGTCAGAAGCCCAACTGTTTTAAGGGAAACGGTTTTACCACCAGTATTTGGTCCGGTTACAACAAGGAGGTCGAAGTCTTCTCCAAGACGGATGTCAATGGGAACGGCTTTTTTTCTGGGAATGAGCGGGTGGCGTGCCTGTTTCAGATGAATGCGTTTCTCTGTATTGAAAATGGGTTCTGTGGCATTCATATCCAGTGCAAGTCCTGCTCTGGCAAAAATGAAATCCAGCTGGATCATAATGTCAAGGTCTGCGCGAATGGCGTCCACATTCTGGGCTGTCTGTTCACTTAAGGTAGCGAGAACTGCCTCAATCTCTTTCTGTTCTTGAAGCTCCAGCTCGCGGATGTCGTTGTTTAGTTTGACAATCGCCAGAGGCTCAATGAATAAAGTGGAGCCGGTGGAAGACTGGTCGTGGATCATACCTGGAACCTGACCTTTGTATTCGGCTTTTACCGGGATACAGTAGCGGCCGTTTCGCATGGTGATAACGGAGTCCTGAAGGTAATTGCGGGCGCTGCCATTTACCAGAGAGGCCAGCTGGGTGTGGATGCGGTCATTGGCAACTTTCATGCTGCGGCGTACATGCATCAGACCGGCACTGGCGTCGTCACTGATTTCGTCCTGGGAAATGATGCAGCGGCGGATTTCGGCTGAGAGGGGAGTCAATGGCTCCAAACTCTCAAACATGCCGTCCAGAGAGTCTTCTCTTGCATCTCCGCGCTCATTTCGGGAGTAGGCTTTGACACGGTTGGTATTTTCCAGAAGTCCGGCAATGGCAAGGAGTTCGGAAATTCCAAGGGAACTTCCGATTTCCAGACGTTTCAGTGAGCCGCGCACGTCTTTTACGCTTCCAAAGGAGATGTTTCCTTTCTGGAAAAGGCGTGTGAGGGCGTCTCTGGTCTGGGTCTGCATATGACGGATTTCGTAAACATCTTCAGAGGGCAGGAGGTGCCTGCACAGGTCTTTTCCCATCTGGGAAGAAGCCTTCTCTGTCAGTTGGTCGATGATCTTGTAGTATTCAAGTGATTTTAAAGCTTTTGGATTCATAATATCTCCTATAAATCAATTGCTATTTAGTTGATTAAAAGTTCTTCAATGCGGACGCATTTGGACAATGTG
>ENA-ORUQ01000341-ORUQ01000341.1-human-gut-metagenome-genome-assembly--contig:-NODE-341-length-55437-cov-6.837727_pt1 | contig 55437 bp, 54 predicted proteins | sample MGYA00242081_ERZ509211 | MGnify/ENA primary metagenome ERZ509211 (study PRJEB26280, sample SAMEA2338785) | human gut metagenome | biome: human gut; feature: human-associated habitat; material: faeces...
TTTTAACAAAAAATTCAAGGTGTTTTCGGGGCCGGACTCAAAAAACACCTAGTGTTTTCGGGGCCAGAGCAAAAAAGCATTAATGTTTTTGGGACCAGAGCAAAAAAAATTAAGTAAAATCAAAAGAAAGGGTGATAATATGAAAGATTTAAATAAAAAACAAAAAATAATTTTGATAACAATAATTTCAATTTTATTAGGAGCAATAATATATTATGTTTATGGAAAAGAAACACCAAGTATCAACCAAAATGAAATAATGCCATATGAAAACGAAACAAATGAAACAGAAGAAGAAAATACAATATTAACAAAAATACAAAAAGAAGGAAACATAGAAAAAATAATAATATATATAACAGGTGCAGTAAAAAAAGAAGGAGTATATGAACTAGAAGAAGGAAGCAGAATTTCAGATGCTATAGAACAGGCAGAAGGGTTGAAAGAAGAGGCTGATACAAGCAACATAAATTTAGCCTATAAATTAGAAGATGGAATGAAAATAAAAATTCCAACACAAAAAGAAAATAAAAACACAAATATAGAAAATAATCAAGAAACATTTATTACACAAAATAGTGGACTAGAAACAGAACAAATACAAACAAATAGTCAAATTAATGAGAAAAAGCAAGAAAAAATTAATATAAATAAAGCCAATCAAGAAGAATTAGAAACTTTATCTGGCATAGGGCCTTCAATTGCTAACAAGATAATTCAATATAGGAAGGATAATGGAAACTTTAAAAGCATAGAAGACATCAAGAATGTTAGTGGGATTGGAGAAAATAAATACAACGAAATAAAAAATAGCATTACAATAAAATAATATTAAAAAATAGAAATCCTCCAGAGAAATTGAAGGATTTCTAAAACTCATTATAAAGGTCTTTTGTATTTTTACTAAGTTTCTATAGTATTTCTCATTAACAAATATGTTTATGAGTTACATTAAAAATGTTTGAGTATTAATCTCTTTTACATAATCAAGAAGATTAGCGAATATCTCATCATCATAATATAATGGCTTATCCCATTCATACCAAATATCAAATGCAGATTCAGCTCCATCTTTTACCATTTGTTGAACTCTCTGACTTTTGAAAACAACATTATTTTCCTGCTCATTTAAAGGATTTTGACAACCCATATCTTGATAAACTTTTGCTTGAATATCTGCATCTAATTTATCACAATGATGAGCAAAAATTGCTTCTTTTGTCTTCTTATCATCAAATTCCAATAGTAAAGAATAAAACTCGTCTTTATTAATTAAGTCTCCAAGAACTTTTTTGATAGCTTCATGTTCTTTTTCCATTTTTTCTTCAGGAGTAATATTATCAAATGGCGTAATATCTCCTATAACAACCTCTCCTAATTCATGGATAACAAGCATTTTAACCACCTTATTAATATCTAAATTTGTTTCGAATTCAGAATCAATACTTAATGCTAATATGCATGTACCATAAACATGTTCTGCTATGCTTTCAAGCCGTTCTTTATTGACATTCCAATGAATTTTATCCCAACCACTTCTTATTTTATATTTAAGTTGTGTAGCTAAAAGATAAAAACTCATTGTATCAGCCAGTCTTTTTTCTTGGCTTTTATTTGATGTTTGTGTTTTATATTTTTGGTTTGATATTACAATAAAAATGATCCCAATAATAAGCCAACAGGTTCCGCCCCCGATAAATAAGAGATTTTTAATCATAAATTTTCCTCCTTAAAATATTAATTTTGTTATAAGTGCCTATATATCAACCTGAAAAACAGGATAAAAAAATTAATTAGCGAAACGCTAAATTTATACAAAGATTATACCATGAATTTTTAGAAAAATCAAATAAAGAAGAAAAGTAAACATAAAATAAAAAAGGAAGAAACAGAAAAATTTAACAAAACTTGTTTTTTGTTTATTAGAAAAAAAGATGATAAACTGATAGGATGACAAATATTAGAATGTGCAAAGATATAAATATGGACATATAGGATATTCAATTAGACCGACAGAACGTAATAAAGGGGATGGAAAAATACAAATGTATTTAGCTTTAAAAGAACTAGAAAAAGTTGGGATTGAAACATGCCAAATAAACTGTGAAAATAACAATAATATTTCAAGAAAAGTAATAAATTCATTGGGAGGCGTTTTTGAAAAAAGCATTGACAACGAAGAATATTATTTGATAGATATAAAAAAACTATAAAATTTATGTTATAATAGCAATATTAGATTAAAGAATGAAAGGTGATTACAATAAAGAGACTAAACATATTTGTAGATGAAAGCGGAGATTTTGGATTTGTAAATGGCAGCTCAGATTTATATGCAGTTTCATTTACATTGCATGAAAGTTCCAATTCAATACAAACGGAATTAAAATATCTTAATGAAAAATTAACTATGCTTAATTATGATGGAATGATACATTTAGCATACCTTATTGCTAAAAGAGGAGATTACTCTCATTTCAATTTTGAACGAAGAAAAGGCATATTTTGGGCAATATTTTATTTTTCAAGTAGAGTAAAAGCAAAAATAAAAACAGTTATAGTAGACAAAAAATATATAAACAAAAAAATGCAACTTAATATGGCTTTAGCAAGAGAAATAGGTCAATTTATCAATGATAATAGAGATTACTTAGAATCATTCGATAAAATTGTTATTTATTATGATAATGGACAAGAAACATTAGCAACTATACTAGATACACTTTTTGCCACAAATCCAAAAGTAGAAAGAAGAATAGAATTTGACCATACTAAAAAGCGATTATTTCAGGTTTCAGATATGCTAACTGTGATTGATAAATTAGACTATAAAAGAAAAAATAATATTCCATTTACAAAAGCTGAAAAATATTTTTTCAATGGTAAAGATTTTAGACATATTATAAACTTGTTAAAGAATAAAAGATTATAATAAATATTATGGAGGAAAATGAAGATGGAAAATAACTATCCAAAGGCATATAAAGAAGTTATGGAGATATTAAATTTTATACAAAAAGAACAAGATTTTCAACAAAGCATTGATTAATGATGAGATATAATAAAAGCCATTCGTTTGAATGGCTTTTTCTAACGCTTAGCATTAGCTCGGGTCAGGTCCTAATCTAGCAAACTATTTCAGACCTAGTAGAATTTCTATCTACAATATATAGTATTCCTTAATTTCTTTAATTATACACTAAATTTTTGAAAAAGTATATAGTTTTATCAAAAAATTTAAAAATTATATATGTATTTTTGTATCTAAAAAAACTACCTATTGAATAGGTAGTTCATTTTGGTTGCGGGGGTAAGACTCGAACTTACGACCTTTGGGTTATGAGCCCAACGAGCTACCAACTGCTCCACCCCGCGATGTAACAATTATTATTATAATGCCAAATAACAAATTTGTCAATACATTTTCGAAAAAAACACAAAAACAATGGAAAAAAATTCCAAAGTAAACTTGAAATACTATAAAATTAATGATATAATAAAATATATTAACATAAAAAAATCACGTCTCAGACATATAAGAAAGAGAAAAGTTTATTTTGATTAAAGACAGGAGGAAAAGAAAATGCATTACTATACAATGACAACATTTTTAGCACTATCAATACTTATAGTATTATTGATAGTAATATCATCAAGTGTAAACTTTAGCAAAAAATCTCGGAAAAGATTAAAAATCGCATATTCATTTGCAATAATAGGAACCATATGTGAATGGATAGGAATTCTTTTAGAACAAAAAGTACTAAAAAGTACAGAAATGCTACAATCAATAATAATATTAACTAAGGTATTAAAATTCTGCATAGTACCAACAATTCCAATATTTGTATCACAAGCTGTTTTTGAAAAAAGAACCAAATCGAAAATCAGCCAAAAGATATACAAAATTTTGAAAACATATATTAACCTATATGAAATTGTAATCATTACAGGATTTTTCGAATACAAAATAGGTTCAAACTATGCTATAATATATGATATATATGTTATAAGTTTTATTATTGCAACATTATATATGTTCATAAATGCATTTGCATTTTGCAAATATTATCAAAGCAAAAATGAGATGGAATTATTTGCAATAATAATATTCATAACAATATGGGTAATAACGCAATTGCTAAATCCTAATGTAGAATTTCTATGGCTTTTAATAGCTATATCAGGAACATTTGTATATATTTATTATAATGGAATTATTCAAAATATAGACGACTTAACAGGGTTATTGAATAAAAGAAGTTTTAATAAATATAAAAACAATGTAGAGGAAGAAAAAGTATCATTAATAGTATTTGATGTCAATGATTTCAAGCTAATAAATGATACATATGGACATAGCGAAGGAGATAGAATTCTTACAGAAGTAGCAAAGATACTGAAAGAATACTATCAGGAATATGGAAGAGTATACAGAATTGGAGGAGATGAATTTGCAGCAATAATAGAAAAAAGTACTGATAAAAGCGAAATAGAAAAAATAGCAACGAGATTTAAAGAAAAAGTAGAAGAAAGAAATGGACAATTGAAAAATGAAAAAAAGCTAGAAATTCCACGGATATCTTATGGGATTTCGGTTTATAATCCAAAAAATAATCTTGAACACAGCTTTGAAGATGTAATAAATGAAGCTGATGAAGAAATGTATAACTACAAAAAAAGATATAAAAATCAAAATAAACAACAGTGATTTGAAAAGAGGATTCTAGTAGAATCCTCTTTTCAGTTTGACGAATTAATAATATTTATGGTACAATAAAAAATAGGCAGAGGAGGAGAAAAATATGAATGTACAATTACCAAAAGAATATAAAGTAAGAAAAAGAGATATCGTAATATATACAATATGTATAATAATATGTGTTGTAGCATTAACAGTAGCAGTAACAGTACAGGTATTAGGAGAAAATGTAACAAACAAAGTCTTTCATGCAAATAAATTACAAATAGCCTCAGAAGAAGAACAAGTAAAATTAAGAACAGATTTTGAAAATATGTTCACAAATGAATTTACAGGTCATATAGAAAATGCAGAAAAAAAGGATGAAAGCAAAAATTTTGTATATACAACATATGAAAATCAAGACACAGTACAAGGAAATTATACATTAGATGTACATATTCCAAATTTTAATATAAAAGATGAAACTCTAGAACAAATAAATAACAAAATAACAACAGAATATAAGCAAAAAGTTAATCAGATACTAAACAATAATGGAAGTCAAATTATATATTCAGTTGAATATAATTCATATGTAGAAAATGATATATTATTTTTAATAATAAGATCAAATTTAAAAGAAAGCAATAATGCACAAAAACAAATGATATATACATATAATTATGATTTAAAAAATAAAAAAGTAATAGATATAAATGATGTAATAGAAAAATTGAAATACAATAAAAATGATGTAGAAAAAGCAATACAAAATTATATAGAAATACAAGAAAACAATTCAAAAAGCTTAAAAAATTTAGGATATGGAATTTATGTTAGAAATAGTAAAGACAACATGTATAAAATTGAAAATACAAAACAATTTTTTATAAAAAATGGAAAATTATATATAATATATCCATATGGAAATACTACGGCAACAACAGAAATGGACATAGTTATAATATAAAAAGAAAAAAGAAGTTTTAGAACTTCTTTTTTTCTTTTTGAAAATAAAAGGGGATGTTTTTAATTTTAAATCAGTATCTCTAACTGATTATGTATGTATTATAAAATACAAATTTGTCCATTTTGTGAACTCAAAGTGAAAAAATAGAAAAGTTTTTTAAGTCTAAGTCTTTGTTTGCGTTCGAAATTTACCTTACAAATTTAAGTTCTAGGAAGTTAGAAAAATTGCCTAGAATTAAAAAAACCAGCATGCAGCTGGTTTTAAGCTAAGGTTGTTCACCTAAAGTCAAAGTCAATTCTTTTTCTTGACCATTTCTATTAACTTTAACATTCATTTCATCACCAATTTTGTGAGAGTTTTTAATTTTATTTAAATCATCCATTGTAGAAACTTTTGAACCATCAGCCTCAATAATTACATCACCAGCTTTAATTCCAGCTTTTTCGCCACTTGAAAAATCTTCAACACTTTTAACATAAACACCAGTAACTAAATTATAAGTTTTAGCTGTTTCCTCATTTAAATCAATACCAGTAATACCAATATATGGTCTTTTAACTTTACTATATTGAATTAATTGAGAAGTAATATCAGTTGTAGAATTTATAGGAATAGCAAATCCCATACCCTCAATACCAGTACCAGAAAGTTTTAAAGTATTAATACCAATAACTTTACCTTCACTATTAACTAAAGCACCACCACTATTACCAGAATTTATAGCAGCATCAGTTTGAATAAGAGTATATTGTTTACCATCAGAATCAGTAACCTCTCTATTAACAGCACTTACAATTCCACAAGTAACACTACTTTGCATACCTATAGGATTACCAACAGCCATAGCAAATTCACCAACTTTAATAGAATCAGAATCAGCAAATTCAGCTTTAGATAAACCAGTTTTCTCAATTTTAATAACAGCCAAATCAGTTTGTTCATCTTTACCAACTATTTTAGCTTCATATTCAGTATCATCATTAAATAAAGTAACAGTTAATTTACTAGCCTCTGAAACTTGATAATAAGAACTATTGCTATTACTACTACTTGTGCTACTAGAAACAACATGATTATTAGTTAAAATATAACCATCTTCACTAATAATAATACCAGAACCTGTAGCAGTTGCAGTACTTGAAGCAGATTTACCAAAAATTTGCAACATAGAATTATTTACAGTATACTCTAATTTAATACCAACAATAGAAGGTAAAATTTTATTAGCAGCATACACTGCAGTATCAGAATAATTAGATAAATTAATTTGAGATACATAACCATTGTTACTAGAAGTAGATGATGATGTATTATTAATAATAGTGTTAGAAGTATTGTTTAAAATTTTAGAACGAATAGATGGAACTCCAAAACATGTTCCAATCACAACAACACAACCAATAACACCGCTACAGAAAGGCAAAACAACACTTCTACCAAAACCAGATTTTGATTTTTTAGTGTTATACATGCTTGAATTAGTAACAGCTTTAAAATTAGTATTTTTTTTCTCTTTTACATCTTTTATAGGTGTATTCTCATTTTTGTTTTCTTCCATTTGAAAGACCTCCTAAAAAATAATTTATATTTATAATATCTAAACTATAAATAGAATACAATAGTTTTGTGAAAATTTTGTGAAAAAAATGTTATAATTTAGTTATTATTTAAAAAAGAAAATACACATAAAGCAAAAAGTCTACATAAAATATAACAAAAAGAAAAGGAGGTCAATATGAAAAAGAGAACACTTATATATGTAATAACAATATTAGTAATCATATTATTAGCAATAATAATGCAAGTAATTACTAATAAAAAAGAAACAAAAGAAAATGAAGAATTAACAAAAGTCAAAGTAAGTGAAGTCACACGTTCAGTATTTTACGCACCACAATATGTAGCAATAAACAATGGATACTTCAAAAAATATGGAATAGACATAGACTTAACAACAGGAGGAGGAGCAGACACAGTAATGACGGCAGTACTTAGTAATCAAGTAGAAATAGGATTTGCAGGACCAGAAGCATCAATATATGTATATAACGAAGGAAAAGAAGATTATTGCCAAGTATTTGCGCAAATGACCAAAAAAGACGGCTCATTTTTAGTAGCCAAAACAAAAACAGAAAACTTTAACTGGCAAGACTTAAAAGGAAAAACTGTAATACCAGGCAGAAAAGGAGGAGTACCATATATGACACTAGAATATGTACTAAAGAAAAATGGTATAAATCCGCAAACAGACTTAAATCTAGATGACAGTATAAAATTTGACTTAATGGCAGGAGCCTTTACAAGTGGAACAGCAGAATATGTAACATTATTTGAACCAACAGCATCATTAACAGAACAACAAGGAAAAGGATATATAGTAGCATCAGTAGGAAAAGAAGCAGGAGAAATTCCATATACTGCATATTTTGCTAAAAAGAGCTACATTGAAAAAAATCAAGAACTAGTAAAGAATTTCACAAAAGCAATAGCAGAAGGAGAAAAATGGGTAAGTGAACACAGTGCAGAAGAAATAGCAAATGTGATAATAGACTTTTTCCCAGGCACAGAAAAAGAGCTTATAAAAACAGCGGTACAAAGCTATAAAGATATAGATGCATGGAATACAACACCAGAATTAAAAGAAGAAAGTTTCAACAGACTTCAAGAAGTAATGATATTAGCAGGAGAATTACAAAATAAAGCACCATATGATAAAATTGTAAATTGCCAATAGGCGAGGTGGTGTTTTCGGGGCCGGACTCAAAAAACACCTTAGCAAATTTTGTGGATAAAACATTAGTGCTTTTTTGCTCCGGCCCCAAAAACATCAAGAAATATTTGTAGAAAAATAGGAGGTTTTGTCGAATATATTGTAAAAAAGGTAAAATTATGTTAATATAAAATTAATTTGTGAGATTTTTAGAAAAACGAAAGGTAATAGAAAGGAGAAAAAATGCAAATATTCACATACAATGATTATTTAGACTACATATCGAACAAAAAAATAAAAAAATTAATACAAAATCAGAACAAAAAAGTAAACACAAAAGAAAGCATAGAAAAAAGCAAACAAGAAGCAAAAGAAAAAGACATGACAGAAAAGATAAAAGAAAACTTAGACAAAAACATAGAAGAGCTGTTGGAAGACGAGCAAGAAGTTTCCAAAATAATAAATGATTATTTCAAAATTCAAATATGTGATATAAATTCAGAAAATTTAGAAAAAAAGCAATTTAAAGAAAATAAAAAAAGTAAAATTTTTAAAGTCAAAGAAAAAGATATTTATTTCATAATAAAACTCGAAAAAACTCCCAATTACAATATACCATATATAATATTTAATGAATGTATAGAATTAATAAAAAAACTAAAAGAAGATTATAAAGAAAAAAAGCCAGTAATAATCCCAATAATTATATACATAGGAAATGAAAAATGGAACATACAACACAATAATAGGATTAGATACACAAGTTTTGAAGAAAATAATATGGAATTAGGATACAATATTTTAGATTTTAATTTATACAAAACAAAAGAGATAAAAAGTAAAAAATCCAAAATTAACAAATACATATTATTAAAAAAAGAAATGAAAATATACCTAATCGATGAAAAGTATAATCTATAGATTTAAAAAAGATAAATATTTACAAATAAATTAAAAAAAGTATTGACAGCTACAACCAATAATGCTATATTTACAAATAGATGTTACAAAAAATATAACTAAAAATGAAAGGGATGTGGTTAAAATGGTAATAGATTATGAAATAATTGGGAAAAGAATCAGAGCAGAAAGAGTAAAGCAAAAACTTACACAAGAGGATATGGCAGAAAAAATTGAAACATCTATAGCATTTTATAGTAGAATCGAGACTGGAAGAGCACATATAAATTTGGCAAGAATTATTGAAATAGCAGATATATTGAATATAGCGCCAGGATATTTTTTAACAGGAATAGAAGAAGAAGCAGATGATTATTTATACAAAGATTTTAAGATGATTTTAGAACAATGTACAGCAAAACAGCAAAAAATTATCTATAGAATGGCAGAGGTAGTTTTAGAAGAAATTAAGATATAAAATGTTGAAAATTTGCATTATTTATGATATGATTCTAAAGAATTAAATAATGCAAAAAAGGTGGTAAAACATGTATTTAAAAAGAATAGAAATGCAAGGATTCAAATCATTTGCAGACAAAACAGTAATAGAACTAAAACAAGGAATAACAACAGTAATAGGACCAAATGGCTCAGGAAAAAGTAACATATCAGATGCAATCAGATGGGTATTAGGCGAACAAAGCAGCAAAGCATTAAGATGTTCAAAATCACTAGATATCATATTTGCAGGAACGCAAAACAGAAAATCATTAGGATTTGCAGAAGTTTCACTAGTATTTGATAATGCAGATGCAGGACTACCAATTGAATATACAGAAGTAACAGTAACAAGAAGAATATATAGAAGCGGAGAAACAGGCTATTATATAAATAAAGTTGCATGCAGACTAAAAGATTTGCAAGAACTATTTATGGATACAGGAATAGGAAAAGATGGATATTCAATAGTAGGACAAGGAAAAATAGATGAAATATTAAGCAATAAGTCAGAGGACAGAAGGCACATCTTTGAAGAAGCATCAGGAATAGTAAAATATAGAGTAAGAAAACAAGAAACAGAAAAAAAATTAGAACATACAAAACTAAACCTATTAAGAATAAATGATATATTAGCAGAAATAGAAGGAAATTTAGAACCACTACAAGCTCAATCAGAAAAAGCAAAAAAATACTTAAATTTAAGAGAAAGTCTAAAAAATATAGAAGTAGGATTATTTTTATATAATATAGAACAAAATAAAAAAGAAATTGAAAAAATAACAGAAGACGAAAACATAACAAAAGAGCAATGTAACACAGAAGAAACAAGATTAGAAAGAGTAAAAATAGTAAAAGAGCAACTAAAAGAAGAAATAGATGAAATAATTAATAAAATAGAACATATGTCTAATTTAGGATTTGAAAGCCAAAAAGAAATAGAAATGCTAAATTCAGATATAAATGTATCAAAAACAAAAATATCAAACAATGAAGAAAATGAAAAAAGATTCTTAGAAGAAATAGAAGAAAAAACAACAAGATTAAAAGAGTTAGAAGAAGAACAAAAGCAAAAAGATGAAAAAAGAGAGAACCTAAGGAAAAATAAAGAAAGATTCACAAAAGAATTAGCAGAAAAACAAGAAGAATTAGATAAAATAACAGAAAAATTATCTAAAGAAGCACTAGAAATAGAAGGATACAAAAAACAAGTAGAAGAAAACACAGACCAAAAATATGAAAAACAAGCAAATATACAAGAACAAGAAATAAACTTTGAAAATGATGACAAAAGACAAAAACAAGTAAAAAATGAAATACAAAATATAATTTCAGAATTAGATAACACACGAATGAAAAAAGAAGAAGTTTCAAAAGATTTTTACGAAATAGAATCAGTAAGAAATAAAAATCTAAAAGAATTAGAAAATATAGCAAAACAAAAAGAAGAAGCAAATCAAAAAATAAAAATATATCAAACAAAAATCAACACAATGTCAAATGAATTAAGAATGAAAGAATCAAGGCAAAAGTTTTTAATAGAAACAGAAAAAGAAAAAGAAGGGTACACTAAAAGTGTAAAAACACTATTAAATGATTGTGAAAAAAATCTTACATTACAAAAAGGAGTAGAAGGAGTTTTAGCAAACCTTATAGATGTACCAGAACACTTACAAACAGCAATTGAAATGAGCTTAGGAATGGCATTACAAAACATAGTAACAGAAACAGAACAAGATGCCAAAAAACTAGTAGAATATTTAAGAAAAAACAATATAGGAAGAGCATCATTTTTGCCAATTACATCTGTAAAAGGAAAAAAAGTAGACAACATAAAAGGTAACAAATCAGGAGTAATAGGAATAGCAGCAGACTTAGTAAAATACAATAAAAAATATGAGCAAATTATATTCAATTTACTAGGAAGAACAGTAATTGTAGAAAATATGGACACAGCAATAAGAGTAGCAAAAGAAAATGGTCAAAGTTTCAAAATAGTCACACAAGAAGGAGATATAATAAACACATCAGGAGCAATAACAGGTGGAGCTGTTATGAAAAAGACAGTAAATATATTAGGAAGAGAAAACGAAATAAAAAAACTAGGACAAGAAATAAAAAAATTACAAGAAAATATAGAAAAAATCGAACAAGAAAAAGCAGAATATGAGCAATCAATAGAAGGCATATTAGAAGTAGCAGAAAAGCTAGAAAAAGAGTTACAAGAAAATGAAATAACATATGCAACAGGTAAACAAAAAGTGCTATCTTTTGAAGAAGAGATTCAAAAAATTGAAAATAGATTACAACGCTTCAAAGAAGAACAAAAAAGATTAGAAGAACAAAAAGAATTTGCAATAAGCAAAAAAGCAGAAATTCAAAAAGAAATTGAAAAAATAAATGAAGAAAACGAAAAATTAGCAAAGATTATAACAGAATATGCAGAATTAAATAAAGACAACCAAAAATATATAGATGACTTAAACTTTGATATTACAAACTTAAAAATTTCAGTATCATCTTTTGATGAAAGCGAAAGTTCTATAGAAGAAATAAAAGAAAGAATACAACAAGAAGTAGAGGCAAATGAACAATCTATAAAAAATAAGCAAGAACAAATAGCACAAAGTAAGCAAGAAACAGAAAAACTAAAAGAAGCAATAAAACAAATACAAGAAAAAATCACCAAAATACAAGAAGAAGTAAAAAATAGTGGAACAAAAGTAGAAGAACTAAAAAAAGAAAGAACAGAAAAAAACGAAAAATTAACTATACAAGAAGAACAAATAACAGAAAAATTCAAAATCATAGAAGATTTAAAAGGACAGCTTGTAAAAATTGATGTACGAAAAACAAAAATACAAGAAGAAATAACAGAAACAATAAACAAATTATGGGAAGAATATGAATTGACACCAAATTCAATTGAAGAATATGAAAAACCAAAAAATGTTTCTGAAACTAAAAAGCAAGTAAACAGCTTACGTACACAAATGAAAGAAATGGGAAGTGTAAATGTAGAATCAATAGAGGAATACAAAAAACAAAAAGAGCGTTATGACTTTATGAGCGAACAACGCTTAGACCTAGAAAATACAATGGCAAAATTAAGAAAAATAATAACAGACATGACCGCAATAATGAAAGAACAATTTGAAAAGAAATTTAAAGAAATAAATAAAAATTTCGGAGAGGTATTTGCCGAACTATTTGGTGGAGGAAAGGCAGAAGTAAAATTAGAAGATGAACAAAACATATTAGAATGTGGAATAGATATAACTGCACAGCCACCAGGAAAAAAATTGCAAAATATGTTATTATTATCAGGAGGAGAAAAAGCACTAACTGCAATAGCATTATTATTTGCTATTTTAAGAATAAATCCAGCACCATTCTGTGTACTAGATGAAATTGAAGCAGCATTAGATGATGTTAATGTATATCGTTATGCAGAATATTTAAAGAAATTTGCACAAAACACACAATTTCTAGTTATAACACATAGAAAAGGAACAATGGAAGCAGCAGACAGTGTATATGGAGTAACAATGGAAGAAAGTGGAATATCAAAATTACTTTCTATGAAATTAAAGGAATAAAGCCATTTAATATTAGTAAAAACAAAAAAACATTTGCAATAAAAATTTGCAAATGTTTTTTACATAATAAAAAGAAAACCCAAAAGTTAGCAAATAAATTATATAATAGATTAATTCTCTATAAATCTACTAGAAGAATCTGAATTATCAAATAATTTATCTATTGAAATTTGCAAGGCATTACTAATTTTCCACAAATTAAAAACACTAATACCTTGATTTATTTTATCACTCTCAAGACCACCAATTAAAGCAGTAGAAACATCTACAATCTCTGCTAAATCTTCTTGAGTCATTTTACCAATTTTTAAATTATATAATTTTCTATAATATTTTATATTTTTTCCAATTACCTTAAATAATTCAGCTGAAGTAATTTCTTCCATGAACATACATCCTTTCCACAAAATCCTTATACGATTTATTTTCTAACTTTATAGGTTAAAATTCAATCAATTACAAATAATAAAATATCATCAATAATGATAAAATTCCATAAATTATATAAATCTATAAGGTATTATTTAACCTAAATAATTAAAATACCAAAAAAAGTTACAAAAGTAAAGCAAAAAAAATTAAAATAATGTAAATAATAATAAAACCATATATTTAAACTTTAACTAAAAGGAGCAAAAAATTGCAAAAAACCAATTAAAACCAATAGAATTCCAGAAAGAATAGAACAAATAAAATCAGAAAAACCAATAAATTTGCTAACTTTTTTTCCAATGATTATTCCTAAACTAAGAAATATAAATTGAAAAATACTAATAAGAATTGGAAATAAAATGTAAGAGGCACTAATTAAACTTGAACTAATACCAATACCAAAATTATCTAAAGAAAGTGCTAATCCCAAAAAAACAGCCTCTTTAGGATCTATTAAATTAGAATTGTTAAAATCAAAATCATTTTTATTTCCAGATTTTTTTTCAAAAATAGCTTTAACAATAACAAAAAAACCAATGCAAAACAATATAAAGCAACCAATTAATTCAGTAATATATTTTGGCAGAAAATTCAATAATATCTTACCAGAAAAAACAGATACAAAAGAAACCAGTAGTGAAATTATAAACAAAATTATTGTACTCCAAAAAGAAATTTTTTTATTTTTAATACCATATGTAACACCAATCCCAAGTGAATCAATGCTACTAGAAATAGCTAAAACAAAGCAATTAAAAAGCATTACAATCCCTCCAGTATATAATATGCAAAAATTCGACAAAAGTTTATAATTATTATGTAAAGCACTTAATAAAAATATCAAATACATATTTCCAAAACAATTTACATGTTTAATACATAATCTAAAAAAGACAAGCATAATATAAACTAATAAAGACAAACAAAGGAGAGGATGAAAAATGTGGCAAACATTAAAAAAACAGGAGATAATAGAAAAACTAAGAACTGATGAAATGCAAGGATTAACAGAAAAGCAAGTAAAAGAATTACAAGAAAAAGAAGGAAAAAACAAATTAGCAGACAAGAAAAAGGAAAGTATACTAATAAAATTCATCAAACAATTTAATGATTTCATGATAATTATTTTAATAATTGCATCAATAATTTCAGCACTAGTTTCAAAAATGCAAGGAGAGAATGACTATATAGATTCATTTATAATAATTGCAATAGTAATACTAAATGCAATAATGGGAGTAATACAAGAAGCAAAAGCAGAAAAATCAATAGAAGCATTAAAACAATTAACACCACAAAAATGTAAAACAATAAGAAATGGAAACATAAAAGAAATCAATGCAGAAGAATTAGTAAAAGGAGACATAGTATTACTAGAAGCAGGAAACTATGTGCCAGCAGATTGCAGACTATTAGAAACATATAATCTAAAAATAGAAGAATCAAGTTTGACAGGAGAAAACTTACCATCAGAAAAAGACGCAAACTATATATGCAAAAAAGAGGAACAATTAGGAGACATGAAAAACATGGCATTTATGGCAAGCACAATAGTAAATGGACATGCAAAAGCAGTAGTAACAGAAACAGGAATGAGAACAACAGTAGGAAAAATAGCAAATATGATGATAGAAAACGAAGCACCAGAAACACCAATCCAAAAAAAATTAGGGCAAGTAGGAAAAACATTAGGAATAGCATGTTTAGCAATATGCATACTAATTTTCTTAATAGGAATAATAAAAAAGATAGAGCCAATAGAAATGTTTATGACATCAGTAGGATTAGCAGTAGCAGCAATACCAGAAGGATTACCAGCAATAGTAACAATAGTGCTATCAATAGGGGTAACAAAAATGGCAAAAAAGAACAGCATAATAAGAAAATTACCAGCAGTAGAAACATTAGGAAGTAGTAGTGTAATTTGTTCAGACAAAACAGGAACACTAACACAAAACAAAATGAAAGTAGTAGAAACAAAAACAACAGACGAAAAAAAGATGATAGAATATGCAGCACTTTGTACAGACTGTGAAATAATACAAAACTATAAAGTCATAGGAGAACCAACAGAAAAAGCAATAGTAGAAAAAGCACTAGAATTAGGGATAAACAAAAGAACTACAGAAGACCAAATGCAAAGAGTAGCAGAAATACCATTTGATTCAAACAGAAAAATGATGACAACAATACATAAAAAAGGAAATAAATATATAGTTATCACCAAAGGAGCACCAGACGTATTAATAGAAAAATGCGAAAATATAAACAAAGCAGAAATAAAAAAACAAAACTTAGAAATGGCAAACAAAGCCTTAAGAGTAATAGCAGTAGGATACAAAGAAATAACAACACTACCAAATAAAATAACAAGTGAAAATACAGAAACAAATCTAAAATATTTAGGATTAATAGGAATGATAGACCCAGCAAGAGAAGGAGTAAAAGAAGCAGTAAAAACCTGTAAAAAAGCAGGAATAAAAACAGTAATGATAACAGGAGATCATATACAAACAGCAAAAGCAATAGCAAAAGAATTGGAAATAATGGGCAAATATGATAAAGCAATAACAGGCCAAGAATTAGACAAAATGTCACAAAAAGAATTAGAAAAAAATATAAAAGAATATTCAGTATTTGCAAGGGTTACACCAGAACATAAAGTACGAATAGTAAAAGCATGGCAAAAAACAGGTGCGGTAGTAGCAATGACAGGAGACGGAGTAAATGACAGTCCAGCATTAAAAAATGCAGATATAGGAATAGCAATGGGCAAAAATGGAACAGACGTAGCAAAAAACGCATCAGACATGATACTAACAGACGACAACTTTGTAACAATAGTAGAAGCAGTAAAACAAGGAAGAAACATATATGACAACATAAAAAAAGCCATACACTTTCTAATAGCAACAAATATAGGAGAAATAGTAACAATATTTATGGGGCTAGTATTAGGAATGAAATCACCATTGTTAGCAATTCAATTATTATGGATAAATTTAGTAACAGACTCTTTACCAGCAATAGCATTAGGATTAGAACCAGCAGAAAAAGACATAATGAACAGAAAACCAATAGACAGCAGAAAAGGAATTTTTTCAGATGGTCTATGGAGCAAAATAATAATAGAAGGAATAATGATAGGAATGTTAACACTTATTTCATTTAGTATAGGAAACAAATATTATAGCTTAGAAATAGGAAGAACAATGGCATTTATAACAATAGGAATGTTAGAATTAATACACAGTTTCAACATAAAAAGTGACAAATCAATATTTGAAGTAGGAATAATGGAAAACAAGTATCTAATAGGAAGCTTTTTAGTAGGAATATTTGTACAAAACATAGTAGCAATAGTACCAACATTTGCAGAAATTTTCGAATTACATACACTAAATAGTACCCAATGGATAATAACAATAATAATTTCATTAATGCCAATACCAATAATGGAATTACAAAAGTTGGTAAATAAAGAACGTTTAGACAAAAAGAACATAACAAAAATAAACTATAAGGAAAAAACGATTTATTAAAAGAAAGGGAATATGTATGATTAATTATTTAAAATCTTCAATATCAATCTCTTCATATAATGGATGCACAATAAATTGTAAATACTGCATTTTAAGCTCTTTAGGAAACAGAGAAAATGTAAGAAAAGTAGAAGATGAAAAAGAACTTGTAAAAAAATTATTATCATTAAAATTATACTCACCAGAAATACCAATATCAGTAAACAACCAAACAGACCCATTATTAAATAAAAAAATATTTGATAGTACTATAAAAATTTTGAAAGAAATGGAAAAAAACGAGGTTCCAAACCCAATACTAATAATAACAAAAGGATATATAACAAAAGAACAAATAAAACAAATAGAAAAAATCAATTTAAACATAATAATATTATACACTTTTTCAGGATTATCAGAAAAATTAGAAAACAGAAATGAAAAAGCACAAATAGAAACACTAGAAAAATTATCAAAACTAAAAAATTGTAAACTTATAAATTATTATAGACCAGTAATAGAAGGAATAAACAGTGATTCAGAAACAATAGAACATGTAGCAAAAATAGTAACAAAATATTGTAAAGCAAGTATAGTTTCAGGAATAAGAATGAACACACATTTAAAGCAAATATTTGAAAAATCAAATATTGATATTCCAGAAAAATATGACCCAGACCACAAAGTATTATATCCAGAAACATATAATAGAATAAAGCAAATTTTTAAAGATATAAAAAAAGATTATGCAATATTCAAAAAAACTTCATGTGGAATAAGTTATATATGTGGAAAACCAGACTATAATGGCCACAGTGCACGTATTCACTACTGTAATCCAGAATGTGTAAGTTATCCTATATGTATAGGCACAAATAAAATAGGATTTTGCAATTCAGACTGTCCAAATTTTGAACTATGTAAAAAAGAAAGTCAAAAAACAATAACAGAAAATGAATTTAAAAATTTATTAAAAAAAATAGATAAAGAAGAAAGTATATTTGAAATAAAAGAAAATTACATTGCACTACATGGAACATTTTGGCAAGAAGAAGTCTCATATTTAAGACATATATGCAAGAAAAATATAAAAGCAGATAAACTATTAAAAAGAGAAGACGAATTTTTACTAAGCCTATAGTAAAAAAATATAGAAACCAGAAAAAACAATAAAAATATTGTAAAATCCACAAAAATATAGTAAAATTAAAATTCAGTGAGCAAAAGAATAAAAAAGAGCAGAAAAGATAATATAAAGCCAAGGAGGAAATATGATAGAATCAAAACCATGGGAATGGAACAAATTAAATGAAAAAGGGCAAAAACAGTGGAAAGAACCATGTATAGAATCATATTATTTAATAAACAGATGGAAAAAGCAAAACAAAAAAGATTTTTTAGACATAGGATGTGGATTAGGGAGACATACTATTCAATTTGCCAAAAATGGATTTAATGTAAATGGAATAGATTTATCAGAAGAAGCAATAAAAACAACAAAAGAATGGTTAGAAAAAGAAGGGCTAAAAGCCAATATAAAAAAATCAGACATGCTACAACTGCCATATCCAAAAGAGAGTATGGACTGCATACTATGTAGAAATGTAATATCACACACAGACACAGAAGGAATAAAAATTATAATAGAGCAAATATATAATATTTTAAGAAAAAATGGGGAATGCTTTTTGACATTAGGTTCAAAAAATGCAGAAACATTTAAAAATAAAAACAACCCAAGAAAAGATGCAAACACAGCAATAAGAATGGATGAAGGTCCAGAGAAGCGGGGTACCACATTTTTATGCAGATATGGAAATAATACCAGAATTATTTAAGAATTTTAAGATTGAATATTTAGCACAAGTACAAGATTTTAAACAACAAAAAGAAGGAAATTTTAAAACATTCTGGCACTATATATTGCTAATACGAAAGGAAAGTGATAAAAATCAATAACATTTTGGTAACAATTACTGGAGCGAGTGGAGCAGGGAAAAGTACAATTATAAAAGAATTAGTAAAAAGAAATCCAGAAAAATATTTACAAATACCTACATATACAACACGAACATTAAGACTGGGAGAAAAACAAGGAGAACAGCATTATTTTATTCAAAAAGAGGAATACCAGAAATTAAAACAAAAGAAAAAAATGTTAGCATGTTCAACAGTTGAAAATGAATTTTATGGAGTACCAAAAATAGATTTAAGAAATCCAATATATAAAAATAAAATTATAATAATAGATATAGGAGCAAAAGGAGTAAGACAATTAAAAAAAACATATAAAAATATAATATCAATATATATAATGCCACCAACACCAGAGCGAATAAAGCAAAATAGAAATCAGAATAGATTACAAAGAAGTATAGAACAAATAAAATATGCTAGAGAAGTGTGCAATTGGCTAGTAATAAATGATAATTTAGAAAAATCAACAAACGAGATAGAAAAAGTATTACAAATAATCCATAAAAGTGGAGAAAATGTGGAAAAGATACCACATAAAGATATAGAATTTTTATATAAAAAAAGCATGAAAAACCCGAAAAATAAAAGTTTTTTAGAAAATTTTTATCAACGAGAAAAACACTCAGAAGAAATAAGCATATAAAAATAAGGAGGAAAATAACATGAAAGAATTAAATAAATGGGTAGATGTCAGAAAAAAACAAGTAAGAGAAGTAACAGATATGGATATTACAATAAAAAAATTACAAGATAAAAATACATATATAACATTAAAAGAAGTAAAAGCAGTAGAACAACCATATAATGTATATATAAATGGAGAACGAGTAAAAAAATTAGACAAAGGCTTTACAATAATAGAATATACACCACTTGACAAAAAATATAATGTACGAATACATTTAAATGAAAAAAAAGAAATACTAGAATATTATTTTGACATAATAGCAGAAAACAAAATAAAAGATGGAATACCATATTATAATGATTTATATCTAGATGTAGTATATTTTCAACCAGCAGCAACAAAAGAAGGAACATATATACAACTAGCAGATTGCAACGAATTAGAGCAAGCACTAAAAGACAATATTATAGACCAAGAGCAATTTGATATGGCATATAGAGAAGCGGAAAATTTAATGAAAGAAATAAAAGAAAAGAAAAATTGGTATGTCAACAGAGGATTAAAAGATTATTGGGAGATAAAAAAAGTGGCACAATAAGCAAAAATGAGAATAAAATAATTGACAAAGTCAAAAAAACGTGATAAAATAGCACTGTTCAAGAAAAGTGCTATTTTTTTGAATCTCTACTCACAAAGCCAAAAAGTGGGTTAAAAATCCAAAGGGAGGTGAAATCAATGAATAAATACGAAAGTGTTATCATTGTAAATCCAAATTTAGATGAAGCAGGAGTAAAAGCTTTAGAAGATAAATTTACAGGATTAATCAATGAAAATGGAAAAGTAGAATCAATCGACAAAATGGGAAAAAGAAAATTAGCTTATGAAATCAAAAAACAACAAGAAGGAATATACGAAATAATCAATTTTGAATCAAATCCAGAAGCTATAGCAGAATTAGAAAGAATCTACAGAATAACAGATGATATAATGAAATATATCATAGTAAGAAAAGACCAATAGTCAAAAAACATTAAATAAAGAAAAGGGACCTTTATTTAAAGCAAAGAAAGGTGATAAGAAAATGAACAAAGTAATATTAATGGGAAGATTAACAAGAGACCCAGAAGTGAGATACACACAAACAAACAACACACTAGTAGCATCTTTTAGTTTAGCAGTAAACAGAAGATTTGCAAGACAAGGAGAAGAAAGACAAGCAGATTTTATAAATATTGTAGCATGGAGCAAACTAGGAGAATTTTGCAGTAAATACTTTAAAAAAGGTCAACAAGTAGGAATCATCGGAAGAATTCAAACAAGAACATGGGATGATGACCAAGGAGTAAAACATTATGTAACAGAAGTAGTTGCAGAAGAAGCATATTTTGCAGAAAGTAGAAGAGACGGAAACGGAGACTCTGGAACATTTGAAAATACTTTTGGAGCAACAGCACCAGGAAATATGGGTTCAATGGGTTCAGATTTTGAAGTAACATCTTCAACAGATGATTTACCATTCTAGTACTGAAAGGGGGAAATATAAAATGGCAGACAAAAAACAAAATAGAAGAAACAACAAAAATTATGATGATGATTATAATCCAAGATTCAGAAAACAAAGAAAAAAGGTATGTGTATTATGCAGTGACAAAAACTTTGAATTAGACTACAAAAATGCAGACCAATTAAAGAAATTTGTTAATGATAAAGGAAAAATATTACCAAGAAGAACAACAGGTGCATGCAGCAAACATCAAAGAGATATAACAACAGCAGTAAAAAGAGCAAGACATATAGCAATACTACCATATGCACAAAACTAATTAATGACAATAAAAAGCGTTGGATTTCCAACGTTTTTAAAAACCAAAAAAGACATGAAAGACTAAAAAGTCAATCATGTCTTTTTTGGTTAAATACTGAACAAAGCAAATTGCTTATTCAGCTCATCAAGTAACTTTTGTTCAATAGGTTCATAAACGTGAATTACCAAAGATTGGCCATGTCGTTCATCACTCTTTGGAATAACTGACAATGATGAAAAAATCGGCATATCTCTAGAGCAACAAATGTTGTATTTCGACAACATATAAATGTTCTTCTTAGGAAAACTGCCTTTTTCCAGCCCAAGCTGTAGAGAAAGAGATGGTCTATCCAAATCATTAAACATAAATGAGATGGAAAAATGATTGTCACTACTAATGCTTATATGAGAACGAACACCTGTAATAAGCATAGCATTAATAATACACGAAAAAGCTTCCAATTCATCAAACGGTTTTCTCAAATTCAATTTGAAATCAAATAGAGAAAATGAATTCCCATAACTTACAGATGGAAAACTATAAAGTTTGCACTTGTTATCTGGCAAATCATTGTATGATTCACAGATATATACAGTAATAAAACTACCAGAATAGTCTGTTTCAAAAAACAAAATCGATTTTGAGAATTGAATCTCAGAAACCAGTCCTTCGATTTCAAAATCAACATCTTCAACATCTCTATTTACTGTGATAGAAGGATATTTCCTGCCTCTGTAAATTTCAATAGTAATGAATTCGGTACCATCATCAGCCTTTCTTAAAAATAATTTTGCCGAGTTACCCTGGCCAGAAATCATCATTTTGTTAAACAAATAACAAATTGACTCTAACTCTGGAAAAAGGGTCCGCAGATTAAAAGTTACTTCTTGTCTCATAAAGAGATCCTCCTTATAAATAAATATTTTCCCATTTGGGATTACATATAGTATAACATAATTAACATAAATATACAACACACAAATACTTAGAAAAACAATAAAAGTTGCAAAAAGATATAAAATATAGTAAAATATTAAAGAAAAAGCAACCAAAAAAGTAAAAAATTTTCAGAAAGGAAAATAAAAAATGAAAGAAATAGAAGAATTAACAAAAAAAGTAGAAAAAGAAATAGAACCAGAATTTAAAAAAATAGAAGAAATATGTAAAAAAAATAGTATAAAAGTAATAGAAGCATTCCAAAAATGCAATTTACAAGAAATGCACTTGCAAACCTCAACAGGATATGGAATAGATGAACCAGGAAGAAACAAAATAGAAGAAATATATGCACAAATATTTAAAGCAGAGGACAGCTTAGTAAGAGCACAATTCATATCAGGAACACATGCACTAGCAATAACATTATCAGCATTATTAAGACCAAATGACACAATGATAAGTATAACAGGAGCACCATATGACACATTACAAACAGTAATAGGATTAGGAGAAAATCCAAGCAAAAGTTCACTAAAATCATATGGAGTAAAGTATGAACAAATTGAATTAATAAACAATGAATTTAATGAAAAAGAAATACAAGAAAGACTAAGCAAAAAAGATGTAAAATTAATAGAAATACAAAGATCAAGAGGATATTCAACAAGAAAAAGTTTAAACATAGAAAAAATAGAAAAAATAATAGCAAAAATAAGAGAAGTAAACAAAGAAGCAATAATAATGGTAGATAACTGCTATGGGGAATTTGTAGAAGAAAAAGAACCAATAGAAGTAGGAGCAGATATAGTAGTAGGGTCATTGATGAAAAACCTAGGAGCAGGAATAGCCACAAGTGGAGCATATATAGTAGGAAAAAAAGAATTAGTAGAAATGTGTGCAGAAAGACTAACAGCCCCAGGAATAGGAAAAGAAATAGGGCCATCATTAAACCAAAATACAAGCTTATTAAAAGGACTATTTTTTGCACCACAAGTTGTAGCAAGCAGTTTAAAAACAGCAGTATTTGCAAGTAAAATATTAGAAGAATTAGGATATAATGTAGAGCCAAAATACAATGAAAAAAGAGCAGATATAGTACAAACAATCCATTTAGGAAGCAAAGAAAAATTAATAAAATTTTGCCAAGGAATACAAAAAGGCTCACCAATAGACAGTAATGTAATACCAGAACCAGGAGACATGGGAGGATATGAAGATAAAGTAATAATGGCAGCAGGAACATTCACTGAAGGTTCAACAATAGAATTAAGTTGTGATGGACCAATACGAGAACCATATATAGCATATATGCAAGGAGGATTAACATATGAATATGGAAAATATGGAATCCTAAAAGCAATAGAAGAAATGCAAAAGAAATAAACTATAAAATCAAAATAAAAAACAAATACAAGTAAAAAGCAAAAAATAAAAAGTAAAAGGAATGATAAAAGTTGAAAACAATAATTATAGGAGGAGGCCCTGCAGGAATGATGGCTGCAATAAGTGCCGCAGAGAATGAAAATCCAAAAGATGAAGTTGTAATTATAGAAAAAAACAATATGTTAGGAAAAAAATTACTAATAACAGGAAAAGGAAGATGTAATATAACATCATCACTAGAAATAGAAGAATTCATAAAAAACACACCAGGAAATGGAATGTTTTTATATAGCAGTTTTCAACAATTTAACAATAAAGACATAATAAGATTTTTGCAAAAAGAAGGATTAGAAGTAAAAGAAGAAAGAGGAAACAGAATATTTCCAACAACAGACAAATCAGTAGATGTATTAAACTGTTTCATAAAAAAATTAAAAGAATTAAAAGTAAAAATATATCTAAATGAAAATGTAAAACAAATAATAACAAAACAAATAGGAGAAGAACAAAAAGCAGTAGGAGTAAAAACAGAAAAAAGAACAATAGAAGCAGATAAAATAATATTAGCGACAGGAGGAAAAAGTTATCCATTAACAGGCTCAACAGGAGAAGGATATAAAATGGCCGAAGAAATAGGACACACAGTAACAGAAATAAAGCCATCATTAGTACCATTAGAAACATATGAAGTAGAAAAAGAATTACAAGGACTATCATTAAAAAATGTAAAAATTCAATTAATAGATACATCAAAAAAACATATAATATATGAAGATTTTGGAGAAATGCTATTCACACATTTTGGAGTATCAGGACCAATAATCTTAAGCAGTTCAGCACATTTAGTAAGATATAAAAATATAAACGAGTTATTTAAACAAAGAAAAATAATATTAAAAATAGATTTAAAACCAGCCTTAACAGTAGAAAAACTAAATGACAGAATATTAAGAGATTTTGAAGAAGAAAAGAACAAACAATTTAAAAACAGTTTAAATAAATTACTGCCGCAAAAAATGATAAACACAGTAATAAAAATGAGTGAAATAAATCCACAAAAACAAGTAAACACAATAACAAAACAAGAAAGAATGAAATTAATAGAAGTCTTAAAAGGACTAAAACTAGAAATAAAAAAATTTAGACCAATAGAAGAAGCAATAATAACAAGTGGAGGAATAAAAATAAAAGAAATAAATCCAAAAACAATGGAATCAAAAAAAGTAAAAGGACTATATTTTGCAGGAGAAATAATAGATGTAGACAGTTATACAGGAGGATTTAATTTACAAATAGCATATTCAACAGGATATGTAGCAGGAAAAAATCAGACATAAAGAAAAAAGTAAAATTATAGGAGGATAAATGGAAAATTTTATCACAATAAAAGAAAATGTAACAGCAGAAATTACTGAAAAAAAATCAAAATTTATAGCAAATCTAATAAAAGTAAAGAACAAAGAAGAAGCAGAAAACGAAATAAATAAAATAAAAAAAGCATATCATGATGCAAGACATAATTGTATAGCATATAGAGTAATAGAAGAAGATAGAATTTTAGAAAAATCAAGTGATGATGGAGAGCCATCTGGAACAGCAGGTGGACCAATGTTAAACATATTGCAAAAAAGCAATTTGTGCAATGTAATAGTTGTAGTAACAAGATATTTTGGAGGAATATTATTAGGAACAGGAGGCTTAGTAAGAGCATATTCAGAAGCAACACAAAAATCAATAGAAAAATCAGAAAAAATAGAAATGATTTTAGGAATAGAAATGGAAGCAAAAGTCGAATATAGTGAATATGAAAAATTTAAATATTATTGCCAAAAAAATCAAATAAAAATAGAAAAATCAAACTATAGCGAAAAAATAATTTGTAAAATAGCATTAGAAAACAATAAAAAAGACCAAATAATAAAAGATTATAAAACAAAAAAAATAAATTTAGAAGAATTAACTGAAATAAATAAAAAAATCATTGAAAAAAGTATAATAAAATAACATTTTTATAAAAATAAATGGAAAATCCTTCCAATATACTTGCAATTGATGTAATAAACATATATAATTTAATTGTAAAATTTTTACAGTACAAATAAGTACTAAAGATTAAGTGAAAAACTTAAAGAAAATAGGAGGGAAATCATGAAAGAGAAAATAACAGTATTAATTGCAGATGACAACCAAGATTTTAGCAAAACTCTTGCAGGATATCTAGAAAAGCAAGAAGATATGGAGGTTATAGGAATAGCAAAAGACGGAGCAGAAGCAGTAAACATGATTGCAAACACAATCCCAGATATAGCATTAATTGATATGATAATGCCACATTTAGATGGAATAGGTGTATTAGAAAAAATAGGAAATTTAAATCTGCCTAAAAGACCAACATGCATAATGCTTTCAGCAGTTGGACAAGATAAAATAACACAAAGGGCCATTTTGCTAGGAGCAGAATATTATGTAGTAAAACCATTTGACATAGAAGTTCTAATAAGCAGAATTCGTCAAATAAAAAATTATATACCAACAAACAATGGTAATAACTTTATTTCAAGAGAAGCAAAACAACAATACATAGAAATACCAGCAGAAGAAAGAAGAGAAAAGAAAAATCTAGAAGCACTAGTAACAAATGTTATTCATGAAGTAGGAGTGCCAGCACACATAAAAGGATATCAATATCTAAGAGAAGCAATAATAATGGTAGTAAATGATATTGATGTAATAAATCAAATAACAAAAAGTTTGTACCCAGAAATAGCTAGCAAATATTGTACAACCCCAAGCCGTGTAGAAAGAGCAATACGCCATGCAATAGAAGTAGCATGGGGAAGAGGCCAACAAGAAGCAGTAGAAAACATATTTGGATATACAATATCAGCAAGCAAAGGAAAGCCAACTAATAGCGAATTTATAGCAATGATTGCAGACAAATTACGCTTAGAATTAAAAACAGCATAAAAAATACAGAAAATTAAACTTTTCTTATTTATTGGTTCATGTTTTGATTATTAAAGATATGAATTTTAAATAGGAGGAGTTTTTTATTATGGAAAAAATTGATTATTTATTATAGTATAAAAAACTATTTAGTTACTTGTATTTTAGAAAAAAGTATGCTAATATAGTGGCAACCTTTTCAAAGTCAGAAAGGTAAGGCTTTTACTAAAGGACGGAAAGGGGGCAAATGAGATGACGCAAGCCGAACTTATTCGAGATTTGATTGAAAAACTATTAGCAGAAAGAGATAAAAATAACGAACTTCAATCAAAACTTGAAGAATACAAAAAGAGTAAAGACTAATTGTTGTCATACATAGTCGAGTGGGGAAATTTGTTACAGGGTTTCCTCGCTTTTTTTGAGCATAAAAAAAGTAGATGTAGTTACAGATACATCTACAGCAAACAATATACACAAGCCGAACCAGAGTACATTGTTTAATGTACTTATATGATAGCATCTTTTTTTTTATTTGTCAAACATAATTTGAAAAAAAAGTATGTGCAGTTACGATACACATACTATCAAATAATAGACACAACCAAAGCTAAATATATATTATAACAATCATAATGATATGTCAATCAATATTCGAAAATTTGACAATTTGAAATAAAAAATATATAATAAAGTTATGTAAAGAACCTAAAGGCTCTTACCAAAAAGCAAAAGAGAGGAAAAAGCACTATGGAAAACAACAATGTTCATAAGATGATGATAAAGAAAGAGAGGTACATTCAGTTCCGCTCTGACGTAGAAGCAGCTAAGAGAAAACTGCAAGGTGCCTCAACAAGTGAAGATATTGACGAAGCCATCATAGAATTAGCTAGTCTTATGAAACAGTCTTTTGAAGACAGTTTGTTAGACGAGATGATTGTATGGATAGCAGATGCGAGATTGAAAGCATGTAACTTACGTATGCATGATTACACCCGTAAAGAAATGGTAAAGTTACTTGAGGATATGCTTAAAAGTTTAGATTCAATTATTGAAGCTGCTAACAAAGACAATATTGTTAAAAATACAAGAAATTTCCAAGATTGAAGACATCATCAAGAAGAATTTTAGCTAATATAGCCGAAATCTAGTAATCCTCGAAGGGAGTGAAAATAATTTCACTCCCTTTTTCCATAATATAGTAAAGTTCTTTGAAAATTGTTATATACAAAAAAACAATACACAGAAATTTGCAAAGCAAAATTCACACACAAATAAAGACGAGGATTTTAAAATGTCTAAATAAGTACAATGTTATTAATATCCGCTTTTGTTCTATAAAAAATAAAACACAAAAAATACAAAAAACAAAAAAATGAACAAATTCAAATAAATTCATTTATCATAATATGTTAAAAAAATAAATAATATTACAACAATAGAAAATTTAACTTGTATAAACCTGAAAAAAATGGAAATAATAAAAATATATTAATCAAAGGGAGGAAAAAAATATGGAAACAAGCAACCTAAAAAACACAGTTATATTAAAAAGTGTACCATCAAACATAATAGAAGAAGCAATAATAGTATTAAAGAAAAACATAAAAGTAAGAGAATATGAAATCAAAAACAAAAGTGAAAAAAGCGAAAAAGGAAACTATATAATAAAAGAAGCTGAAATGATAATCAATAATTATTGTAATAAAATAGAAAATGAACAAAAGAAAGAAAAACAAAAAAAAGAAGCAGAAAGAAAATATAGTAAAGCAAAAAGATGGCTAATAATAAGCAGCATAATTGCAATAATAGAAATGATAATAATAATCATAAAATAACAAAAATAAACAATCATAAAAACGCCAAAACCTGAATACATTTTATAAAAGAAAAGTGGGACAAATCAGGAGGTGTTTTTTTAATGGAAAGAACAATGTCTGTAGAAGAAAAAATAAAAAGAGCAGAAGAAATATATAACAGGAGAAAAGGCATAACTACACAAGAAACAAAAACTGAAAAATTGCATGTAAATGAAGAACCAAAAGATGTAAAACTACTAAAAAAAATGATAATCCAAATTATAATATGTGGGATAATATATGGAACATTTTATATAATCCAAAACAATCAATTCATATTTTCGGAAGATTTTCTAAACAAAACCAAAGCAATATTATCATATGATACAAATTTTCAAGAAATATATGAAAAAGCAAAAAATGCAATAACAACATTTAATCAAGAAATAATAAATAAAAAAGAAGAAAAAAATCAACAAGAAAATAATGAACAAAATAGTGGAACACAAGAAGAAAATCAAGAAGAGCAAACAGAACAAAGCCAACAAACAAGCAATGAAAATGAAAAACAAAATGAAGGAATAGGAGGAGCTGAAGAAGAAAAAATAGCAAGTCAAACACAAGAATTAACACAAGAGCAACAAGACATAAACAATGTAAAAAACACCACCACATTTATAAAACCAATAGAAGGAAAAATAAGTTCAACATTTGGATATAGAGAAACAGCAACAGGAACTGTACCAAAAAATCATACAGGAACAGACATAGCAGCAAATACAGGAACAAAGATAAAATCAGCAACAGAAGGAGAAGTAGTATTAGCCTCAGAAGAGGGAGATTATGGAAAACATTTAAAAATTCAAATAGGAGAAGTAGCAATAATATATGCCCATTGCAACCAGCTATATGTAAAGCAAGGAGACCATATCACACAAGGACAAGAAATAGCAGAAGTCGGAACAACAGGAAATTCAACAGGGCCGCATTTACATTTTGAAATAAGATATCAAGAAAGACTAGTTGACCCTCAAAAGATATTAGAAATTTAATTACGAAAAGAGAAAAAAGTATGAAATTTAAGATAGATTTAAAAATTTTTTTAATAGCAATATTATTTTTTATGACAAGCCAAATAAAAGTATATGCAATAATGATGATATGTGCAATAATCCATGAGTTAGGTCATTTATTAGTAGGAATATTATTAGGAATGAAACCAGAAAAATTAGAAATAATACCAGTAGGAATAAGAGTAACATTTAAAATAAATATAAAAGATATTAATTCAAAAATAAAACAAACAAATAAACTAGAAATAAAAAAGATATTTGTTGCAATAGCAGGGCCAGTAGTAAACTTAATATTAATATATATAGCAGCAATATCAAAAACAAACATAATATCAAAAATCAATTTCATCTATGCAAATCTATTGCTAGTAATAATAAATTTAGTACCAATTTATCCATTAGATGGAGGAAGAATTTTAAAAGGAATAATATCAATATTCAAAGGAAAAAAGAAAGCAGAACAAACAATAAATAAAATATCAATAATTATAGGAATTATAATAAGTGCACTAGGAATATGGATATTAATAAATAATAAAAACATAGCGATTTTATTCTTTTTGTTATACATATGGATAATAATAATCCAAGAAAATAAAAAATTAAAAAATAAAAGATTAATGTATGAAATATTAGAAAAAAGTATTGAAAAAAACTCTGAAAAATAGTAAACTATATTTGAAAAAACAAAAAGGAGAGTGCGAAAGATGAAAGAAAAAATAAAACAAGAAAAAGGAGTTACACTATTAATTTTAGTAATCACAGTAATGGTATTATTAATATTAACATTCACAATTGTAATAAACACAAAAACAAATGCAAGCACAAAAAGATTAACACAATTAAAAAGTGATATCCAAAACTTAGAACAAAAAGTAAGTGATTTTTATAATGAATATGGAGAAATACCAGCAGAAATAGAATACACAAATATTGACCAAATAAAAGACTTATTGAATGAAAAAGAAAAATCCTCAGAAAGCAAATTTTACGTAATAGACTTGCAAGCAATGAAAGGAATAAGTCTAAATTATGGTAGAGATTATGAAGAAATAAAAAACACAAACACAGACAATGCAAACAAATACGAAGATGTATACATAATAAATAATATAACACACAATATTTTTTATATAAGAGGAGTTGACGTAACAAAAAATGGAGTATATGAAAAATATTACACAAAAACAAACACAGTACAAGAAGTACCAGATGTAGATTTAAGTATAAAATATGACAATATAGACACAAGCAAAACAAACCCAATAGCAGCAACACCAGAAGATATAGAAATAATAGAAGCAGATGCAAACAAAGGAATAGTAATAAAAGACAAAAACGAAAATGAATGGGTCTGGGTAGAAGTTCCAAAAGACACAGCATTTTCAGGCCTAAATATAGACACATCTAAAGAATTAACAACACAAAATTATAATGACATAAAAAATAAAATGATAACATATGCAACAACATATAGAAGTTCTTGGACAGATGAGTGGTATGAAGGATGTGGATTGACACAAGAAGAATATGATATATTGTACAAAAAAATGCTAAAAAGCGTATATACATATGGAGGATTCTGGATAGGAAGATATGAAGCGGGAATAGAAGGAAGCATAACAGATGTAAGTAAAGCAAGAACAGCACATTCTGATATATCAATAGGAGTATCACCAAAAGCAATAAGTCAAAAAGATGCAATACCATATAACTATGTATATTGTAGTGAATCACAAGCTTTAGCCCAAGAAATGACGCCAGATAATAATTATACAAGTAGTTTAATGTTCGGAATCCAATGGGATTTAGTTTGCAAATTTTTAGAAGTAAAAGGCGGATTGACAACAGCAAACATTAATTCAGACAGCAGCTCATGGGGAAATTATAATAATGTAACAAGAACAATAAGTAGTGACAAAGCAAAGCAGTCAACAAACTATGGAAATACTTGGACAGCAATAACAGGAACAAAGCCAGCGAGTAAGGTACTATTAACAACTGGGGCTTCAGATGAAACCAGAAAAATAAATATATATGATCTGGCAGGAAACGTATGGGAATGGACATTAGAAAAAACATTTGATAGCATTAAAATTTGTGCTGTAAGAGGAGGAGATTACTTAGCTACAGGTATAAGTAGTTCTGCATCAAGTAGTAGCCAAACTGACACAAAAGGTAACTATTATGGAATTAGCTTTAGAACAACATTTTATAAAGAATAAAAAATATTATAGAATATCAATATAAACTTGGTGTTCTATAATAATTTTTTTATGTAAAACAATTGACTTTTCAGCGAAATCGTTATATTATATATAAGATAAAAAAAGCATGATAAATCCTAAGGAGGAAAGTTATGGGAGAAGTAATCGTAATAACATCAGGAAAAGGTGGAGTAGGAAAAACAACAACAACAGCAAATTTAGGAGCAAGTTTAGCAGTAGAAGGAAAAAAAGTAGCATTAATAGACACAGACATAGGGTTAAGAAACCTAGATGTAGTAATGGGGTTAGAAAACAGAATAGTATATGACATAGTAGATGTAGTAGAAGAAAAATGCAAACTAAGACAAGCCCTAATAAAAGACAAGAGATTCAAAGAATTATACCTATTACCAGCTGCCCAAACAAGAGACAAAAGTGCGGTAAATGAAGAACAAATGAAAGAGCTAACAAAAAAACTAAAAGAAGAATTTGACTATATCTTAATAGACTGTCCAGCAGGAATAGAACAAGGATTTAAAAATGCAATAGCAGGAGCAGACAGAGCAATAGTAGTAACAACAGCAGAAATATCAGCAATAAGAGATGCAGACAGAATAATAGGACTATTAGAATCATCAGAAATCAAAAATCCAGAACTAGTAATAAACAAAATAAGACCAAGTATGGTAAGAAGAGGAGAAATGATGGATGTAGACGACATAGTAGACTTATTATCAATAGACCTAATAGGAGTAGTGCCAGATGATGAATACATAATCACACAAACAAACAAAGGAGAGCCAGTAATACAAAACAGAAAAGCACCATCAGGAAAAGCATATATGGAAATAGCAAAAAGAGTACTAGGAGAAAAAATAGAAGTAACAATACCAAAAGAAGAAAGAGGGCTATTTGCCAAATTAAGAAAACTATTTAGAAAATAAACAGATACATAAGTGGAAGGAGTAAAAGAATGTTTGAAAACATAATAAGATTCTTTAAAAATATAGGAAAAAAAGAAGAAAAAAGCAATGAAACAGAAAACTCAAAAGATGCAGCAAAAGAAAGATTACATTTAGTATTAATGCAAGACAGAGCAAATGTATCTGCTGACTTCCTAGAATTAATGAAACAAGAAATAATAGAAGTAATAAAAAAATACATAGAAGTAGACGAAGGTGCAATAGATGTAAGACTAACAAATAAAGAAAATGAAGACGGAACAAATGGAGCACCAGCATTATATGCAAACATACCAATAAAAAACATAAAAAATGAAGCAAGAAAAGTAGACTCAAAAGAAGTAGAAAAAAAGAAAGCAGAAAAAGAAGTTCAAACAGAAGAACAAAAAGAAAATAAAAAGCAAGAGGACAACAACAAACAACCAGAAAAAGAGCAAGAAGAAATAAAAGCAGAAAATAAAGAAAAAGAAGAAAGCAAAGAAAATCAAGAAATAGAAGAAAAAGATAAAAAAGAAAAACAAGCAAAAGACAAAACAAGAACATAAAACAAGAAAAAAGAGGTAACTATGAGAAAAAGAGAATTAAAAAATGTAGAATGGGGAGTTTTAATAATAGCCGTTATTCTAACAATCATAGGACTAATAGCCTTATTCTCGGCAACACAAAGCACAGAATATGATGAATTCAAAAAGCAAATAATATGGTTTGTAGTAAGCCTAATAATAATGCTAATATTCATGCTAGTAAATTATGAAACACTTGTTAGAATATCGCCATTTTTTTATGGAGGATTTATAATTCTTTTAATAGCAGTTCTTTTTACAAAACCAATAAATGGAGCCACAAGCTGGTTTAATATAGGAAGTTTTTCATTTCAGCCAGCAGAATTTGCAAAAGTATTTGTAATATTATTTTTAGCAATGATAATAACCAGAATACAAACAAGAGGAAAGCAAGAAATAAATAGGCCATTAAAATTATTAATAATATTAGCAGCATTAGCATTACCATTATTATTAATAATAAAACAACCAGATTATGGAACAGCAATGGCATTTATAGTAGCAACAGCACTAATGTTATTTGCAGCAGGAATAGACAAACGATATATAATAGCAATAATAGCGATAATAGCAATAGCATTGCCATTATTATACAATTTTGTATTACCAGAACACGCCAAAAAAAGAATAGACATATTTTTAAATCCAGAATCTGACCCAAGAGGAGCTGGATATAATATAATACAATCCAAATTAGCAATAGGAGCAGGAGGACTAACAGGAATGGGATTGTTAAAAGGAAACCAAACGCAATTAGGATTCTTATATCCAAAAACAACAGATTTCATATTCTCAGTAATAGGAGAAGAAATGGGATTTGTAGTAGCAGGAGCAATAATAATATTATATGTAGTATTTATAACTAAAATCATCTATATAGCCAAAACAGCAAAAGACAGTGCAGGAACACTAATATCAGCAGGAATAGCAGGAATCTTTATATTCCATATGATAGAAAATATAGGAATGGTAATGGGATTATTACCAATAACAGGAGTACCACTACCATTTATAAGTTATGGTGGAAGTTCAATGATTACAAACTATATAATGATAGGAATATTACTAAATATCAGTGGAAAAAGACAAAAAACAATATTTGTACAATGATGTTTTTGGGGACGGGGCAAAAAAACACCCCGTCCCCAAAACACGCTGTTCCAGAAACATATCAAAAAGGAGGAAAAAATGTACTATAAAAAATTAAAAATAGGAAACTGTAAACTAGAAAATAATATAATATTAGCACCAATGGCAGGAATAACAGACAAACCATATAGAATGATATGCAAAGAAATGGGAGCAGGACTGGTATGTACAGAAATGATAAGCAGTAGAGCAATATTCCATGATGACACCAAAACAAAATTATTAATGGACACAGAAGGAGAAAAAAAGCCAATATCATACCAAATATTTGGAAGTGAAGAAGAATCAATGGCATATGCAGCAAAATATATAGAAGAAAAGGCAGATATTATAGACATAAATATGGGATGCCCAGCACCAAAAGTAGTAAAAAATGGAGACGGAAGCAAATTGATGCTAGACATAAAAAAAGCAGAAAAAGTAATAGAGGCAGTAGTAAAAAGCACAAGCAAACCAGTAACATTAAAAATACGAAAAGGATGGGACCACAATAATATAGTAGCAGTAGAATTTGCACAAATGGCAGAAAAAGCAGGAATATCAGCAATAACAATACATGGAAGGACCAGAACAGATTTTTATTCAGGAAAAGCAGATTTAGAAATAATAAAAAAAGTAAAAGAAGCAGTAAAAATACCAGTAATAGGAAATGGAGATATTGTAGATGAACAAACAGCACTAGAAATGTTTGAAAAAACAGGAGTAGACGGAATAATGATAGGAAGAGGAACATTTGGAAATCCATGGATATTTAAGAAAATATCACATTTTTTACAAACAGGAGAAAAATTACCAGAAACACCTCTAGAAGAAAGACTACAAATTTTAGAAAAACATATCAATTTAGAAATAAAAAGCAAACCAGAAATTGTAGCAATTAGAGAATTAAGAAAACCAATATCTTGGTATACAAAAGGTTTAAAAGATTCAAGTGAATTTAGAGACAAAATAAATAAAATAGAAAAAATAGAAGAACTAAAACAAGAAATATACACATATTTTAAATATTTAGGAAGTAAGATATAAACTTACTTCTTTTTATATTATAAGCAAAAGCCTAAATAATCTTGGCATAAAAAACATAAGAAAGAATAAAATTAAAAAAGAAAAGGCTAAAATAGAAGCGAAACAAGCCCATATAAAAAGAAAAGGAGGAGAAAAATTGGACAAAAAAACATACAAAAAATTAATACAAAAAGAAAAAAAACAAAACAAAAAAACAATAATAATCATAGCAATAATTATAATAACAATTTTAAGTATTTCAACAATATTTATAAAAAAACAGTTTAAAAATAATAAAATAGGAAATAATAGTAGTAGTCAAGAAATTATAGAAAATCTTATAAATATTAGCTCATATGAAGCAGAAATAGAAATGACAGTATATAGCAACAAAAATGAAAACAAATATAAAATAAAACAAACATATAACAAAGAAGGAGAGCAAGAAAAAAGCAGTCAAGAAATATTAGAACCAAGCAATATAGCAGGAATAAAAATATCACAAGAAAAAGACAAATTAACACTTGAAAATAGCAACTTAAGTCTAACAAATATAATAGAAAATTACAAATACATAACAGACAGCTGTATAGACTTAAGCAGTTTCATCAAAGAATACAAAAACAATGCAGAAAAAAAGCAAGAAGAAGATAGTGATAATATAAAACTAGAAATTGCAACTGCGAACACAAATCCATATATCAAATATAGAAAATTAGAAATAGACAAAAAAACAGGAAAACCTATAAAAATGGAATGCAAATCAGAGAACAAAAAAGAAACAGTTTACATATTATATAATGAGGTAAAGCTAAACACAAAATAAAAAATAACATAATTCTTTACTTCAAGCTAATAAATATAGAAAAAAACTTGACAATATAAGAACTTAGGAGTGAAGATAAATGACAATTAAAAGAGGAGATATGTTTTATGCAGATTTAAGTCCAGTAATAGGTTCAGAACAAGGTGGAATACGACCAGTTGTAATAATACAAAATGATTTAGGAAACAAATATAGTCCAACAGTTATTGCAGCAGCAATAACGTCACAAACAAGTAAGGCAAAACTCCCTACACATATAGATGTAGACTGTAAGACCTGTGGATTAAAAAGTGATTCTGTAATTTTAGCAGAGCAAATTAGAACAATAGACAAAAGCAGATTAAAAGAAAAAATAGGCCATATCGAGGATGAAAACGTCATAAATCAAATAAATAATGCATTAGGAGTAAGTTTTGGATTAGAATAGGAAAAAAAGCGAACTTAAATATACTAAAACCAAAAATCAAACATTTTTGAGGTTAGAATAAATAATAAGTTCGCTTAAAAATTATACTTTTAATTTTTTAATTTGTTTGATTTCATCATACAAATGAGCAATTTGAGATTTTTTATTATCATAAGCAGATTTATATTCAGAAAGAACAGACTCAAAATTCTCAACAGTCTCTTGAGGAGCCAAATAAGCCTTAACACCCTCTAAATAATATTGTTTTTTCTTATCTGTCTTAGAATTCAACATTTTATCATAATATTTTTTAGCAGTATTCAATCTTTTCAAAGTAGTCTCCAAATTATTTAAATAATCTAAAGAACAACCAATCTCATACTCAATATCCTCAATAACAACAGCCATTAAAGCTTTAACAATAATAGGATTATCCCTTCCAAGTTTAGCATTTTCACTAACGTGTTTAACAGCAACAGAAGCATCAATTTGTTGAAAAGGTTTAGTATTATCAATTAAAATTTTAATAGTATCAGTAATACCAATATGACTCTTATATTGCCTTTTACTAACAATAGCATCATATTCATCAGCAACCCTAATAATTTGCCCCTCATAAGGGATATCCTTTTTAGTCAAGCCCTTAGGATAACCAGTACCATTTAAAGCCTCATGATGATAAATAGGACCAGCAGCATAAGGACGTAATTTTAAATCATTCATACAAATCTTATAACCAATAGTAGTATGAGTTTTCATTATTTCAAATTCCTCATCAGTGAGTTTGGAAGGCTTTTGTAAAATAGCTTGAGGAATAAATTGTTTACCAATATCATGCAAATAAGCACAAATAGTACAATATTCAGTAAACCCCTTGGTACAATGTAATCTCTCACATAAACGGCAAGTCAAATTAGCAACATGTTCGCAATGTTTTCTAGTAAAAACATCCAAACTACCTAAGATATTTAATTGATATTGCATTGTTTTATCTAAATTATATGATTTCAATGCTGTAGGGGAATAAAAATCAAAAACTTCTTCTTTCATATAAAAATTCAGTCCTTTCGTTTTTATAAAAAGTAACTTAGTAAAGAAAGCTTGTAAATTCTTTCAAACTAAAAACTTTTTAATTAATATAAAATACATCTTTCAAAACTATAATAACATTAAAATAATAAAAGTGCAACAAAATTTATTGTAAAATACAGTAAAATATGGTAAAATAACTAAAGTTTACATCAAAATAAAAAACTTAGAAATGAAAAGAGGGATTTAAATGTATAGAACAAAAACATGTGGAGAGCTAAACATAAACAATGTAGGAGAAACTGTAGAATTAGCAGGATGGATACAAAAAATGAGAAATCTAGGAGGAATGGAATTCTTAGATTTAAGAGACGAATTTGGAATAACACAAATAGTCATAAATAACGAAAAAATGCAAGAAGAAGCAAAAGAATACACAACAGAAAGTTGTATACATGTAGAAGGAAAAGTAGTAGAAAGAAGCAATAAAAACAAAAACTTAAAAACTGGAGAAATAGAAGTAATAGCAGAAAAAATAGAAATATTAGGAAAATGCAAAAATGTATTACCATTTGAAGTAAACACAAACCAAGAAGTAAGAGAAGACTTAAGATTAGAGTATAGATTTTTAGACTTAAGAAACGAAAAATTACATAATAATATATTATTGCGTTCAAAAATATTAAAAACATTAAGAGACAAAATGGACGAGCTAGACTTTACAGAAATACAAACACCGATACTAGCAAACTCATCACCAGAAGGAGCAAGAGACTATTTAGTACCAAGCAGATTAAATCCAGGAGAATTTTATGCATTACCACAAGCACCACAACAATTCAAACAATTATTAATGGTAAGTGGATTTAACAAATATTATCAAATAGCACCATGCTTTAGAGATGAGGATCCAAGAGCAGATAGAGCACCAGGGGAATTTTATCAATTAGACTTCGAAATGAGTTTTGCAACACAAGAAGATGTATTTAAAGTAATAGAAGAAGTAGTACCACATACATTTAAAAAATTCACAAATTGGAAAGTAGATGAAGGCCCATTTGTACGAATACCATATAGAGAAGCAATGGAAAAATACGGAATAGACAAACCAGATTTAAGAAACCCATTAATAATCCAAGATGGAACAAAACTATTTAAAAATTCAAACTTTAACGCATTTAAAGAAAAAACAATAAAAATAATAGTAGTACCAGAAGGAGCAAAACAAGGAAGAAAATTCTTTGACAAGATGGAAGAATATGCAAAATCAAATGAAGTAGGAGCAAAAGGACTAGCATGGACAAAAATAGAAGAAAGTGGAGAAGTTATAGGAGGAATAGCAAAATTCATAACAGAAGATATAAAAAATGAATTAGAAAAAGAATATAATGCAGAAAAAGGTTCAGCAATATTCTTCATAGCAGACGAATTTACAAAAGCACAAAAAATAGCAGGGCTAGTAAGAATTGAACTAGGAAAAAGATTAGAACTAATAGAACAAAACGTATATAAATTCTGTTTTATAGTAGATTTTCCAATGTATGAACTATCAGATGAAGGAACAATAGACTTCTGTCATAACCCATTCTCTATGCCACAAGGAGGATTAGAAGCATTGCAAACACAAGATCCATTAGACATATTAGCATATCAATATGATTTAGTATGTAATGGATATGAAATGGCATCAGGAGCAGTAAGAAATCATGACCCAGAAATAATGGTAAAAGCATTTGAAATAGCAGGATACACAGAAGAAGATGTAAAAAATAGATTTGGAGCATTATACAATGCGTTCCAATATGGAACACCACCACATGCAGGAGCAGCACCAGGAGTAGACAGAATGGTAATGTTAATTGCAGATTCACAAAATATAAGAGAAATAATAGCATTTCCAAAAAACAAAAAAGCAAGAGATTTATTAATGAGAGCACCATCAGTAGTTAGTGAACAACAATTAAAAGATGTACACATAGAGCTTAGAAAAGAAGAAAAATGAATAAAAAATTGACATAAAAACATTACAATGATATAATAACAAAGTAAAAATTTAATAAATCATTTAATGTTTGGAGGAAAACAGAATGGAAAAACAGACAACAAAAAAACGGAATGAAAATGTAGAAATTACAGATTTAGGGTTAGACACACTCGTAGAAGTGCCAGTAGAAGCTAAAGATGTTGTTCAGTTAAATATTGAAAAAGCATTAGCATCATATCCAGAAAATGAAAGGCAGGAAATTATAGAACTTTCAGAACAGATTGATGTCAAAAAAACAGAAAACATCATGAATTATGGCTCAAATGTATTAATGACTACGTTTGAACAATGTGGGAACTTTCTGAAAAGTGAAAGCGGAACTACAGCAGACCAGGAAGTAATCAAAAAAGTAATAGAACTTTCGGAAAAAGCAGGAGAAAGTTATGATGACTTTAATCTGGTAATTAAAGAACCATCATTTCTTCAGAAAATTATTCTTAAAATGAGCCCAGGAGCTAGAAAAGGCAGGACTGAAAAAATCAAGGAAAGTGCAGTAACAAATTATAAGTTACTAGTAGAATTAAAAAAATCTTGTGAATCTTGGATTGAAATGCTTATAGAAGCAATGGGCAATATAGGATATGCAGGAATAAGTGATGTTGAGCAGATTACACTGTTAGAAAAATATATTTTAGCAGGAAATCTTGCAGAAAAGAGAATCAAAGAAGAGATGACAGAACTCCAGGAAAAATACCAGGAAACAGGACTGCAGAAATATGAGCAGGAGTATCAGGAAGTAAAAGAGGGATATGACATTTTTCAAATAACAATGGCAAATCTCGAAAAATCAAGAGTAATGTACAAATTAAGTATAGGTCAGCTTGCTTTAATCAGACAAAGCAATAGGAATGTCCAGATATCAATACGTACACAGGCCACAAACAGCATGGCATTACTTAGTCAGCAGTTAAGAAATGCAGTACTTAATGCAAAAAACAAAGAAGTGCTAGAAGCACAGAAATCAGTAACTCACTTAAATAATGAGTTAATAAAAGAAGTTTCAGAAGCCGTAGGAATGACAGCAGAAGATACTGAGAAGGGACTCTATAGCACTTTTTACAACACACAGGCAGCTAAACAGGCAATAGAATCAGTTGTAAGCAGTTGTGCAGCAATTGAAAAAGTTGCATCAGACATGCTTCCAAAAATGAAAGCAGATGTCACTGAAGTCACTAATATGATGGAAGAATTAAAACCTGCTATAATGCGAGTGGAAGCAAAAGGAACAGCATTAAATGAAAAGCCAACACCAAATAGTGAAGGCACAAACAAAGAACTTAAGTTCTAATAACTAATCACAAAAAATCAATCTCGAAAGGGATTGATTTTTTGTATAAAATAAGCTTAAAGGATTGAATTTTACATAAAAATGTGATATTATGTACACACATAAAAATACAAGCAATAATAAAGAAAGGAGACTGTATTATGATTATAAACAGTCAAGGTTTTGGACATTTTGTTGATGGAATCAACAATCAAGATTTTGGAGTAGAAAGCACACGGGCAATAATAATTTTAGATGGATGCAGTGGAGCAAAATATTCTGAAGTCGGAACTAAATTGTTCGCACAAGTACTTCAAAGAAAGGAGGAATGGGATAACGCCGAAAAGTTCGAAGAAAAAGTCAAAGAAACATTTGAAGAATTAATTCAAATGTTTAAAAAATATTATCCAACAGAAGAAGAGTTAGAAAACTTTATAGTGGATAATATGTCATTCTCAATCATAGCATTATTCAAAACAGAAGAAAAATTTATCTTAAAAGTATTTGGAGATGGATATGCAATAACTGAAAACAATGTTGGATTAATAAGCTATATAAGATTTTATTATGGCAAATATCCACCATACTATGTGTACAAATATTGCAAATTCAAACCAGAATTCAAAGAAAAAGGCTTCAAAACAATTGAATTTGAAAAAAGCAAATTCCAACAAGTAGTAATAGCAACAGATGGAATAATGCCAATTGCAAAAGGAATGTTAAAAATGCAAGATAAGAATATTGTAAACTTAACAGACAGAGTGAAAATGGAAATAAAAAAATCCAGACAGACTTTTTACGATGATGTTACAATTGGAGCTTTTCCAAAAGGCAACTAAAAGAAAATAACAGGAGGAAAAAAATTTGAAAAGCAAATTAAAAAACAAAATAACAGACGTTTTCAAAAAAGACAGGGATACAAAGCAAATAGCAACAATCCAAGAAATATCAGGTGTTTCACAAAGCAAACCAGATATAACAAAAATAAATAAACCAATGTTAGTATATAGACCAACAGTCAACATCAAACTAATAATTCTTCTTATAGAAAATACGCAGGAATTGATTGAACAAAAAGAAAGAATACAAAAAATTGTAACAGATTTTTTGTCAGAAGGAACAGTAATAATTTTAAATTATGGAAAAGCAATCAATATCAGTGAATTAAAACAAGAAGAAGATTTAGAAAACAATAAAATATTTACTGAAGAAGTAAATAAAGAAACAACATTGTTTTATGACACTTTAGTAGAAGTAGAAAAAATTGTCAGAGAAAAATATTTATATGTTGAAGAAACAGAAAAGTTAAAAATCAAAATTAACGAAATAAAAATAATTGGATTCGGAACATGTAAAGACACAGGCTCTGAAACAACAAAAAGAGAAGCAATAAAAAAATTCTATGAAGCAGTAAAATATGCAAAAATAGCAACAGAATATTATTGCATCACAGAAGACTTTTTTGTTGAAGTGGCAGAGATTGGATTTCACTCAATAAAATCTATTTCTATGGAGTTTTAAAAACAAAAGGAAGGACAAAAAATGAAAGAATCCTTAAAAAAGTTTTTTAGAATTTTTATAAAGTTAAGAGGAATGTTTTGCTTAGAAGAGTTCGAATTAGGCGAACCAAAAGAGGAAAACAATGAAAAAGATATTAAAATAACAGAAATAACTGAAAAAAGTGACATTCATGATGAAATAGATGTCATAAAAGAATTAAAAAACTTAGAGGAGGAAAAAAAGAAAAAAATAGACTTTGAAAAAAAGTCAATAGTAAAAAGGCTGTATGTTCTGGAACAGCAGATATCAGTATTTGAAAAAGCATTCCCAAAAGAAAGCAAAAAATTTCTGGATAAAATAGAAAAGTTAAGAAAAGAATATAATGTATCATTAGAAAAAAGCAAAAAAGACTTAACTTTTGAAATAGATCCAGAAGCAGATGGTTTTAAGTTAGGAGAGGTAATAAAAATTGAAAAAGAAGTAGAACGTTTTGTCAACAAAGAAGTAAAGTTCAACAGTATATCTAATAGAATACAAAAACTAATAGTAAAGTTAAATATTTTGTATAATGTTACATTAGTGCAAAATAAGACACATGAAAAAGAAAAAGCAGCTTTACAATTAGTAAATGCAAAAAATAAACTAAAAGAAATTACTGAAGGACTAGAAGGATATGAATTAATTCTTAATGATAAACGTCTTAAAGACCGGTTAATTGATTTAGTAGCTTATGCAGAATATCTTATTACAAAAACAAGCATAAGAAATACAGAACAATTACCAAGAACTATAATACAAGATTTGCTTAAATTAAATACATTTAGCAATTTTGATTATGTAGATGAATTTTTCATTTTTATTACACAAGAAATTACTAACTTGCATAATTATGCAGTAAAACTTGATAAAGAAACAGAAAGCATCATAGAAAGAGAAGAAGAAAAAATACTAGAAATCATATTATGTTATGATAAAGAAAAAAATTTATTTAACATGAATTTCTGGAATGATTTCTTAGAATACGAAACAGATGTAATAATAATGTCAGAAAAAATAAAAGGGCAGAGAGAAAAAGTAAAATTGTTAGAAACAATGGCAATAAGCATAAAAGAAGAATACGTGTTAGAAAATCCATTGGAAAAAACAAGATTTACATTAACCAAAATTTTAAATCAAACACAGGATGACACAATATTACTGATGTTAAAATTCTTAGAAAAAGTTCCAAAAGAAGAAATCACATTTAAAGAAATTTATTTCTTATTATTAACATTTGATGTTTTACACTTTATCGACAAATTACCAAATGAATTAAATAAAGAAATAAAAAAATATAAGGAAAAATATCCATATACAAGAGAGGAGATAGCATCAAAAAGAGAAGCAGTCTACAATTCTACAGAAAGTAAAGAATATATTGTAGCAATTACATTAAAAGACAATGAAAAAGTAATAAAACCAAATTTAATTAAAGCATTAAAACAATTAAATTTGGATTTTGTAGAACAGGAAAATGAAATACTATTGAATAACTATTATTTTAAACAGTTAAACAGCTTAAAAAACATGTAGCAGGAGGAAAAATATGATAAATTTTACTAGATTCACATCAGACAATATAAACATTTTTCTGATTTTAATTGATTGCTCAAAATCAATGGAAGAAAGACATGAAGAAGTCATAAAAGGATTAGAAAGCTTTAAAAAAAGTTTTAAGAATTTTCCAGAAGTAGATTCAATAAGGGTTTCATTAAGTTACTTTAATGACGAAGTAAAGCTTGGTGAATACAAACCTATAAAAAATATGAAAATAGATCACTATTATGAAGGAGGAACATGGCTCAACTATGCAATACTGGAAGCAGCAGAAAATTTAAGACAATACATAGATGAGGTATATGAAGAAACAAAAATCATTCCAAGAGCAACATTTATAGTATTATCTGATGGAGACCCTTGTGGAGATCCAGTAAGTGAAAATAAAGGAAGAGAGACAATAAGAAATTTGAATTTACAAGGCATAACAACAGCATTTGTAGCTTGTGGAAACATGGGAAAAGAATACGGAAAACAAATGGAATTCATGTCAACTATAAAAGTAAAGGATATTGAACACTTCTTTGGAAAAGAATTATCTGAATCTTGTAAAGAACAGTCAAGAAGTTTAAGTCCTTTAGGTTCAAGTTTTTTTAGTCAGGTAAAAAGTTCTGGAGAAAGTTCATCAAATTATTCACAGACCACAGCACAGGCATTAGAAGATGAAGATTGGTTCAATCAATAGTGACATTAAAAATATTAAGAACAATTAGGTTGGAAAAATATTATATTTTTCCAACCTAAAGTAGAGGTAAAAATATGACAATAACAAAACGGATATTTAATTATTTTTTTGAAAATGTAAACAAAGCATCTTACACACTCATTTCAGAAGGAAAAGGAAAAGAAGAAATATATTATAGTAAATTCAAAAGTAAATTTTATATCATCATTAAAGATGAAGAGTTAGGAAGAAGCTGCTATAATATAATATCAGAGATGTATAAGAGAGCAAGCGAAATAAAAGGTCAATTCGAATATATCTGGAATTTTAAAATAAATAGATTTTTATCAGAAAACAAATCTGTTTATATGATTTCAGGAAAATGTGTAAATTATAAAAATGTTGTTGAATTTGAAAAAAATCAACACAAAGAATTGACATATAGTGAAAAAATAAAAAGAGCATTGCAGAGGTTTGACTTTACAATAGCTATGAATAAAAATGGCTATTATTTAAACAAACAAAGGTTAAACCCAGAAAAACTCAATACATTTTCTGGTTTTATTTCTTCTTTTGAAGTAAATGATTCACCATCTGAATCTGTTTTAGACAGCAATAACTTTAGCATTATAGAGCAAATACATAATGAATTTTGCCCCCAAAAAGGAATAAAAGAGTTTTACAATGAATTAGCCAGAAAAGGGAAAGTCAATGATAATGCAGAACTTCCATATGGAAAAAATATTATGGAAATCTGTTACAATTACTATTACGAAGTAAGATTGAAGGTAGAATTCATCCATAAAAAATTAGTTATGGAAAAAGTAAAATATGAATTCGCATATAAAGTTTCAGATATTACAGTATATGAAAAAATATTTGAAGATGAATATGCAACACATTATAAAATTAAAGGAGAGGATTATTGCTTAAAAATTTATAAAGAAAATGTAGACCTTAAGCAAATGGAAAAAAATTTAGACTGGATGTTAGCAATAAGAACAAAAATATTAAAAGAAATATTAAAACAAAAATGTTTTATACCATATAAAAAAGCATATTACAATTACAAATTTATAGGGTATATCTATCAATATGTTGATTTGTCAAAACAGAACATTATTGAAATAAGAGATAAAAAAATTGCAAATGTTCCAAAAGCAAAAATGCTTATAAGATTAATAAATCAAATGAGCGAAATAATAGACGGAGGAATATATTCATTTAGTCAGAATCCATTTACAAAAGTTTTAATATTAAAATCTGAAAAAGACCAAGTACAAGTAGTAAACATAGATTTTTTAAGTGCACAAAAAAATAATGAAAAAAATCAAAAATATATTTATAATTACTTAAAAGTAGTAATTGGTGAAGACAATAATCTTTCAAATTTAAACTTTAGTTTAACTGAAGAGCCAGCAGATTTGGATTGGGTAGAAAGGGAATTAGGCAAATTAAGTGTAGCATTAAAAAGCTACATAAAAACACATACCAAATTTTGCAAAGTACATAAAATGTACTATAATAACGATTTTATAGTATGTCCCAAATGCTTTCCAAATGAAAAAGATATAGAAAAAGAAGATTTGGAAGAAATTATACGAAATGTAAAAAGCATAGGAGAAGGAGGAGAAGCCGAAATTTATCCATACAGGAGAGAATATGTGATAAAGAAATTTAAAGAACAAGTAGACATAAACACAAAAGTAGTAATAATAGCAAAAGTACTAAGTAAAAAAAATATACTTGAAGCAGAAAATCAAAAAAATCTAAAATATCATTATATTATCCCAGAAAAGTTAGTAGTAGGAGAGAACAAACTTGGATATATTATGAAAAAGGTAGAAGGACAAGATATAATAGTCTTAAGGGATAGAAAGATTGTATACAAATATGGTTTTAAGCGGAAAGATATTCTTGAAATCTTAATAGCAATGGGAAAAGGTATAGAAACCTTACACTCAAAAGCAAACATCTTTATTGGTGATTTAAATGGAGGGAATGTTTTATTTGATAAAAATAAAAATGTATATTTCCTTGATTTTGATGGAATGGGAATAGATGATATAGTTCCAGATTATTTAACAAAATCATTTGTTGACCCAATCTCACAAAAAAACAACCAAATCAGTATGAAAGATGATTGGTACTCATTTGCAATACAGGCTTTTTATTACTTAACAAATGTACATCCATTTAAAGGAAGATATCTTGTAGAAGGTATAAATATGGATATTACTGAAAGAATGGAAAAAAGAATATCTATATTAGGAGACCACAATATTGAAATACCAACAATTGCAGAGCCTTGGAATTGGATGAACAATAACCTACAAGATAAATTTTTATCAATTTTTGAAGGAAGTGATAGAGAAAGTATTGTTCCATTATTAATAGAACAGTATAAAATGTTATATCATATGGACTTTGACTTAAAAAACTAAGTGTTAAACCCAGAAAATAATTTAGGATAAAAGATTCCACATCAAAAGAAACTCAGTTTATTAATATAAATTGAGTTTCTTTAAACATATAAATAAATTATCACAAAATAATTTTCCTCATGCTGATAATATAAAATTTTTATTAGCCATAAGCAAATTTTTAATTAATTCAATTTGTTTTTTAGACAAATGACTATTACCATCAAGGCCAAATAAGTTTTTAGCCAATAAAGCAATATCTACATCAGTATTAGTATTAGCATCTTCACCATTTCTATCATCTGAAAGACCAAGTAAATAGTCAACAGACACATTAAAAGCAGAGGCAATTTTAGTTATTACATCTAAACGAGGAATTCTATCACCACTTAAATATCTAGAAATCGTTACATTAGAAATTCCGATTTTATTAGATAAATCAACTTGGCTCATATTAAAGTCTTCCATCAAAACAATTAAGCGATAACTAAATTTCTCCATATCAAAATCCATGTCAACCTCCTATAACTAATATTATAGAACTATAACCGTACAGGTTAAAAATAAATTTCCAAAGTTATAAAAATACAAACGATTATTAACCAATAGGAAAATATCAAAAAATAAGGTTAAAAACCAGTAAGTAGATATGATAAAAACTTAGACATAATAATGCAATACATAAAAAATGGAAAAATATAATATACCAAATATTTAGTAAGTTATATAAAGGATGTTTTTGATATTAGGAAAGTGGAATCATCATTTTAAATCAGTTATAAAATCATAAAAATTATGAAATTCATAACCTTGGCTTCTCAAAAAATAAATAGAATCTTTTAAAATAGAAGCGGTATCATTTACATCACCAGAATCATGCATTAAAATAACCAGAGTACCTTTATTTTTAGATGTTTTTTTCAAATTGTTCAATAATTGATAGCTAGAGGTTTTAACTTCAGAATCTTTATTCAAACAATTCCAATCAACATAAGCATAATTCAAATAATTTAATAAAGAAAGTGCTTGCTTTTTATTAGATTTGTAAGCTTTAGCCATATAACCATTAGGAAAACGAAAAACATGTGAACAGTAATTTTCTATGCCAAGGACATTACCAATTTCTTTATCAGTAGACAAAATCTCATTCTTAAAACTTTCATTACTTTGATAGAATTTTTCGTTATTGTGGTCATAGCCATGATTAGCAATAAAATGACCTTCATCATATTCACGTTTAATTAAATCTGGATTTTCTTTTACATATTTACCAACAACAAAAAATGTAGCTTTTACATTTTCTTCTTTTAAAATATCAAGAACTTCAGGAGTGCATTTTTTTCTAGGACCATCATCAAATGTCAAATAAGCAATTTTATCAGTATTATTTGAAAGATTGTTAAATGTATTTTGTAAGTTTTCACTTATAGCAGAATTAGAGTTTAATGAAACAGCTAAAATAGGAGAGTCATGAATAGAAAAAGAGAATAAAATTAAAAGAATTAAGCATAAAATACAAAAAAAGAATAATAAAAATCTCTTTCTAAAAATAAAAATATGCATAAAAATCCCCCCATATAATTTATATGAAGGGATTGAATTTAATATGCATTTAGTAACTAAAATTTTTAATCAGATTAGTAAGAATAAGAAAGAAAAGGTAATGCTTGTTCTTGAGTTATATATCCATATTCTTGCATTTTTTTAATAACATGTGCTTGTCTTTTTTTGGCTAAAGTTAAATTAACATTAGGAGAATAAAGAGAAGGAGCATTAGGAACACCAGCTAACATAGAAGATTCATCTAAATTTAAATCCTTTGGGTCTTTATCATAATATCCATGGCTAGCATCATAAATTCCATAAAAGCCATCTCCAAAATATGCTGTATTAACATATATTTCAAAAATTTGATTTTTAGTATAATTCTTTTCTAAATCATAAGCAGCAAAGATCTCACCAAGTTTGCGAGTCCAAGATTGCTCTTGGCTAAAGACAATATTTTTAGCAACTTGTTGAGTTATAGTACTACCACCTTCTTGCAATTCTTTAGTTTTTAAGTTTATATAAAAAGCACGGCAGATAGCAATAAAATCAACAGGACCATGGTCATAAAATCTGTGATCCTCAACAGCCACAACAGCATTTCTATATATATCAGACATTTTACTAAATTTAACAAAATTTTCTTTAGAAGTAACTTCTGTAACTCTATCTACTAAAGGCTTTTGTTTTAGTGCACTTGCATAAGTACTATATCCAATTATAAATAATATAGAAATAAGTACAATTATTAATATTAATAGTGTTAATATTAGTTTTTTAAAAAATTTCATATTTATATCTTCCTTTTATTTGACAAATAATAAAAAAATAAGGTTGCAAGAGCACATCTGCTTATTCTCATTTCCTATGTAAAATACTATACTATATTTTGAAATAAAAAACAAGTGAACATGGAAAAAAATACAATATCCATTGAATTTTTTTAATATATATAGTAGAATATGGGTATAACAAAAGAGAGGAGAATAATAAAGCCTTAAGGAAAGGAAGATAACCAAAATGCAAATAGTAATACTAATACTATTAATATTAGTAAATGCATATTTTGCAGCAAGTGAAATAGCATTTATCTCGTTAAATGATGCCAAAATACAAAAGATAGCAAAAGAGGGAAACAAAAAAGCGCAGCAAATAGAAAAGATGCTAAAAAATCCAAGTAAATTTTTAGCAACAATACAAATAGGAATAACATTAGCAGGATTTTTATCAAGTGCATTTGCATCAGATGCATTTGCAAGTGAATTAGCACCAATATTAAATAGCGCAATGCCAGTATTAAGTGTAGAAGTATGGAACACAATATCAATAATATTAATAACAATAATATTATCATTTTTCACACTAGTATTTGGAGAATTAGTACCAAAAAGACTGGCAATGAAAAATTATGAAAAAATAGCATTTGCAACAATAGTATTTATAAAAGGACTATCAGTAATAGCATCACCATTTGTAAAGTTTTTAACAACAGTAACAAATGGAGTATCAAAATTATTTGGAGTAGGAGAAAGTGATGAAGAAATAGTAACAGAAGAAGAAATAAAAATGATGATAGACCAAGGCAAAGAAAAAGGTGTAATAGAAGAAGAAGAAAAGGAATTATTAAATAATGTATTTGAATTTGGGGATATAACAGTCTCAGAAATAATGACACATAGAAAAGATATATTTGCAGTAGATATACACACAAGTGCAGAAGAGCTATTACAAGAAATATCAGATGAAGATTATAAATATAGTAGAATACCAGTTTATGATGAAACAATAGATGATATAAAAGGAATATTATATGTAAAAGATATTCTAAAAAATATGAACAAAAAAACATTTAAAATTAAAAATATTATGCATGATGCGTATTTTGTACCACAAACAAAAATGATAGATGATTTGTTTAAAGAGTTGCAAAAAAATAAAATGCAAATGGCAATAATTCTTGATGAATATGCAGGAACTGCAGGATTAATAACAATGGAAGATATTTTAGAAGAATTAGTTGGAGAAATATATGATGAATATGATAATGAAGAATCTGAATATGAAAAAATAGATGAAAACACATATATTTTATCAGGAAGTATGCCAGTATATGATGTAAACAAATTATTAAATGCAAAAATTCCAGAAGGTGATTATGATACATTATCAGGTTTTTTACAAGATGAATTAGACAGAATTCCAGAAGAAGAGGAAAATCCAATAATAGAAACAGAAGAAATAACATATAAAATAGAAGAATATGAAGATAAAAGAATATTAAAAGTAAAAGCATGTAAAAATAATCATAATCAAAATGAGGAGGAAAAATAAATGAAGAAAAAAGTTATAGCAATTATATTAATTATTATAGCAATATTAGGATTAGTAGTTTATAATGTGCAAAAAGGAGTCAAAGAAAAAGGAAGAGATTATACAATAGAAGATGTAAAAGAGTACAAATATTTTGAATCAAAAGCAAAAGATGAGCAAAAATTTGGAATTATAGATAGAACAGGAAAACAAATAATACCAGAAAATTATGATGATGTAAGAATAGCAAATCCAGAAAAAGCAGTATTTGTATGTGTACAAGGAGAAAAAACAACAGTAAGAAATGAGGAAAATAAAGAACTATTTGCAGAATATGAAAGTATAGACACATTACGTCTAAAAAATGTATCAACAGACTTAGTATACGAAAAATCAATATTAAAATATCAAAAAGACGGAAAATATGGACTAATAAATCTTGATGGTAAAAAAATAACTGATGCAATATATGAAGAAATCGATACATTGCAATACAAAGAAGGAGAATTATTAGTAAAAAAAGAGGGCAAATATGGAGTAATCAATAAAAATGGAAATGTGTTAGTAGAAGCTAAATATGACAAAATAAGTGCAGATACTTTTTTTGAAGATGACAATCATTATCGTTATGATGGATATATTGTAGCAGATAAAACTGATGAAGGATATAGATATGGATATGTTTCATATAATGCAAAAATAGCCACAGAATTAAAATATAATTCAGTAGAAAGAATAACAGATTTAGGAAATCGTGATGAAGCATATTTATTAGTAGCTGAAAATGGAAGATATGGAATATTAAAAAATGAAAAACAAGTAGTACAAAATGATTATCAATCAATATCATATGACAATTCTAACAAAATATTTGTAGTGCAAAAAGGCAAAAAATATGGAGTTGTAAGTATAGAAGGAAAAGAAACTTTATCATGTGATTTTACACAAATAGATATACAAGGAAAATATTTGTATGCAGAAAAAGAAGATGGAACAACAGAAGTATATAGTGCAGAAGGAAAAAAAATGGATATAGATGTAAATTCAATTGTTCTTGATATACCAAATAAAGATGGATATACTATTAATATAGATACAGAAAATAATGAAACAATATATAAAATTTGCAAACAAGGAAATCCTGTAAGTACAGAAAAATATAAATATATTTCATATTTAACAAATGATTTGTTTATAGCTTCTAGAAAAGACGAAAAATTAGGAATTATTGATTTAACTGAAACACCTAAAACAGAATTTAATTATACATCAATACAAGTAATAGCAGATACAGAATTGATACAATTATCAAATTCAACAGATAATACGGTAGAGATAATGAATAATAAAGCAGAATCAATATTAGAAATGAAAAACGCAACAGTTGTAAAAGAAGGATTATATGTAAAAATAACTAATGAATCAAATAAAAAATACATTACTTTAGAAGGCAAAGAAGTTGCAAGTGAGGAAGTTTTGTCATCAAATGAGTTATTTGCAAGTGTTAAAAATGGAAAATGGGGATTTGTAGATAAATCTGGAAATGTTAAAGTAGATTATCAATATGATAGAGTTACAGAATTTAATGAATATGGTTTTGCAGGATTTTTAAAAGATAAAAAATGGGGTGTTCTAAATAAAGATGGTTCAGTTTTAGTTGAACCAACATATGATTTAGGAGTACAAGCTCAACCTAGCTTTATAGCTAACTACTATATGATTGATAATGGCTCTGGACAAATATATTATTCTAAAGATTAAAAATCACGGAATGAAAATAATAAAAAATGATTGATTATATTATTAAAAGAGGTAAATACTATAAAAAGTATTTATCTTTTTTAGTTAGTTGGCATAAAATATAAAAAATGAAATATAGAGAAAGTCTTAGATTTTGTTGTAAAGCTTATATAATTTATAAATCTATTATGTGAGAAAGGATGTGATAGGAAATGAAACTAGGTGTAGCATTATCAGGAGGAGGAATAAGAGGAGTTGCACATGCAGGAGCATTAAAAGCATTTGAGGAAAATGGAATAAAAATAGATACAATAGGGGGAACAAGTTCAGGAAGTTTAGTAGCAGTATTATATGCAATGGGATACACACCATATTATATATATATGTTATTTAAAAGATACGCACAAGAACTTGTGGCTATAGAGACAACACCAATAATAAATACGGTAAGTAGTTTTATAACAAACAAAAAATTTCAGATATATGGATTTAATTCTGGAGAAGCAATAGAAAAAGCATATAATGAAATAGCACTAAGAAAAGGAATAAGGTATATGAGTGATATAAAAATGCCAATAGTAATACCAGCAGTTGATGTAAAAACATCAAAAGAATATGTATTTACAAATAAGAGAAACAAATCAAAGTATATCTCAGATATTCCAGTTGGAACAGCAGTAAGAGCAAGTAGTAGTTTCCCAGGAGTATTTTGTCCATGTGTGTATAAAGAATTTAGGTTTTTAGATGGTGGAATATTAGATAATATACCGGTAAATGAAGTAAAAAAACTAGGAGCAGATAAAGTAATAGCAATAAATTTTAAGGCAGATGATATTGATGAAACAAGTAATTTTATGGACATATCTATGAGGATTTTAGATATTATGGGAAATAAAATATCAGAGGAAAGTTTGCAAAATAGTGATTTTATTTTAACTATACAGACAGACAAAACAGGTCTTTTGGATATTAACCAAATAGATAGTTGCTATAAATATGGATATAAAAGTGCATTAAAAAACTTATCAAAAATAAAGTCTATTCTAAAAAGTTAAGCATATAATAAAAATGAATACAGAAGAAAGGAATGGATTTTTAATGAATATAAGATATTTTGATAATGCAGCTACAACAAGAATAAAAGAAGAAGTATTAGAAGAAATGTTTCCATATTTAAGTTTAGAATATGGAAATCCATCATCAATATATGGATTAGGAAGAAGGTCAAAAAAAGCGATAGAAACAGCTAGAGGAAGAGTAGCAAGTTTACTAAATTGCAAACCAAGTGAAATAACATTTACAAGTTGTGGTTCGGAAAGTGACAATATGGCATTAAAAGGAATGGCAGTGCTACAAAAAAGTAAAGGAACTGGAAAGAATCATATAATAACATCAAAAATAGAACATCCAGCAATTTTAAATAGTTGTCATACATTAGAAAAATTAGGATTCAAAATAACATACCTTGATGTAGACAAAGAAGGATTTGTAAATTTAGACACTTTAATAAATAGTATAACAGATAAAACATTTTTAATAAGTGTAATGTATGCAAACAATGAAATAGGAACAATACAACCAATCAGTAAAATAGCAAAGATAGCAAAAGCACATAACATAATTTTTCATACAGATGCGGTTCAAGCCGTAGGAAATGTGCCAATAGATGTAAAAAGATTAGGGGTAGATATGCTATCATTATCAGGACATAAGTTATATGCACCAAAAGGAATAGGAGCAATATATATAAAAGAAGGCCTAGAAATAGAAAGATTTTTAGATGGAGGACATCAAGAAAAAAATAGAAGATCAGGAACAGAAAATGTTGCAGAAATTGTAGGATTAGGAAAAGCATGTAATATAGCACAATATGATATGAGTTCATATATAAATAAACTAAAATATTTTAGGGATTATTTTATAAATCAAATAAGGCAAAAATTTCCAAATTGTCATATAAATGGAAGCCTAGAACAACGACTACCAGGAAATTGTAATTTGTGTTTTGAAAATATTAATTCTAGCGAACTACTTCTAAAGCTAGACGCTGTAGGTATATGTGCATCAGGAGGATCAGCATGTTCATCTGGCGATACGGCACCATCTCATGTTTTATCAGCTATAGGTGTGCCTAATTACTTGGCTAGAGGAGCACTAAGAATTACATTTGGCGATTTTAATACTTTTGAAGATGTTGAGTTTTTAATAAAAAGTCTGGAAGAAATTTTGAAAAGTTAATATTTTTGGGGACGGACTCAAAAAACACCACTGATAAATTTAATAAAATAATAAATGTTATATGGTTTAATAATTTTCTCGGTTCAATACACAAACTAAAAA